>Ga0075012_10000440_pt1 | contig 44692 bp, 35 predicted proteins | sample All_14_2_FD_71474 | JGI IMG/M metagenome (GOLD analysis project Ga0075012, IMG submission 71474) | Freshwater microbial communities in response to fracking from Pennsylvania, USA - Allegheny Zone_MetaG_DW_15 | ecosystem: Environmental > Aquatic > Deep subsurface > Groundwater > Drilled...
GGGTAATTTTGTAGAGATTTTCCCCAGAACCCTCTGCCTAATTATTTGGCAATACTAATTCCGTACTAATTCACTATTGGATTAGTAGGTCAATTCTGATTTCCATTTAAATTGAGATTCATCTACTATACGAACCCGATACAATAACTCCGGGTAATCTCCGTATATGCTGACGCTCGATCAATTCAAATTGGCATTACCTGACAAGGTAAAGAAGTCCATCAATCAGGAGTTAATCGATCAGATTAACAACACGCTGTCTGATCCTGAGATGTTCGAGAGTTACCGGGATAACCTTATCAGCTACACCAAGGTGATGGCTGATGGGAAGTTCAAGGTCACCAGTTATGTGGATGCGGTTAGGTACGTCAGTTTCAAACTGATGGGCTGTACCAATATCGAGGCGTACACCAAGACATTCCCGGATAAATACCAGCGGTTCATTCAACTGGGTATTCAGGCCAAGGATATTGCTTCGTATGTCACCGCATACAACAAATCCAAGTTGGTGAATTTGATCTTCGAACAAACGCTGATTCCAAGCCATGTGCTGAATCAGGATCTGTATCAACGGGCTTTGAATGTGCAGGCAGATCTGATGATCAATGCCAAGAGCGAGAAGGTGCGCTGCGATGCTGCCAACTCGTTGCTCACGCAGTTGAAGGCACCGGAGGTGAAGAAGGTCGAGCTGGATATCGGGGTGAAGGAGGATTCTTCTATCGCCGCATTGAGGGCGACCACGATGGAGCTGGCCCGTCAGCAGCGGCTGATGGTGGAGAGTGGGGCAATGAATGCCCAGGAGATCGCCCACGGGCGGTTGATTATTGATGTGGTCCCGGAGGTAGTGGAATGAAATCGTATATTGGAACCAAGATGATCATGGCCCAGCCCATGAACCGGAAGGATTACAACGACTACCGTGGTTGGGAAGTCCCAGCTGATGAAGATCCTTCGGATGAAGGCTTCTTGGTTGAATATCCTGATGGGGGTAAGTCGAATCATCCGGCCCATGCCGGCTATATCAGCTGGTCCCCGAAGGATGTATTCGAGCGTGCCTATCGTCTTTCTTCTGGCTTGACCTTCGGTGATGCCCTGCAGGCTTTGAAGGCTGGTAAGCGGGTAGCTCGCGCAGGCTGGAATGGTAAGGGGATGTTCGTCTACTACGTCCGTGCTGCGGCCTACCTGGCTCAGTCTGATGTGGCCAAGGCGTATTTTGGTGAGGATGCTTATGTGCCCTACGCCCCCTACCTGGCCCTGAAGGGTGTTGATGAAAAGGTCAGCACCTGGGTACCAAGCATCAACGATGCACTGGCCGAGGATTGGGTGGTGCTGGAATGAACTCTCCCCCTGTCACCTTTTCGGTGGCAGTCCGGAATAAAGAGGGAAAACCCTGTCTATTCCGGATTGCACATGAAGAGATCCAGACCTATGAGCAGGCGATGTCCCTGACACGGGAACAGCTTCCTGACGCACAGGTGATCCTGGTAGGGGTTGCCTGATGGCAGGGCGTGTGCATCAAGATGGTATGCCGTGGAAGGTTGAAGATTATCTCAACCACACGGACTACAAAATCCGGCCCGGGTATGTGCCCAGTGATTTTGCACTGGAGTTCATCACCTTCATCAAGCTCGTCAATGGATCATCGGGGGAGGAACACAAGACCCCCCTGGTACACTATTACATGCTCGATACCATCACCGATGGAGGCAAGCGGATCATCAACCTCTGCCATCGGGGTATCGCCAAAACCACGGTGATGGGGGAATACCTGTTCCTGTACATCGCCTGCTATGGTGAGCTTCCTGGCTTCGGTCGTATCGACCTGGCTTTGTATGTCTCGGACTCCATCGAGAATGGTGTCAAGAACATGCGGAAGAACCTGGAGTTCCGCTGGGACAATTCGGACTTCCTGAAGCAATACATCCCCCGGATCCACTTCACTGACATCCGGTGGGAGTTTGAAAACGCCGATGGAAAGGTGTTCATCGTCAAGGGGTACGGTGCCAAGACAGGTGTTCGTGGTGCCAAGGAAATGGGCAAGCGCCCCCAACTGGCGGTACTCGATGACTTGATCAGTGACGAGGACGCTCGTTCAGCTACCGTGGTTTCAGCGGTCGAAGATACCGTCTACAAGGCAGTGAACTACGCACTACACCCTACCAAGAACATGATCATCTGGTCGGGTACCCCGTTCAACGCAAAAGACCCTTTGTACAAGGCCGTTGAATCAGGTGCCTGGAGTGTGAATGTGTTCCCGGTGTGTGAACAGTTCCCTTGTACCCGAGAAGAGTTCCGGGGAAGTTGGCCAGATCGCTTCACCTATGAGTATGTAAAGGAGCAGTACGACACTGCAGTAAAGCTGGGCAAGATTGACACGTTCAACCAGGAACTGATGCTCCGGATTATGTCCGATGAAGATCGGATGATCCAGGATCATGACATTGCCTGGTACAAGATTGATGCTGTTCTGCGGAACAAGGGTAGATTCAACTTCTACATTACGACCGACTTTGCTACATCGGAAAAGGAGAAGTCAGACTTCTCCGTGATCAGTGTATGGGCCTACAACAATGTCGGTGACTGGTTGTGGGTGGATGGCGTCTGTAAGCGTCAGCTGATGGACAAGACGGTGGATCATCTTTTCCGTCTGGCTCAAATGTACCGCCCCCAGCAAGTTGGTATCGAAGTTTCAGGCCAGCAGGGCGGATTCATCTCCTGGATCATGGGTGAGATGATGAACCGGAATATCTATTTCCCTTTGGCTTCAGAAGGGAACGATTCCAGGCCAGGTATTCGCCCGAATACGAACAAGCTGGTGCGATTCAATACAGTGGTTCCGTTATTCAAAGCCCGCAAGATCTTTTTTCCTATCGAGAAAAAAGCAACTCCTGAGCTGGCCGAAGCAATGACTGAACTTGGTTTGGTCACACCGGGTGGGTTCAAAAGTAAGCATGATGACTTCGCAGACACCATTTCGATGCTGTCTTCTCTTACGCCATGGAAACCTTCGGAGGAAGCGCCCCTATCTGAGTCGTCCTCACAGGATGGAATGTGGGACATCGAATCTCCGGATGATCCGGTAGATCGTATGGCGTCATATATCGTTTAAGGAAATCTCATGAAATTGAAAGAAGTGTTCGATCAACTTACCCATGGCGAGCTGTCCCAAATGTGCATGGGAGGGGCGGAGGAAGGGCAGATTGTTGAGGCCAACTATCCCAAAGTGGTGAACCACATCAACTTGGCTTTGACGGCCTTATACAAACGGTTCTATCTGAAAGAGGGTAGGGTGGTTCTGGCTTTCGTGCCTGGAAGATCCATCTATCCAGTGCATTCGAAGTACGCAATCTCGAATGCCCAATCGGATGAACCGATAAAGTATTTGCTGGATTCTTCACAGGAATTCCTTGATGACATCCTGAAAATCGAGGCTGTGGAAACAGAAGCCGGGTTCTCAATTCCAATGAATGATGTGCTCAATCCATTGAGCATCATGACGACCAGCCCTACTGTGTTGCGGCTGCCCACTTCCCTGGTCAATCAAGTGGTAAGTCTTCCCGAGGATTACCGTACCAATACCGTGACAGTGGTTTACCGGGCGAACCATCCCAAGATTGATATGACCACCCCCTTCAATCCAGAGAGTGTGGAGTTGGAGCTTCCGGACAGCCATCTGGAAGCGCTTCTGCTTCATGTGGCTTCTCGGGTAAATACTCCTGCGGGAATGGTCAATGAATTCAACGCAGGCAACAACTATGCAAGGCTGTATGAATTGGCCTGTCAGCAGTTGGAGGTGGCGAATTACCAGATCGACCAGAGTAATTCGAATACCCGTCTCACTCAAAACGGGTGGGTGTAACCTGTTGTTTAAAAGCCCCCATCACGGGGGCTTTTTTATTTGGAAAGAAACTCCATCCGTAATTCAAGGATGCTCATATACATCCCCATAACTCGAAACTGTTCATGCAGCATTTGTTGGTACGCTGCATCCATTTCCTGAATTCGGGCTGATACGAGAAATGATTTCAATTTGTCGTGTTTGTCTTTCAGCTCGATGTATTCACATAAAACACGCTGTTTGAAATCGGGAAGATCAGTAACTTGATTTACGGTTTGGAGCATTCTGGTTCCTTGATTATTTACCGGATGATCCAAATCCACCGGTGCCGCGATCAGTATGTCCCAGGTCGTCGGAGAGTTCAAGATTCACCATTGCGACCGGTACAATTAAAAACTGCAAGACGCGTTCATTCGGAATCCAGCTAAAATGTGAACCACTTTTAGTGCGGAGAAACGCTTTCCATTCACCGAGGTAATCCGAATCGATAATCCCGCAGGTGTTATTCAATTCAATCCCGTCACGGGAACCTACGCCGGATCTGGGGAATATCAAGGCAACGTGGTTTTCAGGTACTCGGGCTGCAAAGCCCAAAGGAACAGCAGTGGGGGTATCCCCAAAACACGCGCCGGGTTCCGGCATGTAAATGTCGAAAGCGCCCGCACCTTGGGTTGACTTGATCGGGAGGGTGAAATTGGGATGGATGGGTTTGATACGCATGGTTACTCCTATTTAGTTTGAGAAATAAAACAGCATTGTATCCACACAAGGAAATTTGAATGGAACCAATTACTGAAGTTGCAGCAGTAGATCAACTCCCGTTGACCGACTGGAAGAATGCTCCAAAGTTGGAAGACTTGAAGCGGGACTACGAAGATGCAAAACCTTCTTTCGATGTCCAGAAAACCAAAATTTCGGAATGGCTGGACAACCTGTTTGTGAGGAATAAGGCACAACTCAGCGTGCCCAAAGGCAATTCGCAGATTGTTCCGAAGCTGATTCGCAAGCAAGCAGAGTGGCGATATCCCGCATTGAGCGAGCCTTTTCTCAGTACGGATGACATCTTCAATGTCACCCCGGTAACCTGGGAAGATCGGGAAGCAGCGATTCAAAACCAGATGGTGTTGAATCATCAGTTCAACACCCAACTCGACAAGACCCGCTTTATTGACGAGTACGTGCGAACTTCCGTCGATGAGGGTACTGTGATTGTTCGGGTTGGCTGGGAATATGAGGAACGCGCTGTTTCCAAGAATCTCCCAGTGGTGGAATATCGCATCAATCCGGAGCTGGCACCCCTACATCAGCACCTGGCTCAAATGAGGGAAGAATCCCCCAGCCAGTACGAATCGGATGTGCCCGATGAATTGAAGACGGCACATGAAATGTCCCTGGAACATGGCCAGCCCATTGAACCAGTGATTCTCCGTTATGAAATGCAGGAGGTTTCTGAAGTCATTCATAACCGTCCTACGGTTGAAATCTGCGATTACCGAAATGTTGTGATTGATCCCAGTTGTCTTGGGAATATCAAGAAGGCACGGTTCATCGTCTATAGCTTCGAATCTTGTTTGGCTGATTTGAAGAAAGACAAGAAGTACAAAAACCTGGACAAAATCAATATCGACGGGAATTCCCCCTTGGCTTCTCCCGATCATGCGACGGCAGACAATCTGGGAAATTTCAACTTCAGTGACAATGCTCGGAAGAAGTTTGTTGTCCAGGAATACTGGGGCTTCTGGGATATTCACAATGATGGAGTCCTCCATCCTTTTGTTGCTGCCTGGGTTGGTACAACTCTGGTTCGGCTGGAAGAAAGTCCTTTCCCGGATAAGCAGCTGCCTTTCGTCACGGCTCAATACTTGCCGGTACGCAAGTCCTCTTATGGTGAGCCGGATGGTTCACTTCTGGAAGACAATCAGAAGGTTGTCGGTGCGGTCACTCGGGGCATGATCGACATCATGGGTAAGTCGGCCAATGGTCAAACGGGTATCCGTAAGGACATGCTCGATACGACCAATCGACGCAAGTTCGAGAAGGGACTGGATTACGAGTTCAACGTGAATGTTGATCCTCGGCAGGGTGTACACATGCACACCTATCCGGAGATCCCGGCGTCTGCTCAGTTCATGCTGCAGATGCAGAATATGGAGGCTGAATCCCTTTCTGGGGTCAAGTCGTTTAGCCAAGGTATTTCGGGACAAGCACTCGGTGATGTAGCAGCTGGTGTGCGTGGTGCCCTTGATGCCTCGTCTAAGCGTGAGCTTGGCATTCTGCGTCGTCTGTCAGCAGGCATTATTGAGATTGGTCGCAAGATCATTGCCATGAATGCGGAGTTCTTGAGCGAGAAAGAAATTATCCGAATTACCAATGATGATTTCGTCACTATTCGCCGTGATGATCTCCCGGGTAATTTCGATCTGAAGCTCTCCATCTCCACAGCAGAAGAGGACCATAACAAGGCCAGCGAGCTGTCCTTCATGCTGCAAACCATGGGAAATAATATGGATCCTGCAATGTCCCGGATGATCCTGGCTGACATTGCTCGACTGCGTAAGATGCCCGATCTGGCCAAGCGGATTGAGAACTTCGAACCCCAGCCAGATCCCCTGGTCGAGAAACAACGACAGCTGGAAGTGCAACTTCTGGAAGCCAAGTTGAATACCGAGCGTGCACAAGAAATGTATTACCGCTCCAATTCCAAACTGGACGAAGCAAAGGTTGGTACTGAGATTGCCAAGCAGGCTCAAATGCAATCCGAAACTGATTTGAAGAACCTTGATTTTGTTGAACAGGAATCCGGAGTTCACCAGGAACGTGAATTGCAACGTATCGGGGAGCAGGCACGCAGTCAGGTTGAATTGAAGAAAATCGACCATCAATTTAAATCTCAGGAGAAAAATAAAGACCTCATTAAAGATTTTCTATTGAAACGGAAATAGAATCTGATTTATAGTGCGGGGGCTTTAACAACTCCTGCACTATTAACTTTTGAAAGCACTGATAGATAATGCACTCCACTGAACTGCAACAACTCGATTCGAGTATCAAGCACGCCCAGAAAACGGTTGACTTGGGTGACGCCCTGGAACGCCTGCGTAATAACCGTGATTTCAAGAAAGTGATCGCGGAAGGTTATTTCGAGCAGGAAGCCATTCGCTTGGTTCACCTGCTGTCGGATTCCAATATGCAATCTCCGGATTCCCAAAATTCCATTCACAAGCAGATGATTGCTGTGGGTGGTTTCCGTGATTATCTCGATACCCTGGCAATCCGTGCTGATATGGCCCGCCGTTCGATTGAAGCGGATGAATCCATGCGTGACGAAATTCTGTCGGAAGGGCAGTAATCATGTCCGATATCGAAGAACGGTCCATCCTGGAAATGTCGGACGAAGAGATTGCCAATCTCGATCCGAGTACGCTTGCTCAGGCAACCGAAGAACCGCCTGTGACTACTGAACAAGATCCGGTGCAAGCCGATCCGGAACTGAACGCTGACGAAACCACCAAGGAAGAAGCGGAAAGTGTATCGGGCGAAGGTTCGCAGGGTCAGTCGGCTGATCCGGAAGGCACGGTAATTGAAGGTTCCACTGATGGCAATGCCGTCAAATCCTCGGAAGATGTGAAGGCACCTGAAGCCAAGGGTAATGAAGAAAGTAACCCGAAGCCGAATACCGCACAGCCTTCCGAGGGCGTGGAAAAGCCCATCGACTATGAGGCTGCATACAAGCAGCTGACTGCCCCGTTCAAGGCTAATGGCCGTGAAATCCAGGTCACCAGCGTCGAAGACGCGGTGGCCCTGATGCAGATGGGTGCGAACTACAACAAGAAGATGGCGGCCCTGAAGCCGAATCTGAAGTTGCTGAAGCTGCTCGAAAACAACGGGCTGCTGTCAGAAGAAAAACTCAGTTTCCTGATTGATCTGGAAAAGAAGAATCCGGACGCAATCAGCAAGCTGGTCAAGGATAGTGGTGTCGATCCTCTGGATCTCGATGCCAGTAAAGCAGGCGACTACAAGCCCTCCCGTCATACTGTTGATGACCGAGAACTGGAACTGGATGCTGTCCTGGACGAACTCCAAGGCACTGAAGGCTACACCCGTACTCTCGATGTCGTCAGCAATCAATGGGATGGCCCGAGCAAGAACGTCATCGCCAATTCACCTCAAGTCTTGCGGATCATCAACAGCCATGTCCAATCGGGCATCTTTGATTTGATCGTCAAGGAGGTTGAAAGCGAAAAGATGTTCGGTCGTCTTTCTGGTTTGTCTGATATCGAAGCCTACCGGCAAGTTGGTGATGCGATTCAGGCTCGCGGTGGATTTGATCACTTGGCTCCCCAAGGACAACGAATCCAGCCCAAGCCTGTTGTCGTGGAACCGAAACCGAAGATGGGTGATGAAGGCAAGCGTCGGGAAAAGAAGCTGGCAGCCAGCCCTTCCCAACCTGCTGTTTCTACGAAGGGTGCCGTGGAATTCAACCCACTGGCCATGTCCGACGAAGAATTCAGCAAAACCGTGAATTCGCGGTTCCTTTAATTCACCTTGAGGTAAACACATATGTCTCGCATGTACAACGATCCGGCTGGTGGTTCCCCGTCGACCACGGGTTCCCAGATGAACACCCAGTATTACCAGAAGCAGGCACTGGTTGAACTGAAGAAGACGCAGTTCTTCTCCCAGCTCGCCGATGTCACCTCCATGCCGAAGAACTTCGGCAAGAAGATCAAGCGTTACCACTACCTGCCGCTGCTCGATGACGCCAACCTGAACGACCAGGGCATCGATGCCGCTGGTGCTGTTATCAGCTCCTCGACCTATTCGGTCACCCTGCCGCGTGCCAACCTGGTTGTGGCCAATGCTGCCAAGGTCGCTGCTGCTGCTGCCATCAATGACAATACCTCTGGTGTTGTCGCCACTGCCGGTGCTGACGGTTCGGCTGGTGCTGGTTTTGCTACCCTGACGGTTGTTGGTGGTACTGTCTTCAACGTCTCCACTGATGTCAAGGCCGCTGCCATTGTCGCCCTGAATCTCGGTGCTTCCTCTACCCAGCGTTCGGGCAACCTCTACGGTTCGTCCAAGGACGTGGGTTCGATCTCTGGCAAGCTCCCGGCGCTGTCGGAAACCGGTGGTCGCGTGAACCGTGTCGGCTTCAAGCGCAAGGAAATTGAAGGCTCCTTCGAGAAGTTCGGCTTCTTCGATGAGTACACCAAGGAATCCCTGGACTTCGACTCCGATGCCGAGCTGCAGACGCACATCCACCGTGAAATGCTGAACGGTGCGGGCGAGATGACCGAAGACGCTCTCCAGATCGACTTGCTGAACGCTGCTGGCGTGATCAAGTTCGCCGGCAATGCCACGCAGAACTCGGAACTCGGTGTCGATGACCTGGTGTCCTATGGCGATCTGATGCGCCTGTCCATTGACCTGGACAACAACCGTACCCCCAAGGGCATCACGGCCATCACCGGTAGCCGCATGGTCGATACCAAGACCATTCCTTCTGCCCGTGTCATGTACATGGGTTCGGAACTCCTGCCGACCGTGAAGGCAATGAAGGATCTGCACAACAACCCGGCCTTCGTTTCGGTCGAGAAGTACGCTGCAGGCGGTAACACCGTGACCGGCGAAGTCGGTGCCATCGATCAATGGCGTCTGGTTGTCGTTCCGGAAATGATGAAGTGGGCTGGTGCTGGTGCTGACGCCACGGCTGATGCAACCTGCTACGAAACCGGTGGTCGTTTCGACGTGTTCCCGATGCTGGCTGTCGGTGACCAATCGTTCACGACCATTGGCTTCCAGACGGATGGCAAGTCGGTCAAGTTCGTCATCACCCACAAGGCTCCAGGTGAAGCCACGGCGGATCGCAGTGATCCGTATGGCGAAACGGGCTTCATGTCGATCAAGTGGTACTACGGGTTCATGTCCCTGCGTCCCGAGCGTATCGGCCTCATCAAGACCGTCGCCAAGCTGTAATCGACCGGTGATGTAACCAAGGAGAGAGGGGGGACGGTTCCTCCTCTCCCTTCAATCCTTTCAGGAGTCAAAATGGAACTGCAAAATGATGACGGCATTCAACCGCCGGATGAACTGACCTCGCTCAAGCAACGCGCCGATCTGTTGGGTATTCCCTACCACCCCTCCATCGGTCTGGAAAAGCTGCGTGAAAAGGTGAATGCTGCCGTGACCGAAGAAGTCCCGGCAACTCCCCTCGTTGAAGCACCGGTTGAAGCACATAAGGAAACCGAGGTAGCCAAACGTCTGCGTCTGCGGAATGAGGCGTCTGCCCTGATCCGTATTCGTCTCACCTGCATGAACCCGAACAAGAAGGAATGGGACGGTGAAATCATCACTGCCGGCAATGCTGCAGTGGGTACGTTCAAGAAGTACATCCCGTTCAATGCTGAGGAAGGTTGGCATGTTCCTGCCATCATCTACAAGCAACTGGTTCAACGTGAATGCCAGATCTTTGTCACCGTGCGCGATGGCCAGGGCAACAAGTCCCGGCAAGGCAAGATGATCCGTGAATTCGCAATTGAAGTCCTGCCGCCGCTGACCAAAGACGAATTGGATGAGCTGGCTCGCCGCCAGGCCATGTCCAAGTCAATCGACTAATTTCCAGGGAACCAGATAAATCATGGCAGAAATTGTTCCAATCACTGATTTGACCCAAGCAACGCTTCAGGGAAGCGGGGTCTTCGATACCTTGATGCGCTCCATGAAAGTGCATCTGGAGGCCGAATACCAAAAGGGACGAATCAAGGGGCCGGAGTATTCCACGGTTTATCTGGGATCACTGGAAACGGTGATGCGTACCTCGTTGGACTTCCTGGTTCAACGACAACGTGTGGCGCTTGAAGCCGAGCTGATGGCTCAACAGGTTTTGGTGGCACAAGCAGAGGTGCTGAAAGCCAATGCCCAAGTACAAGTGGCATTGGCTGAAGTACAAAAAACTCAGCTTGAAGTGGAGATCCTTACGCTGTCGAAAGACAAGATCCCTGCTGAAATTGCACAGATTCAAGCGGAAACCCAGTTGGTTGGGCAGCAGCGGACTAACCTGGTAGCCGAGGCTCTGAATATCCCCAAGCAAGGGGCTGTGCTGGACGCTCAAGCCGCAAACTTGCTGAAGCAAGGGGAGATCGCAGACGCTGAAGTTGATCTCAAACAACAACAGGTATTGATCTCTCAAGTTGAATTGGATATCGCTTCAGCAAAACTGGTCAATATTCCCAAGGAAGGTGTGCTGCTGGATAAGCAGGCACTCGATCTTGCAGCAAAAACTGCACTTACTGGCCAACAACAAACCAATTTGATTGCGGAAGAGGCGTTTACACAGGCAAAGAGCCAGCTGACCACCCAACAAGAAGCCAATGCTGTTATTGAAGGCATGGTGCTGACTTCCCAGAAGTGCAAACTGGATGCCGAATATGATGTGTTGCTGGCACAAAAGCTGAAGACTTCTTCTGAAACTAGCTTGCTTACCCAAAAGGTAGTGACTGAACGTGCGCAGGTATCGGCAGAAGGGGTTGCTGCGGATAGTGTGTTGGGCAAGCAGAAAGCGCTTTACCAAGCTCAGGCTGATGGTTTCCAACGAGACGCCGAGCAAAAGGCAGCGAATATTTTGGTGGATTCTTGGAAGGTGCGCCGTAGCACTGACGAAGCGGAATCCGCTAATGTGGATAACATGCTCAATGATAATGCGATTGGGCGCGCAGTTAACCGGCTTCTTGCAGGGGTTGGGGCTTAACTCTCCTGATACCATTTAAGGGAGCCATGGCTCCCTTTTTTATTTACTGGATAAAGCGTATGGGTCTGTTTAGTTCAAAAAAAGAGACGGTCGTTGGTACATCTGTAGTCCGGGTAATGGACGACAAGATTCTTCCAAATGCCATTCGTGCTGGAATGGTAAAGGGTATTTTTGCCAAGGATGGACAGATGACCAATTACATCCTTGAAGAAATGCTTAATGGTATCGCCATCAAAGCAGAGCGGATGTACACATACGGTAAAACCAAATACGAATATGGCCTCCCCGAAATGCGTGTTATTGGTGCTGGTTCCGCCGAAGGGGTGGTTAAACAGCTCCTGGCAGACCAAGTAGGCAAACCAGTTACTGTGTCATTTTTTAAATATGGAGCGATTAACTTGCTTCAGTATTCTTGGTATATCCTGCAGCAGCAGCATGGGTATAACCAGGTAAAGAATGAATTGGAAATTCTCAGTCAGGAAAAGGGATTTCCGGTATATCTGGAAGATATTATTATTGTTGTTCCTGTGGGCGAATTGGATTCTATTAACCCGATGTCGCTGGATCAATGGGGTGTTCCTGCTAATTTGGGTAGTACGCCCAATAGAAACACTTATTTTGAAAGTTCTGCGTTATTTAAAATCAGCGCACATACCCCCATTCAAATCAGTAATGATGCCACGGAAGAATACGCGATTATTCAATATACCTGGAATGAGGTTGTTACTGAGACGCTGAATAATCGTACTGAATCTCGGGTGGTGGTGCATAAAGAAGAGATGATTCTCCCTCTTCCTGATATGGATAATGAAGCCAGCTATATTCAAACGCTTTATAGTTACGATTCGGATGAAGTCCTTGGCCTATCTGGCACAGGAGAATTCGGGCAAGAAGAAACGAGGTACAAGCCCGTTTATCGGTATTTTATTTATAAGGAAAAAGAGGGAACGTACCCGGAAATAGATGCAATATATGATCCCTCATATGAGGGCTTGGGTAGCTTCTTTCCGAGAATATATTTCCGCGACGATAATGCTTCCCTTACCGCAGATAAAACCACGACAGGATATAAGACCAGCAAGAAACTCACCAAATATCTTGGTATGGAATATCAAGATTTGGCGGATGCTATTGCAGAGAATCCAGAAGTGGGGGGCGTGTATCAAGCCATGATCATGATGGCTGTGCCTGGCGTGTCTGATGACCCGGTAGAATCTACTTATCTTTTTGATTTCTTCAAAAAGGTTTATTTGGAATGCGGAGTATCCGGAATAGATTCTAGTGGTTCAGTGAGTAATGGTTCATCTAGTATACTCAATAGTATTGGTGGGTTTACTGGTGGCGGAGGTATTTCTGTGGTTATCCAGGATGCGAGGTTAGGTGTCGCATTAAATATGACCAACATACGTCGCACCGTAAAGGCAGGTAAAATTGGTGATCCTGGTTTTTGTTCATCCTCTGCTGGGACTGAATATATCCAGTCTTCTCGTCTTAATCAGGATTATTTTGTTGTCGAGGATGTAACGGTTGCCGTCCCGTATTATTACTATAAAAAGCAAATTTCAAAAAACACGTATGAATTACTATCGGTAGGTAATCTGCAAACTCGATATAACGTGTATAGGAACTATTACACATCTAGCGGTGAAACTGGCAGTATTCTTTTGGTGCCGTTAGATTACTCACTGACTGCACACTACAATAATAGGGATCGGGAGCTTTTATATTCTCGTTCTCTTCATTATGTATTTAATGCAGTTGAGCGAATCAAAGTGAAGTGGTACCAACAAGATTGGTTTCAGGCATTTGTGTTTATTGCAGCTGTTGTCTATATGGCATTCACTATGGATTTCACTGCATTTCAAACATTAGCAGGTGCCTTAGAAGCCATCGGAGTTATGGTACTGACCTCTAAGGCATTGCAGCTATTTGTCAAAGCTGTAGGGTTGGAAGCTGCCCTTATCCTCGCTGCTGTGTTCTTCATGTATGGTGGCTACAAGTTTTTTACCTCGGGTGTTCAGGGTGCGCCATGGGCACAGGATCTTCTGCGTCTTGCAGCAGGGTTAGCAAAAGCAGGGGCAGACAGCATAACTGAGCTGATGGTTGGACTGAAATCAGAGATTGAAGCCTTTGGGTACGAAACGGCTGAAAAGTCGAAGTTGTTGGAAGAAGCCAATGAGTTGCTGTGGAGTGAGAACATTTTTGCGCCCTTCATCCTCTCGAATGAGACGCCAGATCAATACTTTAACCGAACGATACACAGTGGAAATATCGGGCGTCAGTCTATTGATGCTATATCGGATTACGTTACTCAGTCCTTGCAACTTCCAAAAATGGAGATGCCGGTGTTCCCCTGAAAGTACCCTAGCTGTTGGGAACATTTCCAGTAAAATGCCCCCATGAACAACAAGGAGCGTGTCATGAACAAGATCGTCTGTGCTGTGTTGGTTGGTTTGGTCCTGGTAGGGTGTGCGTCTACACGCCCAACAATGCCAGACCAAAACTATGTGACCTTGGCAGGTAGATGGCTGATGGTGGACTACTGTGCCTGGAAAGGGTGGATGGACGCTGAATCGGCTGCCAAAGGACGCCGGTATATTAATAGTGATATTGCATCCTGGACTTATGACTCTGAGCGTTTAAAAAGGGAAGTAGGCATACTACACCCTGAAACGGCAAAGGTGACCCAAGGGGATTGCCGGAGGATGTCAGTATCCATCCAGGAAAGATCGCAGCAAATTGCAGATCACAATGCCCAATCTGAGATGCAACAGCGTGAAGTGCAGAACATTATTAACGCTACCAAATCAACCCATACCTATTGCAATAAAATAGGTACGCAGGTTTTGTGCAATTCTTTTTAATGAAGGGAAATTAAATGGCGGGCATTCGTGCACCAAATTCTCTGCTGGATTTTCCAGGAAGTAACTCGGACTATTCCAGTTTTTCGTCTTATGGGATTCCACCATATTCTCCCCCCAACGATTACTCGTTGGGTATGTCGAGGCTCCCTACTCAAATTGGTCCCGCAGGTTCGGGATCTGCTGCGATTGCACGCCCTGATTTCTTCAGTTGGGATGGGTTCTTCGGGGGGAAGAATGGTGACGAGACTTCCTTCAATGGCTGGGGTGGGTCGGCGCTTGGGGCACTGCAGGGGCTTGGAAATGCCTACATGGGTATGCGCCAATACGGATTGGCAAAGGATCAATTCAAATTCCAGAAACAAGCATTTGAAAAGAACTTCAATGTGCAAAAAGGCCTCACTAACGCCCGCCTTGAAGATCGTCAACGTGCCCGCGTAGCTGCCAACCCGAATGCGTATGAGTCGGTAGGAGACTACATGAACAAGTACGGGATCAAATAATTATGGCTCAACCAATCACTTGGCGTAATGTGGATGCCCCGTCTTTTGGCGAGGCAAGCCGCATGATGTCTCAGGCTCAAGTTGGCATCAACAGTGGCTTCGGATCTCTTCAGGATATTTTGAAGAAGGAACAGGCTACTGCTGATGCCAACTGGCAAGTACAACGAGACAACAACACCCAGGCTTTCCTGGATTCAATCAACCAGTATCGAACGGCAGAAGAGTTTCAGGCTGCCCTGACATCCGGTGCTCTGGATGTCGGGCAATACGGAGGTCAGATTGATCGTGCTGCGGCGCGGGCAGCCCTCGATGGCCGCCTCTCGATCTTGCAGGACCGCACTACCAAGGCAAACCAGTTTGCTGATCAAGCGGCGGAACGTGATGCGCGTCCTATCGTGGATCGCCTGTCCACGATGGCCTTGTCGGAAGACAAGGATGTGCGCCGTAGTGCCAAGGAAGCACTTGGGATCTACGCCAGTAATGGCATGGTTCCCAAGGCAGCCGAAATCGCAGGCAAGCTGGATCAATCGGATCGCATGTTCGTTGAGCGTGGGCAAGCGGATACCGAGTTTGTTCGTAAGGGGGAGAAGCACTCCAGCGACTTGCTTTCTGCCGCAGCGGATCGGCAGTACAAGAGTGCCCTTGCCAGCAATGCTCGTTCTGCTGGTTCCTCCGCTACCTCTACATTGAAGAAAGAGCTTGCTGCATCTAAAGCTCAAAATGCAGCGGCGGACCTACTGATTAAAAACAGTCCTCTGGATGCTGGGACTATGGATACTTACGCGGGACAAAAAGCGTTTGAAGAGGGGCTTAGTAAGCTCGGGCTTAAACCAGAACAGGTCAAGAGTATTCGTGAGTCGTATGCTAAAGAATTCAAAAATGGGGTTCTTGTTGGTTATGATGAAAAGAACGAAGAAGTACGCATTGGTTTGCCAGTATCTACTGCCCTCGCTGGGGCACGTGATTCCGCAGACAACTGGTACACCCCAAACTTTTTGAATGTATCCAACCAAGGCAAAAGTGCTGTCAAAAACCTGAAGGAGCAAATTGGAAGTCCTACTTATGTAAATTCTCTGCAGCAAGCACTTCAAGCGCAAGGTATGCGGTACCGTCCCCTTAACCAACCCGCGAACACACAATTTACCAAGCAATCACCCTCTGCAGATGGAGCTGCATTGGTGAATAGAGCGATTGAATCTCGAAAAGCTAAAGCTGCTGCTAATATGACTCCCGAGGAATTGCAGATTGCACGTACAACTGGGGTTGTTCCCTATCGAGTTCAACGCATCCTTTTGGAGGAAGATGAAGAGCAGTAATATTTTTATATTCAAATAAGGCGGGGTATTCCCCGCCTTTTTTATTTAGAATGTCGGTCATTCACTCAACCCAGCGAGAAACAGAATATGGCCGATTTTGATATGGACGCTTATTTGCGGCGTCGCCCTTTCAATCCGAATAACACTGATCGGTTACAAGGATTGGAGGCGGCTACTCAATCCAAAATCCAGGCATTATCTCAATACAGTGTTGAACGTCAGGCACAAAAGGAAGCCAACAAGGATTCTTGGGTCAGCAAGAATGATTTGGACCCTGATTCTGTTTCTGGTTCCCTGGTGAATCTGGGTGCTGCTGCTACCTACGGTGCGGGACGCTTTGCTGGCTTTGTGGCTTCTTTGCCCCAATCAATCAATGCACTGATCCATGAAGGCAAGGTTGATCCGGAAGACTGGAATGCCTACAACCGCATGGTTGAAGGTACAGCATCTCCAGAAGACATGTCCCGTCTTCAGCGTGATACCAACGATACGAATGCCCATATAGAAATGGGTAAAACCACGGTATTGGAGCGGATCAATCGAGGAATTGAATCTCGTCAAACGGCCCGAGACATCAATGAAAAAACGAACATCCCTGAGATTCTCCATAACGAGAAGCGTCAGGAATTTCGTAAGGCACTAGGCCAAGGCTTCGATGAGAAGTGGGGCCAGGTACAACAAGGCATGGATGCCCTTTCCCGTGGCGAGGATGGCCAAGGATGGAGTGATATGGCCTCCGGTGTTGGCAAGCTCACTGCAGGGGCAGGGAAGGCTGTTGTAAACAACCCGATGGCTGCTTTTGAATACGCAGTCGAGAATGCTCCCCAGCTGCTTGTTGGTTTGGCTGGTAAGGGTGGACAGGTGTTGATGGGTGCCTCCAATGCAGGCTACGGGGCAGACCTTTTCAACCAAGGTGTTGAGAAGGTGCAAAAGGATACTGGTGGGCAAATGCCAACCAGTGAAGTCCGTACTGAGATTGGTGGTGCAGCTTTTAGAGCCGCAGCAGCAGAACACGCATCTGATATGTTTGGTCTGGCTTTGATGAAGCCTGCTGCCAAGGCAATTACTGATCCTGTGCGTACTGGCTTCAAGCAATCTCTCCTCAATGTGGCTAAGGCAGGTGTAGGTGGTGTTGCTTCTGAGGCACCCACTGAAGGCTATCAGACCTACGAAGAAGGTAATGCGACACTGAATCCTGCATCTGCCAAGGACATCTACGAGGGTGCTGTCATCGGTGGTGTGTCAGGCGGTACGTTATCTGGCGGGGGGCGTGCTGTAGCTGAACTGGCTCAGGCTACTCCGGAACATGCCCAGAAGCGAGCCACGGAAGCGAAGGCACAGGAAGATCAGGTCACTGCGATGATCGACAACGATCCTTCTGCTTACCTGGATCGTGAGAGTAAATCCTACGATCCCATCAAGGCAGCACAGGTATTGTTTGGCCATGCCCAGCTGGAATCGGCTACCCCTGAAGTTCGTCAACAGAATGTCGAGAAAGCACACGACATCATTGCTGGTTTGGAAACCCAACGAGGGGAACTCCAAGCCAAGATGGACCAGCTGACGCCGGAAGGTATTCAGTCCCGGATTGATGGCCTGAATACGCGGATCGCCGATGCCCCGCCTGCACTGGCTTCCCGTATTCAAGAAATGGTGACTTCCCTTGAAGGTGATCTTGCTGCCTTCGATCCCAAGAGCGTGGATCAGAAAGCAGTGAAAGCACTCCAGGCTCAAATGGCCACGGTGGATCGGCAGCTTGCTGAAACCACAAAGCTGCGGGATCAACTTGCTGTTGAAACCAAGCCCAAGGAAGAAGACGTTGATGATGCGGTTGAGCAGGCTGATGCAGCCATCGATGCTTCGAAGCCGGAAACCAGTACGACTGCCAAGGCAGCGGTGGATCATGTGGTTAGCCTGGCCATGGCCCACCCGGATAGTTTCTCGGATGACCATCTGAATCGCCTGGTTCAAAACCAAAGCAATGGATTGAGCGCACCACAACGTACCTTCCTGCGTACCTTGTCGGAAGCACGCATTGCCGAGAATGCCTTGAAGACGATGGGCATTGTCGAGAATGAAGTGATGAACGGTGATCCAGCCAAGAACCAGCTGGGCATCAAGGATTACCGTCAACGGATGCAGGCAGCGATTGTGTCTCGCAACGAAGAGAAGGCCGCCACTGCTGTGCACATGCTCGGCAAGTTCGCCAATGCCCACAAGCAGAAGCTGCGGTTCTTCATGGATCAGTTCGCCAAGGCATCGAAGGCCGGGGCGATCAATGTGGTGCCGAGCAATCAGGGCTGGCAGCTCGCACCGACCCAGGATGTCTCGGCAGCAGGCCAAGCAGCCAATCGCAAGTTGGGTGGGATGACCATTCACAAGGGATCGGCAAAGCTGATCCGCCAGATCCAGGCCGAAGCCAAAGCGTTGGGGGCATCCCATCAGCAGCTCCAGGCTGCCATGGCGTTGCGTTTCGCTACGGAAGATCAGCAGGCTGTGCCTCCGGTCGCGCAAACTGCAGTAGACCAGCCTGGTTCAGCTGTAGCAGTTAACTCCAGTCAACCTAGTCAAGCGCAGGGAACAGCGCCTGATTCGACTCCAGTTGATAAGTCAGTAACCCCTCAGTCAACTGAAGGGCAAACCCAGTATAAAGTGGACAGTACCGTAGACCCGGTATCCGAGGCAACTGCACCGGCCAAGCCGAAGAAGCCGCGTACCCGGATTGAGCCGAAGGATTACCAGAACATCGTCGGATCCATCCTCAAGGTCACAGATGGTAAAGGTATTGCTCCTTCTCTAGCTTTAGATCTTCTGGGAGAAAGCGCCTCTAAGCATTTGGGGAATCTTCGTCATATCGTTAGATCCGATAGCACTTGGAAGTTGGAAGGGGGTAAGTTGATTGAGTATCTCCGTGATGAGGGGTACACCCAACTCAACACCGAAGAAGACCTCAAGGATCTATTGGCAGATCACATGAATGGTATTCCGGCTCGTCCTGCAGAAGTCATGCTGGAAGAAAAGGCCAAAGCCATTGAGCGTGAAGCCAAGAAGAAAGAACAGGCAGAGCGTCGTGCCATCAATGCTGAAGCCAAGGAAAAGGGCATCAAGCAGGCACGGGGCAAGCGTACCCTGGACGATGTGCTGGCTGATCTGGCTTTGTGGGGAGAACAACAGAGTGCTCTGGAAGCAGTAGAGGAGCGTATCTCCATTCAGGCAGAGGCTGCGATGTATGAAGCAGCTGACTCTGCTGAGATCATGAAAGAACTGGCCGAAGTCGTCGGCTACACCGAAGAGGAAATTGAACGTGTCCGCATCGAAAATCGAGAGTCTGAAGAACGCACTCCTGAAGCTGCCGAAGGAACGACGCAAGAAGGTCGTGGAGATCGGGCGGATGGTGGCCAAGCTGAAGAAGGAAAAGGAACAGATGCAGAAGCAGGCAAGCTCCCCCTCTTCACTCAAGTAGTCGATATCGCTGGCAAGAAGTTTGCCGAGGTCTTCAAGGACATCAACCTGATTGCACACAACCTGGTGCAGAAGGTTGGCAAGGACAAGGCTACCCAACGTCCGTTGGTGGCTGCCAAGGATTTCCTGAGTCAGTGGAATGACAAGACGCTCGACATCAAGGCATTGGAAGCCTTTGTCGGCGAGCCGCTGACGCATGTGCAGGAAAGTTTCCTGGAGCACTTTCGCACGACGGCAAAAGGCTGGGAAGAGTCGATCACTGCGAATTTGGTCAAAGGCCAAGTGGTAGCAGGGATCAAGTACAAGCAGGCCATTAAGGAAGCACGGGGCAACAAGGCAGCTCTGGCCAAGATCGAGGAAGAATTCAAGGGCAAGAAGCCGGGGGATGTCACCTACGAAGAGTGGAAGCGCTTCACCAACCCGATCCAGTTCCTGATCGAGCTGAACAAATCGGGCAAGGCCGACACGGAAGAGAACGTCAAGACGGCGATTGCCGCAGCGGCGTTTATGTACGTGGCCGAGAATGCCAAGGCTCCCCAGGTGACCTCCCCGGAGAGGGTCAAGGATATGTTCGGTGTCAGCGAGTACGACACTATCGGCGATGCCCTGTACAACAGGGTAAGCCGTCTGGGTAGCCCGGAGCGTTCGACCATCATTTCCATGGGTCAGCGGGTCACTCAGGCACTGGGCTTGTCGGCCAAGAACGAGGCACATCAGGATTTCCTGGCTCGCCTTGAGGCTGACCTGGGTGCCCATGTGATGAAGCTCCTGGTGGATACCGGCGTAATGGAGCGTACCGTGGTTTCCCGTCAGGAGATTTCTGCTGGGTTGAACCACCTGGAAAAGCATAATGCTGCCAAGCAGGGTGACATGGCTTTCCTGCGCATGGTGCGTTCGGAAGGCAAGACGGCCCGGGATCGCAATCTGAATCCAATGGCAGATCGGATCTCGACCATGGCCAAGGGCACGCAAGGTGTGCTCGGCAAGCTGTTCGGGGTGGAAGCACAGGTGAAGGAGCCGTCCTGGGAGCCGATCAAGGCAGCGCAGCAGACGACGGCCAACACGGATCAGCAGATCCCTGACTTCTTGAAGAAGATCATCCAGCACGAAAACAGTGTGGCCAACTATGTCCGTGGGGATGTCTGGACGCTGCTGCAGGGTCTGGGGGAAGAAGCCTTCCTGGAGATGGCCGGGTACATCCATCCGGATGAAGCTACCATGCACCACCTGTCGATCACGGCAGCCGAGGTGAGCAATGAAGCCCTGCGTCGTGAGCTGGGGGCTGCCATCGACTACTTCGGTACGCTGGAACGGAAAGAAGAGGAAGGCGGTAGTCCGCTGGGTCTGAAGCAGCCGTTGTACCTCGCCCACTCCGTCTGGAAGCAGCAGCGGGTGGGTATCGATGGTGTGATTAGCCCGCAAGCGAGCAAGATCCACCGGTGGATGCTTACTCGTAGCGACTGGCTTACCAAAGTAAATAGTACCGATACCGACATGATGAACAGCTTCTTCCTGCGGGTGGGAGAGGGTCTGGGCGTCAAGACGGACAAGCAGGGCAATGCCGCCTCTTTGCCGTACATCACCGAGATGTTCAACACGAAGTCCGAGGACAAGGAGACACGCGAGAAAGCAGTAGTCCTGCAAGCTGCGGTGGATGCCCTGATCCGTTCCCGTCAACCGGGAGCCGAGATGTCGGCTGAAGACAGCCAGGCAATCCTGGCCGGGGTAGCCAAGGGCGGTGAGAAGATGCACTCGATGGATGCCCTGATCGCCATGGCGAATTACCAGGAAGCCAAGGCCAAGGCAGCGGGCGCAGCCTTCACCTTCGATGTGCAGATGATGGGTGAGGTCGATGGCGTAACCAACGGCCCCATGCTCTCCCATCTGTTGCTGGGTGCTGGCAAGGATGCCCAAGGTTTGCTGGTTCGCCTGAATCGGGGCGGCTTCTTCCAGGAAGGCTCTGGCTTCTCGAACTACAACGTGTGGCGCGGCGAAGCAGGCCATACCGACCTGTACGAATCGACGATTGGTGCCGTCATCAAGCACATCAACGGTCAGACGGAAAAGGCAGCAACCTTTGCCCGTCTGCAGAAGATCACCGGGATGCTCTCCAACAAGGATACCGGTGCCGTTGAGAAGGCAGGGCGTAACATCATCAAGACCCCTTTGACCGCCATGCTGTTCGGTTCAACCGTGCAAGGAGCGGTGGATTCCATGTTCCGGGACTTCATTGCCAAGTCCTATGAAGGGTTCGAAGCCATTGCCAAAATGAAGCCAGAGGATAATCCGGAAGCCGCTTTGGTGGCCTACGTTGATAACCTGAATGCGCTCCTTATGGAAGCAACCCTGATTACCGAGCGTATTCCTCATGGTTCGCTGGAGGAGTTCCTGACCACGTTCGAATTTTCGGATACCCAGACCAAGGCACTGGAAGAAGTGTTCAATGCCAACCTGGGTGAGTCGGTCCAGGCCACCATGGAAACGGCGTATGCCCCGTTCCTGGCAATGCGTAACGTGATCAACGACACGGCCAATGCCACCTTCGGTCTGTACCACGCGGCATACCAGGGTATCCGCCAGACCGTGATCAATGAACTGATCGCCGCTGGTGAAATCACCGTGGGCAAGGATGGCAAGCCGTTGCACGACTTGACCCTGGAACAGGAAAAGCAGATCGATGCTCGGGTGGCTGACCTGAACCCGGAAGTGCAAACCTATATGTCCAAGCAGTCGAAGAATGCCAAGGGATCGGGACTGCACATTTCGAAGTCTTCGCGGCAGCTCTCTCAGGAAAAGGCGTACCAGAACGTTTCCCAGTTCGGTCGCCCCTTCCCGGTACCCAAGGGTGAGTTCGGTTCCCTGTCCCTGCGTAACTCGGCCTACCAGCGCATCCTGGCTATGCCCGGTGTCGCCATGGTGCCGATGATGATTCACTCACTGGACAGCGCGATCTCGCACATAGCCCTGATGGGACGCCAGGTACTGAACGTCCATGACGCACATGGGACTGGCTTGAAGGACTTCATCCAGACGGCCCAAGCACTAAACCAGGCAACCTGGAAGGCAGTGCTCGGTTACTCCCCGGCAGCAGAAATGCGGGATGCTTTCCGCAATACTCTGTTCGGGATGGATGCTCTGTTGAAGTCGGGGGAAAACACCGAAGCGGTGATCGCCGAGATGAAGCAGTACCTCGATGCCTTGGGTGAGAAATACGGCACCTGGGTGGATGGTGTGAAGGTTCCCATGGCCACCAAGGATGTGCTGGTAAAAGTCGCTTCCGCGATGTTCCATGCGGCTGACCGGGCTGACCGGATCAAGTACGAAACCATGTCGCAGCTGCAGCATGTGGACCAGTACGCTCTGGAAGGTGGGCAATACGATGTGACCGATCCCGACCGGGCAGAGGCAGCACGCCTCCTCAAGCAAGTGGGCGATGGTTCCATGCCGGGTAGCGTGTGGAACGCCATCGACCGGATCAATGCAGTGGTGCTCGGTATCAAGCAGGGTCCGATCACCTCGCCGTATGGGGCACTGGCAGCCAAGGGGGCGAAAGCCAACATCCCGTCTGATTCCACGCTGGTCCGCTTCTTCGAAGACAAGGGCACGCGCACCGCAGGCGAAGTGATTGCCCAGATCAAGGGCAAGATTAGTCCGGCCAACAAGGTGCTCCTGAAGAAGATCGAAGCGTTGATCGATTCGAAGTTGCCGGTCCAGATGATCACGGCACGCACGCCGGATGGCGGTACCTTGAGCAAGGAAGCCAATGCTCGGGGCTGGTTCGCCTACAAGGGTGATACCAAGGCAGTCTATGTGCTCAGTCCGGAATTTAAGATGTCTGGTTTGACCCCGGATCTCCTGGTTCATGAGCTGTTGCACGCTGCACTCGCCAAGACGATCAACCACCCGAATACCCCGGAAGCCAAGGCACTGGTGAAGTCCCTGGAGCAGATCAAGGCAGCAGTGGAAGCACACCTCGATGCCCATCCGGAACTGAAAGCCAAGTACCCGATGCAGCTCGATGTGCATGAGCTGGTGTCCTGGGGCATGTCGGATCTGGATTTCCAGCGGGATGTGCTTACCCAGATTCCCCTGGGCAAGTCCTCGGTAAGCAACAAGGTTATGTCGGCCATGATGGGGTTCATCAAGGCGATTTCGAAGTTCCTTGGTTTGCCGTTGACGGTCAAGGATGCTTCCGGGCAGGAAGTGGATAATGCGCTGGCTGCCTTGATCCAGGATGTTTCGGGCCTGTTTGAACAAGCCAAGAATCCGGATAACGGGATGGCGACGGATACCTTCTCGGCCACCATGGAAGCCGTGCAGAACATGACCACGTTCGATGTCTATGAGGCATTGGACGAAGGCAAGGTTGCACCGACTTTCAGTGCCCATCTGCAGGGATTGCTGGGGAGCATCGCCAACAAGCTCCACGGCCCGTATGGCACGTTCAAGCATCTGGTGGAAAGCCAGATCGCCAGCACGCCGAAGGATCTGTGGACGCAGGCCCAAGGACGGAGCCACGCCCCGTTTGGCAGCGCAGCCCTGGCTGCCGGGATTCCGATGAACGACCAAGTGGCGTTCGTGCTGGAACAGGTGGAAGCCTCGGTTCAAGGTGCTCTGGAAGCCAACACGGGCGCAGCCCATGATGTGCGGATTGAATTGACCAAGCTCTACCAGGAAGCCCGTGCCAAGCTGGAAAACAGTACGGTACTCTCCCAGGATCTTCGAGATTTCTTGTTCAAGATGGATATGGGGCAAGGTGGGCGTATTCGCCACCTTGCTCGATTTGCTGCGATGGGTCTGGCCCATCCGGAAGTAAATGCTGCCCTGCAGATCGCTACGGAGCGTGCCCCGATCACGGTTACAGGTAGCTTTGCACACCGTCTGGAAGCACTCTTCCAAAAGGTGCTGGAATGGTTCAATGGCCGCCTCACCCATACCTTTGCCGGCCAGCGTGCCGATGCCAAGTTGCACTCGCTGGTGACCCAGTTGGTTGAGATCGAAGCCAAGCGCAAAGAACCCATCCTACAACGGGCGAGTGCACTGGACTTCGTGGAGAACTCCCTGAAGCAAGGGGCCGCCAACCTGAAGGGCAAGGTTGAGCAGTTCGGGAAGTCGGATTGGGTACGTAACCGCAAGAGCAACATCGTGCGAGCAGCAGGAGCCACCGTCAGCATGGTGGCCGGGGAGCGTACTGAAGCGGTCATGAACCACATCCAGGCTGTCCGTGACCGTCAGATGAACCAGGGCTTTGGTCTGGCCATGGGCCTCATCAACGAGATCCGGGGCATGAACGACGGGAACAAGATGTTCCACCGTCTGATTCGTGAAGCCAAGCTGCGTGAAGGTGTCCGTGAGGATTTGATTACCCACACCGGCAACATCGCTCTGGAGAGCTTTGCCAATCAGGGCAAGGATCTGACCCAGGGTGACAAGGCCGCGATCACGGCAGGATTGCTCCGGGCCGATATCGCATCCCTCCTCGACCATCATTCGATGGACGAGATCACGTCTTTGTTGCGTGACCCGGCTGCACTGGATCAGGAGATCGCTCGGCTGGAAGGGCTGCTTGCCCCGTATCCCAAGACTCGGGGGTACTACGAGCGGTACGCCAAGAATCTCGGCTACAAGCTGGCTACTGGGAAGATCAAGGGGGCACACACCATGATGAATGCAGCCAATATCGCCAGCCTGGCCGGTACGGGTCTGGAGCATTCTGTGGCCCCTGCCGATGTCGCTGCGGCTACCCAGATCATTGATCAGCTGGCTTCCCTCTACGCCTATCGCTATACCAAACCAGGCCACAAAGCTGCCCTGGTGAATATCCTGGCAACGGAAGCTGCCCGGGGTAATGAGAGTGGGGTGGAGATGGTGCTGAAGCTGCACAAGTCGCTGCAGCAGAATTCCAAGGAACGCCTGTTCGAAAGCTCGGAAGCCCTGATGATGAAGGGCTACACCCCCGAGATCTACGACCCCAAGAAGGAAGTGGTTGTGGCGACGGAGCAGGACGGCGCGAAGCTGGAAGCCCAGGGCTACGTCAAGGGCAAGCAAGTGTCCGTCGATCCCCTGGATCCGGATCGGAATCCCCGATTTGTGTACAAGCGCGATGGGGGCGGTCTGCGTCCCTGGCTCTCGGGGATCTTCTCCTATACCGGAGAAACGGCCAAGGGTTCGCGCAGCAAGACGGACAATGTGCAAAACCTGGCACAGTGGAAAGCCAACAAGCAGGATCTGCGTCGGATGGCATCTGGCAAGCGGGCTGCCCTGCAGCGGGAATTCCGTCATGATCCGAATTACGATCCAGACAAGGTGAAAGACAACTTCGCGGCCCCGGTGTTGAATCCGCAAGGGGATGTAGTGGATTACCGCTACCTGATGTCGGAAGACAACAAGGATGATCTGCTCAACCGGGATAGTCGTTTTGACAAGGTACTCGGCTTCTTCGCCGGCAGTATCTACGACAAGGAATCCACCAAGGAGAGCAACCGCAAGGCGGTCCAGGCACTCTATGATCAGTACCAGGCTGACTTTGCGATGCGCTCGGAATCCTATCGTCGTGTGGGTCCGGACAGTAATGATGAAGAATTGCAGGGTATCTACCGGATGCTGCCGGAAGACACCAAGCAGGCGATCAAGGACATCTGGGGCACCGAGCACATGATGGTGCGGAGCGACCTGATGGACATCAACTTCGGCTACCGCAAGATCAGTATGACCGATGCGTTCCACAAGGAACACAAGAATGTCGCCGAGCAACTGTTCACGGGACTCTGGACGCACGTATGGGGCGAGAAGGCGGAATACAACCTGCGCCGTATCGAAGATGTGTGGCAGGAGATCGCGACCGAAACCAAGGAGATCCTGGTCATCAAGAACCTGAGCACCTTGATCGGTAACGTGGGGAGCAACATCTCGCTGCTGTATTGGCAGGGTGTTCCGCTCAAGGACATGGCCCGGTATCACCGCATTGCACTCAAGGGTGTAAGCAACTACCGTGCCGACTCGGCTGCATTGATTGATCTGGAAACCAAACTGGCAGCGAATTACATCACCACCAGCCGGCAGGAGATGGAACGGGAAATCCTTCGTCTGAAGGATGCCCTGGCCCATAACCCGGTGAAGGAGCTGATCGATGCCGGCTTGATGCCGTCCATCGTGGAAGACGTATCTCCTGATGACGATATGTACTCGTACAAGTCTCGTCTGGTGCATTACGTCGAAGGACACACCTCCTCGGTGAACAAGCAGGTGATGTCTGCTGCTCGGACGGTGTATATGGCCAAGGACACGAAGATGTACCAAGCCCTTCGCCATGCCACTCAACTCAGTGACTTCGTGGCGCGTTACGCCCTGTACGCTCATGTCACCACTCGTCGTCAGAATCCCCTGAGCAAAGAGGATGCAGTTCAACTGGCTTCGGATTCGTTTGTGAACTATGACTTGCCGTCACATCGCAAGCTGCAGTACATGAACGACATGGGATTTGTCCGGTTCACCAAGTATTACCTGCGGATTCAGAAGGTGATCGCCAATTTGTATGCAGAGAATCCGGGACGAGCAATGGCCCTGTTGGCTACTGAGGCGTTCTTCACTCAAGCACCGATGTTGACGGACTCTGGATTTACGCATCGGCTAGGGAATAACCCGTTCAGTTTGGGTGCACTGGATTATCCGGGTGTATTGGATGAGCTGGCGACCATCAAGCTGGGAGAGAAGTTCATTCCATAAAGTTAACTGGCAATTAAAAGGGCTGCGTAGGAAACTATGTGGCCCTTTCAATTTAGGAGAACCCTATGGACGACTTGCAGAAGATTCAGGATGAGATTGCCCAACTACAGAAACAAGCTGAGAACATAATTGCCCAGCGTAAAGCTACGGTGATCGAAGAGATGAAGACGAATATCCGAACCTACGGTATTACTGCCCGGGATTTGGGATTCGTAGATAAAGCGCCTGTTCGAATTGTCGTGCCGGTGAAGTATCGGTGGAATGATCAGACCTGGACCGGACGCGGACGCCAACCGAAATGGGTGGATGAATACCTTGCTTCTGGGAAGAAGCTGGAAGATGTGTTGGTAAAGTAAGGCCCATTAAGGGAGGGCACGATGAGGTGCCCTCCGTTGATGGAACTAGTTGCCGTCGAGGAGTTCCTTGACCATCAGGACGATGACCAGAAGTACGGCACCACCCAGCAATGCTGTGCTTATGATGGCGCTCAGGGCAGTAACTGCTACCCCAATCCCGACAGCCAAGCCGAACGCCCCAAGCCAGAGTAGGGATACCCCAATCAGTTTGAGCACTTTCAGCATGGCTGGGAACCCGAATTAGCTACTGAACAGGCTGACGGTCTGCTTGGCTTCGGCAACGACTTCCGGTTCAGCCGGCACGTTGACCAGTTCTTCGGCCTGGACAGGCGGAACATCTTCGGCTTCCACGGTAGTAACGATGGCCGGGACCAGTTGCACCACCGGTGCGGGAGCACTGCAAGGGGCACCTTCATCCAGGCTGTTGGTGAATCCCGGGATTTCGACATCATCGATGGAGATTTCAGCCGAGATACCAGCTTCCTTGCGGCCTGCGGTGAAGGAGATCGACAGATCCTTGCCATGCAGGCTGATGCCTTGGGCCTGGACGTAGGCACGTAGTGCCAGTTCGATTTCCATTTGTTTGAGATTGATGATCATGGTTTCTTTCTTTCAGGTGGGCTGCATGAACGGCAGCAGTTGTTGAAAAGAGTTGCAGGACAATCCTGCGTAAATGGCAGCAGTGGCGTCGGCCATGTGCTCTGCTTTCGCTTCGCTGACCTTGGTTTCGCCTTTCTGCTTGTAGACGGGCCAATTGGCTTCCGGATGGCGTGCCATGGCCCACTGGATCATGTCCAGTTTAGTGGCCGTTTTCTTGCCGACAGAAGCCATCTTGACTTCGGTAGGGGTGACTTCGAAGAACGGAATCCCAGTTGCCCGTAGTGCGCCCAGGACACCCACACAGATACCGTAGGAGGCCATGGCGCGAGCGGACTGGCTGCCTACCGGAACTTCGACGAAGATCGCCTGAGCACCCTTGGCAGCAGTCAGGGCTGCCGTGCAGAGCTGCTTGGCTGATTCCAGGTCCAGGCTGTTCTGCCTGACTTGTTTCCCTGTGGGCAATTCCGGATTGATAACATCGACTTCTTCAATGTGAATCTGGGGTTTTTGCCCCGGGATCAGTATCCCTTTGGAGATTCCCCAGTTTCGTAAGGAAGGGTCGAAACCAACAATCCGGATGCCCCGCTTAGTTACTGGGGGGAGTGGGGGGTACATCGGTGTACTCGGCCATGAACGGCAGAGTGCCGAGATAGTTCAGTGCCAAATCGAGGCCCAGACGGAACCCACTGAGGAATTCCCCTTCAAGGGTATGGTGCGTGGCATCTTCCCCTTCCCCAATCATGATGTCCATTCCTTCCGGTACCACATGCAGGTGCTTGATGGTGGCCACCTGACGCATGTGCCAGTCAGTCAGCAGGGCAACGAAATTGTCGAGGTCTTCCACAGGCAACAGTGTATTTGCCGGGAATTCTGTTTCCACAATGGGGTCGGTCATTCTGCTTCCTTCGAAGACGGGGGGATCAGGTCGGAAAGGATGGCGTACAGACGGTAGCCTTCCAATTCCCACAGCTTGTCCTTGGCTGCAGCTTCTGCTTTTCCTCGGGCAACCTTCTCGCCTATTTCAGCATTGAAGTTTTCCGGGGAAACACAGGCACTGTGTCCGGTGGCCAGGTAGAACTTGCCATCCAGGTAAGCATGGGCGAACGTCGAGGTCGTGCCTTCCGGAACGACAACGAAGTACGACACGCGAGCCATCAAGGCATTGATCAGATGCACCGAAATACGGGGTGCATTCAGCCCTTTGTCTTGAATTTCCTGCTCAATAGCTTGGTCATTCATGTGGTGCTTTCAAATAAAAAAGGCCAGCCCATTGCTGGGACTGGCCAAGGAGGGAGGTACTACGGTGAAACTGGAGCGGGTAGGCGGGATCGAACCGTCGTAACCGGAGTGGAAGTCCGGTGCTCTACCGATTGAGCTATACCCGCTTGGGTGATGATCGTTTCAGGTAGTCTGCTTTTGAGCCTTATGGGCCTGCTGGACTTGAACGATTGTTACCAGGCTTAACCGATCATCGTGAAACTTAGCCGAACAGGCTGGTGGTTGGCTTCTTGGTGGCAGCAGCCGCAGACGGAGCACCCCCGAGCTTCGGCACACCCGGCAGACCTGCTGCGGCACCCTTGGCACGATCCTTGACCTTGCCGGTCCACTTCTGGTCCCAGGCATTGATGAAGGTGGCTTCTTCAGCCTGGGCACGGATTTCGGCAGTGGTCATGCGGTCCTTGGCACGGAAGAACTTGTCGATCTCGTTCTCTTCACGGGTTTCACCCGTGGCTTCGTACTGACCGGTGGCTTCGTTCTTCTTTGTCTTGTCGACCGTCTGCTTGATGATGCCGGCGATGATTTCCTGGCCGATCAGATCCATCAGAACATCCACCTTGGTCGGCACTTCGGCCTTGGCTTCTGGCGAGTACAGGTTGATGACCTTCTGCTCGGTTTCCATCTGGGAGATTTCCTTGCCGACCGTCAGCAGGCACAGTGCGTTGGCGTGTGTGAAGCCAGGGAGGTAGTGCTTTTCACCCTTGCTGTCTTCGTAGTAGTTCTTGCAGCCCTTGGCGGTACCGGAGGTCATCCAGAGGGTCTGGCGAACATCCTTGCCGTCAGCGGTCTTCAGTTGCAGCGCGAGTGCCATGGCACCACTGGCAGCTTTCTGCAAGTAAGCCAGGGAGATGGTGAGGCCGTACAGGGCGGAATCGAGGGGACCGGAACCACCGATGGAATCTTTTTCGTCGGCGATGGCGGAATCAGTTGCGAGGTTTGCGAGGAGGCTCATGTGAGTTTTCCTTTGAAAGTTGATTGGGTTGGTTTGAATCGAGAGAGGGCGGGGTGTTACTGGCGTCCGTGGTTTTTGTGGAATCCATGGGTCTGCTCGGCTTGTTTCCGTGCAGCTACAGCATCTTCAAAGGTATCGAAACACCCTAAAGATCGTTGTTTCGTATCCACGGTGATATACGCACGCCACTTTGACGTTTGTTTGTGGAACGACACTCCCGGTACTTTGGTAGTGGAATTGCTGAAGCATTTCATGTTGCGGTGGTTGTCCTGTTTAGGGACTTCCCGCAGATTGCTGATCCGGTTATCTGCCCGATCCCCATTGATGTGATCGATGAAGTCAGGCCAATAGCCATTGGTAATGCACCACGCCAATCTATGCGCGTAGTAGTGTTTGCTTCTGAAGCCAATCACTAAATATCCCAATTTTTTATGTAGACATCCTGCAACTTTCCCGTTGAAACGGGTAGTTTTCCAGGTGAATACTCCGGAAACTGGGTCATAGTTCAGGGCGGCACAAACGTCATTCACCATAGTAGGAATGGAGCCGGTTCATCACCAGCTGCGCGTTGTTGTCCGTGAAGGTTTCCTTGGTATCAAACATGCCCAGGGGACCGCGCAGACGTTCACCAACCGTTTCCTTGGTGAGCTTGGTTTGGAAGACGTACTTGAAGCCAAGTGCCTGTTCTTCCGGGGTGATGGTGAGCAGATCGGATTGGTAATCCTTGAGTGCCTTGAGGGCAACCTTCTTGGTGGCGATCACCAGAGAGAAGTAGGATTCAATCCCGTTATTCTTGGTCGCGCCCTTCACCGGTACCTTGGTTTCCATGACCATTTCCGATTCGTTGAGAGAGTCGGAGGTATGGGCGAGGAAGATGACGTTTTTCGTGGATTTCGCCACGTAGGTCTGCATCAGGTTGCGGAAATACTGGGCGAAATCTCCCCAGGCTTTCTGGCCATTCGCTGCGTTGTACACGTACAGGGATTCGTACATGTCGAGCAGGTAGGTCAGGGTGTCGATCACGATGGTATGAACATCCTGCATGTTCTCGGCAGCGTCGAATGCTTCGTAGACCTGCAGGGGATCGGTGATCACGAACTGCTTGAACTTGGCACGGAAGGGGAGCTTCTTGCCTGCTTCGCAGTTGAGGTACATCACGCCTTCCGGGTTCTCCAGACCTGACAGGCAGGCGGATTTTCCGGTAGCAGACTTGCCGGCGATGAGCACCAGGTTGTCGTTGACGGGATGGGTCATGTGGTTTCCTTGTAAACGGGGAAGACGGCCCGTAGGCCGCCTTGTGGATAGATCGTAGATGTGCCCGGAGGGCACCTGCGGTCAGTTGTCGAAACAGAAGATGATGCGTTGATCGCTGTCGGGTACATCGGCATTCAGGTTGCCAATGATCTCTTCCAGCCGATTGATGTGGTGCTGTACTATTTCCATCGTGGCCCCCTTCGCAGGGGCAATCAGCAATTCGGCGCGTTTGGGGGCCAGTTCTGCCAACTTGGCTTTGAGTTCTTCACGGGTGAGGTAGCTGTGGGAATGTCCATCATCCTCCCATTCGTCAAAGATCGTTTTGACTTCAGGGGAGAGTTCATCGGGGATTCCCTTGGCAGCGAATCCGTAAGGAACATCACAACGGACATCTGCCAACAACCCGAACAGCCAGTAATCCCTCCCCCGATTGGGGAAGTTGTTCATGTCGTGGTGTTCGTAATCCGGATCCTCATCCTTCTCGAATGAGGCGGCCTGATCACACTCCCACTTTCCGTCTTTTTTGGTTTCGGAATACCAGTGGATATCGCATCCCATTTTGGAAGCTCCTACTAAATAGCGAAGGGCATCCAGGTAGTTACTCATCCTAGATGCCCCTCAGGGTTTACCGCTTGGAAATGGCCTTGCCAACCGAAATCATGATGGTGCTCATGATCTCCACCTCGTCCAACTTGTCGGCAATCTTGTCGTTCAGGCTGACCACCTTCTGACGGATTGCTTCGAAGTCGAAACCAGCATCGACAAAGATCATGGCGTAACGCAGCAGCATGTTGTTGCGGTTGCCATCACCGATGTTGTTCAACGTCCAGCGTTCCAGGTTGTCCATGGATTGCTGAGAGTTCAACAATGCCTTGCGGTCCTCGTTCTTCGAGGTCTTCGGAATGAAGGGCAGGGCATCCAATACTTCGCCATCGTTGTACTCGTAGTGGCTGCCATGCGACATCCACTTGCGTGCACGCTGACCAGTTGCCGTATCGACTTCGAAGGGCAACCACTCGTAGATGTTGGACATGAATTCCTTGAAGTCCTTGGCATCCAGTTCGAGGGTGTAATTGATCGGCAAGATGATGCGGAAACGGTTCTCTGTTTCCGTGTGCCGCTTGGTCGTGTACATCAGGTACTTGTACCCCTTGAGCAACAGCTTCGCCGTGCTCATGGACACCGTACCATCGACATCTACTACCACCATGTTGAAACCAGGGATGCAGTTTTCTTCGTTGCGATATCCACCGTTGAGATGGTGGGAAACCCAGTGCATCCCGGGTGCTTGGGTCAGCTTATGAAGCTGGTCAAACGGGGCAAGCTCATTACGGTAATCCGTCGTGATATCGGCGCTGTAACTCACCACCATCTCTTCCAGATCGGTTTCCCGCAAGGTTTCACCCCGGATGAACTCGATTCCATCGGCAAACGACTTCTTGATGACGATGTTATTCTTGTACCCGTAGGCGATGGCCAGCATCATCAGCTCGTTCTTCTGAGCCGTGCCTCCCTTGTAGAAGGGCAGATCTTCAACCAGCTCGGCTTGCGTGACATCCCGTTTCACGCCGGCCAGGTATTTGGCCAGCTTCATGTAGGGGCGGTCCCGATTGAGCATGGATTGGAAGGCGGCACCAGATTCTTCGGCCAACTTGATGGCGTTGTAGACGTGAGCCTGGGTCACTTCCGGAGAATCATCGATGAAGGCGTAGGCACCTGCCAGCTTGAGCACCTTGAAGTACCGGTGAGCCAGCTCGGCTTTCGACATATCTTCATGTTCAGGCAACTTGGCAGCGGCCTTCTCACACATCAACTTGTATTCAATCAGCAGAAGGCTTGTGGCTTCCTGAATGATGAGTTTCTTGTTGACGTTGATCACGTCAGCCAGATTGTCCAGTTGATCGGAAAGCTTCTCCAGGAAGGCACTGTTGTTCTGTGCCGTACTCCGAGCAAAGATTTCCTGTGGAGTCAGGTCGGTCTGCCGATGTGTGCCTTTGATGTAACCAAAGAAGCATCGACGGGCATACCCCGTATCAAGGAAGCTGTACAGCATCTGCTCGGTAGCCGCCCCATCAAACAACTTGGAAGGGGTACCGAACATCATCAGGTTGGCTGGTGTGGTACCCCGGATCTCTTCCAGTCGCTTCGCATCCGAGGTGGATTTGACGAGCTTGGTTTTGATCTTGCCCTTGTCGAACAGCTCAAGGTATGGCCCCAGCACTTCAGCACTGGCGGAAAGGTTGGTCCCGATTTCATCGACTTCCAGAGACAATGCACCGGCATCCACCATCAGGAGGTGATGGCGCATCTGCTTCACAGCAGGTGCTGTGGCTTCGGAGAAGCTGAACAACATGGGGCCGGTACTGTCGAATTCCTTTTGCACCCGGACAAGTTCTTCATCCGGATCGGTACCCTTGCGATTGGCGCGAGCCAAGCTGAGTTTCGGCAGATTGATTTCAGCCAGCAGAGGAAGGGTTTCCTCCAGGAACCGGCGACGGAACTGGTTGAAGACTTCTTCTTCCAGAATGTTGATGGAACGTCCCTTACCGAAACCTGACGGAGCCAGGTTCAAGGCATACAGGTTGACTGGGATGTTCCCCATGTCCGGCGTTTCAATGAAGCAACGCATATGCGATGCCGTGTTGGCGAAGTAGTACGCCACCAGGACTCGGAAGAACAGGGGTTCCAGACTCTGCGTGCGATTGCAGATGGTTTCCACCAGCTTTTCCGAGGTCGGGTGGTATTGCATTTCTTCAATGGAAAGCATGTATGGTCCTTAAAGGATGAGATCCCCTGACGCAATCAGTGCATCTTTTTGGGTACAGACGACGAAAGCAGAACAGTATTTGCAGGCCATGACCTGCCCAGGCTGCTCAACGACGATGCCGACGTTGCCGTCTTCGATGGCACGGAGTTGTGCATCGTGGTAGTTGTCGAAGTTCTTGGTACTGCGGCTACGCTTTTCGGGGTTCTTGTAATACTTGAACACCGGTTCGCTACGCCACAGATCCTCATCACTGCACAGGGGGATTTGATCTTCCGGGGCATCCCAATACTGTTCGACTTGGCCGAGCTTGCGTTTGACGAAGGCATCGGTTTCCGGCACCGGCTTCAAAGGCAGAATGCGTTGCATGATCCGCTGTTGTGGATATTTCGGATCCTGCATTGCCTTGGCTTTCGACCAGTCAGTGAAGATGAATTGGATGGCCATCTCATCTTTGGTGATCAGCTTCGGATTCAGCCAGCGATAGATGCTCCCCTGCCAGGCGTGCTTTTCGTCATTGTTGTGACTCATGGCAGAGTAAGTCGATGTGGATTTGAAATCTTCCACACGACCATCACCAACGAAGTCGTACTTGCCTGACACCAAGAACTTGCCAACTTGCTTGTGGGCACGCTGTTCCAGGTAGATGGGAATCAGCCCATCCGTCAGTTCTTCTGGTTTGGGATTGATGCGGATCTTCTCGATCACCCTTTTGGGGTAACCCAACTGATCCAACGCAATCCGGTAGTTGTCCTTCCAGGCACGTTCGATGGCATCGTGAATGGCGGTTCCCATGCGCGAAGGCACCAGATTGATCAGTTCCGTAGGGGTCACATCTTCCGGAACTCGGGCGCTGAGAATGATCTGGCGCAAAGGTTTGATCAGTGCAGTGGCAGAGATGGTGTTGCTGTCGTGATCGTAAAAATCACTCGCTAAAAACACTGCCAATGACAGAGGTACGGATGATGTATTGGAGTATTTCATTAAGAAGTCCTTCCGTGGTTTTGGTGATATCCAAGGGATTTTTCAGCCTCTTTTCTGGCTGAAGCTGCATCAGAGATGCGGGCGAAATACCCAATAAAGCGAGGCTTACTCTCAACGTAAATACGTGCCATCCACTTTTGTTTTCGCTTATCCCAACAAACACCCACAACCCCAGAGGAGTTGTTTTTTGATTTCGCGGTGTTTCTTTGGTTATCGGTAACAGATACTTCCCGGAGATTGCACCAACGAGTGTCTGAACGAATTCCGTTTATGTGATCAACCTGTTCAGCAGGATCCCTTCCTGTCATGTACAGCACGGCCAAACGATGGGCGTAATACAGTTTTTTACGTACACGAATCTGTACATACCCGTTGCGGCTATATCCTGCTTTGGTTCCTGCAGGTATTCGCGAAGATGCTTGGATTTTCCAAAAGAAATCTCCTGAATCTGGGTTGTATTCCAGAATATGTTTTAACTCAGACTGATTCATTGGTGCCTCTCAGGTTATTGGGTCGCGTGATTCAACTGGAGCCACCGGGTCAGGGTGTCTCTGGCTTCACGGATATCGTCGTATTGCGACTTGCCCCCAGTACGTACACCGGACAGCAGCAATTTCTTGCTGGCGTGGTGAATGGCACCCGAGGGGTCTTGCACGTTGAAGAGTTGGTGGATGGCATAGACATCCACTTCGGTCAGGTTGCCCACCGACTTGTAATACTTGGGGTACTTCTCGGACATCGACTCTTCACCCCGGTCAGGGGGGAAATGTGATGCTTTGAGGGATGTGCCCTTGTCTGCCGAATTGAGTGCGCTGCACTCTTCGCAGAAGTCGTCATTCGTACTGTGAATGGGGTTGGTGCAACCAATGGAATGGCAAAGGCCCAGCATGGTATTTCCTTGAAACGAGTTATTCAGTTATGCAAAGAAGCTCCCCGGAGGGAGCCTCTTGTTTGCTTCAGTTCTTGGTAAAGCTGATGGCTTCGCAAACGCCCCCAGCACACGCGGCTTCCCCTGCCAGATCAATTTCGTTGCCGTTCATCTCGATGATGTGGCCGATGTTGATCCCTGCGAGCAACGGCAACATGGCCTCGTATTGCTCTTTGGTGATGTCTTCAAAGGGTGCCTGGGGATAGTCAGCAGAACCGAAGAACGGCATGACGGAAATACCGTTGTAGCTGCCACGGTGGTCCCACATCCAATCAGCCAGATCCGCCCATTCGTCGGACTTCACCGAAACGGTGCAGCTGACGTTGTGGCGGTTGTCCCCCTTGATGTGGCCGCTGTGCACCCAGGCTTGCGAGATGTCTTTCACCCGCTCCAGGAACTCATCCATGGTTTCATGGCGAGTCGTGGCCCCTTCCGGTGCTTTCTGGGGGAAGCTCAATACGACCTGGTTGCTGTCGTAAAGGTCTTCCTCGACAAGTGCCGGAACGGCACGCTGCATGTACTGAGCCAGTGCTTCGTCCTTGCCGGCACGCATACGACGGATGTAGTACGGGGCGTGCCAGGAGTGAATGCCCGAGGATGTACCAAGAACCAGGGAAGAAGTCCCTTCCGGTTTCACGGTGGTAATCCGGGCTGCCGGATTGATACCGATCTGCTTGGCAATTTCCTGGTTCATTTGGATTGCCGAGTGAGCGGCGACATGCTTGCTCAGGTTGTCGATATTTCCGGAAGCAATACCGGTCATCGACACGCCCAGCAGGGCATCCTCTTCGCAGGTGATCTTCCACTTCGGATTGAGATAGTGGAAGTCGGTGTAGCCAGCTTGCAGTGTGCCGATGAAAGCAGCTGCAGCAGCAGCCTGGTTGTAGTCTTCCTGGCTGTGGATCGCGGACACATTGATCGTAGTCAGATTGCACATCTGATACGGACGGAGTGCGATTTCACAGCATGGATTCGTGCCCCAGTCTGGATTGTTGGTCCAGTACACCCCGGGTTCGCCACATCCACTGGCTTGGATGACTTTCATCAAATCACGGAATTCTTCTTCCGAGACTTCACCACGCGGGAGCACTGCCGAGTTGTTGGCTCGGGCACGAGCCGGATAGACGACACCCCAGGGGAAGGTGCCCGTTTCCGTCAGGAAGTTGAATTCCCATTCCTGGAGTTGCTTGGTATGGGCTACCTGATAGTCATCTACGAAGTAGACCACTCGGGTGGTTGCATCAACAATCTGCCATTCTTTCAGCGTGATCGGGGATTTGCACTTCAGCATCTCCTCATCGTCCCGGTCGAACAGGGCGATCATCGCGGCACGACGAATGCCTCCAGCTCGCACGGAATCGGCAATGAAGCAGCAGATGTCGTGCACTTCGATTGGACGCAGGCGTCGACCAACTGCATTGCGAAAGACTGCAGTAATCAGTTCAATGCAGCGACGCAATGGCTCCGGTCCCGGAGCTTTACCCCCGGTGGTGATCAGATCCGTCCCTTTCTCACGGATGTCTCGGTAATCGAAGACCGGCAGGGTGCCGGCTTTCAGGAATGCCTTGGCCACAACCTTGATGGCATCGGCCCAACCGATGATGGAATCCTGGATCTGGAACTTGTACTCACCATCCGATTCCGGAGCCTTCACTTTCGGCATCTGGGTGGTATGGCGCTTCTGGACCGAGTAGCCAGCACCAGTGCCACCGAGTAGCAGGAACATCAGTTCGGCGTATGCCCGGGTATGCTCGATGGGGAAATACGCACAGTTGAAGATGCGGTTCTCGGCCAGCTCGATGGGACGGCCACCAAATTGCATGGAACGCATGGACGGGAGGATCTTCTTGGAATCCACGAACTCGGTGTAAATCGCACGGATCTGATCAGCGAGTTGCGGGTACTTGCGAATGTGCATGTCCCGATTGCGATGGGAAATCTCGATGTAGTTTTCCCGGCGAGATTTCCCGGGCAGATATTTTGCGTACTTGTTGAATACGGTGATATCCGAAAGTGCTTTTTTGTCCATGGTGAATTTCTTCAATGGTTTCCTGTTGACGAAAAAGAGCCAAAATCCCCCAGGAGTGGGAATAATGGCTCTGGTTTGAATATGATTTGAATCGATGATTTGGGCTGAAAGAATCTCCAGCTTAATTCATTTGAATCATCCTTTCAAATAATCTGGATGTTCAAGTTGAGAAATTAACTGATCGATGAATGCTGCCCATCGCTTATATCGATGGTTACTACGTTGCGATACGATATTTCTGACGTTATCGTAATTCATGGTTACGATACGCCGTTGTAGGTACCCTTCAGGCATGTTTTCCTTGAGCCGCACAATGTCGGATTTCAGATCAGACCACTGAGCAATAAAACAGTCCATCGTGGCTTGAGTTGTTCCCTCTTCAAAATCACCATACGTCGGAGGACGTTTCGCCAAGGTGTGCATGGTTGATTCTGACTGTGCAACCGTACCCACTTTATACGTGTCGAATTCAGCCCAGAAACATCGGGGGGCTTCAACATCAATCCAGAGTTGAATTTGACGGATGAACTTATTATGGCCCCCGTCCATTGGTGCGAGCAGTACTGCTCGTTTTTCTGCCCGTTCTCTTTTGGTTTCCCACCATTGATTAGGGTCTTCTGCCCGATCTTTAAAACTATAGGCCATCCCTCTTAGTGCAATGTCGTGGCCTGCTTCGAGGAGTACATCTACTTTCATGTTTTTCCTTATGGCATGTTTTCCCAAAAGCGATTGCCTTTGGATTTGTTTTCTGAAAGAGAAATCAGTCTCATGTTACCTTCCCAATTTAAGCCACTAACAACGTGAGTACCTTCCTTGTTAACCCCCTTGAGTGGGACAATGTGATCCACACTGAACGGTTCACCGAACAAGACGGAGGCTTCTGCTGCCGCTTTCTTTAGCTGCATTATTGCTTGGTGATTATCCCATTTAGGGGTTGCTTGTATGCACGCTGCGCGGCGCTTTTGTTTCTTTGTCCAGTAAAATGGTCATGGTTTTCCTTGGTTAATGTGGTTGATTGAATCTACGTGTAAACTCCGTTTTATTGAATAACTGGAGTTGGACGATGGCTTGCACTGAAATTGTGTGTGGTACTGGGGGTTGGACTGGACCAAAACCAGGAGATCCTGATAATAATTCAGTGCTTTCTGCTGATTCCGCCTTTGGGGGGATTTCTGTAAGTTGGCTATTTCCAACCATTAACCCACACGCAGTGGCTCACACGTTGGTATTCCGCAGTTTTACTACGGATGGTTCTGTCGCTGAATTTGAAACGGCCACCCAATATATCGTAGTCAATGGTAACTACTTTTTTGATCAACTTGATGATCCATCGATCCGCTATACCTACTGGATCCGATTTGTTTCAGTTAATGGAACATACGGAGAGTTGATTGGGCCTGCTTCAGCATATCCACGTTCGAGTATCCAAGAAACCATTGCAGCTCTGGTGGGTAAAATCGATTCAAGTAAGCTGACTCAGGAACTCAAGACTGAAATTGAGCGGATACACCTTCTTGACAATAAGATTCTTGAAGAAATTCAAGATCGAATTGCAGCGAATCTTGGTTTGGAAAGTGTCATGGAGGCTACACAAGGTAGCCTGGATGAAGCTTTTCTCCTGCTTCAACAGGAATCCACCTTACGGGCGGAGGCCGTTGCTGCTTTAGTGAGTGCTTTGCAGACTGAAGTAACTGAGAGAATTTATGCTGTGTCTGCTGAAATTCAGGCACGTAACGAGGCGATCAATCAGGAAGCTACTGATCGGAGTGAGGCTATCGTTGCTGAACAACAAGCACGCGCAGCAGCGATCCAGGCCGAAGCAGAGTCACGTGGTTTGGCTATCAGTCAAGAGGCGTACCAACGTGCACAACTTGCTGATGAAAATGCCACCGCTGTTCTGCAGTCCGCACTTACGATTCATCAAGAACTGACGAATCGAGCGGAAGATATTGCACTGGCACGGTTTGAGCTGAATGAGAATCTGCAGGCTGGGTTATCGGCAGAAGCTTCTGCACGCCTGACGTTAGCTGCAGCAGTCTCCGACAATGCGGCTTCGATCCTGTCTGAGCAAACTGCCCGTGCTGATGCCAACTCAGCAATGGCGCAGGACATTTCAAACCTTGTTGCAACGTCGAATGCAAACGCTGCAGCAATCACGAATGAAGCGACTGTCCGAGCAAATGCTGATTCAGCACTTGCTACTCAGATCAATGCTTTAGTTGTGTCAGTTGGTAATAACGCTGCCGGGATTGTGACTGAGCAAACGGCCAGAGCAGACGCGGATACCGCCTTGGCCAGTCAGATAACGGCACTCACTGCTGCTGTAGATGACAACCTTGCTGCGATTGTTGCAGAGCAAAATGCGCGTGCGGATGGGGATACGGCTGAAGCGACACAACGGAATCTGCTGGCAACTCAGATGCGTGGGGGCTACGCAGGCAACGACTTGGCGCAAATCACATCAGGGCTGTTGTACCAAGAGCGTATTGCTCGGGCAACTCAAGACAGTGCGCTGGCCCAGCAGATCACACTACTGTCTGCCGGGGCAGGGGAGCAATTTGACTGGAAAACCATCTGGTACTTTGACGAAGGTGTTGAAGGCTGGACAGGAAATGGTACGCCGACCGTAGCGAATGGCTGGCTACGCCCAGCAAACCAGGCATCCAGTGCCCACGTTATCTCACCTACTGGGGTTGCTTCGGATGGTAATCAGTATGGTCAAGCCCGACTGCGTATCCGTAAGATCGGTAACCCGGTGTTTGCAGGGTATATCTGGTGGAAGGCTATAGGGGATAGCACTTGGGAAACCTCACGTAGATTTGCATTGGATGCACCTACCTATGATGCTAATGGTATCGGGCTGATTACTGTCTCTCCAGCATGGGCAATCGAGATTAACCAGATCCGGATTGATCTGTCTTCTGTCCAATCGGCGACTGATTATTTTGAAATTGACTGGGTAGCGATTGGCCGTCCTTCTCCTGGGGCGTCATCAGCACAATTGTTGGAAGAACAAACGACTCGGGCAAGTGCAGATGCTGCCGAGGTATCGGCCCGTGAGGTGTTATCAGCAAAACTCACTGGTACCACTGACCCAGGTAGCCTAACCCTTGGCACACTGTCTTCTGGCTTGATCTATGATGAGCGCCAGGCTCGGGCGTCCCAAGACTCTGCTTTATCTACGCAGATCACTGGTTTGTCCTCTACGGTCACGAATAATCACACCACGGCCATGGGGGCGATTTCCACTGAGTCGACCACCCGAGCGACAGCGGATAGTGCCCTGGCAAACCAGATCACAGCACTGTCGGCTACGGTCAATTCCAATACTGCAGCGATTACGACAGAACAGGGTGCGCGTGCTAGTGCAGATGCTACTGAAGTCTCTGCGCGTGAAATACTAGCTACCAAAATGGTAGGGACAACTGATCCAGGCAGTTTGACGCTCGCTACCCTGGCATCCGGATTGCTGTTCGAAGAACGCCAAGCACGGAGCACGCAGGATACTGCTATTGCCTCAAGTGTTTCGTCATTACAAGCCACGGTGACGAGTAACTACGACACACTGAATTCGGCGATAACAAGTGAGCAGAACGTAAGAGCAAATGCTGATTTGGCGGAAGCATCTGCCCGGGAGTCGTTATCCACGAAGATGACTGGATTGACTGATCCGACCTCAGCAGATCTTGGTACCCTGACCAGTGGCTTGATCTTTGATGAGCGGCAAGCCCGTAGCACAGCAGATTCCGCGATGGCGTCTGAACTTTCTATTCTCGCATCCACGGTAACTACGAATCACACTACTGCTCTGGGCGCTATCACTACAGAGTCCAATACCAGAGCAGCTGAAGACGCAGCGAACGCTTCGCAGATCACTAATTTGATGTCAACAACGCGGGCGTTGGATAAGGATACGGACGATAACGCATGGTCCATCCTAAAAAATGTGCTGACTACAGAGAAGATACACTCGCTGACCCGTGAGACGCTGGCGACGATTCAGCATGAGTTGAATACCAAGGTTACAGAAGGTTTGCTTGCTGAGGCAACTGCTCGCACTGTTCTTGCTACGTTAGTTAGTGCTAATGCAGCCGCCCTTTCATCAGAATCGATGACAAGAGCCACTGCTGATTCTGCTATGGCAACCCAGATTGACACGTTGGTTGCGGTATCACAAGATACGGCTGCGTTGATCAGTGCAGAAACCACAGTTCGAACGAATGCAGATAATGCCCTCGCTCAACAAATCAATGAGCTGGGTACTGCTGTGGACGACGCCTACGCTACGTTAACAACGAACTACTATACGAAGTCCCAGACGGATAGCGCGATCTCATCCGCAAGTGAGACGTTGACCGCAGCCTATGAGGCTGCTGATGAAGAGGCGTTGGCTCAAGCGAACCAATACACTTCGACATTTGCGTATGCCAAGGATGCCACATACACCCGTGCTGAAGTGAATGAGTCGACTGCGGCGGCACAACAGACCTTGATTGCCGACTATCGGAGTAATGGGGTCAAGGTGTATCGGGAGGACACAGCACCGACACAGAGCACCTATACCCTTCCTTTAGCAAACGGAACACTATCAGCCCCCTTGCCACGTCTCAAAGAAGGGGATGTTTGGTATAAAACCAGTGATGGTAATAAACCGCATACCTGGAATGGGGCTGCTTGGGTGTACTCCCCAGATACGTCAGCTGCAGTAACTCAAGCGTATATCTCTAATCTGGATTCCGCGCTGGCAACAGCAGATTCCGCCAATATCAATTCTGTGCGTCTTGCAGTGGCTAGAATGGATATTCCTGAAGCCAGCCTGGATGCTCGATTGGCGGAAGACTATGAAAGTATCGTTGGACCAACCGGAGCGTTGGCTGCAAAAGCCAGTTACATGCTCGCTAGAGTGGATGACAGTTCTTCCAAGGTATTCAGACAAGCTACACCTCCTACGCGGAGAAGCATTGACCCTGAAACTCTCGAAAATGTGCCACTCCGGGGGGGAGATGTTTGGTTTGACACGGATGATGGCAACAAAATGTATGTCTATTCCGGAACAGAATGGGAGGTTTCTACAGATACTGCAATATTACAAAGCATTGCAGATACTAATGCCTACATCACTGAGGTAGACACTACTCGTATTGGTTACTGTGTTTTGAATAATAAAGCCACAGATCATACGACGAAGGCTGTCTGTGAAGCTGCAGGAGGTACGTGGAATGTAGGAATCCCTATGGCTTCAGCAGTGAAGCAAGTGGGTGTTACAACAGATTCCAGCGCCCTTATTACTGTAGAACAGGCGGTGCGTACTGTAGAACACTTGGGTGCGCTTTATTCCGTCAAGCTAAACAACAATGGATTGGTTGGTGGGTATGGGATATATAACACCGGGGAGGATGTGCAGGCTGCTTTTGATGTAGATTCTTTTTGGGTAGGCAGGTCTGAAGAGGGGAAAATTAAGCCATTTATAGTCGATGGGGATACTGTTTTTATCTCGAATGCAGTTATCCCTACCATTCAGTCAGATAACTACAGCCCAGGTGTTGCAGGGTGGAAGATCCATAAATCTGGTTATGCAGAATTTGAAAACATTCGAGCACGGGGGGATATTCAAGCGACTTCCCTAAATGCAGCTATCGGTACTTTTACCGGAGAGTTGCGGGCTGCCTCTGGTACTTTTAGTGGGCAGCTTCTCGCTGGCGTGCTTGACCTGGCCCTGGCAGCAGGGGAGAGCCGCATATATGACCAACCGGGAACCTACAGCTTTACCGTACCAGAAGGGATGACGGCCATTCGCATCTCATGTATCGGAGCTGGGGGCGGTGGTGGGGGCGGTGGTGCGATGGGTAGTCAAGGAGCATCAGGCGGCGCTGGTGGTGGTGGTGGCGACGCGGGTTCCGTTGTTGCTGGGACATATCTCGGCGTTACACCAGGGTTGGTGCTGAGTATCATCGTCGGCGAGGGCGGGGCCGGTGCTGCGGCCAGCTCCCCGGTGAACGGAACAAACGGCGGTTCAGGTACAGTGGGCGGGATGTCCTATGTCGCAGGCTACCTGCAAGCGGCAGGCGGATCACCGGGACTTGGTGGCATGGGTG
>Ga0075012_10000441_pt1 | contig 44605 bp, 44 predicted proteins | sample All_14_2_FD_71474 | JGI IMG/M metagenome (GOLD analysis project Ga0075012, IMG submission 71474) | Freshwater microbial communities in response to fracking from Pennsylvania, USA - Allegheny Zone_MetaG_DW_15 | ecosystem: Environmental > Aquatic > Deep subsurface > Groundwater > Drilled...
CATCGACCATATTGCTGACAGGTTGCTCTCCAGCAGAGCCCGTTTCCTCTTTTGATCGACGTCCGAATATTAATCATTATCACCTTGAAATCCACCAACTATTTTTGGCCTCATTACCTTTTAAATACATGTAAGGATATGATGGTATAGCAGCTCATTATTTACGGGTAATGAGTTTGTTTTCCAGCTCCAGCATCTGCGTTTCTCCCACTTTTACATTGTACTGAGCTGTATAGAGTCGTACCAGAGCCTGCACATAGCCATTTTCTGCTTCCCTCAGTTCCAGAGTTGTTCCTATTCCTACACGAAATCTTGCAGCCTGTACTTCTATATTTTCCCGGGCGAAAGAAATATTTTCCCGCGCCAGATTATAAGCAGCAATTGCGAGTCTGTAGTTTCTCCAGGCAGTTCTGTACTGGCGGCCTATTATAGTATAATGACGCTCAAAAAGTAGCTCATCGCGCATGGCCTGTAGTGACGCAATACCTGACTGGCGGCGTATATTGCCGCCAGAAAATACCGGGATGCTGAGATTGAATAGCCCGTTTATTCCATAGCTACGTGTAAACAGTGCAAACCCTGTAGCACTGGTAGAGCGGTTATAGGCGTAGGTACCGCTAAATGAAAGCGTAGGTAAGTGATACGTTTTAGCAATATCTGCATTTAAACGGGATATGTTGGAATTATGTCTGTATGCGTCCAAAGAGAGGTTTATTTCCTTCAGCCGGTCCATATCAGCGGGTATCAGGTTCAGGTTTATGGTCAGGCTGTCATCTACCTTATATAGCTTCCCGTCATTATTGCCCATCAGCACACTAAGTGAGTCGCACGCATTGGCAAATGTATTCAGATAAGTAACGGAGTCGTCCTGCCTTGCATTATAGTCTACTCTGGCCTGTAGGTAGTCCACTTTTGCTCCTGCTCCGGTGCGGTATTTAAGCTCAGCCAGCTTCATTCGTTCTACGGCCAGCTTCAGCGCCGTATCTATGGCCATCATCTGTTTTTGCTGGAGCGTTACCTGAGCGTATGTTTGTATTACTTTAGATACAGTGGCCTGTATCTGAGCTCTGAACTGAGTTTCAGACAGGGCCTCAGCCTCATTGAGTTGTTTTTTTACAAAAAACATTCTGCCCCCGTCAAATAGTGTCCAGTTTGCAGTTACTGCAGGATTTACGTTAGTATTTTTTGCATTGGGGTTGTTTTGCTGAGAGCCGTTTGCCAGGTCGCTCCTTACGTTGTTATGGCTTTCAGATGCCGTGACGCCTGCATTGATTACAGGTGAAAATCCTGCATTACCCAGTGTATTGTTTCTTTGAGCCTGTTTTTGTGCTATCTCTGCTGTTCTTATATCATAGTTATGTTCCAGCGCCATCAGAATTGCATCCTGCATTGTCAGTCTTTCCTGAGCCCGGGTTATGGTACAGCTAATCAGTAATAATGGTAACACGTACTTCTTCATCTGGTTATGCTTTCAGCAGTCTTGTCGCGATATTCTGCATTTTTTTTGCCATCAGTACATGTTTATACATGTTTTCGCTGCTGCAAAACTTGCCAAAAGTCAAGATAATACATTGAAAAATCAAAAAACGGTGGTGAAAGCCATTTTCTGTGCTGACTATTTTGACAAATACTACCATTCATTATATCGGGAAATACAATTTAAAGGTTGCACCATGGTCAGGCTTTCCTTCCCCCAGAATATATCCTTCATGGTTTGTCATTATACGCTGGCATATAGCCAGCCCAATGCCTTTGCCTGAGTATTGTGACTCCTCATTATGCAGCCGTCTGAATATCTTGAATATGTTAGAGATGTACTTATTATCAAAACCTATACCATTGTCTGAAACACTGATACAATGAAACTGCTGATTGGGAAGGCGCTGCGTCAGTTCTCCAAGTTCTTCTCCTTTTGATATCCGGTAGCCAATGTATATTTCAGGCTGTGTATCAGCCTTTACAAATTTGAGTGCATTATCCAGCAGTGCTTTAAATAGTATTTGCAGTTGAGATTCATAACATTTTATTTCGGGTAGCTGCTCTATACGTACTACGGCCTGTCTGGATTGAATCAGTTCGCGCATTCCTTCTACTACCTGCTCCGTGAGTTTGTTCAGGTTCACAGTTGCTTTTTGTTCATCTATGCGTGTCAGGTTGGTAAGGCTCTCAAGGTCATATATCAGTGATTGCATTCTGTTGGCAAATCCATGTATTCTTTGCAGTGTATCCCGGGATCCATCATCTTCAGGGCTGTTTGCCTTTCGTACTACCAGCATATTACTAAATACCTGTATTTTTCTAAGTGGTTCCTGAAGGTCGTGCGATATAGAGTAAGCTATTTCCTGTAGCTCATCGTGAGACCTTTTTAAGTCTATTATCTTCCCTTTCAGTGTCTCCTGATACAGCATACCCGATCTCATTAGTTTTATAAGAAGGGAAAAGAGTAGTAATGTTACGAGGCAGAATATGACAAGAAGGCTCTTTAATGTGCTGGTTGTTAGTTTTTGATAGAATTTTTGTTTTTGAATAAGGTCAGCAAGCACTTTATTCTCTATAATATGCATGTTTATAAACTGCCTGTTTGCTGCCATGGTGTGCCTGCGGCCCGCCAGATAGTGCTCAGATGCAACATTGGAGTGTGTTGATGTCACAAATGCAATGTTATTATCCAGACAAAGCATTCGCTTATCTATAACATCGCGTAAGTCTATCATGTTCCTGGCCTGTACGGGATTGTCTTTTAATTGAAATTCTAATGAATCTAGTGCCCGAAAGAGGCTGTCTTTCGTTGCATTGATATTGTTTAGTGATGTTGTATCTCCCATGAGAATATAGCCACGTTCCCATCTGTCAATATCCTTAAAAATTACTTCCGTGCGGAATATGGTTGTAATTGTTCCGTTAATGCGGGTCACTTCATCTGAGTAAGATGTAAACGTAGTAAACCGGCCAATTGAAAAGATAGACAGCACAATCATTGAGATAAATGAGGCGCCGAAAGCAACAAGTACTATTGTAAGTCGTCTTTTCATCAGATTGTCAAAACTAATTGATACAACACAATTATTGCTGGTTTTATTTTAACATACACTATGCCGTTTGCCACTACCTGTTTATGTAAATTGCGACATTATATTATACTTGTTACAGATGCGCTTACGGTTAATGCTCCTGTTCATAGCAGGATGTTCTTTTTCTATTATTGCCCAGGGAATGAGTGCTACAGTGGCTCATGCTGTATACTACCATTTGACCGGAGAAGGTAAATATTTGCCACAGCCGTCTATATCATGGCAAATAGATCCCGCTTCGTTGCATTTTATGACCACGGCTCAGAAAACGATAATTGCCCGTGTGCTTACCAGCATTACGATACAGGATGAATCTGGTGTTGTGGTCAGGGATCAGTTTATTTTGCAAACACCTCCCCGCAATAGCGCAGATGAACTGGCCGAGCTGGTCATTGCCGAGCGTCGCAGCTATGATTTTTCCCGCCCTGTGTCTGGCACGGTGCAGTACACGATAAGTCTTACCGACCTTGGCGACAGTAGCAGCGTATTTACACATACTGACTCTATGCGCGTTGTTACAACATCTGCTCATCCATTTTTTAGTGATGTGGAGCTGATGGCATATGCCGATAGTATCGGGATGTCAGTTCCGCTGTGTACTAACTTCCTTGATGACCCTATACGCACTTTGTATTTTAAAACAGAGTTATATAATCTGAAGCCCGGAATAATTGATAAAGACCGTTTCCCCTTGGTGCGAAAGGTGCAGATAAGCAAGCGGGCTACAGAAATGTATTTACCCGAATACACGCTTACTGATACAATTATGAATCCTGTTTCGTCAGCAAAAGCAGGAGAAATACCCATAGCTACGCTGGCATCCGGCAATTATTACATTACAGTATCACTAGACGATAAGTCGGGTAATCGTATCACGGCTAATACACTCTTTATTCAGCGAATGAATCGCAATCCGGAGAAAAAAGAAGCTCCTGTGGTCAATATTAAGGAGATAATGAAAGATACCACCATGGAGCATGTAACTGTTCTGGACCTCGATAAAACATTTATCTCAAAGTATACTATACCACAGCTTAAAGCAATACTTGTGATGCTATTACCCCTCAGTGATGCAATGCACAAAAACACTATCAATGGTTTTCTGAAAAAAACGGATGAAATGTATATGAGGTATTATATATACAATCACTTTAAGGATATTAATCCTGAAGACCCGGGAAAAGCATGGAAAGAATACTCTGCTAAAGTGATGGAGGTAAACAAAAAATTCAGTGCAAATGGCACCCCCGGTTATCAGACAGACAGAGGCTTCATCTACCTTCGTTATGGAAAACCCACTGATATAATTACTGTTACCAATGAAGCAGGTTCCTTACCCTATGAAATATGGCAGTACAATACGCTTACACAGTTTGGTAACAAAAAAGAGCTGGCAAACTCATTGTTCCTTTTCTTTAAGCAGTCTCAGAATCTTACCGATTATCGTTTACTTCATTCTACCGTGCCAGGTGAGGCAATGAATGGTGGCTGGCGATCATATCTCTATTCTACCTCTAATGGTGCTTCCGCCGCAGGGTTTAATATGAATTCACGTGCTGAGCAGTATTTTGGTAACCGGTAGTATTGTTTATATATCAATACGAGTACCCAATACTACATGATGTAAGCGTATAAGCATAGCATGTAGTTGTGTTTTTCCATGAGCATTGCGCTCTATGAAATAAGCGGTATCTGTTAGGATTTCTGTCATTTCCTTTAAGCCGTCGAATGAAATCCGTGATGCTGCAAGTTTTTTTACAAAGGTAGCTTCGGCATCCTGTAGTGCTACGGGCAGGGTGGGGGCATACCGGGCACGTATGGTATGTTCCAGCAGGTGTATGATATATTGAAGCAGATTTTTCTGTTGTTCCCTTCCCGCTTTAGACCACTCATCGGCAAACTTTGATATTGCCACACCATTATTGGTAAACAGTATATTGAAAAGGTTGCGCACCTCGGGGAACAAGTCATTTTCACTATGCCTGCACAGGCGCAGCGCTTCGGTATAGCTGCCCAGCGCTATATGAGCTATCTGTGATGCTCTTACAGCATCTGTTACAGACCGTTCTATCAGTGCATTTGCTATTTCAGTAGCAGGTATCGGTGTGAGTCTCACTTCCTGAGTACGGGACCGGATAGTAGCCAGTATATCATCACGGTTTTCAGCTACAAATATCATTATCGTATCTGCGGGCGGCTCTTCTATAAGCTTTAGTAGTATGTTGCCTTCTTTTCCCAGGTATTCCGGGCGCCACATAAGCAGTACTTTTTTACCACCCTCGTATGATTTTAAATAGAGTGTTTCTATTATCTCACGGCATTCATCGGCCGTAATATTCCCTTGCTTATTTTCTGCACTTATGAACTGGAGCCAGTCATAAGTAGTGCCATAAGGAGTTTGTTTCACAAACTCCCTGAACTCCTGTATATGATCACGGCTCATAGGTTTATGGCCGCTTTTATGCGAAATAGAAGGGAAGCTAAGATGCAGGTCTGCATGTTCTAACCGGGCTACTTTGCTGCAGCCTGCACATATCCCACATGAGTCATTGCCGGTTTTTTGCTCACAGAAAATGTATTGTGCCAGTGCCAGTGCCATAGGTAATCCTCCGGTGCCTTCACTTCCGGTAATAAGTAAAGCATGTGGAAACAGATTACCTGACCACATACGTACCAGCCCCTCTTTCGCGGCCATCTGACCAATTACATTAGTGAACTTCAAAACAGATATGGTATATTGAGGAAAGTTGCCGCAAATCTAACAAATACGTTGCTGCTTTTGCCCTTGTTGCGTATTTTTAAATCTCACAGTACTTTTCCTATGTTCCTGCATTTTGATATTAACGCACCCGGAAATGAAGCGTCAGTAAACAGAAAATTGTCATTAATTGATGAGCAGATGTCCCCATTGCACAGAATTATGTGGGTATACAACCCTGATGAGCCCGACAGGAGGTTGTTTGAGAATAATGTTTGTGCCTTTCACATAGGTAATGGCTACTTCCTTAGTGTGGCGCATAATCTCAGAGTTCAGGCAGGCTTTTTTCATTCTATGAACAGAGAGCGCTACGAGGCTGAGATATGGAGAAAACTGGATGGCTCGCAGGCCAGGCTTATGGAGCAGTACTATCTTACCGATGAATATACAGGTAAAAAGTATCTGTCTACCAATGATCATGGCAGCCTGGAGCATATCCGTGCTATTCTGCGTCAGAAGATGTTTGATACAAGATGGGTAAGTATGGCAGAGAAAGGTATATGCCACCCTCATGTAATACTGCAGTTCCGCGAAGACCTGTTTTACAAAGATGCAGAGGTGACACAGAGCTTCAACCCGGGTAGCCGTTTCTACGATGCCAGTGCCAGAAGATATACCTATATGTTACCGGTAGAACTTGTTGAGGCTTTTTATGCAGAGGATATTGCTTTATACAGAATTATTGATACGCCACCTGAGGTAATAGCAAAGATTCCTTCCTTGCCGGTGTCCTACGACTTTTTTGAAGATGACTCTGAAAAACTATATTGCCTGCAGAGCTCTCCGGGAGGTGCTGCCGGTCGCTTGCTGAATGTCGCCCATATTGAGGGCGTGTTGGATCATTTTGGCATGTTTCCTGATGAAGTAGGAGGTAATTACCTTTTCGAAGGGTTTCGTTATCTCATAAAAGGCTATTTCCGTTTTGGGTCGTCAGGTGCTCCGTATATCTGTTATGACAGTAATACCGGGCAATATTCACTGAATGCAGTACAGAGTGAAGCAAGCGGATTACAGCTATCTATAAAAAATGACCGGGAAGGTAACTTTCAGTATGTCAATGCCATTGCCTCTCCTTTATATATAATCAAAGACAGGTTGCAGGCTCACATAGGCAACGGGCAGGAATAAAATAAAAGAGCTTAGAATAGCCTTATTTCACCGGTTAGTACATGATTGCTTTCATGGCCGGCCTTATCTTTTACATATATCTCCAGTGTAGTAGGGTCTCCCAATACTGCATATACCGAATCGGGGCGGCGTTGTATCTGGTCGCTTGTCAGAAACAGGTAGCATGTTGCAGTTACGCCTTTGTCAGGGTCCAGAATTTCCGGATCCAGTTCCGGGAAAAAATATCCTTTATAGTCGGCAGAGTCATATCGCTTGTCCTTGACGTATATATCAGCACCGCCAGAGGATGGTGAAACCCCCAGGTCGGCATCCCCATCTTTTACAGATAATACTATAGTAAGCGTATCAACAACAGAAACACTATCCGGGCCAGCGTACATCAGGGTGATTTGCGGTATATTTGACGTCACAGGCTTCTCGCAGGAAACCAGTGTTATTGCATACAGGGATGCCAGTAATATCAGGCCACGAAGCATATTATCAAAGTTAATGAAAGACGCACTAAATGGTTCGTTAAATACGAACGACCTTTTAAACGTTTCTGGTGAGCGTTTCAGTATATATGCACTCGATTTATTTCGGTTTCAGTATGCCCACAATGAGCTGTACCGCAGGTATTGTGACATTATAGGCCTATCTGTAACGGATGTTACCACGCTTACACAGATACCATTCCTGCCTATATCATTTTTTAAAACACATGAGGTGCTTACATTGCCTGCTACTGCCGGGGCATGCTCATTGGTATTTGAAAGCAGTGGTACTACCGGTAGCGTTAATTCCCGTCATATGGTGTTTGACCCTGAAGTTTATCGTATATCATTACTGAATGGTTTTCAGAAGTTTTACGGCCCCCCGTCAGATTATGTGATACTGGCTTTGCTGCCCTCTTATCTTGAGCGGGCTAATGCTTCTCTGGTCTATATGGCAAAGACACTGATGGAAGCAGGTGCACATGCCGATAGTGGCTTTTATATTAATGAATGGGATAAGTTGTCCAGGACAATTCAGAAACATCAGGGGCATCGTAAAGTGCTGTTGCTGGGAGTCACATTTGCCCTCCTCGATTTTGCAGAAGCACATCCGGCGGTGTTAAAGGATGTGATAGTTATGGAAACCGGTGGAATGAAAGGTCGCCGCACAGAAATGACCCGTGCCGAAGTACATATGCAGTTATCAGACCTTCTGGGCATTCCCATTATTCATTCTGAGTATGGAATGACAGAATTACTTTCCCAGGCATATGCTACCGGTAATGGTATTTTCAGACCTACAGCCACTATGCTGCCTTTGGTAAGGGATATCAATGACCCTTTGGATGTAAAGCCTGCAGGTAGCGGTGTGCTCAATATTGTTGACCTTGCCAATGTATATTCATGTGCCTTTATTGCTACCGAAGATATGGGACGTATACATACCGATGGTAGCTTTGAAGTACTAGGCCGTATAGATCACAGTGCCTTAAGAGGGTGTAGTCTTATGGCAGTATAATTACAATACTAGTTGTTCTGAGCGCGCAGGAGCAGTCTTCCTATGTATTCTATATCTTCCTGGCGTAATGTGTGATACATAGGCAGGCATAGAACGCGTTTGCTGATGTCTTCTGATATGGGACACGGTTGGTGTTCCAGGTAGGGGAGGTTAGAAAGACTGGGATAAAAGTAACGGCGTGGGTATATCCAGTGCGAATTAAGCATTGCTACAGCCTTTTTTAGTTGCTCTTCCGATTCAAATATTACCGGATAATAGGAATAATTCCATTCACTGTCTTTATGTATTTCAGGACGGGTAACACGCACTGTGGCAGTAACCTGATCATAATGCAGTGACTGACGTTTACGTGAGGCCAGTACCTGATCTGTCTTTTTTAGGTTTACCAGTCCCATTGCAGCATGGAACTCTGAGTTTTTACCATTAATACCCGGCTCTTCAAACTGTTCGTTGCCGGAATGCCCGAAGTTTCGGAGCAATGACATCTTTCTCAGTAAGTTTGCCTCTTTAGTGAAAACAGCTCCGCCTTCTATGGTATGAAACAGTTTGGTAGCATGAAAGCTGGTAGTGCTTATGTCGCCATATTCAAAGATGCTCCTGCCCTTGTACTTAACGGCAAATGCATGTGCTCCGTCATAAATTACTTTCAGTCCATGCTTCTGGGCTATCTGGTCTATTTTCTCCACATCGCATGGGTTGCCATATACATGGGTGAGTAGTATGCCTGTTGTTTCCGGCGTTATTAATGCCTCTATTTTATCTGCATCTACATTGAGTGTTTTCGGGTCAATGTCAGCAAATACTGGTTTACAGTTTTCCCATATAATACTTGTAGTCGTTGCTACATAGCTGAATGGGGTAGTGATTATTTCATTCTTTAGCTCCAGTGCCTTAATCGCTATTTGTAGTGCAATAGTGCCATTCCCCAGGTACAGCATATGCTTCAACTGCAAAAAGTCTTTCAGCTTCAGTTCCAGGTCATTTACAAGCGGTCCGTTATTGGTAAGCCATTCACGGTCCCATATCCCCTCCAGATATTCTATATACTCCTTCATGTCGGGGAGAAACGGCTTGGTGATGTTTATCATAATCTTTTTGTTATGCTGTTTTAGCCTTATTTGCTTCTTGTAGTAACTATCTGACCCGATAATATTAGCTGGTGGCGAAGGTACAAATAGAATATTATAGTAAAAGTAGTAGCAGTGGGGTATAAATGTTATATGCTTAAAGAAAATATAGGCGAATATGGTGTGTTCATTCTGCTTTTTTTAACGTTTACGTTATTTGCAGGATATGTTTTTGCAGTAATTTCGCCGCGTCAAATAAAAAAATATGTCTAATCGTACATTCACAATGATTAAGCCTGATGCAGTGAAAGCAGGCAACATAGGTAATATCCTTCAGATGATCAATGCTGCAGGATTTCGTATCGTAGCAATGAAATATCTCCAGATTACCCGTGCACAGGCAGAGAAATTCTATGAGGTTCATGCAGAGCGTCCATTCTATGGCGAACTGACTGAGTTTATGAGCAGTGGTCCTATCGTAGCGGCTATCCTTGAAAAGGAAAATGCAGTAGCTGACTTCCGTAAGCTGATAGGAGCTACTAATCCTGCTCAGGCAGAAGAGGGTACAATCCGTAAGAAGTATGCTGCTTCTGTAGGTGAGAATGCTGTACATGGCTCAGATAGCGATGAGAATGCTGTAATAGAAGGTAACTTCTACTTCAGCGGTCTGGAGCGCTTCTGATATTGATTGGCTCACATCGTTAATAATAAATCAAAAGGCTCCGGATTTCATAATCTGGAGCCTTTTGATTTTATGGTTTGTACTATTCCTTATTGCATTGACTTTGCATCGTTAAGGAACTGTGCCAGCCCTATATCAGTCAATGGATGCTTCAGCAGTCCAAGAATAGAATTTAAAGGACAGGTGCATACATCTGCTCCGGCTTCTGCACACCTTACTATATGCAGTGGGTTTCGGATAGATGCAGCAAGAACTTCCGTCATGTAACCCTGAGCATTATATATATTGGTAATCTGCTCTATGAGTTGAACGCCATCCCAGCTGCTATCATCTATACGGCCAATGAAAGGCGATACGAATGTAGCTCCTGCCTTTGCAGCAAGAATTGCCTGGCCTGCAGAGAATACAAGAGTACAGTTAGTGCTGATACCATTGTCAGTAAACCATTTAATAGCCTTGATACCATCTTTTATCATAGGTACCTTTACTACTATATTTTCATGTATCTGAGCAAGTTTCTGGCCTTCTGCAATTATCTCGTCAAAAGTGGTGCTTAATACTTCGGCACTCACAGGACCATCTACCATTTCACATATGGTTTTATAATGGTTATTGATAGCTTCAGTACCCCTGATACCTTCTTTAGCCATTAGCGATGGGTTGGTAGTTACACCATCCAGTATACCCAAATCGTTTGCTTCCTTTATCTGTGCAAGATTTGCTGTGTCTATAAAAAATTTCATATAAATAGTTTGCGACTGCAAAATTATGTAATTAGTGCTGGTATGTGGCATGAAAGGAATCATAAATTTGTTACTTATTATTCCCTGTCATAACTGCAGCTGCTATATGTGGGCATAGTATTTGTTGCCTGTTGATTTTATAATCTTAAACATGATAAGATACATTTTTCGTTTATTGGCATTGTTCTTGCCCTTTCTGCCGGGCAAAACTGTCCTTGCGCAAACCCAATCGTCTGATAAGTCTTTGTTATGGCAGATTTCCGGAAAAGGGATGAAGAAGCCGTCTTATATATTTGGAACAATACATGAGATTTGTTCTACAGACTTTTTCTGGACTGATGCAATGAACAACTCTCTTAGCAGTAGTGATAAACTTTGTCTTGAAATGGACCTTGACGATACTGCTGCTCTTGTGAGGGGGATGGGAGCATTGATGGACCCCGGGAAAAAATTGTCTTCTTATTTTACAGAGCCACAATATAGCCGGCTGGTAAAGTATGCAGCAGATAGTATGGGCATGACCGAGCCTATGATTATGTATATGAAGCCTGTGACTATAATGATGATGTTTGTACAGGAATCAACTGCAGGTTGTGCTACTCCCGTATCATATGAAGAGAAAATCATGAGCACTGCAAAACTTGATAATAAAGAAGTAATAGGACTGGAAACTATGCAGGAGCAGGCTGATGCTCTTTCTTCAATACCTGTAGATACTGTTGTGAAATATATTCTCAAGGCACTGAATAATGAGGCTGCAGATGCCGGTGACGATACATTTGATGATTTGGTAATGGCCTATAAGGCTCAGGATATTGCGAAATTGTATGATCTGATTGCTGCCTCCGATGCGCTGGGTTCAGCCAATGGCGCGCTCATTGATGACCGTAATCGCAGGTGGATAGGAAGAATGACAAAATTGATGAATGTCGGAGAATCTGTTTTTTTTGCTGTAGGTGCCGGACACTTATCAGGAAAATCGGGTGTAATAAACCTATTGCGAAAACAAGGTTATCTGGTCAGTCCTGTCCATTGATTAGCAACATACTTATTCTATATCATCTATTTGCCTTTTTTGATTAAATTAGCGTTTGTTTTTAGAGTGCTGTAGTTTTTATGAGTCGTTTTGTTGCATTGCTTAGAGGCATAAATGTAGCTGGTCAGGGTCTGATTCTTATGGATGATTTGCGCATGTGGTTCGAGCAGGTGCAGGGAATTTCAGAAGTGTCAACTTATATGCAAAGCGGCAATGTTTTGTTCAGTTCAGATAATGTAGATGAACCGAAACTGATTACAGACATAGAGGATGTTCTGGAAAAACATCTTGGATACAGGGTAGATGTGATATTAAGATTGTATTCTGATATAAAGAAAATTGTTGAAGATAACCCGCTCACCACTGTAAAGTCAGAAGAAAAAAATCGTATGTATGTTACTTTCCTTTCAGGTGTTCCCTCCTTTGATGTTCGCGGTTCATTAGGTGTGTACTCCAATGATGCAGAATATGCCCGTGTGCTGAACAGAGAAGTATATGTATACAGTAATAACTATGGTAAAACATGCTTTTCCAACACCTTTATAGAGAAGAAGCTGGGTTTGAAAGCAACAACGCGTAACTGGACCACTGTCAATAAGTTACTGGATCTCTGATGGTGTCATTATCATTTACCGACAAATAGTAGCCGTTTACCGCCTTACTGGCACGTTCTGCCTAATAGTACTTCATGCCACTATTTACCGATTATACTTTTGTATCGGTAAATAAGGAAAGATGAGACATTACAATTATAACAGGGGATGTGATAACAGAAATGGAAATAATAATCCGGCGGGGCGTTTTGTCTTTGGCTTAATTGTAGCCCTTATTGGTGTAGGGCTGTTGTTGAAGGCGCTTGATATTTTCCCATTTTATTTCCGTCTGTCATGGCCGGTTATTCTCATTGCTATAGGCATGTTGATAGGAATAAAGAATGGCTTCCGTAATAATACATGGTGGATACTGGTAGTCATTGGGGTAGCGCACCTCATTCCCTCATTTCAGATATTAGGAAAATCGTCACGAGTACTCATTTGGCCGTTTATGGTTATTCTGGCTGGTGTCATGATCGCATTCCGCCCACGCAGGCATCGCACCGCCCCTGATACGGTAGGGGGGGCCATCGTAAATGCTACGGACAGGCTGGTGGTAGATGTGACATTTGGCGGACGGAAAGAGATAGTTACCTCAAGAGATTTTAAAGGCGGTACTGTCAATGTTACATTTGGCGGCAGTGAGATAAATCTTACACAGACAGACTTTTCGGCACCATCAATAGAGCTCGATTGCAGAGTCGTATTTGGAGCTATAGAGTTGGTAATACCTGCCAACTGGGATATACAGAATGAAATAAGACCATCTTTTGGCTCTGTTGAGGACCAAAGGGTAGTTGTAGCCGGGCCTCAGGGCGAAACAAGAAAGAAACTTATTCTTACAGGCACCTGCTCCATGGGCAGTATAGAGATAAAATCGTATTGAGTATCATAACCACTATTATATTTTTTGTTATCAACACACACAATCACACTACATTCCACTTATATGAGAGCATTTACAGCGCAGATTATTTACAGGATAGAATGCGATGGCCAGTTTACCGATCAGTATGAAGAGCAGTGGCGTTTGGTCTTTGCAGACGATGCACAAGGGGCTGTGACCGTAGCCCGGGATACAGGTAAGGCAGAAGAAGCAGCATTTGTAGACCGCCACGGAAGAACTATTTTCTGGCGTATGCTGGCGGTAAAAGATATACAGCCGGTAGAGCTGGCAAATGGTAGTCTCCTTTTCTCTGTTGTAAGGGAAGCAGAGATGATTCCTGCTCCCGTTTGGGCTGCATAAGGCATCACTAATGCCTGCAGTAGCATAGGGAAATCGTTATGTGTAATTATGCAGCCGGGAGTGCTCCTGGCTGCATAATTACATTATTTTATCTGCAGTGTTTTTTAGCACACGTAACATCTAAAGATATGTTATCGTTTAGCGGTAATGCATACACGTTAATAAGGTTTGTGTACTTTTGACACCGATAATGAAGTTGCTGTTCAGGATATTTCTTTCATTGAGCTTCCTTTTGTGGGGCATGTGTAGTGGCTACGCTGTCTCTGTACAGCCTTTGCCATCAAAAGGGAATAATTCCTGCCAGTTAAGCTCCCCACAATCAGTCGCAGATGTAGTGCTGCTTCACAACATATCTGAAACTTCGGTCAGCAGGTATGCCACATCTCTTCCCGACAAAAACAGTGACAAGTATTTCGAAACTGAAAGTGAAGATGAAAGCGATGAGCTGAGTTATCTCCGCAAGTTTACAGGGAGCAGCAGCTATTTTTCTTCATTTAATCTTTCTGGTTCACGTCTTCTTTTATCCCGCTGTAGTGTTCCGTTACCAGAGCCGCAGCATTTATCCGGATACGCATATCAGCGGTACATTCTTTTCCGGTCTATAAGAATCTGATTTTATTTCTCGTAAGGGCAGGCAGCACATTGTGCTGTCTGCCTTTTTGTTTCTGTCTGTAATTATTGATTACATAATGCAGCGCGTCCGTTGGCGTCAGCTGTTTGAATTCTCCCCCAGATTATTGCGCTAAACAGCAAAATTGTATGAAGAAAATTCTCATTTTCATGAGCTTGTGTGTAGCCGTATGCCATACAAGCTGCAAATCTCACAAAAGAGAAAAAGAAGTTGCAATGCAGTTTCTTGTTACTAGTCCCGTTAAGATGGATACCGCCATTACCAGGGAGTATGTGTGTCAGATACATGCTATTAGTCACATTGAGCTCCGGGCTCTGGAACGCGGATATCTGCAGAATATATTTGTAGATGAAGGCCAGTTTGTAAAGGCCGGGCAGTTGTTGTTTCGCATAATGCCCCGTATATATGAAGCCGAGCAGCAAAAAGCACAGGCAGAAGCCCGTGTAGCAGAAATTGAATATCAGAACACGAAAAGGCTGGCCGATAGCAATATCGTTTCACAAAACGAGCTGGCTATGGCAAAAGCTAAATATGATAAAGCCAAAGCAGAGCTGGCGCTTAAGCAGGTGCACCTGCAGTTTACAGAAATTCGTGCTCCGTTCGATGGTATCATTGACCGGTTTCATGTGCGTTTGGGTAGCCTCCTTGATGAGGGCGACCTGATTAGTACCCTTTCTGACAACAATAAGATGTGGGTGTACTTCAATGTGTCAGAGTCAGAGTATCTGGATTATAAAGAGCGGGTAAAGGATAACTCTATGCTTCAGGTACATCTGCTTATGGCCAACAACAAGATATTTGAATATCCGGGAGTTGTGGAAACCATTGAGGCCGACTTTAATAACGAAACCGGTAATATCCCGTTCAGGGCTACATTTCCCAACCCTCAGCGGTTGTTAAGACATGGCGAAACGGGTAGCATACTGGTAGATGTGCCTCTGAAAAATGTTATCGTAATTCCTCAGAAAGCCACCTTTGAGATACTGGACAAAAAATATGTTTTTGTAGTAAATAAAGACAACAGGGTAAGGCAGCGGCAGGTAACTGTCAGTGCCGAAATGTCTGACCTGTATGTAATAGGTACAGGACTTGATACCGGAGATAAGATTCTTTTGGAAGGTCTCAGAAAGGTAAAAGAAGGGGATAAAATTCAGTTTAAATATCAGGAGCCCATGTCGGTAATATCCCATCTCAGATTATTCACAGAATAGCTACGGCGCAAAAGAAACGAAATAATATGTTTAGTAAATTCATTCACAGGCCGGTCCTTGCCATATCCGTATCGTTGGTTATCATCTTTATGGGTATTCTGGCAATGACAAGCCTGCCAAAATCACAGTTCCCATCCATAGCACCACCCATGGTGCTGGTAAGTGTGGCATATCCGGGTGCCAGTGCCAATGTGCTGGTAAACTCGGTGCTCATACCTATGGAGAAAGCGATAAACGGCGTACCGGGAATGCGCTATATGACGTCTGATGCCACCAGTGCCGGTGAGGCCACTATTCAGATAGTCTTTAACCTTGATACCGACCCCAATATTGCGGTTGTAAATGTAAAGAACAGGATAGAGCAGGTTACTAACAGGCTCCCGGTGCTGGTGCAGCGTGAGGGTATCATTGTAAATCGTATTCAGCCCAACATGCTTATGTATGTAAACCTGTTCAGCAATGATAAAAAGGCTGATGAGAAATTCCTGTACAACTATGCCAGTGTGAATCTGCTTCCCGAGCTGCAGCGTATCAATGGCGTAGCCAGCGCCAAAATACTGGGTAGCCGGCAGTATGCCATGCGTATATGGCTGAAGCCAGACCGCATGCGTGCGTACAATGTATCTGCCGACGAGGTAATGGAAGCACTGGGCAACCAGAGTATTATAGGCTCTCCCGGTAGGATAGGGCGTAGTGATGGTAAGCGTTCACAGTCGCTGGAGTATGTACTTACTTATACTGGCCGGTATAATGAGCCGGAGCAGTATAAAAACGTAATAGTGCGGGCAAACCCCGATGGAGAGTTGCTATACCTGAAAGATATAGCCGATGTAGAGTTTGGTAGTGAGTTTTATGATATATATTCTAACCTGAACGGTCATCCATCGGCAGCCATAGTGCTGAAGCAGAACTATGGCAGTAATGCCAGTGAGGTAATAGCGCGCCTGAAAACAAAGCTGAAGGAAATGAAAGTAAGTTCCTTCCCTCCGGGTATGGAGTATGAGATCAGCTATGACGTATCTCACTTTCTGGATGCATCTATCGAAAAAGTGGTACACACACTAGGTGAGGCGTTTGTGCTGGTGGCAATAGTGGTATTCCTCTTTCTGGGCGACTGGCGCTCTACGCTTATTCCTACGCTTGCGGTACCGGTATCGTTGATAGGTGCATTTATGTTCATGCAGCTATTCGGTCTTACTATAAATCTGATAACGCTTTTCGCACTGGTACTGGCCATTGGTGTGGTGGTAGATGATGCTATTGTAGTGGTGGAGGCAGTCCATGCTAAGATGGCAGAAGAGCATTTGTCACCATATAAAGCGGTCCAGAAAGTGCTTACAGAGATTGCCGGTGCGGTAATAGCCATTACGTTGCTAATGACAGCAGTATTTGTGCCGGTAGCGTTTATGACAGGTCCGGTAGGTATATTCTATCGTCAGTTTTCCATTACTATGGCTACGTCCATTGTTATATCCGGTATTGTAGCGCTTACGCTTACTCCCGTATTATGTGCCATGATTCTGAAAAATACACATGGTAAGCCCAGGAAAAAGACGTTAGTGAATCGCTTTCTGGATGGGTTTAACGACAGGTTCGAAAAACTCACGGGCAGGTACACAGGGCTCATGCGATTGATTGTGAACCGCAGAGTACTCACCTTTGGTATATTACTAGCCTTTGGCGGCGGTATATGGATAACTGCAAAAGACCTGCCTACAGGTTTTATACCGGCAGAGGACCAGGGTATGATATATGCTATTATACAGACACCTCCCGGCTCTACACTGGAAAGAACAAATGATGTGTCGCGCAGGCTGCAGGAAATAGCAGAGCATGTAGAAGGTATACAGTCTGTATCCTCACTTGCAGGTTATGAAGTACTTACAGAGGGTCGTGGGTCTAATGCCGGCACATGTCTTATTAATCTTAAAAACTGGTCAGAAAGACATCAGACGGCTGAGGAAATTATCAGAGAGCTGGAGGAAAAGGCAAAGGAAATACCCGGAGCTACTATTGAGTTTTTCCAGCCACCTGCAGTGCCAGGCTATGGCGCGGCAGGCGGCTTCTCTCTGCGACTGCTTGATAAGACAAATACAGGTGACTATAAGTCTTTTGAGAAAGTAAATGACATGTTTATGGATGAGCTCAGAAAACGTAAAGAGCTCACAGGCCTGTTTACCTTCTTTAGTGCCAATTATCCACAATATGAACTGGAGATAGATAATAAAGCAGCTATGCAGAAGGGAGTATCGGTGGCCAATGCTATGAACACGCTGGGAATCCTTGTAGGTAGTACCTATGAGCTAGGCTTTATACGGTTCAATAGTTTCTACAAAGTGTTTGTTCAGGCATCTCCCGAATACCGCAAGCTGCCACAGGATGTAATGAATCTCTATGTTAAGAACAACCGGGATGAAATGGTGCCATTCTCGGCCTTTATGAAGATGAAGAAGTCACAGGGGCTTAATGAGATTACACGCTATAATATGTACACTTCTTCAGCCATCAATGGCTCTCCGGCTAAAGGCTTCAGTAGTGGTGAGGCTATCAGGGCTATTCAGGATGTGGCTGCACGCACATTGCCACGCGGCTATGATATAGACTGGGTAGGCCTTTCTAAAGATGAGGTTGCCAGGGGCAATGAGGCGTTGTACATATTCCTTATAGTGCTGGGCTTTGTATATCTGGTGCTGGCGGCACAGTATGAGAGTTTCATTCTGCCGCTGTCGGTAATATGCTCGCTGCCTGCTGGTGTATTTGGTGCATTTATATTGCTCAAGGTCATGGGGCTGGCCAATGATATCTATGCACAGGTGGGACTGGTAATGCTTGTAGGGCTGCTGGGTAAGAATGCTGTGCTGATTGTGGAGTTCGCAATACAGAAGCATCATCAGGGCGAGACGATACTGAATGCAGCTATAGAGGGGGCTAAAGTTCGTTTCCGACCTATACTTATGACTTCGTTTGCATTCATCGCAGGTCTTATACCGCTGGTAGTAGCGTCTGGGCCAGGTGCCATAGGCAATCGTACTATTGGTACTGCTGCTTTGGGTGGCATGCTGTTCGGAACAGTATTCGGTGTCATAATAGTACCGGGGCTGTATTACATCTTCGGCAATCTGGCCGAAGGCCGTAGTCTCATTAAAGACGAAGAGGAAAACACATTAACTGATGAATTTAGCCAACATGTTGAAAGATAAATTGCATAAATATGTAGCCGTTGCCTGCATTTCGCTGGTGTACGCATCCTGTAAGGTGCCCGATCTGGGCCGTAAAACTGAGCGCAAAGATGTTCCTGCCAGTTATGGCAGCAGTGCTGCCGATAGTGTAAATACAGCCCGGAAAGGATGGCGGGACTTTTTCAGAGACCCTTATCTGGTAGCGCTGATAGATACCGCTTTAAAAAACAATCAGGAATTGAATATTACACTTCAGGAAATCAACATTGCAAGAAATGAAGTAAGGGCCAGAAAGGGAGAATATCTCCCTTTTCTGGCCCTGAAAGGCGGAGCCGGTGTTGATAAGGTGGCCCGGTACACAAATATTGGTGCCATGGAGGCCAATACAGAAATAAAGCCGGGTAAAGAGATCCCCGACCCGCTGCCCGATTTCCTTTTTGGTGCTTATGCAAACTGGGAAGTAGATATATGGCATAAGCTGCGTAACGCAAAAAAAGCAGCCGTTTTAAGATACCTCTCTACCGTAGATGGAAAAAACTTCATGGTTACGAATCTCATTGCCGAGGTGGCGAATTCCTATTATGAGCTTCTGGTACTGGATAAGCAGTTAGACATTCTGAATAAGAATATTGAGATTCAGAACAATGCACTGTCTATTGTAAGAATAGAAAAAGAAGCAACCCGCGTTACAGAGCTGGCCGTACGCAGGTTTGAAGCTCAGGTGCTCAAAACACAGAGTCTTCAGTTCGATATCCGGCAGAAGATTACAGAAACAGAGAATAAAATCAATTTTTTACTGGGTAGGTATCCGCAGCATGTAGCGCGTAGCTCACAGGATTTTGATGAAATAATGCCTGTAGCGGTAAAGACAGGTATTCCGTCTCAGTTACTGGAAAACAGGCCGGATGTACGCCAGGCCGAAATGGAACTTGCCGCCGCAAAGCTGGATGTAAAAGTAGCGAGAGCAAGATTCTATCCCTCATTGGATATCTCTGCGGCAGTAGGCTATCAGGCATTTAACCCGGCATATCTTATTACTACACCGGAGTCTATATTATATTCTCTGGCTGGTGAGCTTGCTGCGCCGTTGGTAAACAGAAACGCCATAAAAGCTACTTACTACAGCGCAAACTCAAAGCAGATACAGGCTGTGTATAATTATGAGCGCACACTGCTTAACGCATACATTGAAGTAGTGAATCAGATGGCTAAAATTAGCAATATTGAAAGTAGCTATAATTACCGGTCTAAGCAGGTGGCAGCATTATCTCAGTCTGTAAGAATATCCAACGACTTGTTCAAGTCGGCAAGAGCAGATTATATGGAAGTTTTGCTTACACAGCGCGATGCTCTTGAGGCAAAGTTTGAGATTATAGAAACACGTAAGCAGCAGATGAATGCAATGGTAAACATCTATCAGGCATTAGGTGGCGGCTGGAATTAAGATACAGTACAGTAGTACGCTGTTGCCATAAAACAGAGAGGCCGGATTGTATAATCCGGCCTCTCTGTATGAATAAGCGATAATAAATGTGCTGAACTATCAGAAAGTATAACCAATCTTGAATGAACCCTGAGTAAGGAATTTTACTCCATAGTTATAACCTCCTATTCTATCGAAGTAAGTAAAGCCAAAGCCCATTTCTGCACCAATGTACAGATGAGGAGTAGCATTTACATTCAGAGAGTTGTTTATCATCATACCCAGCATCCATCGGTCATAAGTACCAATAATATAAGGGTAAGATGTAGTATATGTATTAGTGTTATAGTAAGGGTGGTAACCTTCCATTGTACGCTGTCCGTATCCTATTACAGCATTGGGGCCTACAGCATATTTGCATTTTCCCATGCCGGTAGGGTAGAATTTCACACCTGGCATCAGATACAAGGTATAATCAGTCCTGTTATAATTGTTATATCCATAGTAGTATGGATCGTAGTTGTTGTTGTTACGGAGTCTGAATGATGCTATTGCAGGCACGTACAGGGAAAGTATTCCATCGGGGTCCATAGCACGCTCATAGCTGAGGCCTACACCTACGCCGCTTTCTGTGTACTGGAATGGAGATATTGCTATAGTGGTAAGGTGGTTCCAGTGTTGATGTGGCATATCATGATCATGATCCATACCACCCGGCATAGGGCTGCCATCAAGGGCTATACGGTCTCTGAGGATTGCATCCTCGTCATTGTCCTGTGCAAACGATGTATTTAGGGCAAGGATGGAAAGTGCTGCTGCAATGAATTTTTTCATTTTTCCTGTTTTGGTTTGTCGTTTTGTTGCGAAATGGTGACGTGAAGATAATAAATATTTGAACAAGGTATTCTTAACTCCGTTATTCTTTTCTGAAATGCTTATTTATAGTTGAATGTACCCCATGGGCTTTCTATGATTACTTCTTTCTGAGGAGCTTCTGCCACATAGCCCGAAATCTGAGCATCAATACCAAAAGATGCTGCTATCTCTATAATACGGCCGGCGGTAGCCTCATCAGTAAAAACTTCAAGACGTTGTCCCATATTGAACACCTGGTACATTTCCCTCCAGTCGGTACCGGCAGATTCCTGTATCAGGGTAAATAACGGAGGAACCGGTAATAAATTGTGTTTTACCACCCGTAATGCAGATGGCAGATAGTGCAGGCACTTACTCTGGCCACCTCCGCTGCAATGTATGATGCCATGGATTTTATCAAAATGACTTTCCAGAACCTTCAGTATCACGGGAGCATACGTGCGGGTGGGGGATAGTATCATTTTTCCTATGTCAAGCGGGGTTGGAGACTCGTCTGTAAGACCAAATTTACCATTATACACAACGTCTGATGGCAATGCAGGGTCTACACTTTCAGGATACAGTGTAGCATATTCCTTTTTCAGCAGTTCATGGCGCGCACTGGTAAGGCCGTTGCTTCCCATGCCGCTGTTATAGCTGGTTTCATAAGTGGCTTGTCCATAACTGGCCAGTGATACTACTACATCACCAGGGCACATCTTTTCAGTCGTTACCAGTTTGTCGCGCCGCATACGGCATGCCATCGTACCATCTACTATCACCGTACGTACCACATCGCCTACATCGGCCGTTTCACCACCCAGAAACTTTATGTCTATGCCAAACTCCCGCATCTCGTCAAAGAACTCCTGAGTGCCATTTATCAGGGCTGAGATTACCTCGCCGGGAATAAGGTGCTTATTTCTGCCTATTGTGGATGAATAGGTAAACGGCCCCGTAGCGCCTACGCATAGAAGGTCATCCGTATTCATTACTATACTGTCTATAGCTATGCCCTTCCATACGCTCATGTCACCGGTCTGCTTCCAGTACATATACGCCAGAATAGATTTTGTTCCTGCACCATCGGCATGCATCAGGTTGCAGTACTCAGGGTCATTCCCCCAATAGTCAGGATATATCTTGCAGAATGCATTAGGGAAGAGCCCTTTATCCAGTTGTGCTACCGCTTTATGTACATCTTCCTTTTGTGCAGATACGCCACGTTTACTATATCTATCGTTCAATGGTTGATTTTTATGAGGCAAAAATATAGTTTTTACCCGACCCGTTATTATCAGTCTGCTGATAACAGGGTATCACATGCGTCTAAGAATAAGATTATAGCTAACTATCCCGGGTTTATGTTTATTTTGTATCAACTTGTAGTAACAGCGTGAATAACCGGGTTTCATATCAGTTAAGAGAGCTTTTCAGCCTTAGGCGGGAAATGAGCTTTGGCTTTTATCTGACAGACTTTGTTTTCAGAAAGTTACTCAGGCAAAACTCGGGTACAGACTGGGCATTGCATCATACAAGCACCATACATAACCCTCATAAAATAAAAAGGGGGCAGGGTGTTTATCCCGGCGACTCACCGGGAGTGTATATCAATGCTGCAAACGGGGTAGAAATTGGCGATTATACCAATATCGGGCCTAATGTAGGAATCATATCATCTAATCATGACCTGATAGATAATGATATGCATACGGCAGCTCCACCCGTGATACTGGGCCGTTTTTGCTGGGTAGGTATGGGGGCTGTCATTTTACCCGGGGTTATTCTGGGCGATTTTACCATTGTGGGCGCCGGAGCTGTGGTGACCAGGAGTTTTACTGATGGATATTGTGTAATAGCGGGCAATCCTGCCCGTATCATAAAGCAACTTAACCGGGAGGAGTGCGATGCGTTTGCGGGAAGCAAATAACATATTTCTGAGTAGTTCGTTTTTCATATTCATTACGAGGTTTTTCCCACAGATGGCAAGCCTCCTGGTGGCTATATGGTTTTCGCGTCATCTTCCGGTTGAGTTATATGGCAGGTATCAGGACTTCTGGATTCATTTAAATATCCTGTGGCCACTGGCATGTTTTGGTATTCACCAGCTTGTTATTACCTACTCAAAGGGAATGCTGGCCAGTATTGTCTCCCGTATTAAGACACGTAAAGTTGTAGTTTTTCTTTTATGGATGTTATTGCCAGCCATCACGTTTGGGGTGTTGCAATATCGTACAGGCGGGGCTTCTGTTGTTACATCTGTTCTTTTTCTCATCACTTTCTCATTAAGCATATTGTCTGAGGCTATACTTATAGTCTTCAGGCGATTCCGTATTTTATGGGTGGCAAACCTGCTGTATGCACTGGCGTTTTGTGCGGTTCACTGGCTTGCACTCAACGGTAACTTCTCATTAAAGAGTATATTTTCTGTTTTGCTGATAGTCAGCTTTATGCGTCTGTTTATTTACTGTGTAGGTATTCTTACCGAGATACGCAAAGATGAGGATGGCTATGAAGACCAGGAGCCTGAAATGAATGCCGTTAGCAGGCTTTGGTTTCATTTGGGTATATATGATGTATCTCAGATGTTGTTCAGTTGGATAGATAAGTTTGTCATTTCTCTCTTACTTACAGCCGGAGTTTCTGCTATTTATTATAATGGTGCACAGAATATCCCATTCCTGCCATTATTGCTTGGTGCTACGGGTAGTGCTGCTCTTCTTCAGTTGGCAAACTCACCTGATGGGAATGAAAAAGACAATACAATATCACTGGTAAATCAGAAAGGCCGCATACTCTCCAATCTGGTTTTCCCGGCGTTTTTCTTTCTGTATCTGTTCAGAAACGAAATATTCGTAAACATATTCGGTGAGAAGTACATTAGCTCTATACCTGTTTTTGCGGTGTCTGTACTCGCATTGCCGGTAAGGGCATATAGTTTTACCACGGTGCTGCAGCGGCATCATAAGGGTAGCATTATCAATGCAGGTGCTATAGCAGACCTTGCTTTGGCATGTGGTCTTATGTATCCGCTTTATCGCTATATGGGGCTGCCGGGTGTGGCACTCAGCTTTGTCGTTTCTACTTATGCACAGGCAGCTTTTTATCTCATTGTTACCGGTAAGGTGCTGGGGGTAAATCCATTAAAGTTGGTGCCATGGAAAAACTGGGCGATAAAGCTTATATTGTTTTTTATACTATTTTCTTTTATTCACTATCTGGGAGAAATATACTTTACAGGTAGATTTACTTTGGTGGTTGGGTTACTGGTGGCAGGTGGCATAGCAGTACTTGCTACTTTTTTTGAAACTTTCTGGCTTAGAAAATATGGCGCGAACGCAAAAACAAAGGTCAGGGAATATAGATAATACCGGCTTTGGCGCTAACAGTAATGCTGAAGGTGGCAGGCTGGTTAATCCCGATGGAAGTATAAACCTGAAAAAGACCGGGTTTGCCATCTGGAAGCGCATATCTATTTACCACTCGCTGCTGCGCATGAAGCGTAGTCACTTTTTCCTGGCAATACTGGTATTTTATACCGGCATTAATATCATTTTTGCCGCTATCTATTTTGCCATTGGTGTAGAGCACCTTTCGGGTATAGACCAGTCCCGGTCCACTTTCGATGAAGTCATGTCTGCTTTTTTCTTCAGCTCGCAGACACTTACTACCGTAGGTTATGGACATGTGGCTCCCACAGGAATGCTAACCAATATAGTGGCTTCTACCGAGAGCCTGTTGGGTATTCTGGCATTTGCTGTGGTTACCGGTCTTATATATGGCCGATTTTCACGGCCTAAAGCATATATTCTGTTCAGTGATAATATCCTCATCGCTCCATATAAAGGAGGAAAGGCGCTGATGCTGAGGGTGGCAACATATAAGAATAACCATCTTACAGAAGTTGAAGCTCAGATAACAATTGCTCTGCATCTGAATGAGGGAGGTAAAATGGTGACAAGATTTTATCCCGCTGCGCTGGAGATAGCACAGGTCAATTCCCTGGCGCTTAACTGGACTATGGTACATAATATCACTGAGGATAGTCCGCTGTATCAGTATTCATTGGCAGAGCTTACTGAAGCCCGCATAGAAGTGATGGTGTATATTAAGGCATTTGACGATCATTTTTCCAATACCGTACAGCAGCGCACTTCCTATACTCACCAGCAGCTCATATATGGTGCCCGGTATGTTCCTATGTTTGAGCGGTCTCCTGATGGTGATTATACTGTACTGGAACTGGATAAAATAAGCGCGTATGAGCCTGCCGAATTGCCAGATACTATTGCGGTAAGTTCTGCACAGGAAACCGGCAGATAAACAGACTCTGGAGCCATGGCTTTAAGGTTTTACCTGCATCAAAAAGAAAACTATAATACAGAACTATAATGAAACCTTATGTAAACGCTGTAACGACGGTAAATGCCAGTGCCGCAACAATTTGGAAAGTATTGACACAACCTGAATATACAGCTCAGTATATGTTTGGCTGTAGGGTTGTTTCAGATTGGAAGCCGGGAAGTCGTGTAGATTGGGTAGACCAGTCCGATGGTAAGGATGTGACATATGTTACCGGCACTGTTATAGAATATGCTCCCAATGAGCGGCTATCATACTCTGTTATAGATCCTTTTGCCGAATATCCTGAAACAGAGGAAAATCATCTGACGGTATGCCATACACTTACACCGGAAGATGGGAAAATTGTACTCACAGTATCTCAGGGCGATTATACAAAAGTAGCCGATGGTGATAAACGGTATAGCCATGGTGCCGATGAAGGCTGGCTTCAGTTACTGAACACTATCAGAGATATTGCACAGGGCATTGAGGCTCAGGTAAGCGAACGTTTGGTATGAATAGCAGCATCTAAAAACAATATTGCCAGCAGTGCAACTATAGCTATGGCACCAATGGTAATGCCTGGAGTAGCCAGCCAGTGCATATTTATATCAGGCAGTGAGTAGGATGGTATCTGAAATTTATATGCCACTGTGCTATTCTTGCTATATGTCAATGCAGTGGTAATAACAGTGGCTATACACAGAAGAAAAACAGCTGCTATGCCACGTATCACCAATGGATTAAGTGATTTCGTAACAGTATGTGTCGGTGTGTGCACATGATACATGACCATTTCTGTCAGGTTTGCTGCCGGCTCTGAAGGCGATAATACAGCCCCCATCTCATAGTGCATCTCCAGCAACTCTTTATGTATGCTTTTCCATACTTCATCAGTTGCAATGAGTTGCTCTGTCCGGCTTGCCTCTTCCGGGGTGCATATACCATCTATATACTCCCATATGCGCTCTTCAATATGCTCTGATGTATACATAAAGTCTGTTTAAAGTTAGGTAAGTTTTCCGGTCATTGCAGCAGTGAGTCATTGTATTGTTTTTCTATGATTACTTTCAGCTTTTGTCTCGCGCGAAAAAGGCGCACTTTTACATTAGATACGGATAGTCCGGTAATTATCGCTATTTCATCTATTTTCTGCTCTCCCATATAAAATAGCGACAGTACCTGGGCATCACTTTCTTCCAGTTGCTCCAGAGCACTGTTCATAGCAGCTTTGCGGTGGTCATTGTCCAGTTTGGGCAGTCCTTCATTTTTTACAGAGGAATGAATAATGTTTTTCATTACCGATTCCTCAACCGGTATTGATACATTTTTTTTCTTTCTGAGATAGGAAAGACATGTGGTATGTACAATAGTGAACAGCCATGTGCTGAACTTTGCCTCTCCCCGCCAGCCGGGCAGATTGTGCCATGCTTTTATGAATACATCCTGTGCCAGCTCTTCTGCTTTCTGGCGGTCATTGATATAGCGAACCGTGAGCGACATAACATAACTCCCATATTTATCCACAAGCTTGCTGTATGCTGCAGTGTTTCCACTCAGCACTGATTTAATGATTGCTATATCCTGTTCGCCCGAAGGTGTCATAGACCATACTTAAGACGCAATACCGGTCTTTCCGGTTACAGGATCAGGAAAATATCAGCTGGTAGAAATTTTCTGTAACCATCACTACCCGGTATGCGTCTTACCTGATAACATTGCAATGATATTTCTTAATAATCAAACCTGACAACAAAATATATGGGACCAGAAGTAATAGTAGCAACGCTTGTGCCATTTTCCATCCTGGCACTAATTTATGGCATAGTGTATATGCGCAACAAAGAAAATATGGCTTTGATAGAGCGGGGTATTAACCCAAGAAACACAATAGCAAGGCCAAGATATTTTTATAGTCTTAAGTGGGGGCTGCTACTCTCCGGCGCAGGTCTGGGATTACTGATTGCCTACTTTGTAGATATCAATACCAGTCACTGGGTTATAACAGAAACCGGTCGGAAATACCAGAGTGAAAACCCCGCTATCTATTTCTCTCTAATTGGTATGTTCGGTGGTCTGGGACTTGTACTTTCTTACTTTATAGAAAAGAAGCACTGGTCTGAAGTAAAAGACAAATAATATTTCCCCCTGTCACTTAGTGTAATGAAAATCCCCTGCATGTTTCCACATACAGGGGATTGCTTCTTTATAATGAGGTATGCGTTACGCTGGCTATTAGTATCTCAGCAGGAAAAAGTATGCAGCTGCCCACATTGGCTCGGTAGAGTCAATATAGCCTATCACGTTATTATGCTGGTCTTTTACAGGCCCTGTGCCTTCCGGATTTATTTTACCTATGAGCTGATGATGCTCGTCTTCTACATTACCATTATTAAGAATGTAGCCTACAGTATTATGGGAAGCATCCTGAAGCTCATAGTCGTCTATGATATACCCTACCGTATTAGAGTGTACATCTGTCATCTGTCCACTCTGGTGAAACTGAACAAGTGTATTCCTGTGCTCATCCTGGATAGTGCCATTTTTAGTGATATATCCTTTCAGGTTATGACTTGCATCCCACACTTCGTCCTGTGCATGGGCGGTAATGCCTGCTATACTGAGTGCTGCAACGAGTAGAATGGTCTTCATTTTTTAATGGTTTGAGTTATTGTTTTACTGGTTAGAGTTAATGCAATTTATTCAGTTTTTTGCATATTTGGAATACTTCCTGAAAATATTTTTATAATATAACTAAGGATTAATATTCCAATAGCATATATCGATGATTTTTCTTTTGTATGTTACTTTCTGTTCAGTTTCCACTTGCTGATGGTATCGTTAGTGGTTATTGCATTATGCTGTTTTTTATTACCCTGCCATATATGGGCTGCCAGTAAAGAGGCCACTTCCTCGCCATTAGATGTTGTATCTGTAAGGTATTCGGGTTTGAAGTGTTTATCTATGAATTTCGTATCGAAGTTTCCTGAGCGGAATGGCTCACTGCGTACAGCCCATTTCCCAAACTGTAGCGTGGTTTTTATGCCTTTGATATGATATTCATCAATAGCACGGCACAGGCGGTCTATAGCCTCGTCACGCGTAGCTGCATGGGCTATCAGTTTTGCTATCATCGGGTCATAGAATATGGGTATCTCCATACCTTCTTCATAGGCATCGTCTACCCGCACTCCCGGTCCTTTAGGTAGCTGGTATATCTCCAGTTTTCCGGTGTCAGGCAGGAAGTTATTGGCTGGGTCTTCTGTGCATACACGCAGCTCTATAGCATGTCCGATGATGGAAAGGTCTTCCTGTGAGAATGATAACTTATTGCCACGAGCCACATTTATCTGCTCTTTTACAAGGTCTATACCGGTTATCATTTCTGTAACGCAATGTTCCACCTGCAGTCTGGTATTCATTTCCAGAAAGTAAAAGTTGAGTTGCTCATCTACCAGAAACTCTACCGTACCGGCTCCATAATAGTTGCATGAGCGCGCCGCATCTATAGCACATTTACCCATTGCTTCCCTTATGTCAGGCGTAAGACAGCTTGATGGCGCTTCTTCAATCAGCTTCTGGTGTCTGCGCTGTACGCTGCACTCCCTTTCAAACAGGTAAGCATAGTTGCCATGCTGGTCGCCCATTATCTGTATCTCTATATGCCTGGGGGCGCCTACGTATTTTTCAATAAATACATCGTCATTGCCAAATGAATTCAATGCTTCACTGCGCGCAGCTCTTATCTGCTCTTCAAATTCCTCATCATTATTTACAACGCGCATACCTTTACCACCGCCACCTGCCGATGCTTTTACCAGAATAGGGTAGCCTATACTACGCGCTACATTGCGGGCTTCTTCTACATCTTTTAATGGCTCTTCGGTTCCCGGTACCATTGGTACATTGAACTTTTTGGCGGCCTGCTTTGCACCTATTTTGCTACCCATAACCTCTATAGAATGAGCTGAAGGGCCTATAAATATTAGCCCGGCATCAGATACCGCTTTTGAAAAAGCTGCATTTTCACTGAGAAATCCATAGCCGGGATGAATAGCGTCGGCTCCTGTTTGCAGGGCAACTTCTATTATTTTTTCCGCTCTCAGGTATGACTGTGCCGATAGTGCCGGCCCTATACATACGGCCTCATCGGCATAGCGTACAAATGGCATATTTCTGTCAGCTTCAGAGAAAACGGCAACTGTTTTTATGCCCATCTCTTTGGCTGTACGCATCACACGCAATGCTATCTCTCCGCGGTTAGCTACAAGTATTTTCTGCATGATTTCTATCTTTTTGATCCCCCTTGGTGATACCGGGGGCAATATCTTTTCTTTTTCTGGTGATGAAAATAATATGAGTTGTTTACATTTTCTCAGGCATCCGTATTCCCAGCAGCCCCATACTGTGACGCATTACAGATGCTGCCATTATTGCTATCATCAGTCGTAGCTCTTTCTTTTCCTGGTTTTCAGCCTTTGATATACTATGTGCATCATAGAAAGAATTGAATAGCTGTGCCAATCGGAATGCATAATTACAAAGTGATGCAGGGTTGAATTCCGAGCCAGCCTCAGCCAGTATTCCGGGGTATTGCTCCAGATGCAGTATCATTTCTTTTTCCAGTTTCAGCAGTGGCTCCCGTTGATGGAATGACTGAAAGCGGCTGGCGTCAGGAACTATTGGGATATCTTCTTTCCTTAATATAGAGCAGATACGGGCATGGGCATACTGTATAAATGTAGCGGTATATCCATGCAGGTCTATAGACTCTTTAGGGTCAAATATCATTTTCTTTTTCGGGTCTACCCTCAGCAGATAGAATTTCAGCGCACCGAGCCCTATGGTTTCATAGAGTTTTCTGAGCTCATCTCCGGAGAAGCCTGTAGTTTTTCCTGCTGCTTCCGTCTGTTCCTGCGCCAGTGCTATCATTTCCGCCATCATGTCATCAGCATCTACTACGGTACCCTCACGGCTTTTCATGCGGCCCGAAGGTAGCTCTACCATGCCATATGACAGGTGGTATATGCCATTGGCACAAGGCTCACCCAGTTTAGACAGTATCAGTTTTAATACCTGTATATGATAGTTCTGTTCATCGGCTATTACGTATACAGACTGATGCAGTTTGTAATCTTCATACTTCAGCTTGGCCGTTCCCAGGTCCTGTGTAATGTATACAGAGGTACCATCGCCACGCAGCAGCAGCTTTTCGTCCAGCCCGTCTTCCTTAAGGTCTATCCACACAGAGCCATCTTCTTTACGAAACAGTACTCCTTTTCTTAAGCCATCCTCTACTATTTTCTTACCCAGCAGGTAGGTATTACTCTCATAGTACATCTTATCAAACGATACCCCCATTTTACGGTAGGTATCATCAAATCCTTTGTACACCCAGCCGTTCATCTTTTCCCACAGTGCTCTTACGTCTTTATCACCAGCTTCCCATTTTCTGAGCATTTCCTGCGCCTCCAGCATTATAGGGGCTTCTTTTTCTGCCGTTTTCTCATCTTTCCCTGCAGCTATCATTGCTGCTACCTCTGCCTTATAGAGGTCATTAAACCGTACATAATAATCGCCTACCAGATGGTCACCCTTCATCCCGGCGCTTTCAGGAGTAGCACCATTTGCAGTCTTTTCCCAGGCTATCATTGACTTGCATATATGAATGCCCCTGTCATTAATCAGATTAGCCTTAACTACCTGCTTCCCATTTGCCTTCAGAATTTCGGACACCGCAGCACCCAGAAATATATTTCTCATGTGGCCGAAGTGTAGTGGTTTGTTGGTATTGGGAGAGGAATACTCCACCATTACCCGGCAATCACCTTTACACTGATGGCCAAAGTTGGTTTGGGTGTAATGATTCAGTAGGAAAGTACTCCAGTAACTGTCTTTTATGGTAAGATTCAGGAATCCTGCTACAATGTCATAAGACGCAAATAGTTCTGTGCGGCCCAGAAGGTAGTCCCCAAGCTGCTTACCGATCGCGTCAGGTTTCTGGCGCAGTAGTTTCAGGAACGGGAACAGTACTACCGTATAGTCTCCTGAAAACTCAGGCTTAGTCTGATTTACAGTAACAGAACTATACTCAATAACAGTATCGGGATAAAGTTGTTTCAGGGCATCAAAGGCAGCCTGTTTCACCAGTGCGGCAAGCGTCATTATTCTATCGTTTGCAGCAAAAATAGTTCATGTTACTTTGTTTTCTTAGGGCTCTTGTTACTATGTTTGTCTATAAAGTAATACTTAATGAAAAAGTTTCTGCTATTTGGCATTGTTGCAGTTATGGGATATGGTAATATATCGGCAGGTGTTTTGCCGGCTACAGATGCTGATTTCGACTCATGGAAAGTGAGATTCATTGAGCATATGTGGGAAATATATCCTGCATGGGCCAGCAGTGTAGGCTACCATAAATATGATAATTTGCTCATAATACCTGATGAAGAATCCCGCAGTCATGAGCTGGGTTTTTGTAAGCAGCAGCTGGATTCATTGCACCGGTTTAAAATAGAAAACCTGTCGCCGGGCAACAAAATTGACTATCATCTCATAGAAAATCAGCTACAATATGCATCATGGAACATTAGTGAGCTGAAGGCATGGCAATGGGACGCCAGTATGTATAATGTAAGTGGCGGTGTGGCTGAAATACTGGCTGGCAACTATCAGCCATTAGACCAGAGATTACAGAGCATTAAAGCCCGGCTGGAACTAATACCAGCATATTACGATGCCGCAAAACAAAACCTCGTTAATATGACAGCAGAGCATGGACTGCTGGCGGCAGAGCAGACAAAAGGAGGTATGTCTGTTTTCTCAGATGAGCTGGAAGCAGCTATTCAGAAAAGTGGGCTGTCGGTAGAAGAAAAGAAAGAAATACATGCACTCTCAGTACAGGCGGTAGCATCAATGGCAGAATTTGCTGCATGGGCAGAACAGTTTGCCCGGGCAAGTACTCATGATTTCAGGTTAGGAGAAGAACTTTATAACAGGAAGTTTGAATTTGAAATCCAGTCTGGTTATACGGCAGAAGAAATAGTAAGAATAGCAGATGTACGTAAGCGCGACCTGCATAAAAAAATGACTCAGCTCACGCTGCAGTTATGGCCGGTGCATATGAAAGGGATTACTATGCCACAGGATTATCTCTCTGCTACAAGGATGCTTATTGATAAACTCTCAGAAGACCATGTAGCGCCTGGCGACTTCCAGTCGGCAATAGAAAAGCAGATTCCTTACCTTGTTAAGTTTATTGAAAAGAAAAATCTGCTGTATCTGGACCCTTCCAAACCCCTCGTGGTAAGGAAAGAACCTGCATATATGGCAGGTGTGGCCGGAGCATCTATTAATGCTCCCGGACCTTATGATAAGAATGGTAATACATACTATAACGTAGGTAGCCTGGACGGATGGGAGAAGGAAAAAGCTGAAAGTTACCTAAGAGAGTATAATAAATACATACTGCAGATACTGAACATACATGAGGCAATTCCGGGACATTATACACAGCTTGTTTATGCCAATAAGGTGCCGGATATAGTAAAGTCTGTGCTGGGCAATAACGCCATGATAGAAGGCTGGGCAGTATACACTGAGCTTATGATGCTGGAGAATGGCTATGATGGTGATAAAGGTGTTAACTCAAAAGAGGCTTCACCTGAAATGTGGCTTATGTACTACAAATGGAACCTGAGAAGTGTATGTAATACTATACTGGATTACTCGGTACATGTGAAAGGTATGACAGAAAATGAAGCTATTGGTTTCCTTACCAGAGAAGCCTTTCAGCAGGAGGCAGAAGCCAGAGGTAAATGGCGCAGAGTATCTGTTACACAGGTGCAGTTGTGTTGTTACTTTACCGGATTTACAGAAATCTGCAACTTAAGGGATGAGATGAAACGGAAGCAGGGCAAGGCATTTGACCTGAAAAAGTTTCATGAGCAGTTTCTCAGTTATGGCAGCGCACCGGTGAAGTATATAAGAGAAATGATGCTAGGCAAGTAAATATTTACGTTATAACCCTGATAATTATCTTCCCCTGTCTTTCGGTAACTAACCGGTAATTTTAAAAAATGAGAAGGTTTGGATTTCTGTTATATCTCCTGTCTGTAGTTCTTGCAGTCAGCTGTAAAAAAGATGTATTGCATACGGATAAAGTATATCGTCTGGTAAGCAATACTACTGACAGGATGAACAGGATGATTTTTCTTAATGAAAGTACATGTCTGGTAGCCGGAGGTGAAAAATATGACCGTGCTACTATTGTACGTTCAGATAATGGAGGCTATACATGGACCGCAGGATCATACCCACTTGTAGGCAAAGCGTTTTATGGCCTTTGTATAGCCCCATCTGGCCACATCTATATGTCGGGCGTTGATGGGGTGGTGCTACATAGTGGCGATTCTGGTCAAAGCTGGCAGCTTGGACGTATCCCCGACTGGGAGCAGTATGTAGGCATCTCGTTTCCCACCAGCGATACCGGCGTCTTTGTTAGTACCACACTGCAGCGCATGGGTGCTATAGTGCAGGTAGATACTAACTTCAATATCATTTCAAAAGATACTTTTCTCCATGGCATCAATGATGTATATATGGTAAGCCCATCTACAGGATATGTAATAGGGTATGGTGCTGTATTAAAAACTACTGATTTTCGTCGCACATGGGTGTATCAGGATGTGAAGGGCGACAATTTCACCGCAATGGATGTGCATGGCGATGAAATATGGATGTGCGGTGCCAACGGCAGCATATTTCATACAGACAATGGTGGTGCTGTATGGCAGCGGCTGCGCAATGGCAACAGCCTTGCATTAAAGCACTTTGCACTGCGCGATATACTTTTTGTAGATAACACACATGGCTGGGCTGTAGGTGATGATGGCCTGGTTATATATTCGCAGGATGGAGGGAATAACTGGATGGAGTTTGACCGATTTACCACAAGTACCCTGCGGGCAATCGTTAAGTGTCCCAATGGCGATATGCTGGTAGCCGGAGACGGTGGTGAGCTGTACCGGTTTGTTCTGTAAGAATCAGAAACTAAAGCCGGCGCCAAACTCGGCCAACTCTGCAACTGACAGATGCGTTTTCAGAAAAGCACATAGATATGACTCCTTGAAAAATCCTTTATCTCTGTGAGATAAATAGTATGCCCCGCCTAGTTTCTGATATATTTTCCCCTGCGTCTGGTATGCCTGCTTCAGGTAGTAACCTACCTGAAGTATTACACCCAGCCTACCCAGCATAAATTCATTGCCAGCCAGTGCCGCTACTTTGTATGAATGGGCTCTTTCTGTACCGGGGGGGACAAATTCATTATTGCGCAGGAATGAATATATCTGCCTGTGATAAGAGTAATCCACGCCTATAAATGCTTTGTTTTTACTTATCCACCGTTTGCTGGCCAGTGCCGTAAACAGGTATACAGGGTACGTAGGTCCCAGTGCTGCATTACCCTGTGTAAATGCAATGCCGGCACGCACCTGCCCCAGCCACCTGTTGCTGAGGTGGGGTAGCTCTCTGTGCACACGTATTGGGTTTGCAGTTACGGGGAAATATTTGAAGCCTATATGTGCTCCTGCAAGGTTGATGCCCAGGTTTGGCTGATGGTACGATGCATTGGATATATGAGAGAAGTTGAGCCCTGTCTGTAGTTGTATGTGGTCATTGATACTGTATCGTAGGTCGGTCATAAATGATGCATAGTCATTCATGGTACTGCTTATAGCATTGTTCAGTGTATTTACAGGCTGCTGGCGCGAATATTTGCGTGTCACAAAGCCCGCTCCATCACCTATACGAATGGTCCACCGCAGTCGGTCTCCTGCTATGAGAGGTATTTCTATGTTGGGGTATATGCTGAAGCAACGACCGTAAACAGAGTCTATGCCATAATTGGTATAGGCAAACCCCAGGCCTATAATTGGGTAGCGGCGACGCTGATGCCACTCTTTACGCCCCCATGTCTTCCACTGAAGGTTCAGGTCTATGCCTGTAGATATCTCTGGTATAGGTAACCGGAACTTTTCTGTGTGCTTGATAACCTTACCGGTAAATGTGTTTACATCAAAGCAAAACCCCGCTCCGGGCTTGTTTTCCTGGCACAGGCCTTTTCCAGCCATAGCTGTGAGTGTAATTAGTAATGCGGTAATGAATATACGTGGCATACGATAAGGGCTAACAAATATAGGTGCAAAAAGAGATTTGGTACAGCCTTGTTGTTTAACTTTACTATTCAGGTATGGCTATGAGAAAATATGTATTACCCGTTGTAGCCGGTGTAATGAGTGGCATGATGCTGCTGAGAGTAGGGGAGCGTGCTATTCATGCTGCCAACCCTCCCGCTGCAGGACTGAATCTTGAAAACAAAGCAGAGCTGGAGCAGTACATTGCTGCCCTGCCATCATCTGCATTTGTGATGATGACGGCACTTTACATTTTCTGTACTGCATTGGCTGGTACCATCGCCAGGCTGGTGTCAGGTGGCAGTAACAGGGCTCCGCTTGTGGCAGGAATATTTATCACACTTGCGGCAGTACTAAATGTGGCAATGATTCCGGTACAGCCTCTATGGTTTTCGGTAGTAAGTATTATTGTGGTTATTCCTGCTGCACTGGCAGGTGCACGGTTGGTCTCCATGTTCACACGCCGTAGCTGAGTTTTCGTTTATACTATTACAGGTGGTTCTCCACCCATATTTTCCCATATAGTACGCTCCACATAGTTATTAATAGGTGCATTTAGCTCATATCCCTGCTCAAAAAGTACATATACCTCTATGGGCAGCACCACTATTGTTATACCCCATGTAGCCAGTTTTTCATGATGCAGGCGCAGCCTTGTAGCGTCTTTTTCTGTTGTTACTATTATTTTGTCTGCAGTATCCCAGTTATCATAGGCAGCCTTCATTTCATCAAGGTCCGATGTTACAAAGTAGTGGTGGTCTTTGTACGTAAGCGTATGTACTGCCCTGGTGTGCTGTTCCAGAAATGATAGCAGCGGTTCCGGTCTGGCTATGCCACACACCAGTACAGCACTTTTACCTGTGATGGATACGGGCTGTCCTGTGGCAAAATTATAGGGCGTACTGTAACGCAGCCCGGTGAAAAACACCTGTTGGTGTGGCAGGGGGGCTATTTGTTGCTTTATACTTTCTGCGTCTGTTTTTGATAAATTTTCAGGGCATTTTGATACAATGATAATGTCAGCGCGTTTTGCCGCCTTTCTGCTTTCACGCAGGTTGCCAAAGGGGAGTACATGATCGTTGAAGTATGGCTGCGCATAGTCTGTAATAAGTATGTTCAATCCTGCTTTTACAGACCTGTGCTGGTAAGCATCGTCCAGTATCACAACATCTACATCGGGTCTGCGCTGCAGCAGGGAGGGAATACCTGTCATACGCTCTTCAGCCACACTTACCACCACTTCCGGAAACTTAAGGTGATATTGCATCGGCTCATCGCCTATGCGTAGTGCATTGGTATCTTCATTGGCCATTAAAAAACCCTGTGTGTGGCGCTTATAGCCACGACTCATTGTAGCCACGCGAAACCTGTACTGCAGCAGGCGTATAATATATTCTACATGGGGTGTTTTTCCGGTACCTCCGGTAGACAGGTTGCCAATGCATATTACCGGCACACTAAAGCCTACCGATGAGAAAAAACCGGTATCATACATCCGGTTGCGCAGCCATACAATTGCACCATACAGCAGGGCAAATGGAAATAGCAGAAAACGTACGATTGTGGACAGCAGGTTGCCTTTACCCATGATACTGCAAAGAACGTTTAAAAATGGTAAAATCTGCCATAGACCAGAGTAATGTAACTATAGCTGAATGTGTGTATAATCGCTGCTTGTGCATCCTGTATTATATGTATTTTTGCTTCTGATGCAATCAAAAGAAAACGCCACGGTTACGGTACTACCCGATACCGGTTCGGCACAGAGCAAGCGGGATCAGGTAGCAGAGATGTTTAACAACATTGCCGGGAATTATGATTTTCTCAATCATTTCCTGTCATTGGGTATAGATAAGATCTGGAGAAAAAAGGCTATTGCTACAATAGCATCTGCTGCCCCGCAGCATATACTGGATGTAGCTACAGGCACAGGAGACCTGGCAATTGCTGCGGCTGATAAAATGCCTGCAGTACATGTTACAGGAGTGGATATAGCAGTGCAGATGCTGGAAGAGGGTAAGAAAAAGATACATACACGTGGTCTTGACAGCCGTATTGTCATGGATAAGGCCGATAGTGAAAGCCTGCCTTTTACCAACGGAAAGTTCGATGCGGTTATGTGTGCCTATGGCGTTCGCAATTTTGAGCACCTTGAGGCAGGATTGAAAGAGATGCAGCGTGTACTCAGGCCGGGTGGCCGTTTGGCAATACTTGAATTTTCACGTCCACGCTCCTTCCCGTTCAGGCAGTTGTACGGCTTTTATTTCAGATATATGCTGCCACTCATTGGCCGTCTGGTTTCAAAGCACAGCAGGGCATATACCTATCTGCCAGAGTCGGTACAGGCATTCCCTGATGGGGAGCAGTTCTGCGCTTTGCTCAGGCGTTGTGGCTTTAAAGACCCTGTGGCAAAACCACTCACATTTGGTGTTACTACACTTTATGTTGCCGGTAAGTAATATCTCAGAAGTAGTGTTCCACCTTTAAGCCATAGTTAAACAACGCTGTTTCCCTGCCGGTTCGGTTAAATTTGTTATAGGTATATGATGTAGTGAGCGATACCCACTTCAGCATTTTTATGGCCAGGGTAGTGTTGCTTTTCAGTATGTAATCCGAGTTGTCAGTAAGCGATTGCTGGTAGAATGACATGCTACTGATGGTAACTGTCTTTACAATCTCAAACTTAAAAGATAGCCGTAACGAATTTCTGTAAGTACTGTATGTATTCTGTGTATCGGCTACTATGATGTCTGAATATTCATACAGCACACCATCACTCAGGTTCACATAGCTCTTCTTTGTGTCTATGAAGCTATAAGCCATACCTGCCCCTCCCTGATACTGGCTGTTTATTTTCAGTGAATAGTTGGACGTGTAGTTGCCCAGCCCCCAGTAATAATACTTTTTACCGGGCCTGTACACATTGCCATCTATGGTAGTGACAACATCATTATTGGTTAGCTTTTCCTGTTGTTTGCCATACAGCCAGCTACCATGAATATTTGCAGACAGTTTCTTTCTTCTTATCCCTCCCCGTATAGAGTTGGAAAGTACGTAGGCCTCGCTTGTTGCTGTTTTATTGATATTCCCGTTTGCATTCAGTCCCACATAGTAATGCAGGCTATCATTGTATTGTGCATTGCAGAAAAAGGGGAGCAGCAGCGAAGCCACAGGTATTTGTAGTTTCATTGCGCTGCAAAGGTATACATTATGGCATTTGCTGCCATGCCATGAGTCCACCTGCTACATTTACCACATTGGTAAATCCGGCCTGCTCCAGCATCATGCACGCCTGCATACTTCTGTTGCCGCTCCTGCAGCATAATACAAGTTCTTCATTTTTCAGGCTGTCAATATCGTCTGTCTCCATCCCCATTATTTTGCCCAGGGGCAGGAGTTTGCCGCCTATGTTGAACTCTGCATATTCTGCAGGCTCACGCACATCTATCAGATTCAGCTTTTCGCCTGCATCTATACGCTGTTTCAGCTCGCTTACTGATATTACTTTCATATTCTGTGTTGTTTATTCTTTTATGAGTTTTGCCGGAGCATACATCTGCTCGTCGCTGGCAAGACGCACAATATACAACCCTGTAGCGAGTTGTGAAATGTTTATCCGGCCGTCTTTAGCCACGGTGCCGGATAGTACTGTACGTCCCTGTATGTCAGATATGTTGTAGGTACAGTTGTTGTTTCTGTTAGTGGATACCTGTACTTCATCTCTGGCAGGATTAGGGTAAAGCTGCCATCCCGATGTTACGGGTACATCATCTGTCTCTGTGCCAATAACAGGCTTGCCTAAGAGAGGACGAATCATAATTGCACCGCTGATAAGTGATGGTACCCACGACGACAGCACATTGTAATACGCATGGTTAAATCCTACTCTGTTTACATCCAGCCCGAAGTATAGACTATCACTGCCACTTTCTGCCGGGAGGAAAATACCGGCAAAGAAGATACCGGCTGTTAAAGGTACAGGCTCTTCAAAGCTATACACCCAGAAGTTATTCATCGTATCGGCATAGCCCGGATAGCAGTATTCTTTTGTATAGATAAGCTCGTCAGCCGGTGCTCCGTTCACTCCTGCCAGTGAGCGGTATATCTGTATGTCAAAGCCCTTATTGAATGCAAATGGTATCTGACGGCCAAAATATATGGCAAGCCCCCTTAGTGTATCAGGCCTGTTAAGGTGATGCTCTATAGCCAGGCGGCCGGGGAGAGTAGGGTACAGGCTTAGATAATAGCTTTTCTCTGCCGAGCCGTCATCATATGCCAGATAATTGTCAAAAACCTGATTGCGAATAATAGTGTCGTTCTCCGGTGGGTCAGAAGATGATATTGACTGTATGAAAAACTTGTTCTGGAAAGTTACTTTGTCATATAATCCTATACTGGACAGTGGTATCAGCGTTACGTATGATGGCGTTGATATTGATTGTGTCGTCTGTGCCGGTATTGTGGCAGTTGTATAGGTGGGCGATTTAAGAATAGTCCCAAATGGAATCACCGCAGCAGAGTATGCATTATTTCCCGACTGAGGAAAAAAGTAGTTGTTTCTGATACTGAAGGTAAACTGAGTAGCCCTCTCGCCGGCCGGGTTGGTAAAAAACTGGCGGTAGGGCATTGATGTATAATCGTTCAGCAGAAAAGATGGGTCTGATGTGAAGCCTATGTCATTTACAGCAGTATCTATAAGTGAGCGTCCTGTTCCCAGCCTTATATAGTCAACATTCCATATGGCATCTGCCCAGTATAGCGCAGCTTTATTTATGAATGTAAACTGGAAGAAACTATCAAAATACAGTGAGTCGGAAATGGGTATCATTACCTGCTGAAATGGTCTTAGCGTACTTCCCTGTACCGACCATACTTTTTTGTAGCCGCCATGCTTTGTTCTGAAAAACAGCATCAGTGAGTCTTGTGGTAATGGGTAGAAGCTATTGCCCTGTGGCTGGTAAAAGAAGCTGAGATATATACTGTCATCCGGCACCACCACATTCAGACTCAGGTTTATGGGCTGCGATGTCAGCGAGTCGGCATACCGGAATATTGTATTGCTGAACGAATCATAAGGAATGCCACGCCAGTCCAGCGCATCAAATGTTGCCACCCCACGGCTTATGGGGTTAGAGCCCATACGGTTGTTAATATACGTATGCTTATTGGTCCATTTTGCTGCATCGGGAAATATATCGTCATACGCAAAATCTTCAAAGAAGGGTAGCATTAATGGCTCTGTAGCCGTGGTTTTGGATGCCGTAGTTATAGTGCTGGTATTACGGGCAAGCAGTATAGGGTTAAAGTTGAGGTGTCCTGTATGTTCCTGGCCATAGGTTGTGCCGGATAGTAACATCATTACCCCAATCAGTATATGTGATAAGTATAGATTTTTACTCACTTCTTTCTAAAACGTTTTCTGGACTTATAGTATAACGCTCAATCGCTTGTTGTATTGTTTGTTTTACCTATGTATGTCGTGCGGGGCTGGTGTCTGCATTATTTGCAGGTCCAGAAACTCTCCCATCCTTATACGGTTATGTGCTCCGGCATCATTGGTAGGCCGTGGGCGCTGATCTGTAACAATTGCCGAAAATGTGTCGGTTATTTCCTCCATCTGGTTTGCTACTATCAGCATTGGTTGTATGTTAAACTGGTTTAGGGTTATGAGCGCTTCATCTACAGTCATACCGGTTACATCGGGCACGTCCCATTCAGTATTCCCCAGTCCGTTTCCTATTATCAGGTTTATTTTACTGCCCTGTGGCACAGGTGTCCCTGCTACTATAGGGTTGCCATTATAGCTGGCTTCCAGTATAGCCCCCGATGCTATGTCCGACCGGTATGCAGTATCACCTACCAGTAGTTTGTTATTTCGCAGTATCATTTCTGCGCTTCTGTAAGACAGGTCCTTGATATTGGGCATTGGTATGCGTGGAGGGGTTACCATGTTTATCGTCAGGAATACGGTCCTCCCTTCCTTTACCAGAGAGCCGGTATCCGGCACCTGCCTCAGTACTGCCATAGGGCGCATAGTAGGTTCATACGTACTGTCTATTCTTACGTCAAATTTCAGCTTACTCAGTTCGGTAAGTGCGCTGTCTGCATTTCTTCCGCGCACGTCAGGCATCAGTACTTCCTTGCCGTGGTTGGTTACACAGTTTAGAGAGGCAAAGAAAAGTATGTACAGCAGCACACACAGCAGCAGTATTATTACTAAATTAAATGCAAAGGATGTTTTTAGTTTTTCTTTCATTCCGTCAGCTTACAGGGATGTCTCTTTTACAACTGTTGATGCAATCTTCCAGCAAGTCGCCATAAAAATCTTTAAGGCTCATTCCGCTCTCCAGTACTTGCTGTGGTACAATGCTGTTCTCGCTTTGTCCGGGCATAGTGTTTACTTCCAGAAAGTATAGCTTTCCCGTACCTTTTTGCAGGATGAAGTCCATTCTTACCACACCTCTGCAGTTCAGGTGGCGGTATATATGCATGGCTTTATTTTCCAGTTGCTCGCGGGTTGTATTGTCTATTTTAGCCGGGGTTACTTCTCTGGTTACTCCGGGTGTATATTTTGCTTCGTAGTCGAAGAACTCATTTTTACTGATAATTTCTGTAGCAGGTAGCGCACGCAGGTAGCCGTTTGTTCGATACACACCTATTGTAAGCTCCCGCCCTTCTATGAACTCTTCTATGAGTACCTGATTGTCTTCCTTAAATGCTTTTTCTACAGCGGGCAGTAAGCCTCCTACATCTTTTACTTTACTTACACCCAGGCTGCTGCCGCTTTCATTGGGCTTTACAAACAAGGGTAGTTTTAGCTGATCCAGTACAGCACCTATGGAAAATGGCTCTCCCTTTATCAGATGTACCGAGTTGGCAATGTTTACTACGTTGAACGATTTTACTACCTTATTGCAATAGCTTTTATTAAAGGTAAGTGCCGATACGATGGAGTTGCAGGTGGTGTAGGGTATGCGCAGCATATCCAGATAGCCCTGTATACGGCCATCTTCTCCAGGTGTGCCATGGATGGCTATAAATACGCAGTCAAAAAGTACTTTTTTACTATTAATGGTAAGAGAGAAGTCATTTTTATCTATCAGCACCTTTTGCCCCCCGGTTTCGTGATACCACTCCTCTCGGGTAATGATAATCTTGTAAACGTTATAACGCTCTGTATCAAGATTCTTCTCTATAGTTTCTGCTGTTTTTATGGATATTTCATATTCCCCTGAATATCCCCCTGCCAGTAATGCAATATTTTTGCGCATTGTTATATATTACACTTTACGTGTTAACGTAGCCAAAGGTAGTGAAAGCTACTTCATTTTTATCCGGCCATTTCTATTTTAGGTCCGCTTTTACATTTTTATTCATCACTATATCGCGTGGGAGTTTGTTCGCGCATATGTCCTACTCTTAAAGTACGGGTGCTATTGTTATATTTGTGTTTGTTTTACATTTCCTATGACCACTAATAACAGTCGTTTCGCTCTGCTTTTGTCTATTTGCTGCCTGCTTGTATTTATTTCCTGCCGGAATGAGTGCAAAGATGTCTCCTGCCTTAATGAAGGTGTTTGTGATAATGGCAGATGTATTTGTAAAGATGGCTATTCCGGCGAGCGGTGCGAGCTCAGAAATGCAAGTCGCATACGGTTTGTAAATGCAGCTTTTACACCGGTGTCTGTGATCACCGCATCCGATACTCAGGCAGTACCTGTCGGTGGTACGCTTACATTTGATGGTAGAGTAGGGGATGTATTTAATGGCGTAGCCATGGCATATGTTTCTAATGCAGATGAGTCTCTTAGAGGAGAAGCGGTTACCTGGGCCTTATCTACAGATTTTCCGCCATCAGGTACTATCGACGATACGCTTGGTGTACCGCCATTACATTATTTGCTTTCAGTTGTTAATAATGCGGGTGAGTCTGTAGTACATATTACTGTCAATTCCGGTCACTCAGGTATGAAAGAGTTGGATGTAAATATTCCTTCCGATGGCGAAACGTATAATGTAGGGTATTTCAGAGCTTTGTCAGAAGCTAATGTTCTGCTTACAGGTACAGCACAAAGCTGGAATTATAGTGTACTTAATTTAAGCGGTACATCAAACCAAAGAGTGGTATTATCACCTCTTTAGTCCGGTACTCAGGAGTTTTTTTATTATCCCTTTCTATTCATTGTATAGAACGTATATGCAGATTTTTATGTCTGTAATTCTGCTACATGCTGCTATTGAAAGACTCTGGAAAAATCAGCTGGCAAGTGCATATTTTATTTTCAGAGCCCTTCTGTAGCTATAGGCATCTACTGCTGGTAGTGGTTCTATTACCTTATTTATTTTCTTAGCCTGCTTTGGTGATTTTACAAATAGATGTACAGGCATTTTGCTCACATCTATCGTTTCTTTTTGGGGTGCCATTGGTTATTCGTTTGTTAAACAAATTTATTTCTTAACAGCAGAATAACAAAATTTGCCTGCATCTTTTTTGTTAATAAAAAAGGATATTTTTTGTCTGTTTATTTAATACAATGTAAAGGAATAAAATTCATATAGCATAAAAGAATAAAGAGATACCATTGGTATCTCTTTATTCTTTTATCTCTGATATTTAAAGCACTATTTTGCTTTAACGTGTATCTGCTTTTTCTCTTTGATACGTGCAGATTTACCTGAACGCTCACGGAGGTAGAACAGTCTCGCACGGCGTACGCGACCTACCTTATTGAGTACGATAGACTCAATATTAGGTGAATATAATGGGAAAAGACGCTCCACACCTACACCATCAGATATTTTACGTACAGTAAATGTCTGTGTATGGCCAGTGCCCTGACGCTTAAGAACATCTCCTTTGAATGACTGGATACGCTCTTTGTTTCCTTCTACGATTCTATAATTAACTGTGACGTTGTCACCAGCTTTAAACTTTGGGAATTCTCTGGTTG
>Ga0075012_10000443_pt1 | contig 44354 bp, 32 predicted proteins | sample All_14_2_FD_71474 | JGI IMG/M metagenome (GOLD analysis project Ga0075012, IMG submission 71474) | Freshwater microbial communities in response to fracking from Pennsylvania, USA - Allegheny Zone_MetaG_DW_15 | ecosystem: Environmental > Aquatic > Deep subsurface > Groundwater > Drilled...
GCGCCGCGCGGCGCGGGGGCGGTCATGTGGTGGCCGTTGTTTCCCGTGGCCCAGCCGCTCAGCAGGGCGAGAGGCTTGACGCCGCGCGCCGCACACAGGTCGGCCCGCTCCAGGACGAGGGCGGCGGCGCCCTCCGTGAAGATCGTGCCGCTGCGGTTGACGTCGAAGGGGCGGACGGCGTCTTTGGTCATCGTGCGGAGCGCGCACAGGCCGCTCCAAGAGAAGCGCGAGAGCGCGTCGTAGCCGACGATCAGCACGCGCTTGACGTGGCCCGCCGCAATCAGGTTCGCGGCGGTCGCCGCCGCCGAGGCCCCGGAGGCGCACGAGAGCGAAAGGGGAATGCGAAGACCGCCGAGGCCGAAGGCGGAGGCGAGCGTGGCGGCGGGTGCGGCCTGCGCGCAGCGCAGGCTGTCCTCGGCCGCATGCGCCGGCTGGTCTACGGGGATGAGCGCGCGTTCGCCCCGGTCCATGTCGCCGAAGTTCGACGCGGTGATCAGGGCGGTTTCGGCCAGCGCGGAAGGGTCGCTCAGCAGGTCGGCGTGCAGGAGCGCTTCGCGGCAGGCGCCAGCCGCGAAGCCCGACGCGCGCGGCCCGTGCTCAAAGCCCGCAGGCGGCACATAGCCGCGGATCACGCCGGCGCGGGTACAGGCGATGCCGCCGAGGTCGAACAGGTCCATGTCCGAGATCGCGGACGCTCCGCGCAGCAGCGCCTGCCAGAGCGTGTCGACGCCCTCCCCGTAGGGCGTCACGGCGCCGAGGCCCGTGACAGCGATTGGAACCGGCTGTAAATGTGGTGTCGTCATGTCATCCCCCCAAACTCTGAATATGGCCATAGAATACGCGATTCAGTCGCGTATTCCAAGTCTCGCGTCGCGGCCCGAGCGCGCGGGCAAGAGCCTCAGGGACAGAGGGCGTCGCCGAGGCCCCCGACGACTTCGTAGGGCATTTCCAGCGTGGCCATGCACAGCTTGAAAGGCGCGACCAGGCCCTTGCCGGTGTCGCGGAGCCCCTCCATGAACTCGACCTCCGGCAGGGGGGCGAAGAGCATCTCCGTGAGGCCCAGGGGCAAGAGCAGGCAGCGCGCGGCTTGACGCGGGATCTCGACGACACCCTTTCCGGCCCGGATGAGCCCGGGGGTGCTGCTTTTGACGAGCGCGGCCGTCTCAAGGGCCGTCCCGGGGTCTGTGGCCAGGAGCGGCAAGACGGCCGCGCCGCACAGGGACACGGCCCACACGGCCGTACGGCGCCAACGGTGCGCGGGCGCGGGGGCTGAAGATCGGAGGATCATTGCGGCGATTCTCCCGGGGTTAAGACAGCGCAGGGCTGCGTGTGCCGTTGCGCGTTTCGGCTTCGCGGTAGCGGCGCAACACGAGAGGGGTGATCGAGCCGAAGAGGAGGAGTCCCAACAGGCCGGGGAAGCCCAGTCCGTACCAAACGCCGTAGGGCTGGCCCTTCGACCAGGCGAAGATGCCTGCCGCCAGCAGCGCGGCGCAGGCGTCGAAAACGACGATGAGGAACGCGATGACAAGCTTTTTGTGTCTGCCGCGGCTGGCGCAGGTGCCGATCAACGGGCCGCCGATGCCGCCGCCGATCAGGCCCAATAGAGCGCCCGGAATCCACGCGTACAGATTGGGGTCGAACCAAGGTGCCGTCATCGGGATAGGTCTCCTTCCGGTCGATCAGCCTTTGAACAAAACGACAAATTGATCCCATATCCGGCGCGATTTGTCCACAAGATTGTGGCGGGCCCGATCGGCAGTCTTGCGATGGAAGCGGTCTTGACGGCGTTCGAGCACCGTGTCAAAGTGTTCACACGAGCGTGGCAGTCCTTTCGTCGCGCGGAGGTGTTGGCGGCCGCAAGGACGCTCGAAAACAAGGGGTGCAAAATGAGAAGACCGATCCTCGCAGCCGCCTTCGCGGCGCTGATGGTTTCTGGCGCCGACGCGCAGACGAACCGCCCCTCCTCTTGGGCGCAGCCCGTCGCGCTCGAAGGCGTTCCCAATCTGTTTCAGGTGAGCCCCGACCTCTACCGCTCTGCGCAACCGACCGAGGAGGGAATGAAGAGGCTGAAGGGCTTGGGAATCAAGACCGTCGTCAACCTCCGTTCCTTCCATTCGGACCGCGACGAGATCGGTCAATCTGGCTTGTCCTATGAGCATCTCTACATGAAGGCTTGGCACCCGGAGCAGAAAGAGGCCGTGAAGTTCCTCCAGATCGTCACCGATCCCGAGCGCACGCCGGTGCTGGTGCACTGTCAACACGGCGCGGACCGCACCGGAACGATGTGCGCGGTCTATCGGCTCGGCGTCCAGAAGTGGTCCAAAGAGGAGGCGATCGCCGAGATGACCCAAGGCGGCTTCGGGTTTCATGAGGTCTGGGTCAATCTTCCCGCCTGGATCGAGCAAGTGGACGCCGAAGCGTTGAAGAGGGTGGCCGAGAAACAGACTGCGCGGTGAGGCCGGCGTCGGAGGCGCGGCGTTGCAGCTCTTGCATCTGGGGCTTCCCGGCGGTATGCTTTGGGGACACATTCAAAGGGGCTCCGGCCTTGAGTTTTGGCCAGCCGCAATAAAGGGGATAAGTCATGGGGCAGAGTCTTGTTCAAAACGTGGTCTTCGGCGCCCTCTTGGTCGTCGGAGCGGCCGCGCCGGCCATCGCCGCGCCGGCGGACTACTATCAGATCCGCGGCGGCATTCCGAACAGCCAATACTTCTTCAAGAACGACAAGGTCGGCAACCAGTACCTGTTCTTCATCGGAAACTCCGTCTTGGCCGGCACGGGGCTCAAGGACCCCAACCTGCGCTACTCGGCCCAGATGGTGAAGGGCATCAAAAAGCACTTCCCCGGCGCGAACCCGCACGAGACGCGGCACATGCAGCCGGGAGGCAGCTGGTTCGGCCTCTACCGCTGCAGCCGCGGCCAGCCGGTTTTCGGCGAGGTGATCTGCAGCGGCCATCTGGCGGTGCTCGACTTCGCGGCCGACGACCGCACAGCCGACATCGAGCAGGTCAAGGCCTCGCTGGAAGGCGTCGTCCGGCAGGTCACGCTCTACCGCGGCACGCACAGCCGCATCCTGGTCTACACGCTCACGCCCGAGATGCTTCAGGCGTACAAGGTGGGGAAGACGCCCGAGTACATCGCCGTCAGCGAGCAGATCGCCGCACATTATGGCATCCCCAGCCTGAACTTGGCCAAATACGCGGCGGACAAGATCAACGCCGGCGAGCTTTCCTTCGAGGCATTCTCGGCCGACGGCATCAACCCCACCGATGCGGGCGCGAAGCTCTATGCCGAAGCCGTGGCGGCGTTCATGGACGCGCTGCTGACCGCCGGGCCCGTGCCCGAAAAGACCACGCCGTATGCGCTGCCGGCCCCGCTCTTCCCGCAGACGGACGACAACGGCCGGATCATCGCCTATGAGAATCCGCAGGTCAAGCAGGCCGGCGCTTGGAAGGCCGGGCAGGCCAGCCCGATCGGGCCGTTCCGGCACCTGCTCGTCTCGGACCAGGCGGGCGCGACGCTGACGCTGAAATTCAAGGGCTCGGAGATCGGCCTCATCGACGTGGCCGGTCAGGACGGGGCGGCGTTCGAATACGCGGTGGACGGCAAGCCCGCCCAGAGGCTCGCGGTGCCCCAGGGCGTCGCCGGTCCGACGATGCGGCCGGTCGCCTTGGCCCAGGGACTCGACCGGAACGCCGAACACGAGTTGGTCCTGAAGGTCGCCTCGGCCGGCGTCGCGCGGGTGGGCGGATTCCTGCTCAACGGCACGGTCGCCGACGCGTACGCAGGCCTGAGCACGCTGGAGCGGATCGACGCGATCTATGCGGCGATGGACCCGATCCGGTACACGCCGCCCGCAGGGCGTTTCGCGAACATCCCCAAGACCCTGGCGAAGCTGCGCGACGGCGGCGAGCTGCGCATGGTCCTTCTCGGCGACAGCATCATGGGCAACACCTCGGGCTCCTCCTTCGAGCTGCTGCTGATGCGCGACTACCCGAAATGCAAGATCAACAAGATCGCGTCGCTGCGGAGCTCGACGGGCTGCAAGTACTACCGCGAAGAGAACCGCGTCCAAGACTACGTGCTCAAGCATGACCCCGACCTGCTCGTCATCGGCGGCATCTCCAACGGCGGCGACGCCGAGGCGGTGCGCTCGGTGGTCCAGCAGGTCCGCGCCAAAAAGCCGGACACCGAGGTGCTGCTGCTGACGCCGGTGTTCGGCGCGATGCGCGACGAGCACATCCGCACGTTCACGCGCGAGATCGACACCACGACCAGCAACTTCCGCTTCAACATGCAGAAGGTGGCGGCGGAGGAGAAGTGCGCCTTCTTCGATATGACCGGCCCGTGGTGGTCCTACATCCAGGACAGCGGCAAGACCTATGGCTGGTTCATGGGCGACGCGGTCCATGCCAACGACCGCGGCTGCCAGATCATCGGCCGGCTGCTCCAGATGTGGTTCAAGGAGTAGCGGCCCGCCCCGGGTCCCGTGAGATCACGCGGGCATCGACCGACGTGGCGTCGTTCGCGATGTCGGTGCCCGCGCCGGGCGTGACGGCGACATCGACGAGCGACCCCGCTTTGACCTCGGCCTTGATGCTGAAGTCGATGCGGGTCGGGGCGCTGGGGCCTCCCGCATGGCGGGCAAAGACCGGGTTCCCGTCGACGAGGATCACCAGGCCCGAGCCGTCGCCCTCCCGGTCGCGCTCGGCACGTCCTTCGAGCGTCACCGGGCCCGACACTGTGCTGGTCCAGCGCGCCACGGACCACACCGCGCGGCCGTCTTTGGCTTGGGGGTGAAACTCGCCGCGCGACGCGCCCAAGAAATCCAGCGGCCCGCGCCAGCGGTCGCCCCACGGCGTGACCGCCAGCGAGAACGGTTTGAAGTCGTCGTCCGTGTAGGGGCCGGACGGCTCTGCGCCGTTGCCCCGGCCTCCGCCTGTGCCGTCGAAATAACCGTACTGCCAGCCGGCCGCACCCTGGACGCGCGAGAAGTCGTCGCAGAGGTCGGCCACGACGCTGGCCCCCGTCTCCACTTCGGACAGCTCGGAGAGCGCGCCCCGCAGATAGAAGGGCGTGTCGTCGACCTCCAGTTCGCCGAGGCCGTCCGCCAGCGGGACCGGCTGCGCGTTGCCCATCAGGTCGATCCGGGTCAGGCCGCCGGCGGCCTTGAACCTGAGGCGTGTGGGCGAGGTGGCCCAGCAGACGCGCAGCGGCTCGCCTTTTTTCGAGAAGGCGAAGACGAAGGCTCGGCTGTAGCGCCGCAGCGTTTCGCGCCGCTCGAAGCGCGCGTCGTGCAGCAGCCGGATGGCCGCGGCGGCAGCCCCGAGCGCAGGCGCCGGCGAGTAGGGCCCGCGCGCGTCGCGGCCGTCGTGCACGAGGCCCATACCGGCAAACTCGCGGTGGTCTTGCAACAGGTACCAGACCATGCGCTCAACCCCCTGCGAAAGCATGAGGGTGCTGAGGCGGACATAGAAACGCGCGGAGACTTTGGGGTCGGGGCTGAAGCTGCCGTATTCGGTGGCCCAGATCGGTTTCTCCTGCCCGTGGGCATAGAGCCGCATCAAATCGCGCAGCTCGCCGATCTCTGCGTCCAGCCCTTCCGGCCGGCCCCGGTAAGGGTGGATCACGGCGGCATCCATGCCTTTCAGGCCCCCGTGTTTGAAGACGCCTTCGAAGTAGGGCAGCGGCAAGAGCACCGCCGCGCCGCCCAAGACCGGCACGTCTGGGCGCACCTGCTTCAGCAGCGGGTAGACGGCCTGGCACAGCTCGGCGTGCGAAGCGGGGCGGTCTTGCGCCGCAGGGCCTTTGCACCAGCTTCCGTTGTACTCGTTCCAGATCTCGATGGCCGCCATCCGGTCGCCGAAGCGCCTGAGCATCTCTTGGCCATAACGGCCAAAGGCCGCGCGCCCGGCCGGCGAGAAGGGCGTGTTGCCCCCATCGTAGAGCGGGTTCTCGTAGGTCATCAGCAGCAGCGGCCGGATGCCGCTGCGGGTCAGCGCGTCCACATAGGGTTCGAAACGGGCGAAATCGTAAACGCCGGGGCTCCGTTCAACCTCCTCCCACGGCATCTCGTCGCGCACGAACGGAAAGCCGATCCGCGCGGCCAGAGGCACGACAGCGGGGCTCCAGCCCTGCGCGAAATGCGTCATCACGCCGAACGGAGCGTCGCGCAGTTTCGCCAGCTCGACCGGTTCGATCACGGCGAAGTGGACCTCGTGGGTCTGCGCCTGGCCACCCCTCCAGGCCGTTACGGCCATTTCGAAATGGCCCCGGGCGCGCACGGCGGGCTTCAGCACGGCGCGGTGCGCGCCGTCGGGAACGGCCGAGCCTTCGGCCACGGTGCGTCCCCAGAAGTCGTGAACCCGATAAGCGAGGCGCTCGGCGCGCGTGTCGAGGACGATTTCCAGCGGCTCCTGATCCGTGAAGACGTTGCCGGGCACGCGCGGCGACACCGCGAAGTCCGGGACCAGCCGCTCCGCGCGCAGCTGGGCCGTCACGCCGTCGATCCAGACCGAGCCTTCCGATTCCAGGACAAAGACGACGCTGCGCGCCGGAGCCACCCATGCCTGGCCCTCCGGGCCGCCCCAGCTCTCGCCCTGGTTGAACCGTCGGATGCGGATGCAGTGCCACTCGCCGTCGGGCGGCAGAGGGAAGCGCTGCAGATAATTGTGGCCGGCGCTGTCGACCAGGCGCACGCCGATCCCGGTCGAACCTTCCGCGCGCGCCCAGAACGAAAGCTCGGCGAAGTCGTGGTGCAGCTCCTCCAGATCCCGGGACGCCTCGGCAAACCCGGTCTCGCCCAAGCGGATGCGCAGGCTGCCGCAGCCCGTTTGGGCGCGCGCGGAGTCCTGCTCGGCCGAGCCGGTGTAACCGTCCAGGCCCTCTTCGAAGTCGCCCAGCGCCAACGTGAGGTCTGCGCCGGAGGCACAGGCGGAGAGGAGACTGGCCACGAGCACGAAGGGCCTCAACAGCGGGCCGGAGGGCCGCCCTGGAGCAGCCGGTGCGGGGGAACGCCTATGAGCGGGTCTCACGGGACAGTTGAACATGCGGGGCTCCTCTGATCGGTGTGTCAGGCGCAACGCGTGGCGGGCTTCCGGGAAAGACGGAGCCCCTCGGCGGAAAAACGCCTCGCCGATAGCATACAGGAGACGGGTGCCGTGCGATAGGGGGGCGCTGAAGCCCTTCGCCCTTTTCCCGGGCCGCGCCGCTCTCCGATTCCGATTGACAGTCCTCTTGCTCAGACCTATGCTCAAAAAAGAATGAATGTCGAGATACGCATGGACGTCAGCGCCATCAGAGGACGCACGGTGCTGGACTGAGCCCCGGGGGGCGGGAACTCCATGAATCAGAGTCGCACAGTTTGTATGTCAGAACGGCTGCAGCCGGGCCGCAAGACGCTGTACGGGGCCGTCGCGGCGCTGGTGGTCACCCTCGTGTTCATGGTGTGGTGGACGACGCAGTGGGCCGACCGGCAGATGCGCGGCCACCTGCTGCAGCAGGCGCGGCTGGTGATGCAGATGATCTCGCCAGACCAAGTCAAGGCGCTCGCCGGCAACGAGTCGGACTTGAGGTCGTCGGCCTATGTGAGCCTCAAGCATCAGCTGGCGCACGCCCGCCAGGCGAACGGCTCCTGCCGCTTTATCTATCTGCTGGGCCGCACGGCCGCCCCGTTCGCGGACGGTGGCCCGCGCGAGAGGCTCTTTTTCTTTGTCGACTCCGAGCCCTCCGACTCCGAGGATTACTCGCCGCCCGGGCAGGTGTATCACGAGGCGACGCCGGAAGAGTGGCGCGTGTTCAACACCCAGTCCGAAGCCGTCGAAGGCCCGGCCTCCGACCGGTGGGGAACCTGGGTCTCAGCCTTCGTGCCGCTGAAGGATCCCGCCCTGGGCAACCTGGTCGCGGTGCTCGGCATGGATGTCGACGCCTGCTCGTGGAAGCGGGATGTCGCCCTCTACGCGGCGCTGCCCGCAGGCTTGACCCTCGTGTTGTTGGCCGGCCTGTTCAGCGTGCTGTACGTCCTGTTGCGGCGCTCAGACCGGCGCGTCTCGGCGCAGCAGGCCTTGCTGCGGAAAAGCGAAGAGCAGCTGAAGTTCGCCATGGAGGGCGCCAACGACGGCATCTGGGAAATCGACCTGCGGACCCAGGCGGTGGCGCTGAGCCCGCGGGGCTACGAGATGCTGGGGTACGAGCGGGCGGGGGACTTCGCCCGCGAGACGCCGACGTGGGAGCAGCTGGTGCATCCCGATGATTTGCCGGCCACGCAGCAAGCCATGCAGGAGCACCTGAGCGGCCGCGAGCCGTTCTTTCACTGCGAGCACCGCCTGAGGCGGAGGTCCGGCGAATACCTCTGGATCCTGGCGCGCGGCAAAGTCTCGGAGCGCGACGCGGAGGGCCGCCCCGTGCGGATGACCGGCACGCATACGGACATCGCCTCCCGCAAACAGGCCGAGCGCCAGATGCAGGAAGCCCAGGTCGAGACCGCCCGGTTGCTGGCGCAGGCGCAGCACTCGCGGCAGATCCTGCTCAGAGTGTTGGAGGATCAGAAAAAGAAGGACGAGGCGCTGAAGGAGGAGCGCCTGCGGCTGGCCAGCATCATCCAAGGAACCAACGTCGGAACGTGGGAGTGGAACGTCCAGACCGGCGGCCTCGTCATCAACAGCCGGTGGGCCGAGATGGTCGGCTACTCGCTGGAAGAGCTGGCGCCCATTTCCTACGACACCTGGATCAAATTGGTCCATCCGGACGATCTCAAAGCCAGCAGCGAGCTGCTTGAACGGCACATCCGGGGCGAGCTGGACGCCTACTCCTGCGAGTGCCGGATGAGGCACAAGGACGACCGCTGGGTCTGGGTGCTCGACTGCGGCCGCCTGTCGACCCGCACCGCCGATGGCCAGCCGCTGCTGGTGTCCGGCATGCATCAGGACATCACGGCGCGCAAACAGGAGGAGATCTTCCGGCAGCTCACGGGAACGGTCCTGGCGATCATCAACGAGACCGACGATTTCCGGCGTGTGATCCGGCGGATCCTCGAAGCCCTGCAAGAGGCCACGGCGTGCGACGCGGTGGGCATGCGGCTGCAGGACGGCGACGACTTCACCTATTACGACGCGCGCGGATTTTCGACGGAATTCCTGCGCGCGGAGAACACGCTTGCGGCCCGCACCCCCGAGGGCGGCCTCTGCCGCGGGCCCGACGGCAAGGTCAAGTTGGAGTGCACCTGCGGACTGGTCCTCATGGGCAAGACCGATCCGAACTCCCCCCTGTTCACGCCGGGCGGCAGCTTTTGGTCGAACGACGCCCTCGCCCTGCTCGACCTCCCGGCCGAACAGGATCCGCGATTCCATCCGCGCAACCTCTGCATGCAGGAAGGCTACCGCTCCTTGGCGCTCATCCCGATCCGCACCAAAACGGGGATCGTCGGGCTGCTGCAGTTCAACGCCCGCAACAGGAACGGCTTCTCGCTCTTCGCGGTCACGGCGCTGGAGGAGATCGCGGGCAGAATCGGCGATGCGCTGGTCCGCAAGCAGGCCGAGGCGGAACACAAGCGCCTGATGGCCGCCATCGAGCAGTCCGGCGAAATGATCCTCATCACCGACGCGCGCGGCACCATCCAGTATGTCAACCCGGCCTTCATCAACGTGACGGGGTACTCGCGCGAGGAGGCCGTCGGCCAGAATCCGCGCATCCTGAAGAGCGGCCAGCACGGCCCCGCCTTCTACAGCGACCTCTGGCAGACCATCACCAGCGGCCGGGTCTGGACCGGGCGCCTGACCAACAAGCGCAAAGACGGGACGCTCTACACCGAGGACGCCTCCATCTCGCCGGTGCGCGACGAAACGGGCGCCATCGTGAACTACGTGGCCGTCAAAAGCGATATCACGGAGCATCTGCAGATCTCCGCCCAGCTGCAGCAGGCCCAGAAGATGGAGTCCGTGGGCCGGCTGGCCGGCGGCGTCGCGCACGACTTCAACAACATGCTGGCCGTGATCCTCGGCAATGCGGAGCTGGCGCTCTCCCAGACCGCGCCGGACCAGCCGCTCCATGCCGACCTGCAGGAGATCCGCAAGGCGGCCGAGCGCTCGGCCGATCTGACCCGACAGCTGCTCGCCTTCGCCCGCAAGCAGATCGTGATGCCCAAGGTGATCGACATGAACGACACCGTGGCGGGCATGCTCAAGATGCTGCGGCGCCTGCTCGGCGAAAACCTCGAGCTCGCCTGGCTCCCGGGCTCCGGCGCCATGACGGTGAACATGGACCCGTCGCAGGTCGATCAGATCCTCGCCAACCTCACGGTCAACGCGCGCGACGCCATCAAGGGCGTCGGCAAGGTGACGATCGAGACCCGCAGCGTGACGCTGGGACCGGCCGCCTGCGCCGAACACGTGGATGCCGCTCCGGGAGACTATGTGACGCTGGCGGTGAGCGACACCGGCTGCGGCATGGACCGGACCGTGCTGGAACACATCTTTGAGCCGTTCTTCACGACCAAGAAGGTCGGCGAGGGCACCGGGCTCGGACTCGCCACCGTGTACGGCATCGTCAAGCAGAACCGCGGCATTATCGCCGTGAGCAGCGAGCCGGGTGCCGGGACCACCTTCACCGTTCATCTGCCGCGCTTCTCCGGCGACTCCGAGACGCTTCCGGCCGCAACGGGCGCGGAGCCGGTCAGCGGCGGGAAAGAGACCGTGCTGCTGGTCGAAGACGAGCCCTCGATCCTCAACATGCTCAACGAGATGATGGGTAAGCTGGGCTATCGCGTGCTGGCGGCCTCAACGCCCGAGGAAGCGCTCCGGATCGCGGAGAGCCGCCAGACCCCGTTCGACCTCTTGCTGGCCGACCTGGTGATGCCGGGCATGAGCGGACAGGTGTTGGCCGAGCGCGTGCTGGCGCTGGTTCCCTCGGTCAAGTGCCTCTTCATGTCCGGCTATACGTCGCACGCCGTCGAGTTCTCGGACGGGGTCACGGCGAGCGCGCATTTCATTCAGAAACCGTTCATGATGCACCAGCTGGCCGTGAAGCTGCGGGAGGTGCTCGATGGCCGTTAAGCATGTCTGCCTCCCTGTCGGCCCGGCGCTGGCAGGGGCCGCCCTGACCGCCTGTTTGGCCGCCGCTGGCGGCGAGCCGCTCACGCTGCGCTATGCGTCGCCGGCGACGGAGAAACAGGGATCAAGCCACGCGCTGCCGCTTGGCAACGGGCGCCTCGGCTGCCTGGTGTTCGGCGATCCGTACCGCGAGCGCCTGGCGCTCAACGTGGACTCGCTGTGGACCGGCGATGAGAACCCCTCCGGCTCGTACGACACCATGGGCGCCTATCAGGCCTTCGGCGACCTCCGGATCGACTTGGAGGCCCCGGAGACGACACGCGCCGAGGTCGTGGCCGCCAGCGACCACAAGCCGTTCTACGGTACGGAGGGCGTGTCCTCCTCGGCCGACGGCGATCCGGCCACCAAGTGGTGCGTGGAACCGCGCGGCTCGCCGGTGATGTGGGAGGCGCGCCTGCCCCAGGCGTGCGCCGTCGCGGCCTACACGCTCACCTCGACGCCCGAGGACCGGCCGGACCGTGATCCCAAGACGTGGGAACTCGCCGGCTCGGACGACGGTGCGGCTTGGACCCCGCTGGACCGCCGCGAGAACCAGCCCGCCTTCGCGCGTCGCGGCGAGGCGCGGACCTTTGCGGTGGCCGCGCCGCGCGCATTCAGGCGCTACCGTTTGACCCTGCTCGCCAATCAGGGCGGCTCGCATCTCCAGCTCGCGGAGATCGGCCTGGCCGGCGTCGACCTCAACCGTCCGGCGCCTCTGCCCGCCCGGTATTGCCGCGCGCTCGATCTCGCCACCGGCCTGCACACGGTGAGCTACACCGCGGGCGGCGTCGCCTACACGCGGGAGACCTTTGTCAGCGCGCCGGACCAGGTGATCGCCGTGCGGCTCGCCGCCGACAGGCCCGCGGCCCTCTTCGGCGCGGTCGCGCTCAGCGGCGCGCATCAGGAAAAAACGTCCGTTGAGCCGGCGGCGCTCGCGTTCGAGGGCGCGCTGCCGAACGGGCTCGGCTACGCGGCCCGCCTGCGCGTCCTGGCGAAGGGCGGCTCCGTGAAAGGCGCAGAGCAGGCCTGCCGCTTCGAAGGGTGCGACGAGGTGCTCCTCGTGCTGGCGGCCGCCACGGACTACGTGCCAGACGCCGCCCGCTCCTGGAAAGGGCCCGCCCCTGCGCCGCTCCTCCGCGACTTGCTCGACCGCGCCTGCGCCAAGCCCTTCGGCGCGCTGAAGCAGGCGCACCTCGACGACGTCGCCGCGGTCATGAGCCGCGTGTCGCTCGATCTCGGCGCGACCGCCGCGCCCCAGCGCGATCTGCCGACCGACGAGCGGCTCGCGGCCTACGCCCGAGGCGCCGCCGATCCGCAGCTGGAGGCGCTGCTGTTCCAGTACGGCCGCTATCTGCTCCAGGCCTGCTCGCGGCCCGGCACCTTGCCCGCCAACCTGCAGGGGCTGTGGAACGAGAGCAACAACCCGCCGTGGCACAGCGACTATCACGCCAACATCAACGTCCAGATGAACTACTGGCTCGCCGAGCCCGCCAACCTCGCGGATTGCCACACCGCCTTCATCGACCTGATCATGAGCCAGCTCCCGGCTTGGCGCGCGGCCACCGCCGCGGCGGCCGAGTTCCGCACCGCCCGCGGCCCCGCCCGAGGCTGGGCCGTGCGGACCTCGCACAACATCTTCGGCGGCATGGGCTGGAAATGGGACAAGACCGCCAACGCGTGGTACTGTCTGCACCTGTGGGAGCACTACGCCTTCAGCGGCGACACGGCGTATTTGCGGCAGACCGCCTACCCGGTCATGAAAGAGGTCTGCGGCTTCTGGCAGGAACAGCTCAAAGCGTTGCCCGACGGGCGTCTCGCGGTGCCCGACGCGTGGTCGCCCGAGCACGGGCCGGACGAAGACGGCGTGAGCTACAGCCAGCAGATCGTCTGGGACCTCTTCAACAACACGATCGGAGCGGCCGATGCGCTGGGCACGGACAAGGCCTTCCGTGACGCGCTCGCCACGGCGCGCGGCCGGCTGGTCGGCCCGAAGATCGGAAAATGGGGCCAGCTGCAGGAGTGGATGACGGATCGCGACGATCCGAAAGACCAGCATCGGCACACGTCGCACCTCTTCGCGGTCTATCCCGGCCGGCAGATCAGCGTGGCCGCGACGCCCGAGTTCGCAAGGGCAGCCGCCGTGTCGCTGGCGGCGCGCGGCGAGGCGGGCGACAGCCGCCGCAGCTGGACCTGGCCGTGGCGCTGCGCGCTCTGGGCGCGGCTGGGCGAGCCGGAGAAGGCCCATCACATGGTGCGCAGCCTGCTGACCCACAACACGCTGCCCAACCTCTTCGCGAACCATCCGCCCTTCCAGCTCGACGGCAATTTCGGCATCACGGCGGCGGTGTGCGAGATGCTCGTGCAGTCGCACGCGGGCGAGGTCGCGCTGCTGCCGGCGTTGCCGCAGGCGTGGCCGGAGGGCAGCGTCAAGGGCCTGCGGGCGCGCGGCGGGTTCGAAGTCGACCTCGCGTGGCGTGAGGGGCGGCTGACTTCGGCGGTCCTCCGGTCTGCGCGCGGCGGGGCCTGCCGGGTGTCCTGCGGGCAGAAACGCGTCACGCTCGACGTGCCGGCCGGCGCGGCTGTCCGCCTCGGGCCGGGGCTGAACGTGGAGTGAGGGCGGAGCCCCCTCGAAGAAAGGAGCGGCGTATGGGCCTGGTCGACGTGTTGAGAAAGCTCGGCATCCTCCGCTTCGGCGCGGAGAAGGCGGTCTACCGCAACGCCAAGGAGCGGCCGCTGAGCCTGCAGCAGGAGGGCGTGTTCGACTCGCAGCGGGATGCGGCCGAGTTGCGAAAAGGCCGTGAGGCCCGGCGCGGGGAGGCGGCGAAAGGGGAAGACCGCTGAAGGGGTCGGCCGTCACGGATGTCGCGCATGCGCGGCGCCTGCCGGTTCACGGCGTCACTCGTTGAGAAGGCCCTGGTAGACGCAGCGGCGGACCTTCTGGACCGAGGTGCGCTCCAGCGGTTCGCGCTGCACCACGATCTTGCGCGGATGCTTGTACTCCGCCAGGCTGTCGCAGCGCGCGCGGAGCCGGCTGCGGAGCTGCGCCTCAATCTCGGTCCAGGGCGGCTCGGCCCCGCCATGCGCGGCCCTGATGGCGTCGAGATTGGGCGTCACGATCGCGCCGACGCGCTCGCCGGGGAGGCCTCCGACCGTGTAACCGAGCACCACGATGTCGGCGACGAAGGGCTCCTGCGACAGCACGCCCTCGACCTCCTCGGGGTAGATGTTCTTGCCTTCGCGGTTGACGATCAAGGCTTTCTTGCGGCCGCGGATCGTGAGGTAGCCGTCGGCGTCGACCGAGGCGAGGTCGCCGGTGCGCAGCCACTCGCCGTCGAAGGCCTCGCGCGTGGCCTCGAGGTTGTTGTAGTAGCCTTTCATCACGATCGGGCCGCGGATCTGGAGCTCGCCGACGCCCTGCGCGTCCGGCTCGGCGATGCGGATCTCGATGTTCGGCAGCTTCTTGCCGATCGTGCCGACGCGCGAGCCGGCGAAGTTGGTCGCCGAGACGACCGGCGAGCATTCGGTGAGCCCGTAGCCTTCGACGATCGGCACGCCGATGCGGCGGAAGCCCTCCAGCACAGGACGCGGGCAGGGCGCGCCGCCGACGAAGAGGAAGCGCAGCCGCCCGCCGAAGGCCTTGCGCACGCGCCGGCCCACGAGGCGGCCGAGGCCGAGACGGAAGAGCAGCTGGGCCGTGCGGTTGTGCTTCAGCTGGTCGTCGATCTTGGCATACAGCTTCTCGGCGAGCAGCGGGACGGCCATCAGCACCGTGGGCCTGAGCGTCTTGAGGTCGTCGGCCACCGTGCGGAGGCTCTCGACGAAATACAGGCCGCACGCCTGGGCCAGCGGGATCACGAAGTTCGCGGTGAAAGAGAACGAGTGGAACAGCGGCAGCACGATCAGGAAGTCGTCGTTCGGCGAGATGGCGTCGCCGAGCAGGTCGAAGCTGCCGAGGGCATCGCTGCAGAAGTTGTTGTGGGTGAGCATCGCGCCTTTGGGCTTGCCGGTCGTGCCCGAGGTGTAGATGATCGAGGCGATGTCCTGCGGGACGGGCTTGTGCGCGCCGTACCACGAGAGCGCCGTGGACAGAATGCCGGCGCGCAGCGTCTCGTAGTCGTGGCACGGGCGTCCCGCGATGGGCGCGAGCGGCTCGCCGCAGCCGTCGATGACCACGATGAGGCGGAGCGCCGGCAGCTCCGGCGCGATCTGCTCCAGCAGGTCGAGGTGCTGGGTGTCCGTGAGGAGCAGGACCGCCTCGGAGTCTTTCAGGATGAAGGCGACCTCGGGCGGCCGCAGCTTGGGGTCGAGCGGAACCACGGCCTGCCCGGTGCCGGCGAAGGCGAGATACCCCTCGATCCACTCCGGCCCGTTCTCCAGCATGATCGCGACGTGTTCGCTGCGGGGCTGCAGGCCGAGGCGCCCGAACGCCTCGGCCATCTGGTGGACGCCCAGGGCCAGTTCGGCGTAGGTTCGGCGCTGCCACACGCCGTGGCGGCGGAACCGCAACGCCGTTTTCTCCGGATGTTTGAGGGCCGCAGTGTCTAGCAGGGTCCGAAGGGTCATGTCGCTCCCAGGGCTGACGGGTGCCGGCGAGAACGCGGAACCGGCCGCCTGCCGGTATTCCGGAATCGCGCCTTCATTTTGGCCCGTCACTTTGGCATTGTCAAGCGGCGGCCGAGTTCTTTATCTTACTGGACGGAAAGCGAGGTCTTGCGTGATTTATCAGGTGGTGACGTTCGGACATGAAGTGCTGCGCCAGAAGGCTGTGCCTGTGGCTGAGATAACGCCGGAAATCCGGCAGCTGGTCATGGACATGCTGGAGAGCATGTACGCGGCGAAAGGCGTGGGGCTGGCCGCCGAGCAGGTGGGCCACACCGAGCGCGTCTGCGTGATCGACGTGCCGCGCGACGCGGAGAAGGAGGCGTGCCGCGAGGAGAACGCCGCCGTCGCGATGCCGCTCGTGCTGATCAACCCGGAGATCCTCGCCACCGAGGGCAAGCAGCGCAACGAGGAGGGCTGCCTCAGCTTCCCCGACATCGGCGCGCCCATCACGCGCGCCGACAAGGTGACCGTCACCTACACCGACCTCAACGGCGTGCGCCAGACCGTCTCGGCGCGCGGCCTGCTCTCGCGCGCGATCCAGCACGAGGTCGACCATCTCAACGGCGTCCTGCTGGTGGACAAGATGAGCCCCATGCAGAAGATGTCCGTCGCGGGCCAGCTCAAGCGCCTGCAGAAGAACGCGCAGCAGGGCTAACGCGGTTTCACGGGCCGGCAGGCGATCGCGCTTTTTAGGAGAACAGCACTTCTTGTCCGTGGAACATGAAGTTGCCGCCGACGACGTACTGCATGGCCGTCGGCGAGAAACGCTCCTGAACCGTAATGTGAAGGTGGCCCGCGAGGATGGCCTTGAGCAGCGGCTCGGTCTTGAGGTAAGCGATGAAATCGCGGGTGACCGGATCCTCAAGCTGGACCTTGCGGTCGCCTCGGGCTGGAGGCTCGGCGGCAGAGGCGAACTTCTTGCCGGCGTCACGCCAGAACTTCTCGCTCGCCAGCCAGAGGCCCTCCGTCAGGAACGGCACGTGCATGCACAGCACAATCGGCCAGCCCTTCGCCGCCTCTGCGCGGAACTTCACCACTTGATTAGGCGTCACATAGCCATACACGTCGTCCAGCGTGACGAAGTTGACGCCGTTCACCACCGTTGAGTTGAAAGCGATGTCAAACGGAAAGGCCGCCTTAACGGTGGCGCGCGTCAAATCCTTGAACGTTTCCTCGCGGCGCTCTTTGACCTCGCCCAACCACATGTCGGGCGAATACTCGTGGTTGCCAACCGAGCCGAACAGGGTTCCGGCGGTGTCCCCCAAATATTTTTTCACGAGGTCGAAGTTGGCCTCGCTCTGCCAGTCGATCAGATCGCCGGTGTGCAGCACGTAGTCGACGTTCTTTTTCGCCCAAGCGAGGGAATCGCGGAGCGCCTCCTCCTGGCGGCCGCCGAAGGTCTGCGTGCGCTTCAGCTTCAACTCCTGTTTCTTCGCGTCTTCGTGCGGGTAAGCGGCGGTGAAGTGCGTGTCAGAGATGTGGAGAATGGAGAACGGCTTTGTGGCGCCGGCCTTGACGTGATTGTAGGCGAGCGCAAGGCGCTCATACTGGCCGCGACCCGGGAATAATGCCGGATCGTCGGCAAAGGCCGGCAATCGCGACACCGCGGCCAGCCCGCCCATGGCGAGTGCGTGACGGATGAACCCGCGGCGCGTCATCGTGCTATTCATGTCAACCCATCCTTGTAAGCGTTTTCTCCGCTCCACATCATACCTTCACGGCAGGCACGTTGGGAAGAATAGGATGAGGATTGAGATTACGATTAGGATTACGATCGCGGGAAAGAGAAAGAAGGGGATTCCCAACAGAACGGCCCTGCGCATAAGGTCGTGGCGCGACGCCTCAGAACGCCACGGACGAGAGGAATTTCAGGCTCGCCGGGATCTGCTGCAGCACCACGGGGCTTTCGTCCTCGATGAAGTAGTGTTTGACGCCGAGCTCCTGGGCGGTCTTGAGAATGGCCGGGTAGTCGGCCTGGCCGCTGCCGAGCGCCACGTCGTTGGTCAGCGGCGTGCCCCCGCTGAAATCGCCCTTCACCCCCTTGCGCAGGTCCTTCAGGTGCATGAGCGCCCAGCGGTCCGGATACTTCTTCAGCAGGGTGACGGGGTCTTGGCCCGGATGAAGCGTCCACAGCACGTCCATCTCGAATTTCACGAGGTCGGGGTCGGTCTTCTGCACGAGCAGGTCGAACAGGGTGCCGTCCTTGTACGGCGCGAACTCGAAGCCGTGGTTGTGGTAGAAGAACTGGAGGCCGTGCGCTTTGAGCAGTTTGCCGGCCTGGTTGAAGCCCTCCGCGATTTTCAGGACCTGCTGCTCGTCCAGGGGCTTCTTGTGCGGGGCCCAGGCCACGCCGACATACCGGAGGCCGAAGCGCTGGGCCTCCGCGACGGCTTTGTCGGTCTGGTTCAGAAGGAAGTCGAGGCTGGCGTGGGCGGCGATCGGCTTCAGGCCGCGCGCGTCGAGGGCCGCCTTCATCGCCTCCGCGGTCAGCCCGTAATGGCTTTCGAGGCCGATCTCGACCTCGACAAAGCCCTGCTCCTTGACGAAGTCCAGCGCGGCGGCGCCCTGCTGCTTGAGTTGGTCCCGCAGCGAATAGAGCTGCAGCCCCACGGGGCCTTTGAACGACGGGCTGGTCCCGACCGGTGCGGCCGCCGAACGGAGCGGCGCGGCAAACGACAGAAGCGCGGACAAGACGATCAGACACTGTTTCATGTGAAGTCCTCCATTAGAATAATGGTGCTAGCTTACCTGACGGACGCGGCGCAGTCAAAAGAAGCTATTCAAATTCCCGCGATCAGAGTGCAGCCCCGTTGCATTGACTTGCATCAGGCGGAAGCGAGCCAGAGGGAGTCGATTAAGAGTAGGATTACGATTATGAAGAGAGCCGTTCGGGCTCGCCTATAAGTCAGTCACTTATCCCAGTGTTTTCTCGCGACTCTGCCGCGCGGCGGGCTTAATCGTAATCTTAATCCCTCCTTGAAGGTATCGGTCAATCAAACGGGGCTGCGCCCCCGCGATCATGTAATCCTGTCGCAGAAGCCGAAGTTGGTAGCCGTGCTGACTACGAGAGCGTTTTCTGCATCCATACCGTGTCGAACTCCTGCCCCTTCTTCTTCCCTACCCTTCTGAATCGGCCACACTCCAAGAACCCATTTCTCTGGTGGAACCTGACACTCCCGGGGTTGAGAGAGGATATGCTGGCCAGGATGTTCTTAATGCCTTTTTCAATTGCGCCCTTCTCGAGAAAAGCAAGCAACGTTTTTCCCAGACCTTTTCCTGTATAGTCCGGATGAATGAAGGAGGTCATCTCGGCAGTCTGTGAAAAGGTCGGCATGGGGTTATGCGCGTGAAGGAGTCCAAAACCAACAACGCGGCCGTTTCCATCGCTTATTGTTCCTGCGGGGAAACCGTTCGACATCTGTAGAAACAGGTCATAAGCCTGGTACGGGATTTTGTTTTCCGGGTATGCCGCAAAAGTATTCTCGACATAATAGTTGAAAATATCGATTACGGCTTCACGGTCATTATGGGATAGTGGGGCTACGGAAAAATTCATTTGTTTCATCTCCTTGCGCTGACGATCGCGGCGCACCAACGGCGCTGGTTAGTCAGTGGGTCTTTCCCAATGATTCGACAATTGTCAACATAGGCGCGAAAATTGCCATAACAAAAAGCAGACAGAAAACGGCACCAGCCGCAAGTCCTATCAAATTCAGGGTGAACGTTGTCTTCTTCCTTTGCATGATGATTTCTTTGGCCAACAAGCCCGCAACGACAACACCAAAGAACCCTATGTAAACCGTAGAGGGGGGCGTTAGAAATGCGTGCGTAAGCCGTGGTATAGCGGCCCCCATGTCTTGGTAAAGCTCTGCTATCTTGATTCTCATGGCGGCCGTCGTTATGGCCAGAAGAGTGAGCCCAAGCACATCAATTACGAGCACAACCATACTCGCCATCGCCCATCCGGATCTCTTTACATCGGACATTTTCGGCCCCTTTCCGACTAACGGCGATCCTCAGCGGCGCGCCTTTGCGCGTACGCTGAAGGATCTTGTTGGGCATCGTGCAACATTGGCTTGTCTCGTTGCTGTCTTCCCTCTTGAGGTCTTCGTGCGACCGCGGCCCTTGTCGGTCTGGACCAACTCGCGAAATGCGCTCGCTCGACGGATGTTGGCAAAGTCGGCATCCTGGTGTGCCATATCCCGGTACTTGCGATCGATGGTTACAGCCCGGCGAAGACTTTCCAGAGCATCTGCGACTTGATTCGCAAGTGCAAAGCCGCATGCTGAGTTGTACAACAAGTCAGCATCGCTCGGACTCTTGGTCAATAGGGATTTGAACAGAGTGATTGCCTCCGTATGCTTGCCCATGCGGGCCAAGCAACACGCCTTTGCCTTGAGTATCCCGGGGTTCTGCGGATGTATCGCCAGTAACTTGGCGCAGACCCGCAACCCATCCTTGGCCCGCCCCAACTGTCCGAGAGTCGTGCATATGTTGGAGATCAAGGTGTCGCAGGTCTGGTGTCGAGGACAGTTTTCATGCATGCGTTCGAAGATAGGGAGCGCTTCATCGTATCTGCCAAGGTTCGCAAGGCAGGCCGCCGACGAACACAAAGCTCCTCCATGCTTGGGGTCTATTCGAACCGCCTTCTGAAAGCACTCCAATGCCTTTGCATCATCGTTCTCTATTCGTCCGAGAACAAACCAAGCATCAGCATTTTCGGGGTGCTTCTTCAGCAGTGTGTTCACGATATCGCGAGCTTCTTTCACCTTGCCAGTCGAATGGAGTGCACGTGCTCTCCACAACTGGAACTCCTCGTCTTCTGGTCGCAATCGTACGGCTTTCTCGAATGCCCGTAGTGCAGAGGCATACTGAACCTTCTCGTATAGTAGAATGCCATAGTGGTAGTGGAGCGATGGGCAGCCGGAGTCGAACCTGATCGCCTGCTTGTAGCATCGCTCTGCTTCCTTCATGTGTCCTTGTCGGTCCAGTGTGATGGCCTTGTTGTGCCACAGGAACTCGGCCTGCGGCCTTAGTCGGAGCGCCTCGTCTAGTGCCGCAAGGGCGCGATCAAGCTTGCCATCCTTGCGGAGCATGTACGCCTTCTCTGACAGAAGTTGAACGTCAGCCTCCTTCCCCGAGAGGCATCCGTCAATGACACCTACGGCCTTGTCGATGTCATTCGCATTGGCGTACGCATGCGCGACAACTGAAAAGAATCGCTGCGGCAACGCGACAGAATGCTCCGTTGCGATACGCACGATGTGCGAATGGGCGGCGTCCACAATCCCGATGTCGGATGAAGTGGTCTTCTCACGACTCTTGCTGAGTACGGACACGATTGCAGTCAGATGCGCCTTGATCTCCTTTTCTATCACGTCCTTGTGCGGGAACATACTGTGGAGGAATTCATCCTCAATCTGTTTGTCTAACTTCCTGTACGCCGCCTGTAACGTGTCGCGAATCTGTTTGGGGTTATTTCTGTCATATCGGAGGTAGAACCGATCCTTCACGTCGGAGAAGTGCTTGTCCATGTCAACCTCCGGTGCGGCAGGCAGTCCCTGTATGTCGCCTGAGAAGAACCCATGCACGTCGATCGTTGCGCCATGACTGAGTAGCACAATGCAAGGCTTGCCAAGCCCTCTTAGGATACCATATTCGAATAGGACGTTTGGCCGGAAACCGTCCAGTATAACCACCGCGAAACAACATGACGAGAGAAGGTCGGTCAACTCTGTGTATTGGCTATCACCGGACTTCAGGTGCTGGTCGAGACGCTGTACCTCGAAACGCCGGGTCTTCGCTTTCTGAAAGACCGTCTCCACGCAATCGATAACGATTTCAACATGCTTCTCTCTTGAAGAGAACACAACGAAGCATGAGCGTGGAGGGCGGTTGGCCTGATACTTGAGATTAACAAGAAGGTCATCGACGATCTTTGGCGTATCCATGTCGCCTCCTAAGGGTTACTCTCTCTTGCCCAACGTCAGCGGCCTCCAACCACCGGAGCCGAAGGCGTACGGTGGTTGGGAGGGCTGCATGGTTGGGATCTTTTCTTTGGTTTGGGGGTCCAAGGTCTTAATCCCAATCTCTTTTTACCAAGCCAAGACAATTGACCTTTCCCGGCAAATACTCGTACTTCTAGTTCAAGAAGGCCAAGCGCAAACTAGAGCCTGAAGCTTGTCTATGCCAAAACAGGCATGCAATCGCTCTTTCGATGCTCCTTTAATGCGCAATGGACAATACCAGTCCCCTCCGGAATTCGGATCTCGTGCGGGTTGGCCAACTTGCACGATCAGTGTCTCGCTCCGACCATCTGACAGAGTTGATTCGATGTGCCGCTCGGCTATGACTTTTGTCATCGGTGGTTTAATCATCTTTTCTGTCTTTTCCCAACATTGTATGGACGACCAATCGCAAAACTCGGGTAAAAACCGTTTTTTACGATCCGCCCCATGGTTGGTCGAAAGTCTGACACGCCTCTTATTGTTCGTCAAGCGCGGGCGTATGTTTTTCTACATCAATGCGTTGCCGCAGAATAGGAGGAGGAACGGCTGCAAACTGCGCCGTACGCCGCGTGACGTATAACACCGGAAATTCCGGTGTTATACGTCCAATTGGACTTTTTTGGGCAAACGCTCAATAGAACGCTGCCAAGGGACGTTTCTTTTGTCCGTTCTTCTAAATGCCGGTCCCTTTATCCTCTGCGCTTATTTCACGCAGAACGCTCCGGGCGCGAGAGAAGAGCCGTCCTCCAGCGCGGTAGGCGTATTTCCGAAATTGACGGTGACGACCGTGCCGTCCGCGAACGTCGAGCGCTGGACCGCGCGGTCGGCCGTGAGCGCGCGATGGTCGAGCATCTCCGAATAGCCCGTCTTGCGGGCGACCGGGCACGTCGCCCGGTAGCTGCGGATGAACTCCTCTTTCCGTTCGGCCCACAGGCGGTGGTCGAAGATGTACATCGGCGCCGTGCCGTAGAGGACGTTGAAGAGGTCGCGCTTCGGCCACAGGCTGATCGGGCGGTTTGAATAGTCGTACCAGTACCAGTGTGAACAGACGCAGTCGTGGTACACGAGCTCGAAGAGCGGAATGCGGTACTTCTCGCCGAGGTTGAAATCAACCACGCGCGAGAGCTCGGCCGGCGTCACGTTCGTGGGGCAGAGGCCTTCGCGGAAGATGTCCGTGCGGTTCGCGCCGGGACGGCCGTGCGGCATCCGGCTGTTCCACGGGGAAAGCATGCCCTCGAAATAATCGCACACCGGCACGGCCGCGTCCATGCCCTGTTCGCTGCCGACCACGAGGTTGAATTCGCGCCCGAGCAGCCCGAGCAGCTCGCACGCCGCCGCGCGGCTCTGGGAGCGCGTCATCGGATGCGCCGGATTCTCGCACTCATCCCAGCCGCACGCCGTCGTCACGTCGATGAACCGCGTGTTGAACGGAACCGTCTGCAGCTCGCGCGCGACGTTCCGGCGTTCGCGCGCGGGCTGTTTGAGCGTGCACTGCGTGGCGCAATGATGCGTTTTGCCGTCCTTGCCGCGCACGCCCCACGCCTTGGCCCAATCGTTCGAATCGGCCGATTTCCAGATGATATCGTCGGGCCAGGCGGACGTGTTGCGGCAGATTTCGTTGTTCGGATCCGCCTTCATCCCGATCGCCTCCATCTGTTCGGGATAGTAGACGTCGCGGTAGCAGTCGTAGCGACCCACGAGAACGTCCGGCATCGCCGCGAGCGCGGCAACGGTCTCCGCGCCGCCGCCCGAGCTCCACAGAAAACGGTCGAGCCCGGACGCCTTCAATTCCTTCGCCATGTCGACGGCGCCGGGTTCCTTCCCACCGCCGAAATACCACACGTTCGCGGCGCCCAGCAGACGGTCGATGTGCGGACGCGCCTTTGCCTTTTCGCGGAACGTTTTCACGAGGCCGTTCGCCGCCGCGTACGCGCGGTAACGTTTCGCCATCGCGACGTAACCGCCCGACGTCAGAAACACGTAGCGCGCGCGCCGCGTGTAGCCGAACTGCCCGCGCGTCGGGGCCCATCCCGGCGCGGCCCCCGCCAGAACGCCCTGCGCCCGGTACGCCGTCATCTTCGCGTCGTCCGGCGTTTCGAGGATGGCCATCCAGCCCGCCCCCTCGGCGCCCTCGGAAACGCCGAAGAACGGCATCGACATCGACGCGCTGTGCGCGGAAAGCTCCCCGATCTGCAACGTGTTCGTGCCGAGCGGAAGCAGAAAACCTTCGCTGACGGGCACGACGAGAAAATCCCCCGTCCGGGAGGCGAAGGCGTCCGGATACGCGAACGTTCTCTTTAGCGCCCCAGCGCCGGAGACGGACGCCGTGAACTCCGCCGGCGCGGAGGGGTCGAGGGCGAAACGGACCGTTCGCTCTCCGCGCGTCAGGGCGTCTGTCACGTCGATTTCCAGTTCTCCCGCCGCCGGACGGCGCGCCGCCCGCACGAGATAGGCCGGGAAATAGCCCGCCGCCGCGGAGGACGTCCACGTCCGTCCCGTCCGCTTGTCCGTCACGGAGAGTCCCAGGTTGTCCGCCCGCACGTTCAACGCCAGCGCGTCCGACTCAAGCGTCCACTGCTCCGGCAGATCCGCCGCCAGCGGCACGCATCCCACCTTTTCCAGAATCTCGTCGCCGACGTCGCCCGTGTACGGCCCCGTCCCGCCGACGCGCGCCTGGATCCACGTCGCGCCGAGCGGAATGGTGAACACGCTTTCGCACGTTTCGCCCGCGAAGAAATCCTTCGCGCCGAAGCCCCACATCAGCACCTTCCCCTTATCACCCGACAGGATCACAGACACGTGCGCCTTCTGCTTCGCGGGTGCCCCCGGCACCGCGGCCGAACGGCAGGCCAGACGGTAGACTTCGCCGGGTTTCACCGCGACGTTGCCGCCTTTCAGCGTCAAGGCCCAATCCTGCTGTCCCGTGTGGACGACGCGGTACATCCCGTTCGTCGCCGTCAGCGAGATTTTCCCGTCGCGCGCGTACGGAGCGCCGTATTCGGCGAAACCGGCGGACACCGCCAATCCGCACAACAAACCGATCATCACTTTATTCATGTTCATCCTTCAACGTGTTGAGACAAATCCGCATCCGGTCGCGTGATGCCTCTGTCAGTCCTTGGCTGGTTTCCACCAGAAGGACTCCCAATATTTCGCGTCAATCGCTTACGGGTCGAAAGGCTCCGAACGAAGGTCATAAGAATCCGGCAAAACGCCGTACCACTTCATCCACAGCACATATTCACGCGAATCAACGCGGCTGATGAGGCCCCTTTTGTTTCCACAGGGAGGGACGCGCGTCTGCGCGTCCGGGCATGCAGACGCAGGCCCCTCCCTGTGCGCCAGAAATTCAATTTGTAAAACACAAGCCGATTTGTCGGTCCCCCAGACCTCGAACTCGGAGACGCCATTGTCGGTGAGCGGGAAGGTCTGCTTCAGGTTCGTGAGCTTCATCCACGCGCAGGTCTTGGCCGGGACGCCAGCACGCGGCGTCCTTCTTTCCGTCGATCGCGCAGACGGGCGAACACGTCGGCAGATACTTGAAGTGCGAGTTGGCCGTGACGCGCGGGTAGCTCCGCAGCCAGTAGGTGTAGGCGTCGGGGTTGAGCGCGAGGATGCGGAGCGGGTTGCCGGCCACGTTGCCGCCGCCGCGCGCTCATGGCTTGACGATCCGTACGGGCACGTCGTTGGTCTGGGCGGGGCCGGGCGTGCTGCGTCCCTCGGCGACCTGTTTCGCCAGCAGGGCCTTGAGGCGGCTGACGGTTTCGGGATGCGCGGCCGCCACATTGCGGCTTTCGGAGGGATCGTTCGCGAGGTCGTAGAGCTGGACGCCCTCCGGGTCGAGCTTGGCCTTGCCTTTGCCGCCGTCGGAAAAGCCGCCCGATCCGGGCCACGCCAGCATCTTCCAGGCGCCTTCGCGGAGCGAGAAGCGTCCGTGCAGGCTGTGCAGGATCAAGTGGGTGCGCCCCTGCTGGCCGCCGCGCAGCAGCGGCAGGAAGCTGACGCTGTCCTCGGCGGCGGTCTCGGCCACGGCCGCGCCGGTGAGCTCCGCCAGCGTGGCGTAGAGGTCGTTGAGGCCGAGCAGGCCTGAGCAGGTCGTGCCGGGCTTGACCGTGCCGGTCCAGCGCGCCAGGAACGGCACGCGGTGTCCGCCTTCCCACAGTTCGCTCTTGTAGCCGCGGTAGGGTCCGCTGGGGCGGTGCCCCTGGGCCTCCAGCGCCTTGACGCCGCCCTTGCCGCTGCCGCGCTCGTCGCCCTCGACCAGGCCGACGTAGGGCGCGTAGCCGTTGTCGCTGGTGACGATCACGAGCGTCTGCTCCGCGAGGCCCTGCGCGTCGATCGCGGCCAGAACCTGGCCGACCGTGTCGTCGACCTGCTCCACGAAACAGGCGTAGTGGCCCAGCGGGTGCGGGCGCTTCCACGGCGCGGCGGGCACGACCGGCGTGTGCGGCGCGTTGAGCGGGAGGTAGATGAAGAAGGGTTTGCCGGCCTTCGCGTCGGCGGCCTGCGCCGCGATGTAGTCCACGGTCTTGCGCGTGATGGCGGGCAGCACGTCGGGCGCCTTGAACCCCGGCGCCGTGGGCCCTTTGCGTCCGCCCTCGCCGGTGACCTCGTCGGGAACCGCGGTCACGCGGTCGTTCTCGATGTAGGTGTAGGGCGGCATGTCGAGCGAGCCGGCGATGCCGAAGAAGGTGTCGAAGCCGTGCGAGAGGGGCGAGTCGGAAAGCGGCCGCGTGTAATCGACGGCGCCGCCCTTCAGGAGCGGGTCGTCGGTGGTCTGCCCGGCCCAGCCGAGGCCGAGGTGCCACTTGCCGAAGCAGGCGGTGCGGTAGCCCTGCGCCCGCAGCAGCGTGGCGACGGTGGGGCGGTCCGGCGCGATGAGCGGCGCGCTGAGGCCGAACAGCACGCCGGACTGCAGGCGCGTGCGCCAGGCGTAGCGCCCCGTGAGGATCCCGTAGCGCGTGGGGGTGCAGACGGACGACGGGCTGTGCGCGTCGGTGAAGCGCAGGCCCTGCGCCGCCAGGCGGTCGAGGTTCGGCGTCTTGATCTTCGACTCGGCGTTGTAGCAGCCCAGGTCACCGATCCCGAGGTCGTCCGCCAGGATGAAGACCACGTTCGGCGGACGGGGCGCGGGCTGCGCCCCGGCGAGTGGGACAGCGGCTGAGAGCGCGGCGAGGAGCGGAAGCGCGACGGCGAGGGTGCGGGACTGCATGGGAGGCCTCCTAAAGGGGTGCGCCGAATCTTGGGGTGAGGCCGGCGCCGCACGGTCGGCGCCGGGGGAACGGTCAGCTCAGGGTGATCGTGGCCGCGCCGGTCCACGGCACCTGCGAGGCTCCGCTCCCCGCGACGATGCACAGGTCGGCCTGCGCGTCGGCGCGGATGTTCGCCAGGTTGTCGGCGTCGAAGCCCTCGCCTTTGCGCGCGGCGTTGACGTCGTACCACATGGTCGTCTTGCCCGTGGCGCGCAGCGCTTTGTCGAGCGCCGCGACGACGGCTTTCCAGGGCGCGGAGGCGGGGCCGTCGAGCCGCACCCGCTTCTGGCTGCGGACGCTGTCCATCAGGGCTTCGAAGCCTGCGAATCCCGCGGGCAGGGGGCCGGCGGTGACGGCGGCGGGGTCCACCAGCGTGAGGGCCAGCGCCGCGCCGTAGATCGGCGCCTGCTCGCCGAGCTCGCACGGCTTGACGGCGACGCCGTTGGGCAGGCGCGCCGCGAGGCCGGCCTCGAGCGCGGGCACATAGAGGTCCCAGTCGCGCGCGATGTTGCCGCCGATCACGAAGGCGTCGGCTCCGAACTTCGCGAGCCAAGGCGCCACGAACTCGGCGAGGTTCTCGCCGAAGGTGCGGTAGACCTTCTTGGCCGTGAGGTCGCCTTTGAGCGCGGCGTGGGCGATCTCCTTGCCGCCCGCGACGGTCTGGCCGGTCAGGCGCTTCCACTCGGCGACGAGCCAGCGGGTGGAGAAGAAGTCGTCCGCGATGCCGGTCTTATAGGGCACGTGCCAGAGCTCGCCGTCGGGCGGCACGTCGCTGCCGCGGGTCTGGGGCCGGCCCTCCTTCAGGAAGGAGGCGCCGAAGCCGGTGCCGAGGGTCACCACGACGGGGCGCTTGAAGCCCTGGGCGCCGCCGCGGAAGTACTCGCCGAGGGCGAAGCAGGCGGCGTCGTTGTTGAAGACCACGGGCTTGGCGGACGAGTCGAGCGCGTTGCTGAGGTACTGGCGGAAGTTGACGCCGAACATCTGCTCGTATTTGTTCTGGAAGGGGGTGATGCGGCAGATGCCCTCCTCGTAGGTGAAGGGGCCGGGGATGGCGAGGCCCACGCCCTTGACGGCCGCGGGGCCGACCTTGGCGGCGCAGGCGCGGATGGCGTGCTCGAAGACCGCGAGCACGGCCGTGGGGTGCACGTGGGTGTCGAGGTGTTCGCGGACGGTGCTGCCCTCCAGCATCTCGAAGGTTTGGGTGTCGACCAGGTCGAGCGTGATGTGCGAGCCGCCGACATCGATGCCGAGGTAATAGGTGGACGTCATGGGGGAGTCTCCAAAGGCGGTTGGGATGAAAGAAAAACGCCCCTTCTTTTTTAGAGAAGAGGCGCTTTCGGAATCACTGGTCGCGGTTCATGTATCCGCCGGGGATGGGCATCGTGCCCTCCCACGCGGCGGGAGCGGACCAAGGCATGTCGGTCTCGGACGGGGAGTCGGACATGCAGCCGGTCGCTACGAGCAGCGCCAGCCAGCCGACGAGGCCGAGCAACAGGCGCAGCGGTTTAGAAGAATACGACATCGCCCTTCTCCACGGGAACCTGTTGCCAATCGTTGAGGATATCGGCCACGACCAGGTTTTTGCCCTGCACGGCCTGGCGCAGCTTGATGCGGGTGACGAACTCGCCGGCGGCGCTCTGGCGGCCGGTGCGGCGCACGTTCATGTCGAGCTGGGGCAGCGCGTTCTGGCGCTCGGCGCCGAGCATCTCGGCCATGGCGTCGCCCGAGAACTCGATGATGACGAACTTGAGGTCGTCGTTCGCCTCGATGATCTTGCCCTTGTCGCCGGCGGTGAGCGAGGCGACGGCGGTGGAGCCGGTCGACGTGTCGCCCGTGGGCGTATGCTTCCCGGAAAGCACCTTTTTCAGGTCCTCATTCGTCTGGCGCAACTTGGCCAGGTCCTCGGTGAGCGTGACCTTCTCCTCGTTGACCCGCTCGACCTCGTTCTTGGCGTCGGCCAGCTCGGCGGAGAGCTCTTTCTTCTCGGAGGTCAGCTTGGCGACGCGTCCTTCGAGGGTCTCCTTCTCGGTGGTGAGGGCGACGACCTGCTCCTTCTGGGCCTTCAGCTCGACTTTGGCGGCGCGGCCGTCGGTCTTCAGCTTGTTGATCTCGTCGATCGAGCCGGTGAACATCTCGCGCATCTTGGTGAGCTCGGCGCGCGTCTTGTTCAGCGTGGCCTGCTGGGCCTTGGCGCGGTCGAACAGCTGGTCCATCAGCTCCTGCATGGTGCCGGGGCCCTTGACGCGGGGCTTGTTGTCCACCGGGTCCAGGTCGTACGCGCCGGTGTCGGTCAACGCATAGTAGTGGCGCAGCTGCAGGCGCTTGTCGTTGCTGCTGAAGTCGAGCGTCGGCAGGTTCTGCGTCTCAAGCTTGGCGGCATAGGACTCCAGCACCGACTCCTTCTCGGGGTTGGCCAGCTCGCGGTCAGACACCTCGGAGGTGTCCTTCTGGACCGTCAACGCGGCGGCGTCGGCGGCGTCGGCGGCCTCGATGGTCTTGGCGAGCTTGATGAACTGGTCCTCGAGCACGCTGTTCCTCTTGGTCAGCAACTCCCGCTTTTCGAACAATTTATAGGCGAAAAACAGAGAGACCGCACTCAGAATCAAAATGACATAAACTAAACCACGCAGCACTTTACCCATTGTAGATACCTCAACGTTTACTTGTGACACGTTTGACGCATATGTTGAAAGTTAAATCAAAAGGGGGGCCGACTGCAACAACAAAGTGTGCCGGGGTGCTTTTTTTTGTAAGCACAGGCCTGTTTTTGCGGAAAAGCGCGCGGAACGGGCCGCCATCGCGTGCGTTTCCCTCCGGCACCGCGCGAGCCGGCCGGCCGCGCGTGCAGAACCCGCGGTCATGGTGAACTGCTGGACCCGCTGTTTTCGCTCTCGCCGCTTTCATTTTTTTACTCTTTGAAATTGACCCCTTCGCAAACTTTCCGTATAACAGCAGACACTATGAATGAGAAGCGCTTCAACATTTTCCTGGGTCATGGGCTCGTGTTGCTGCTGAGCGTGTCCTTGCCGGTTGCCAGCGTTCAGGCGCAAGAGGCGGCGGCGGATCAAGAGCTGCGTGAGGAGTTCCGGTACATCGATCTGCTGCAGCAACTCCGGATGCCGGACATCGCGGACGAGGTGATCGCGGAGGCCAAGAAAAAGTATCCCGAGGCGGCGGCCCAGTTCAAGGTGCGGGAGATTCAGGGCCTGCTCTGGCAGGGCAAGTTCGACGACGTCAAGAAGGTCGTCGACGCGATGCCGGACAAGAACAGCGCCGAATTCTGGGCCCTGACCCTGGCCATGGCCGACTCCTATTACGCCTTCGGCAAATACGTGGAAGCGGACAAGCTCTATCTCGACTTCTTCAAGAAGGTGGACAAGCCTTCGCCCGCGCTGGTCTCGTTCTACCGCGACTCGGCCTACAAATACGCTCAGATGCTGCTTTATTTGGGCAAGGACAAAGAGGGCTTGGAGGCCTACCGCCGCCTCTTCAAGGTGCCGCTGGAGGAGAACGTCGAGCGCAACGTGCGCGCCGACATGGCCGAGCTGATGCTGAAGCTGGCTCCGGAGATCCAGAAGGCCGACGAGAAAGAGAAGATGCTCAAAGAGACCGAGGCGACGGTCGACAAGCTGCTCTGGAAGCAGGACATCTGGTTCGGCAAGGCCATCGTGATGAAGGCGCACATCTTCCTGCTGCGCGGCGACGTGAAGGGCGCGCAGGAGCTGGTCGAGAACTACATGCCGCAGCTGAAGACCATCCACGACGCCCTGCGCGAGGAGGACCCGGACGGCTCGCAGGGCATGCTGCGCATGAGCCCGATGCCGCAGTGCCGCTACCTGCTCGCCGTGCTGCTGATGAACGAGGCGATGGCCGAGGCCAAGAAGGACGGCGGCAGCGACGACCGCATCAAGGACCTGTTGCTCGGCGAGCGCGACCCGCAGACCAAGCAGCGCAAGGGCAACGGCGCCTTCAACCATTTCATCAACGTCTTCATCCGCTTCCCCGAAAGCCAGTGGGCCTCTGAGGCCGGCGAGAACTCGGAGAAGATCCGCAAGCTCATCAAAGAGCGCTACACCGCCGACCTGCGCACGCCGGTGACCGAAGCCCAGATGAGAAAGGTCCGCGAGATGCAGTTCGCGGGCGCGCGCCTGGTCTTCAGCCAGAACCAGTTCAAAGACGCGATCGACAAGTATCAGGCGGTCCTGAACCAGTTCCCCGAGACCCCCGAGTCCGTCTCCGCGCTCGGCGACCTGGCGATCTGCTACATCGAGGGTTCTGACAAGGACGCGGCGGCGGCGCTGCTGGCCGAGACCGTCACGGGCCACCTCTCCGAGCGTTTCTCCCAGAACGCCAAGCTCATGAAGGACGCCGGCGACCAGGTGCGGCGCATCGGCGAGTACTACGGCGAGCGCAAGCAGGAGGAGCAGAAGCGCCAGACCTACGCGCTCTTCTTCCGCGACTACCCGACGCACTTCGCGGCCGGCCAGCTCGTGATGAGCTTCGGCGAGCGCGAGTTCCAGGCGAAGAACTATGTGGGCGCGATGACCTACTACAAGCAGATCGCCGACACCTACACCAACTCGCCCTACTACTTCGACGCGCTCAACCGCATGGCGCAGATCTATAAGGAAGAGGGCCTGCACACCAACGAGATCCAGGCGCTGGAGTTCTACGTCGAGCGCCTCGGCGCGCGGGAGCGCCCGGGCCACGCGCTGGTGGCCGGCAAGTTCCGCCTGGCCGACGCCTACCGCGAGTACGGCAACCTGCTGATGAAGGGCATGGCCACCAACGAGACCGCGGCGGCGGAGCTGAAAGAGGCGGTCCAGAAGGAGTCGGTCACCTGGCTGACCAAGGCGGCGCTCGGGTTCGGCGGCGTGGCCAAGATGCTGTCCGGCGACGGGGCGGCGGCCTACCAGATCAACGAAGAGGAGAAGAAGCGCAACCTGCAGATGCAGGAGATGGCGGTCTTCACCAAGGCGGTGTGCCTGGCGCAGATCAACTATCCGCAGGACAAGCTGCCCGCGCTGCGCAAGATGGCGATCGCCTCGTTCGAGGAGTACGTCAAGCAGTATCCCAAGGGCCAGCTCGCGCCCAAGGCGCAGCTGCAGATCGGCACGATCTACAACATCCTCCAGGACGTGCCCAACGGCCAGGCGGCTTTCGAGAAGCTGAGCAAGGAGTACCCCGAGTCGAACGAGGCCAAGAACTCCGTGCCGATGCTGGCCGCGACGCTGATCGAGATGGGGCTGCGCGGCGAGGGCGTGGCCAAGTACCGCCAGATGTTCGGCGCCGGCGGCCAGTACACGGAAGGCCAGTTCATGGCGGCGGGCAAAGCGCTCGAAGACGCCAAAGAGTTCGACATGTCGATCCAGGCCTACGACAAGGTGCTGGCCACGGCCAAGGAGCTGCCGCTCGTCGCCGGCGCCAAGATCGGCCGCGCCCGCGCGCTGGTCGGACAGAAGAAGTACGCCGAGGCGCACAAGGCTCTGGACGAGTTCGTCAAGGACAAGAACCTCTCGAAGCTGCAGCTGGTGGTCGACGCCAACATGCTGCTGGTCGAGGTGGCCAGCGAAGAGGGCAAGACCGAGAAGGACGACAACGAGCGCACGCGCCTCTTCAATGCCGCCGTCGACGCGCTCAAGCTGGTCAAGAAGTACCGCACCACGCCGGAAGAGATGGCCGAGCTGGATCTGATGGCGGGCGAGGTGCTGCTGCGCAAGATGGACGCGGAGAAGAAGCTCGGCCTCACGAAGCAGGCCGCCGAGACCCGCGGCAACGCGATCGTGGCGTTCCAGCGCATGATCATGGGCAATCAGCAGGGCAACGCCGCGCTGGCCGCGACGCTGGAGAAGGCCTACTTCTACTGCATGCCGCTGATGCTGGAGCACAAGAAGTACGCGGACACGATCGAGGACTGCGAGCGCTACCTCTCGATCTTCCCGGACGGACGCTACAAGACGGATGTCCAGAACTGGCTGAACCAGGCGAAGATCGGGCAGTAGTCCCACCTTTTTTTGACCACAAACGGCACCTACGAATTTAAGGAGCAAACGCATGAAGACGAGCACACACACCGGAATTGTCGCGCTGGCCGTGACACTCATCACATCTGCCGCCATGGCCCAGATCCAGGGCGTGATCACCACGCCCGAAGGACGCAAGATCGAAGGCACGATCAAGTGGAAGATCCGCGAGAAGGCCTACGGCATCGTGGCCAAAGGCGGCAACGTCGAGCTGGAGATGGCTCCGGCCAACATCGCCGACATCCAGGTGCCCCGCCCGAAAGAGCTGGACGCGGCGATCGCCAGCATCCAGTCGGGCAACGCGGGCGCGGCCGTGCCGGTGCTGGAGAAGCTTTCGTCCGAATATCTGATGCTGCAGTGGGACACGGTGGCGACGCGCTACCTGGCCGAGGCGCACGTCAAGGCCGGCAACGCCGACCAGGCGCTGAAGGTGTGCGAGAAGGTGATCGCCGCCAATCCCGACGCGGCCTACCTGGGCGAGATGGCTCCGGCTTACTGGCAGGCGCTGCTCAAGCTGGACCGCACCTCCAAGGTCGAGGACCTGATGGCCAAGGCGATCAAGAGCGGCGACCGTGCGGCCTCTGCCCAAGCGTTGATCATGCGCGGCGACGTGATCCTGGCTGCGGGCGACACGAACGACAACGCCAAGAAGGCGCTGCGCGACGGTTACCTGCGCGTGGTGACGCTCTACAAGAGCGAGAAGGCGGCGCAGCCCGAGGCGCTCTACAAGGCGGCCAAGTGTTTTGACAAACTCGGGCAGTCGTCGCGCGCGGATCAGATGCGTACGACGCTCAAGAGCGACTTCGGTTCGTCCGAGTGGGCGAGGAAGCAGTAGGCGCAAGAACGTGGTTTTCCCGCGCCGGCGGGGCGCGGGGGTGAGCAGGGACTTTTGTTAGTCAACGAAACTAACTTGAACAAGGAAACAAAGTAAGAGGTTAATGATGAAAAGACTGGTCATGTCGGCAGTGATGTTCGCGGGTTTGACGGTTGGCTCTGTGATGGCGCAGGACGCGGCTCCTGCGGCGGCTCCGGCCGCTGCGCCGGCCGCTGCTGCGGCTGGCGTTGAGGCGGCTCCGGCCGCGGGTGCCGATGCGGCGAAGCCGAAGAGCTCCGGGAAGACAGGCTTTTTCGCGGTTGTGTTCGGATCGGGCTGGCTGGGCGTGGTGCTGTGGGCCGCCCTCTTCGGCTGCGGCGCGGCGGCCATCTACTTCATCGTGGACAGCTCGGTCATGGTCCGTCCGCAGAAGATCATGCCCCAGACGCTGATCGACAAGGTCAAAGCCGGCATGGCCGAGGGCGACGTGATGAAGGCGCTCCACGCCTGCGAGACCGAGCCGGGGCCGATGGCCAACATCCTCTCCGCCGGCTTCTCCCACGTGGAGGAGGGCTTCGAGGTGATCCAGGAGTCGATCGGCGCGGCCGCCGACCTGGAGACCGAGCGCATCATGCAGCGCCTCACCTGGATCTCGGTCTGCTCGAACTTGGCCCCGATGTTGGGCCTGCTCGGTACGGTGCAAGGCATGATCATGTGCTTCGAAACGCTCGCTACGGGCGCTCCGGACGTGGGGTCGCTGGCGTTGGCCATTTCGCAGGCGCTGTGGACGACCGCCGGTGGCCTGTGCGTCGCTATTCCCGCCATCACGTTCTACTACAGCATCCGCAACAACGCGAACCGCCTGATCCTGCGCATGCAGGCCATGACCATGGAGCTGATCAAGGATCTGCGCAACGTCGAAGTTGTGAACGACTAATCCCGTGTGCCGCAAGAAGGCGTTGCGGGCGCTTCATCGTTCGCGCGCCTTCGCGCGGGGCATTGCTGTCGGCGAAAGGTTTTGAATCCCGACAGGGTGGTTAATTTTGGGACCCGGAGGGGGCAGCCGCCCTCTGCCGGGGCGAGCCGTAAAAAGGGTTTGAGACCATGGCTAAAGGGTTATCAACACAACAGTGCGAGTTGGATATGACGCCGATGATTGACGTCGTGTTCCAGCTGATCATTTTCTTCGTGGTCACGTTGAAAATGACCTCGGATGTCAATCCGGACATCATCTTGGAAGACGGCAAGAATGGCGTGACACTGACGCAGGACAACTTGCCTCCCAGCACCTTGGAGATCGAGCTGGACCGCCGCGGGCGCATTTCGATCCACAATGCGACGCTGAACGAATCGCTCTTGGCGACCATGATCAAGAACCGCATCAACCGCCACGGCAACGAGTTCCCCGTGCTGATCCGCGCCGACCGCCGCACGCAGCACGAGAAGGTGCGCAAGGTCATGGACATCTGTACCGCGAATGGCATCTGGAAGCTCTCCTTCATTGCCGTCCAAGAGCATAAGGCCTCGAAAAAGTAGGAGACGGTTTTTATGGCTTACAAAAGGAAAGAAAATAAGGGTGAAAGCCCCAAATTGGATATGACGCCGATGATCGACGTCGTGTTCCAGCTCCTGATTTTCTTCGTGGTCACGCTGAAGCAGGAAGACATCTTGGCCAAGCTGTCGGCGGCGCGCCCTGCGCCGAACCAGGACGAGAAGGTCAAGGAGCAGCAGCAGGACCTGATCAACGTGATCGTGGCGCCGCAGGGTTTTCTCTTCAACGGCCGGCCGATGCGCCTGCCGGAGCTCGACCGCGCGATCGAGCGCCTGTCGGGCTACAGCAAGACCGCCATGGTGATCATCAAGTGCACGGCCGACTCGCCGCACGCCTTCCTGGTTCAAGTGCTGGATGTCTGCAACAAGCACGGCATGACCAATCTGTCGATTTTCAGCATGTAAGGAATCTGACATGAGCAGCAATGTGGATATGAACGAGGTCGACTCGCATCTCGACGAGATCGCCCGGATGTACACGAACGAGACGATGATCGACCGCATGAAAGTGCTGTTCGTCGGTCTCAAAGCGCCTCGCCAGTCCCGCGAGTACAAAGCCGCCATGATCGAGATGCAGCGTCTGTCGGCGCCGCTGGCCGCCATCCTTTTGCCGGTGTTTGCCGTCGGCCTCTTGATGGTCATGTCGAGCGGTGCGGCCGTGCAGGACCGCATCATCGAAACCCAGGTGCTGGAGGCCGAGGAGGTCAAGGATCTGGACAAGATCGAGGAGCTGGACAAGCCCGAAGAGCAGATGGAGGACGTGAACATCGACATCCCCATCAACAGCCCGAACGTCCAGGTGCAATCCGACACGCCCAACAACCAGCCGATGAGCCCGACGCCGCAGGCGTTCGACGCGGTGATGACGGTGAAGAGCCCCGTGATCCTGAAAAACATCTACGGCAGCACCCGCAACACCGGCACGCGCGGCGCGCAGCTCGCCAAGTTCGGCGGCGACAAGATGACCGAGGAGGCCGTGCTGCGGGCCCTGCGCTGGCTCAAGAAGAAACAGCAGGCCGACGGTTCGTGGCCGGCGCAGAAGGTCGCGATGACCGGCCTGGCCGTGCTGACCTTCCTGGCGCACGGCGAGAAGCCGGGCGAGTCGCCCGAGTTCGGCGCCACGGTCCAGAAAGCCCTGGAGTTCCTGATCAAGAGCCAGAAGGCCGACGGACGCTTCAACGGCGTGGACGGCAACGAGTACGCCCATCCGATCGCGACCTACGCGCTCTGCGAGGCCTACGGCATGACGATCAACCCGAACGTCAAGGCGGCGGCCGAAAAGGCGCTGGTGCCGATCATCAAGGGGCAGCACCCGACGGGCGGCTGGACCTACAAGATGAACCCCAACGTCAACGACAGCAAGGACCACGGCGAGGTCGGCAAGTACCGCGACGACACCTCCTACATGGGGTGGTGCGCGCAGGCGCTCAAAGCCGCCAAGCTGGCCAAGATCCACGCCGACGGCCTTGAAAAGGCGACCAAGCTCGCGGTCAAGGGCTTCAAGAAGAACGCCAACCCCAACGGCGGCTTCGGCTACACCGGGCCCGGCACCGGCGGACTCACCAGCGTCGGCACGCTCTGCATGCAGCTGCTCGGCGCGGCCAACGAGCCGGAAGTCAAGAAGTCGCTGGACATCATCGACACGTGGAAGCCCACCTTCAGCTCGTACCAGCTGCTGGAGGACGAGATCAAGAAGGTGGCGAAGGCGGACATCAAAGAGGGCCAGACCGCCCTCTCCGTGGCCAAGACCCGCGTGGCCAGCCGCGTCTCGCCGGACGAGAAGATGTTCTACAACTCCTCGGCGCAGTACTACTTCTACTACGCCACGCAGTGCAAGTTCCACGAGGGCGGCAAGCACTGGGAGAACTGGAACAAGACCATGAAGCCGCTCTACGTCAAGGCCCAGCAGGTCGAGCGCAACGCGATCAAGGACGACAAGGGCGTGGACCGCGACATCGGCTGGTGGGAGAACGCGGACGCGCACACCGACCGTCCGGTCATGGACACCTGTCTGGCGGCGCTCCAGCTCATGGTCTACTACCGCTACCTCCCGACGACCAGCAAAGAGGCCGTCCAGGTGGAAGAGGAGATCGTGGCCACGTCCAGCGACACCGACGACATCAAGGTCGATACGGGCAACCTGTAAGAGCCGTTTATTGGTTGCGTGGGTCCATGCGTGCATGAGTTGGGGAAATACGCGCTTTCCGACTCATGCACGTTCATTTGTTATAGCGCCCTCACTCATGGACAAGCGCACTATTGCACTCGCGCACTAATGCACGAGCGCACTAATGCACTAACGAACTAAAGAACTAACGAACTGCCCCCTATGCCTTTCTCCCTCTTTCTCGCGCTGAAATACCTGAAGCCGAAACGGTCGGTCACGTCGGTCGTGACGCTGGTTTCGGTGATCGGAGTGGTGCTCGGCGTGGCGATCATCATCATCGTGCGCGCGGTGATGACCGGCTTCGGCGACATGTGGCGCGAGAAGATCCTCGACTTCAAGCCCCACATCACGGTCACCCCCGGCGGGGGCGGCGTGATCGAGAACGAGCAGGCGGTCTGCAACCGGCTGGAGCAGGTGCCGGGGGTCGTCGCCGCCTCGCCCGGGCTCGAGATGCGCGTGTTGGCGGAGCACCGCCGGCGCGTGGTCGCGCCGATGATGATCGGGACCGACCCGCAGCGGGCCGCGCGCGTCATGAAGCTCGACCGCATGGTGTCGGGCGAGTTCAACCTGGAAGGCGACGCGGTGGTGCTGGGCGTCGACATGGCCGCCGAGCTGGGCCTGATGGTGGGCGACGACCTGCTGGTCTATTCCCCGATGAACCTGGTCTCCAAGGACGAGGTCTACTTCCCCGAGCGGCTGAAGGTCACCGGCATCTTCGATTCGGGGCAGCGCGACTTCGACTCCGGCTTCATCCTCACCTCCATCGCCGTCGCGCGCGACCTGATGGGCATGAAGAGCGGCGTCTACTCCGTCCACCTCAAGGTGGACCAGCCGCAGAACACCGCCCGCTTCAACAAGGTCGTCAACGACGTCCGCATGCTCGTGCCGGTCTATACGGTGCGGACCTGGCAGGAGATCGACAGCCAGCTCTTCAACGCGCTGGCCGTGGAAAAGAACATGATGGTGATCCTGCTGATGTTCATCACGGTGGTGGCGATCTTCTGCGTGACCAACACGCTGATCGTGCTCACGGTGCAGAAGACCGACGAGATCGGGCTGCTCAAGGCGCTCGGCTTCTCGTCGCGCCAGGTGATGGTCGCCTTTGTGCTGCACGGCTGGATCCAGTGCCTGATCGGCACGGGGCTCGGAATCGGCGCCGCCTACCTGATCCTCGAGAACCTGCAGGGGCTCGTCGACGTCTTGGCGACGCTGGGCGTGGAGGTGTTCCCCAAAGACGTGTACGGGCTGGCGCAGATCCCGTGGCGCGTGGTCCCCCGGGAGGTCGTGGATGTGGCGGTGTCGGTGATCCTGTTCTGCACGGTGGCCAGCTTCCTGCCGGCGTGGCGGGCGGCCCGCATGGATCCGGTGACGGCGCTGCGTAAAGAGTAGGGCAGGGGCGGCCCTGCCGCCCCGGGAAGAGCGCGATGTTAGAAGCGACGAATCTGCATAAAACCTATGTGCTGCCCCACAAGCGGGTCGAGGTGCTCAAGGGCGCCTCGCTCAGCGTGGCCAAAGGGGAGCGCGTCGCGGTGGTGGGGCGCAGCGGCGCGGGCAAGAGCACCCTGCTGCACGTGCTGGGCGGCCTGGACCGCCCCGAGAGCGGCGAGGTCGTGGTCGACGGCCGCTCGCTCTACGCGGTGTCGCAGCGCGTGCGCACGGCCATGCGCGCGTCGAGCATCGGCTTCGTGTTCCAGTCCTACCACCTGCTGCCCGAGATGGACGTGACGGAGAACGTGATGCTGCCCGCCATGGCGGGCGCCCAGAAGCTCACGCGGGCGCAGATGCGCCAGCGCGCGCTGGCGCTGCTCGACCAGGTGGGCCTGGCGGACCGCGCCACGCACATGCCGCTGGAGCTGTCCGGCGGCGAACAGCAGCGCGTGGCGCTGGCCCGCGCCCTGGTGCATGAGCCGGCCTTGATCCTGGCCGACGAGCCGACCGGCAACCTCGACCGCATGACCGGCGCGCAGATCATGGAGCTGCTCTTCGGCCTTTCCTGCTCGCGCGAGCTCGCCGTGGTCATGGTGACCCACTCAGCCGAGACGGCCGCGCTGTGCGACCGCGTCATGGAGCTGCGCGACGGCCTGCTCGTGCCGCGCGCCTGACGCGGCGCTGCCGCAAAACCGGCTCCTTCCCTCGGCCTCGCTGTTCGGGTCGCAGAGGCCTTGTCTCGAGACCGCTGCGCCGGTCATACCGCACGCCCATCATCCCCGGCCTGGGGCCGCGCGCGCGTGGCTCGGGCAAGCCGGAACACCCTTCCGGAGACGCCGCGAGGGGCTCCGCCAAGCCCCGCGGAGCGGCCTCGGCGGGCTCGCGTCAATGTGCAGAATCGCCCGATATAACGGCGTTTATTCATTTTTCGCTAACCGCTTAGGTGGAAGTGTGATATTGTTAACTAAGTATAAGGTTAGGAGTGTGTGTGTTCGGCCGGCCCAAACATGCGAAACAGGATCTGGTGACGCGCTACGAGGCGAAGTACATCATTTCCCGCGAGCTTGTGCCGGAGATACGGGCGTTCATCAAGCCGTTCTGCAAGCCAGACCCGTATGCTCTGGGGGAGCCGCCCGAGTACACGATCACGACGCTGCAGTTGGACAACGACCGCCTCTCGCTGCACATGGCCAAGGAGAACGAGGCGGTCAGGCGCTTCAAGCTGCGCGCGAGGACCTATGGCGCGATCGGCTCGGCGCCGTGTTTCGCGGAGGTCAAGGCAAAGCTGGAGGACACGATCGTCAAGACGCGCGCGACGATCCCGTTTGCGGTGTGGAGCGAGGGCCTGGTGTTCGGGGTGAAGCTGCCGAACTGCTTCAAGAACCCGCGCCAGGAGATTGACTTTTTGCAGTTCAGGCGGTTGGTGTGGGAGACTCAGAGCCGGCCCCAGCTGCTGGTGCGCTACGTGCGCGAGTCGCACGTGGGCACGGTGGACCGTTACGCGCGGATCACCTTCGACCGTCACTTGCAGTATCAGGTGACGGATTCGTGGACCGACTTCGGGCGCAGCGGCACGTGGCGCGGCATGGACTCGGCGGAGGCGCAGGGCTTCGGCCTGCCCTTCTCCGGCGTGATCCTCGAGGTCAAGGCCCTGTCCTACACGCCGGTGTGGATGATGGACATGGTGGAGCGCTTCGAGCTGCAGAAGCGCGGCAACTGCAAGTATTCGACGGCCGTTTGGCGCGAGGGCTTCTTCACGGGGCATCCCGGGACGAACGCGGAGACCGAAGAGGCGCTGGCGCTGGTGTGAAGGAGTGAATCAGACGGTGAATGTGAACGATTATCTCTCGATGTTTTTCGGGACGCAAGAGCCGCTGAGCCCGGCCCTGGTGGCCGGCGCTCTGGTGCTGAGCTTCCTGTTGGCCACGATCTTCGCGGCGGTCTATCAGATCACGTTCCGCGGCTTCACCTATTCGCGCTCGTACATCCACACGATGGTTCTGGGCAGCATGGTGACCTGCATGCTGATCATGGCGGTCGGCAACAACCTGGCGCGCGGCATGGGCATCTTGGGCACGCTGGCGATCATCCGCTTCCGCACGCCGGTGCGCGACCCGCGCGACGCGATGTTCCTGTTCGCGTGCCTCGGCATCGGCATCGCCTGCGGCGCGGGCATGCCGCTGGTCGCGGCGATCGGGACCGTGGCCATCAATGCGGTGGCGCTGCTGCTGCACTGGCTGCCGTTCGCGTCGCGCCGCGAATACGAGGGGCTGCTGCGCTTCATCATGCCGGCCAACGACGTCCAGGCGGAACAGCAGGCGCAGGAGATCCTGACCCGCTACTGCGCCTCCTTCTATCTCTTGGGAATGCGCGAGGCGGATCAGGGCGAGAGCGTGGAGTACTCGTACCAGGTCCGCCTGGCGGATCCGTCGTACCAGCAGGATCTGGTGGTGGCGTTCAAGAAGGCCGGCGGTTTCGGCGATCCGGTCCTGATGCTGCAGCGGACGACGGTGGAACTCTGAGGACGGAAGCGGTATGACCAATCAATATCATCGGAAAACGATGCGCGTGCCTTGGCGGTTGCGGATGCGACGCCTCCTGCGGGGGTGTTTCCTGCTGGTGGTGATCGCGCTGATCCCGTATTTCTTGTGGCTGCAGACGCAGGACCCGTCGACCTACCGGTTCAGCGGGCTGGTCGAAGCCGAGACGGAAACGGTCGGCCCGGTCGAGAACGCGCGCATCCTTTCGGTCGAGGTCCAGGTCGGGCAGCGGGTCAAGCCGGGCGATGTCCTGGTGCGGCTCGACCCGTCCGACCGGGCGTCCGAGCAGGCGATGAACGAGGCCCGGCTCAAGGACTATGAGCAGGGGGCGTTGCGCTATGCGCAGGGAGCCGACCGCTACCGCCAGACGCTGCAAGAGTCCGAGCGCCGCGCGCGCCAGACGCTGCAGGAGGCCTCGGTCGCGCTGGAGGCGGAGAAGATGAACCGCGCGCGGGACGAGGCGGAACTGCAGGGGCTCAAGGCGGAGATAGCGCGCCTGCAGCCGTTGGTCGACCGGCGGCTCGTGAGCGAGACCGAGCTGTCTTCGCTGCGGCCCAAAGCGCAGGCGCTGCAGCAGGCCGTGGCGCAGTACGCGCCGCTGATCGAGGCGCTGCAGCAGCAGCGGGATCAGGCGTCCGCCGATCTGCAGGAGGTGCAGAAGCGGCTGGCCGCGGCCTCGTCCGAGGGCTCGGCCGCGGACCCGATCCTGGTGTCGCTGCGGCAGGCGGCGGAGAGCTACCGTCAGGCGGCCGCGAAAGATCCGGCCGTGCTGCTGGCCTCGCGCGCCGGCCTCGTGTCCCGCGTGCTGCGGCAGCCGGGCGACGTCGTGGTCGCGGGCGAGCCGATCGTGCGCGTGGCCGCCGCCGGCTCGCTCTATATCACCGGGCTGCTGACGCAGCGCCAGCTGGAGGGCGTGTCGGTGGGGGACAAGCTGCGCGTCACGCGCACGGCGAACGGCAGTCAGGCGGCGCTGACCGCGCAGGTCGAGCTGGTCGAGCCGGAGGTGATGGACCTGCTCGACCCCTTCAACCCGGTGCCGCGTTATCCCGTCCGCGGCCGCCGCGTGCGGTTGCGGGTGCTGGACGAGAACAACACCTTGGTCCCGGGCGAGACGGTGTCTCTGGAGTCCGGCCGCCGCGAGACGTGGCTCGAGGGCGTGAAAAGGATCTGTTTTTTTTCGGGCTGCAGGACGGCTTCGCTGTGAGTAGGCGTCCGCAGGCAGGCTTGAGGGCGAGATGGTGATGGCGAGGACAAACGTGTGGCGTGCAGCGGTCGGGGCAGGGGCGGGCGCGCTCTGTCTGGCGGGGCTCGGCTGTGCCAGCGCCGGGCGCGAGTCAGCGGCTGTGCCTGCGGCGCCAGCTGCGGCTGCGGACGCCGTACCGGCGGCCGCGGCGGCGACGAATGCGCCTCCGGCGGACGGGTACGCGTGGGAGGAGCTGGCGCGGCTCGCGGCCGCAAACTGCAGCGAGGCCAAGGCGCTGCTGCTGGAGGCCCAGGCCGAGCGGCACCAGGCGGCCGTCGACACGGGCTGGCGCAATCCGCAGCTGCGCGCGGGCCGTCACTGGGGCGACGAGGACGAGCACACGCCGGGTCGCGGCGGGATGCGCACGTATCCTCAGGAGGTCGGCTCGCCGAGCCGGCCCTTCCTGCGCGGCCGCGAGTGGAGCGACACGGATTTCGAAGGCGACACCCTCGGGCTGCGCGTGTACACCGCGAATCCCTTTGTGAACCGCTGGCTGCGCCGGCGCGGCGAGGCTTCGGCCAAGGCGCGCGAGGAGGAGTCGCGGCAGGAAGCCTATGCCGTCTTCTGCGAGGTCCGGACGCTCTGCCTGGAGGCTGAGCTGCTGCGCGAGGAGATCGGGCTGCTCGAGCGCATGGCGGGCCTGCGCAACCAGCTGCGCGACGTGCGGAACGAGCAGGCCGACGCCGGGGTGACGAGCCCCCTGGACCTGATCCGCGCCGAGACCCGGCTGGCCTCGCTGCGCGCGGAGATCCGCGCGAAGCAGGCCGAGCGCCAGCAGCTCGTGAGGCGCATCGCGGTGCTGGCCGGGATCCCCGTCGCGCAGGTGAAGCTTGCGCCCCGCAAGCCGGGGCCGCCGGTGGCCGAGGCCTACCAGGACCCGGCCGTGCTGACCGACCTCGCCTTCCTGCGGCGCCCGGACCTGGCGCAGGCGGAACGCGAGAAGGAGGCGGCCGAACACGGCGTCAAGGCGGCGCGGGCCGGACAGGTGCCGTGGTTCGAATATGTGGAGGGCACGGTCGAGGACGAGACCGCGCACGCCGACAGCTACGAGCAGTATTATACGGGCCACGACCGGACGACGAGCGATCAGACGGAGTGGCAGGTCCGCGTGGCGCTGACGGTGCCCGTGTTCAACTGGCTGGGCGACGAGGTCCGCCTGTCGCGCGCGCAGCTGGCGGCGGCGGAGACCCGCGTGCGCGGGCTCTACGACACGGTGCGGGCCGAGGTCGGCGGCGTGCTGGAAGACTACCGCTCGGCGCAGGCCGAGCGCGAGCGCCTCGTCGGCGAGTGCGACCGCCTGTGCGCGGCCATGTCGGCGCGCATCGACGCGTTGGAGAAAGAGCCGGCGGTCAAGCGCGAAGAGGTGCTGGCGGCGCGGGAAGAGCTGGTGGCTTACCGCCGCATGTGCCTGCAGGCCGAGCGCGAAAGCTTGATCATGGCGCAGTATCTGGAAACGGTCTGTGGCGGGTCATTGGGGCCGGAGCAGGCGAAATAGGAGAGACCGGGGCGCAGCGGCGAAGAGGGCCCGGCCCGGACAACCGCGAGTGAGGTGGACGATGTGGACCCCCAAACAGATGATCATCATCGCCGTCGCGGCCGCGTGTGCGGTCGGCCGCGCCGCCCTCGTCGTGAACGAGGCGTGCTA
>Ga0075012_10000461_pt1 | contig 43641 bp, 39 predicted proteins | sample All_14_2_FD_71474 | JGI IMG/M metagenome (GOLD analysis project Ga0075012, IMG submission 71474) | Freshwater microbial communities in response to fracking from Pennsylvania, USA - Allegheny Zone_MetaG_DW_15 | ecosystem: Environmental > Aquatic > Deep subsurface > Groundwater > Drilled...
GTGGAGCAGGCTGTCGAGGGGTTTGTCCTTGAGCGCCTTGGTGGCGGAGTCGCGCCACTGCTCGGGGGTGGGGACGGGGAAGGTCACTCGAATTCCACCAGCACGTCGTCGGCGGCCACCGGATCACCCGCCTTGGCGCCGACCGATTTGACCACGCCGTCGCGTTCGGCCTTCATGATGTTCTGCATCTTCATGGCTTCGATGATGGCGACGGTTTCGCCGGTCTTGACCGACTGGCCGGGGACCACGGCGATGGAGACGACCAGGCCCGGCATCGGCGACTGGATCAGCTTGGAGGTGTCGGCCGCGACCTTCTCCGGCAATCGGGCGAACAATTCGGCGTGGTGGGGTGACAGGACGCGGACGCGGGATTTCGAGGCGCGGGTGCGGATGTCGAAGCCGCCCGCGACCGACTTCACCTCGGCGGTGAAGGCGTCGCCGTCGAGAACGCCCCGGAACTGGGCCAGGCCCGGCCGCCAGTCGATGTCGCCGAGTTCGATCGTGCGGTCCTCGCCGGTGATGTCGAGCGTCAGGACTTCGTCTTCGTCATAGCCGACCGAGACGCCGATGGGCTCGCGGTCGATCAGGACGATCCAGTCGGTGCGTTGAGAGGGGTCGCCGGACTGGTCCGACAGAATCTCGTTCATGGCCACGGCGGTGGCCACCATGACGTCCTTTTGCAGGGTGCCCGGCGGGACGCCGTGGAAGCCGTCGGGGAACTCGTCCTTGATGTAGCTGGTCGACAGGGCCCCCGAGCGGAACCGTTCCTGGTCCATCACGGCGGCGAGGAAGGGGACGTTGTGGCCGACGCCCTGCAGATGGGTGTCCTCCAGCGCGCGGGCCATGCCGTCGATGGCCGCGATCCGGGTCTCGCCCCAGGTGCAGAGCTTGGAGATCATGGGGTCGTAGAACATCGAGATCTCGTCGCCCTCGCGGACGCCGGTGTCGTTGCGGACGGTATAGCCGTCATGCTCGCCTTCCGCGGCGGTCTCATAGCGGACCAGGCGGCCGATCGAGGGCAGGAAGCCGCGATAGGGGTCTTCGGCATAGATGCGGCTCTCGATGGCCCAGCCGTTGATCTTCAGGTCGTCCTGACCGAAGGCCATGGTCTCGCCCGCCGCCGAGCGGATCATCTGTTCGACCAGATCGACGCCGGTGATCAGCTCGGTCACCGGATGCTCGACCTGCAGCCGGGTGTTCATTTCCAGGAAGTAGAAGCTGCGGTCCTGACCGGCGACGAACTCGACCGTACCGGCCGAGTCGTAGTTCACGGCGCGGGCCAGGGCGATGGCCTGATCGCCCATCAGCTTGCGCGTGGCGTCATCGAGCAGGGGCGAGGGCGCCTCTTCGATGACCTTCTGGTTGCGGCGCTGGATCGAGCATTCGCGGTCGAACAGGCTGACGATATTGCCGTGCTTGTCGCCCAGCACCTGGATTTCGATGTGGCGCGGATTGACGATGAATTTTTCCAGGAAGACCCGGTCGTCGCCGAACGCGGTCAGCGCCTCAGCCTTCACCGCGGCGAAGCCCTCGGCCATGTCGGTTTCCGAATGGGCGACGCGGATGCCCTTGCCGCCGCCGCCGGCCGACGCCTTGATCATGACCGGATAGCCGATCTCGGCGGCGATCTGGACCGAATGTTCGGGGCTTTCGATCAGCCCCATATAGCCGGGCACGGTCGAGACGCCGGCCTCGGCGGCGAACTTCTTGGACGTGATCTTGTCGCCCATCGCCTCGATCGCATAGGGGTTCGGCCCGATGAAGGTGATGCCCTCGGCCTCGAGCCGGCGCGCGAACACCGGGTTTTCCGACAGGAAGCCGAAGCCGGGATGGACCGCCTCGGCACCCGATTGCCGCACCGCGTCGACGATCTTGTCCTGGATCAGATAGGACTGCGCCGCCGGCGACGGCCCGATATGGATCGTCTCGTCGGCCATCTCATAGGCCTTGGACCCGGTGTCGGCGTCGGAGTGAACGAGCACCGTCTGGATGCCCATCCGGCGAGCGGTCTTGATGATCCGAACGGCGATCTCGCCTCGGTTAGCGATGAGGATTTTGGAGAACATGGGCGGTCCTAGGCTTTACAGATCGCCGTCATCCTAGGCCTTGTGCCTAGGATCCAGACTCTCGGTATGGATCGTGGGTTACCGTCGCCGACGGTGTTTCTGGATCCTCGGGACAGGCCCGAGGATGACGATGGAGGGAGAAGCTGATGGTCACTCGCGACGGGATCATCGCCTGCTACATGATGTCCAACCAGATGCACGGTTCGATCTACATCGGCGTGAGCGGACATCTCATTGCGCGGGTTGGCCAGCACCGTGAGGGACGAGGCAGTCGCCATACGAGCAAGTATGGGCTCAAGCGCCTGGTGTGGTACCAGCCGTTCGAGTTGATGACGACGGCGCTTCAAAGGGAGAAGTCGCTGAAACGCTACGACCGCGATTGGAAATGCAATCTGATCGAGCGGATGAATCCGGACTGGTCGGACCTGTACAACAGTCTGGTTACCGGCGGCGTGGCTGTGCCGCCCAACCCGGACCTGTACAGTGACTGGACGCCGAAGGAGCCGGAGCCGCCCAAGCCGCGACCGCTGCCCAAGGACTGGCCGACGTCCGACGAGTGACGAACCCGTATCCACACACTCCGTCACCCTAGGCCTTGTGCCTAGGGTCCAGACTCCCGGTGTTGGCCGTGATTCGCCGTCCTCGACGGTGTTTCTGGATCCTCGGGACAAGCCCGAGGATGACGGTTGGGGAGGATGGATTGCGTGGCTCATTTCCTATTCGCTTACGGCGAAAGAGAATTTCACGGAGTATTTTTGGAGGCTAAGCGTCGGCACCATACGGGCCGCCGCAATCGCTTTCGCATCGAAATCAGCGGCGATCAGAATGCCTCGGAGCGTGGCGTCCGGCTCTTCGATTGCGACATCGCCCATATAGCTGAGGATCTGACCGACAGCCCTTTGACCGGCTGTCCCCGCCTTCAACTCGATTACGACGATCGCGCCATCTGCGCCCTTGGCGGTGATGTCGATGAAGCCGGACTGAACCGACCGCTCGGCACCCTCGTCAATGGCGACAAGACCCGGCTCGAGTTGATCTAGTGATTTCCGCAATGTGGATTGCAGGTCGCGTTCGAGCCCGATGCGCTGCCCGGCCACATCTTCGATAGGCTCGCCGCTCAGCTTAGGCGCAGCGGTGACGACACTAGCGTCATCTGCTGGCACGCCGAGGAAGCGGCCGTACAATGCGAGAGCATTCTTGTACGAAGCTAGGTTCGTGCGGACGTCACCCTTGAATGGGATCTTGGACGGGTTCGGCCGGTCGCGGCGCTGGTCATCGACTGAGTAGGTCAGTTCGCGGATCAAGCTTGCAAAGCGGTCCTTCTGGAAGTGCGCGGACAGATCGCCATAGTACTCCTCGACCTTGCCGGTCCGGTGGAGTTGTGCCGTGACGGTGCCAGACCCGTATTGTTGGGCTTCAAGCCATCCTTTGTAATCGGGACGCATTGTTCGGCCCTACAGCGGAATGTTGTCGTGCTTCTTCCAGGGATTGTCCTGGACCTTGTTCTTCAGCGTCCGCAACGCGCGGATCAGCCGGCGGCGGGTGCCGTGGGGCATGATGACGTCGTCGATGTAGCCCAGGCCCGCCGCCACGAACGGGTTGGCGAACTTGTCCTTGTATTCGGCCTCGCGGGCGGCGAGGGCGGCCGGGTCGCCGGCCTCCTTGCGGAAGATGATCTCGACGGCGCCCTTGGCCCCCATGACGGCGATCTCGGCGGTGGGCCAGGCGTAGTTGACGTCGCCGCGCAGGTGTTTGGAGCTCATCACGTCATAGGCGCCGCCATAGGCCTTGCGCGTGATCAGGGTGAGTTTTGGCACCGTCGCCTCGGCATAGGCGAACAGCAGCTTGGCCCCGTGCTTGATCAGGGCGCCGTATTCCTGCTTGGTGCCCGGCATGAAGCCCGGCACGTCGACGAAGGTCACGAGCGGGATGCCGAAGGCGTCGCAGAACCGCACGAACCGCGCAGCCTTCCTGCTGGAATCGATGTCCAGGACGCCGGCCAGAACCTGGGGCTGGTTGGCGACGATTCCGACCGGCTGGCCGTCCAGACGGCCGAAGCCGCAGACGATGTTTCGGGCGAAATCGGCCCCGATCTCGAAGAAGTCGGCCTCGTCGACCGTCTTGAGGATCAGCTCCTTCATGTCATAGGGCTGGTTCGGATTGGCGGGGATCAGGGTGTCGAGCGAGGCCTCGTCGCGGTCGGCCTCGTCGTAGCTTTCGCGCACCGGCGGCTTTTCGCGGTTCGACAGGGGCAGGAAGCCGATCAGGTGGCGGACCTCCGACAGGGCCTCCAGATCGTTCTCGAAGGCGCCGTCGGCGACGCCGGACTTGCCCGCATGGACCTTGGCGCCGCCAAGATCCTCATGGCTGACGACCTCGTTGGTGACCGTCTTCACCACGTCGGGGCCGGTGACGTACATGTAGGAGGTGTCCTTCACCATGAAGATGAAGTCGGTGATGGCGGGCGAATAGACGTCGCCGCCCGCGCACGGCCCCATGATGACGCTGATCTGGGGGATGACGCCAGAGGCCAGGGTGTTCTGCAGGAAGATGTCGGCGTATCCGGCCAGGGCCTCGACCCCCTCTTGGATGCGCGCGCCGCCGGCGTCGAACAGGCCGATGATCGGGGCCCCGGTCGTCAGGGCCATCTTCTGAAGCTTGACGATCTTGGCCGCGTGGGCCCCCGACAGGGAGCCGCCGAACACCGTGAAATCCTTGGAGAAGACATAGACCAGACGGCCGCCGATGGTGCCCCGGCCGGTCACGACGCCGTCGCCGGGGATGCGCTGCTTGTCCATGCCGAACTCGCTGGAGCGATGCTCGACGAACATGTCGGTTTCCTCGAACGAGCCCTCGTCCAGCAGGACCGCGATCCGCTCGCGCGCCGAAAGCTTGCCCTTGGCGTGCTGGGCGGCGATCCGCTTTTCGCCACCGCCCTGACGGGCCGCCTCGCGGCGTTGTTCCAGCTGGTCGAGGATGTGCTGCATCACGATTTCCTACTTGCGAGTAGACTTAATGGCGGAACGGCGACGCTGCGTCAACGGGGGCGGTCATCGGGGTCTCACACCCTCCGAGAAACTGTCCCATAGACGTTCGGCGATTTCCTCAGGCGCCAGCTTGCCGCCGGGCGAATACCACTGGGCGATCGAGTTCATCGCGCCGGAGATGGCAAAGGTCGACATCCGCACGTCGGCGCTGCGTAACGATCCGTCCCGCACGCCCTCGCGCAACAGATCGCGGATCCGCGCATCCACCTTGCGCTTGACGGCCCTCAGCCGGTCGCGAACCTCGGGCGTTAGTTCGACATCGGGCACGCGGTGAAGGCAGCGGCCATAGACCGTCGTTGTGATTTCCACATAGTTCTGAACGACTTGATGCAGCCTCTCGCGCCCGTCCGCGCCCGAGACTGCCTCAGGATCGACGGCTGCTGAATAGGCATCCAGAGCGATCGAGAAACACGCCCCCAGCAGGGCCTGTTTGCCACCGGCGTAATAATAGACCGTAGGCTTGGACACCCCCAGACGGGCCGCGATGTCATCGACCGATGTCGCGCCATAGCCGTCCTGAACAAAGGCGGTCGCCGCCGCCGACAGGACGGCGTCGCGCTTGGCATCCGGATCGCGGGCGCGACCGGGCGTCCAGGGCGCGTCCGTGAGGGGGGAAACACTACTCATGCGTCAGGGATAGCATGACTTATCACAATCCTCCATCGCGCAGCGGGGAGGATTCAGTAGGGCGACAATCGCCTTGCATTGGTCTCGCACAGAGCCCTGACCCATCCCCGAACGGCCCGCAGCCGTGCGGTGTCATGGACCTCGCGGTGGGTGCTTAGCCAGAATCGGCGCTCGATCAGGACGGCGGGCAGCACCCGCTCCAGCCCCTCGGCCAGGAAGCAGGGCAGGACACCGATGCCGCCGCCGCCTGCGATAATGTCTCGCTGGGCCCGGATCGATGACGAGGCGAGGTGCGGGGTCAGGCCCGGACGCACCTCGTCCAGATAGCGCAGTTCCGGCGCATAGATCAGGTCGTCGACATAGCCGACGATGTCGTGGCCATCGAGATCGTCCACTGTCGCGGGAGCCGACCGTACGGTCAGGTATTCCGGTGCACCATAAAGTGCCAGTTGATAGGGGGTCAGGGGTTCGACGATCAGTCGGGCGCTGTCGGGCGCGGACAGGGTGATGGCCATATCCACCTCGCGCCGACTGGGCGACAGGAAGCCGGAACTGGCCGCCAGCTCGATCCGCAGACCTGGCCGTGCTGCATGCAGCCCGGCCAGGGCCGGGGCCAGAACCACGCCACCGAACCCTTCCGAGGCGCTGATCCGCACCGTTCCTGCGATGGCGTCCGGCTGTGTGACCCGGGCGGCGGCGTCCATGGCACTCTCGGCTTCCAGCCCGACCTCGAGCAGTTGCGCGCCCGCCGCGGTCAACTGCAGCCCCTGGGCCGAGCGCACGACCAGGGTGGACTTCAGCGACGTCTCCAGCCGCGCGACGCGCCGCCCGACCGTGGCCGCATCGATCCCCAGCCGTGTCGCCGCCCCGCCCAGCGACCCGGCCCGGGCCGCCGCGATGAAGATGCGTACATCGTCCCAGTCAAACATTGTGGCCTCTGGTGCCGCAGAAACGCATATGGATAGCTGCAACTTTGCAATAGAGCGTAGGTCGTCGCAATGCTAGATCGCCGTCAACGATCAGAACCGGCCTTCAGGGAGAGCGCCATGCGCGACATCAACCACTTCATCGACGGCGCGAGCTTCATCGGCGCTTCGGGTCGGTTCTCCGACGTGTTCAACCCCAATACGGGCGAGGTCCAGGCGCGGGTGCAGCTGGCCGACGACGCCGAGATGGACCGAGCGGTTCAGGCAGCGCAGGCGGCCTTCGACGGTTGGTCGAACACCAACCCCCAGCGCCGCGCGCGGGTGATGTTCGAGTTCAAGCGTCTGGTCGAGGCCAATATGCAGGACCTGGCCGAGATGCTGTCGTCCGAGCACGGTAAGGTCGTCGCGGATTCCAAGGGCGACATCCAGCGCGGTCTGGAAGTGATCGAGTTCGCCTGTGGCATTCCGCATGCGCTGAAGGGCGAATACACCTGGGGTGCCGGTCCCGGCATCGACGTCTATTCGATGCGCCAGCCGCTGGGCGTCGTGGCCGGCATCACGCCGTTCAACTTCCCGGCCATGATCCCGATGTGGATGTTCGGCGTGGCCATAGCGGTCGGCAACACCTTCATCCTGAAGCCGTCCGAGCGCGATCCATCAGTGCCGGTGCGTCTGGCCGAGTTGATGATGGAGGCGGGGGCGCCCGCCGGCGTGCTGAACGTCGTCCACGGCGACAAACAGGCGGTAGACGCCATCCTGACCCATCCGCTGATCCATGCCGTCAGCTTTGTCGGTTCGTCAGACATCGCCCACTATGTCTATCAAACGGGCGCGGCCAACCATAAGCGGGTCCAGGCCATGGGTGGAGCCAAGAACCACGGCATCGTCCTGCCCGACGCCGACATGGATCAGGTGATCAAGGACCTGTCGGGCGCGGCCTATGGCTCGGCCGGCGAGCGCTGCATGGCCCTGCCGGTCGTGGTGCCGGTCGGAAAGAAGACCGCCGACGAACTGCGCGAGCGTATGATCGCCGAAATCCCGACCATGCGGGTCGGCGTCTCGACCGACGCGGGTGCACACTACGGCCCGGTCGTTACCGCCCAGCACAAGGCGCGCGTCGAGGGCTGGATCGAACAGGGCGTGAAGGACGGTGCCGAACTGGTCGTCGACGGGCGCGGCTTCAGCCTGCAGGGTCACGAGAAGGGCTATTTCGTCGGCCCGTCCCTGTTCGACCACGTCACGCCCGAGATGGAGAGCTACAGGGAGGAAATCTTCGGCCCCGTGCTCCAGATCGTCCGCGCCGCGACGTTCGAGGAGGCGCTGAGCCTGCCGTCGAAGCACCAGTACGGCAACGGTGTTGCCATCTTCACCCAGAACGGCCGCGCCGCCCGCGACTTCGCCGCCCGCGTCAACGTCGGCATGGTCGGGATCAATGTCCCGATCCCGGTGCCGGTCGCCTATCACACCTTCGGCGGCTGGAAGCGCTCAGCCTTCGGCGACACCAACCAGCACGGCATGGAAGGCGTGAAGTTCTGGACCAAGGTCAAGACGATCACGGCGCGGTGGCCGGACTCGGACCTTGAGCACGCCGATTCGAGCTTCGTCATTCCGACGATGGCGTAAACACAAACCCCGTCACCCTCGCCCTTGTGGCGGGGGTCCAGACTCCCGGTGTTCGCGTAGGACGTCAGGCGTCTGTGTTTCTGGATCCTCGGGACAAGCCCGAGGATGACGAATTAGAGGTTACCGATGGACTTCGCCCTCAACGACGATCAGCGCGCGATCCAGGATGCGGCGCGCGCCTTTGCGCAGGACCTGCTGCTGCCGAACTCGGCCGAGTGGGACGAGACCAAGTATTTTCCCGTCGACGTCATGCGTCAGGCGGCGGAAATGGGGTTCTGCGGCATCTATACGTCGGAGGATTTCGGCGGTCTGGCGCTGGGGCGGGTCGAGGCGGCGATCATCTTCGAGGAACTGGCCAGGGGTGACGTCTCGGTCGCGGCCTTCATTTCGATCCACAATATGGCGACCTGGATGGTGGACCGGTTCGGGTCGGACGAACTGCGCCGGCGTTATGTGCCGTCCCTGACGACGATGGAGACCATCGCCTCCTATTGTTTGACCGAGCCGGGCTCCGGCTCCGACGCGGCGGCGATGCGGACCAGCGCGGTCCTGCATGGCGACGAATGGGTGCTGAACGGGTCGAAAGCCTTCATCTCGGGCGCGGGGACCTCGGACGTTTATGTGGTCATGGCCCGCACGGGCGAGCCGGGGCCGAAAGGCATTTCGGCCTTCGTCGTGGACAAGAATGCCCCCGGCCTGTCGTTCGGGGCGCAGGAAAAGAAGATGGGCTGGAACGCCCAGCCGACCGCCATCGTCCAGTTCGACGACTGCCGCATCCCGGCCGCCAACCTGCTGGGCAAGGAAGGCGACGGGTTCCGCTATGCGATGATGGGGCTGGATGGCGGGCGGTTGAACATCGCCGCCTGTTCGCTGGGCGGGGCCCGACTGGCGCTGGAGACGGCCCAGGACTACGTCTCGAACCGCAAACAGTTCGGCAAGGCCCTGGCCGAGTTCCAGAACACCCAGTTCAAACTGGCCGACATGGCCACCGACCTGGAGGCCGCGCGGCTGATGGTGCTGCGCGGGGCCTGGGCCATCGACACCGACCACCCGGAAAAGACCAAATGGTGCGCCATGGCCAAGCGGCTGGCCACCGACGCCTGTTTCCAGATCGCAGACGAGGCCCTGCAACTGCACGGCGGCTACGGCTATCTGAAGGACTATCCGCTGGAGCGGATCGTGCGGGACCTGCGGGTCCACCGCATCCTGGAAGGCACCAACGAGATCATGCGGGTCATCACCGCGCGCGAAATGCTTCGTCAGTAGGCACCGCAGACATCAGGGAAGAACGACCATGAAGATCGCATTCATCGGCCTGGGCAACATGGGTGGCGGCATGGCCGCTAACCAGGCGAAGGCGGGGCACACGGTTGCCGCCTTCGACCTGTCGCAGGCGGCGCTGGACCGGGCGAAGGGGGCAGGCTGCACCCCGGTCGCCTCGGTGGCCGAGGCCGTGAAGGACGCCGAGGTGGTCATCACCATGCTGCCCGCAGGACCGCATGTGCTGAAGGTCTATTCCGAACAGATCATCGGCGCGGCGCCGTCGTCCGCCCTGTTGCTGGATTGCTCGACCATCGATGTGGACACGGCGAGGAAGGTGGCGGGGCTGGCGACCGAGGCGGGATACGTCTTCGCCGACGCGCCCGTGTCGGGCGGGACGGTGGCGGCCGACGCCGGGACCCTGGCCTTCATGGTCGGGTGCGACGAGGCCGAGTTCGCGCGCATCGAGGCGGCGATCGAGCCCATGAGCCGAGTGACGATGCGGGCGGGCGATCACGGCGCGGGACAGGCGGCCAAGATCTGCAACAACATGATCCTGGGCATCACCATGATCGGCACGTGCGAGGCGGTGGCGCTGGCCGAGAAGCTGGGGCTGGACCCCATCAAGTTCTTCGACATTGCGTCGAAGTCGTCGGGGCAGAGCTGGAGCGTGTCCAGCTACTATCCCTGGCCCGGCCCGGTGCCGGCCGCGCCGTCCAACCGCAACTATGACGGCGGGTTCGCCACGGCCATGATGCTGAAGGACCTCAAACTGGCTCAGGACGCGGCGGCAAAATCGGGAGCCTCCACACCGCTGGGCGCGCAGTCCGAGGCCCTGTATCAACTGTTCGAGCGTCAGGGTTTCGGCGGTCGCGACTTCTCGGCCATCCTGCAGATGCTGCGGGGCCAGTTGGAGAGTCTGCCCAAGGGCTGAATCCGACTGTTTTCCGTAAACTCTGGACGGCAAGACTTGCGGAGCCAGAAAAAGCGCTTGGCCGTGCTTTCGCCTGCATCCATTTGCACTAGTTGAAGCGACTAGGGATCTGGAATGGGGGCGAATCGCCCGCCGAAGGGACACGACAATGAACACCCAACTGCTTACCGGCCTGATCGCGGCGCTCGGCCTGCTGGCCAATGTGGCCGGTGTCGGCTCGGCCAGGGCCCAGGACGGACATACCGTCCATGCCGATCATGGTCACCATCACGCCGACTTCGCCTCCGACCGCATGCACGTCCGCGTCGATGGGGCCGAGGGCGGACGCGATATCATTCTTATCCCGGGCCTCAGCTCCTCGCCGGAGGTCTGGGACGGGACGGTCGAGCATCTGGGAGACGGCTGGCGCGTTCATCGCATCCATATCCAGGGCTTTGCCGGTGCCGATGCCAAGGGCAATGCCACAGGCCCCGTTGCCGCGCCCGTCGCCGAGGAGATTGCACGCTATATCACCGAAAGCGGCCTCGATCATCCGGCCGTAGTGGGGCATTCGATGGGTGGGACCATTGGCCTGATGCTGGCCGCACGCCATCCCGACCTGGTCGGCAGGCTGATGGTCGTCGACATGGTGCCCTTCATGGGTGCGATGTTCGGCCCGCCGGGAACCACCGCCGAGAGCGTCGTGCCCGTCGCGGATCAGGTCTATGCCGGCATGATGTCGGCACCACTGGAACAGTACCGACAGCAGGCCGCAGCCTCGATCACCGGAATGATCGCGACCGAATCGAGGCGAGCGGGTCCGCTGGAAGATTCGGCGACCAGCGACCGGGCGGTTTCGTCGTCGGCCTTCCGCGAACTGATCGTCACCGACCTGCGTCCCGAACTGTCGAAAATCACCGCCCCGACCGAGGTCCTTTACGTCAAGTTCAATGACCCCCGCATGACCCCGGAGATCACCGACGCCATCTATCAGATGTCTTTCTCGACCCTGCCCGGTGCGGCCCTGACGCGGATCGATAACAGCGCCCACTTCATCTTCCTCGACCAGCCCGACGCCTTCAACGCCGCCCTCGACGCCTTTCTGGCGCGATAGGCGAACCCGAGTGTGACCGGCCGTTAACCCCGCCGCCATCGTTTGGGCTGAAAACGTCATCACGCTGGCGTGAGCTCTTCACGCCCCGTTCACCGGAACAGGCGTTTTCGTAGGGCCCGCGACCGGCTATGACGGCCGCCCAGTCTTGAGGATGTCGATGGCCGGTCCGGGGTACGGAAACAGGAATTCGGGCGGCGGCAACGCAGTCGGTGCCAAACCGGCGCGGACCCGTCTGCAGCAGGTCGTCTACTGGGGTTCGGTCTTGGCGGTCTGGGGCGTGATCTTCCTGGTGGTATTCTTTGCCGTGTTCGCAAGGGGCCTGCCGGACACATCGACGCTGTACGAGGTCTCGCGCCAGCCCTCGATCACCTACCTGGATCGGAACGGGGCCCTGATTGCCACGCGAGGGACCCAGCAGGCACCGCCCGCCGATCTGGAATCCCTGCCCGACTATGTTCCGGCGGCCTTCATCGCTATCGAGGACCGCCGCTTCTGGTGGCACCCCGGTTTCGATCCGATCGGCATGAGCCGGGCCATGGTGTCGAACATGCGGGCCGGTCGGATCGTCCAGGGGGGATCGACCCTGACCCAGCAGTTGGCCAAGAATCTGTTCCTCACGCCAGATCAGAACATGCGCCGCAAGGTGCAGGAGTTGATGCTGGCGGTATGGCTTGAGCTTAAATTCTCCAAGAAGGAGATCCTGGCGCTCTATCTGAACCGCGTCTATTTCGGTGCCGGGGCCTATGGCATCGAAGCGGCGTCGCAACGGTATTTCGACAAGCCCGCAAGTCGGCTGACGGTCGGAGAGGCGGCCCTTCTGGCTGGTCTGCTCAAGGCACCGTCGCGCTATTCCCCGGTCAGCGAAAGCGAGCGGGCTGCGACCCGGGCCACGGTCGTGCTGGACCAGATGGAGGAAACCGGCGTGATCACGGCCGAACAGCGGGCCCAGGCGGTGCTGGAGCCTGTGCGGGTCTCGCGCACACTGGCCACACAGCATGCCCAGTATTTCATCGACTGGCTGGACAAGGAAATCCGCGGGCTGGTCGGTGAACCGACCGAGGACATGATCGTCGAGACCACCCTGGACCTGACCATCCAGACCTCGGCCGAGCGGGCGGTGAACCGGATCCTGGAACGCGACGGGTCCAAGGGGGTCAAGCAGGCTGCCCTGGTCGCCCTCGACGGCGATGGTCGGGTCCGGGCCATGATCGGCGGTGCCTCCTATGCCGACAGCCAGTTCAACCGGGCCGTGGATGCGCGGCGTCAGGCGGGATCGGCCTGGAAGCCGTTCGTCTATCTGGCCGCAGTCGAGGCTGGCTATACGCCCGAGACCCCGGTGGTCGACGAGCCGATCCAGATCGGGACATGGTCGCCGCGCAACTATTCGGGCACGTTCAGTGGCCCGACGACCCTGGGCCAGGCCCTGGCGAAATCGACCAATACGGTGGCGGCCTATGTCGCCGATCAGGTCGGTCGTGACAGTGTCTCGCGCGCGGCCCGGCGACTGGGGATCAGCAGCCGGATCGGCCTGGAGCCGGCTATGGCGCTGGGCGCGGTCGAGGTCTCGCCGATCGAGATGGCCACCGCCTATGACGCCTTTGCCAATGGCGGCCGTCGGGTCGAGGCGTATGGGATCAGCCGTATCCGCACACCTCAGGGCCGGGTCATCTATCAGCGCGCGGCGCGCGCGGGCATCGGCAGCCAGGCCATCAACAATCCGCCGCTGTATTATATGAACCAGATGCTGAGGGGCGTGATCGCGGGCGGCACCGGGGCCTCGGCGGCCATCGAGGGACGGGACCTGGCGGGCAAGACCGGCACCACGTCGGACTACAAGGACGCCTGGTTTGTCGGATACACGGGTGGCTTTGTCGCCGCCGTCTGGGTCGGCAAGGATGACGCGACCCCGATGCGGGGCGTCACGGGGGGCGGTGCTCCGGCCGCGATCTGGAAGGCCTTCATGACCGCCGCCCTGCCGCGCCTGAATGCCCCGCCTATACCGGGCGGACCGGCCATGCCGGAGGGCTGGGTGGCACCCGACCCCGTCGGCGACCTGATGGGAACGATCGAGGATCCCTATGCGGACCCCGCCGATCCGAATGCCGGTGTGTTGGACGGGGAAGATGTCGCTCCAGGAGCCCAGGCCGATCCCCCGACGGCATCGTCGCGCCGCATCGATCCGCCTGATCAACGCCCTGAAGGCGATACGCCGCCCGAGAAGCGCAACGACCTCCTGTTCTTCTGAGGACAGGCCAGGCCGCGCAGACTGTACGGCTGAATATTACAGGCTTCGGTTCGCCTTCAGCGTCCGGCGCATCCGCCGGTCGTTGACGACCTCGCTGTCCTTGAGGGTGAAGGAGCCTTCTGCCGAGGTGCCGCGGCGTGCACCCACGCTGTCGGCCACCAGGGCCCCCCTTTGCCCGAGCGGAAGCGGCGCGCCGGTCGTGGTGTCGATCGCGGTCTGATGCTCGATCTCGGCATTGACCTCGGCCCCCATCAGGATGATCTGCACCGAGATCCAGATCCAAAGCAGGAAGCCCATGAAGGCGGCCAGGGGCCCATAGCTGTCGATCCGCACGAAGGTGGTCAGGTACCAGCTGAACAGGGCTGAGACGGCGAGACTCAGGCTGGCCGCGAACAGGGCTCCGGGCGTGAGCCATCGCCACCGCGCCCGGCTCCGGCAAGGCCCGAACCGGTAAATGATTGTCAGGGCCGCGACATAGGCGGTGAACAGGACCGGCCAGCGCAACCAGGCCAGACGGTTGAAATCTTCCTGCAGGCCCAGCACCGACAGTACCACCGGAACGCCGACCACGAGGGCTGCGGTGACCAACACCGCGGCCAGTCCAGACAGGGTGAAGGCCAGGCAGATCAGGTTGTAGTGGACCAGATTGCGTTTCTCGATCTCGTGATAGGCGACGTTCAGGCCGTAGAAGAGGGTCTTGATCCCGCCGTTGGCAGTCCAGAGCGACAGCAGGAAGGTCCAGACCAGGGTGAAGGTCAGCTGGGTCGGGGCAGTGGAGGCCAGTCGGCCCATCTCTCCACCGAGGAACTGGGCGACGTTTGCGGGCAGGATCGAATACAGGAACTGCAGACGGCCCCAGGCATCGGCCGGGTCGGCGAACAGGCCATACAGGGTCACGAAGGCCGCCAGGCTCGGAAACAGCGACAGGACCATGAAAAAGGTCACGCCTCCGGCTACGAACCCGACCCGATCCCCGAAATAGGCGGCCCCGACCCGCCAGCCGATATCGATCCAGCCCTTGTGCGGGATGTGTTCGGGCCGGGTTGCCAGGCGGCCACGACCGGGTTCGCGACGGTCGTGATCCTCGGGCGTCGGCGGGGCAGGGGGGATCACGTCTGGACGGAGAGGGCGGAGTTCGATTCCGAACAGATGGCCCTTGGCATACAACAGATGCGCCGCCCCGGCCCCGGCGGCCAGACCTGCGATGGCCGCACCGGCGAACCGCCAGATCGCCCCCCGTCCGTTCGGGGGACGAGTCGAGCCACGGGCGATGGACAACAGGGAGCGCCGGGAGGAGGTCATCGATCGATCAACGGTCAAGCTGTGGCCCCGTTCCCGGCGGTCGCGCTTACCGCTATCACTATGCTCATGCATCCGACGGTCACAGCTCTGTATCGCCATCCGGTCAAGGGCTTCACGCCCGAGGCCCTGAACGAGGTTCTGCTGGAAGCCGGGCGCTGGTTCCCTAATGACCGGATGTGGGCGGTCGAGAACGGACCCTCCGGGTTCGATCCGGAGGCCCCGGAGCCCATTTCCAAGACCCGGTTCACCGTCCTGGCGCGGCAGGAGGCGCTGGCGCGGATCCGGACCCGCTGGGACGACACGACCCGTACATTGCAGGTCGCGATGGAGGGGCAGGGGCTGACCGTCCAGATGGACGATCCCATCAGCCGCTCGGCCTTCACCGCCTGGCTGGCCGATGTCCTGGGCGAGGCCGCGAAGGGGCCGCTGCGCCTGATCGACGCCGGCCCCAGACACCGCTTCATGGATTCGCATCGGGGCAGGGTCTCGGTGCTCAATCTGGCCAGTGTCCGCGATCTGGAGGCCCGTCTGGGCGTCCCGCTGGACCCGCTGCGGTTCCGGGCCAACCTCTGGGTCGAGGGGTGGGAGCCCTGGGTCGAGAACGACCTGTCCGGCGTGGCGCTGACCATCGGTGAGGCCTCCCTGGTCGGCGACAAACCCATCGTCCGGTGCGCGGCGACCGAGGTCGATCCGGCCACCGGTGTGCGCGATATCGAGGTGGTCGGTGCTCTGTGGGAGCAGTACGGCCATCGTCTGTGCGGCCTGTACTGTTCGATCCAGACCGGTGGTCGCATCGCGCTCGGCGATCCGGTATCGAGACCGGCATGACCGACACCACCGCTTCTTCTCCGACCCTCGTTTCCGCCTGGAAGGCCGCGCAGGCCCGGCTCAAGGCCGGCCGGATCGACAGCCCCTCCATCGACGCCCGGTTGCTGCTGGAAGCGGCCACCGGAGCGGGGCGGGTGGATATCCTGACCGACCCCTATCGACCCGTGACCACCGATCAGGCGAGCGCCCTGGACGGTTTCGTCGAACGACGGCTGAAGCGCGAACCGGTGTCGAGGATCCTGGGCCGAAAGGGGTTCTGGAAGATCATGCTGAACGTCACCCCCGACGTGCTCAGCCCCCGGCCGGACACGGAGACCATCCTCGATATCGCCATGCTGGCCTTCCCCAGGCACGAGGCGTTCAGCATGATCGACCTGGGCACGGGCTCGGGAGCCATCCTTCTGGCCGTTCTGGCCGAGCGCCCTGCGGCCAGCGGGGTCGGTACTGACATCTCGTCAGAGGCCCTGGCGGTGGCCCGGGAAAATGCCGCCAACCTGGACCTGAACGAGCGTGCGGCCTTCCTGAGGACCGAATGGGCGGCGGGCTTTGGGGACCACAGCTTCGACTTCGTGGCGTCGAACCCGCCCTATATTCCGTCCGGCGACATTCCCGGCCTGGACCCCGAGGTTCGGGACCACGATCCGATCCTGGCGCTGGATGGCGGGCCGGACGGGTTGCAGGCCTATCGCGATCTCGCGCCTGAAATCATGCGCATTCTGAAACCCGGCGGGACCTTTGCCGTCGAGATCGGCTTCGACCAGGGGGCACAGGTGAAGTCGCTGTTCGAGGATGCGGGCTTTGACAATGTCATCGTGGTCAAGGACCTGGGTGATCGGCACCGGGTCGTGACCAATGGCCCGGACCCGAGGACCAATCCGATCCCGAAGGACTGACCAGGCCGTAAGGAGACTCGGACCGGGGGTGGCGGGCGAAAACACACCGCCAAAGCGCCAAGCCGCCAGATGCACACCAACAAGATCAATGACTTGAGCCGCTCGCGTGCCCCGGGACCGCCAGGGAGCTCGGATTGTCGGGAAGCGACCGATCCGGCCTCGACCCGCAAGATTTCAAGGACCCGATGGTGATCTGGTATCCGCAATGTGTGTGCGCAAGGGCGACGAAGGAAAAAATTCCTTTCCATCGATTGGATTTCCTCCGACCCCGACGAGAGGTGCAGGACATGGGTCGTCGCGACCAGCGTTCCTGCGCTGCTGATTGCCAAGGTTATCCTGAGAGCGAAAGGGCGGGTGTTTCGTCCCAAACAAAGCCCTTGGAAATCGGGTCGGGCCACGCTAAGTCTTGGTTTGTCTCCCACCCAAAACGCACGCCTTGAACCGACCGCCGGTTCAGTCACGCGCGCTCGGGGCATGTGATGGTCGGGCCGGTCGCCCGGCGGACCACGGGGCGGCAACGGATTTCCGATCATATCGTCAACGGGGATTGGCCCCGAACGAGACGGAACGACGAAACGAACGGGCCAGGGACGCAGATGCGATCCGCCGTTCTCTCGAAAGCTGGATAACGTCTCATGAGAGATTTCAAGGGCATGAAGCGTCAACGTGGACGCAACAGAAAGCCCGGCGGCAATGGGGCGTCCAATGCCAACAATGCCAATCCGAACCGGTCCTGGGATTCGCAAGGTCCCGAGAACATCAAGGTCCGGGGCAATGCCCAGACGGTCTATGAGCGCTATCTCCAGCTCGGTCGCGATGCGACGGCAGGCGGCGACCGGGTTCTGGCCGAAAACTATCTGCAACACGCCGAACACTATTTCCGCGTCCTGAGGGCGCTGCAGCCGGCCCGGCCGGTGTCGGAAATCGCGGCGCGCGAACTGTCGAACCAGGGTTACGACATTGATTTCGAGGACGAGACGGGAGCCCAGGCCGCCGCCTTCCTCGCGGCCCAGCAGGCCGCCGACCGCGCTGCCCAGGGCAATACCGGTGGTGGCTACCAGAACAACCACGACCGTTCCGACAGCGATGGCCAGCAGCCTTCTCGCGATCAGAACCGCAATGAGGGCGGCCAGCAGCGCGAATGGCGCGACCGCGACAACAATCGGGATCGGGACAACAATCGCGACCGCGACAACAGCCGGGACCGAGACCAGCAGCCCCGCGCCGAGGGTGAGGCCCGCGCCGAGGGCGAAGAGGGCAACGGCGGACCGCGCCGCGAGACCCGTCGCGAACGCTGGGAACGTCGTCGCGAGGAACGCAACCGCCGCTTTGAAGCCGAAGGCGGAGTAGGCGAGGCCCCCGACAATCTGGCCTTTGACGAGCGTCGAGACTCAGGTCCTGCGGCAGAGACGCTAGAGGCCGCGCCTGAGGTTGCGCCGGTCGAGGCCCTGGCCGGAACGCCGTATGAACCCGCCGCCGACGATGCGCCGTCACCGGCCCCTTCGGCCCGGGCCGAACGCCCCCGTCGTACCCGGATGCCGCGCGAGAATGACGCCGAGGATGGTCCTTCGGCCCTGCCTGGCTTCCTGACCCGCGCGCCTGCCGCCGCATCGCCGGCGGCACCCGCTGTCGCTGGCGACGAAGCCGAGGCCCCGGCACCCAGGAAACGCGCACCGCGCCGCAAGGCCGAAACCGTCAACGAAGAGTAGCCGGGCCCGACGCGTCGCCGGGTCGTCGATCAGAGGCCGGTGAGGCGCGAATCGCGTCGCCCGCGTCGGCGTGTTGCTGGCCCGCCGCCCGCCCGGGCGGCGGGCCTTCCTGCGTTCAGCCGCTTCAGGACTGAACCCAGGCTCGATGTTCGAGAATGGGGCCCATTGCGACCCGCTTGTTCGTGCGCTGCGGTCGACGGCGTTGGTGTGCGTCATCGTCACCCAGGGAAAAAGCTTCCCTTTACGTGCGCGTCAAGTTTGCGCTATGAAGCCTCATGGCGACCGCAGACGACCATCGCACCTATTCCATCCGCCAGCTGTGCCGCGAGTTCGGGGCCACGGCCAGGGCGCTGCGATTCTATGAGGACAAGGGCCTCCTGACGCCGGACCGCAAGGGTCAGACGCGGGTCTACAATGCCCGCGACCGGGCCCGGCTGAAACTGATCCTGCGCGGACGGCGCATCGGGTTCACCCTGCACGAGATCCAGGACATGCTGGATCTGTATGACCGGAACGACGGCAACACCCATCAGATGGCGATCGCCCTGCGTCGCCACCGCGCGCAGATCGAGGCCCTGAAACAGCAGCGCGAGGACCTCGACGCCGCCATCGAGACGGCCGAGGAGGCCTGTGCCGCGATGGAGGAGCGCCTGTCGCAGATGCGGCCCGATCTTCTGCCCGGTGCCGAGGACTATGAATCGGTCCTGAGCGCCCGCCTCAACCACGATCACCACCATGACGAGGCGCCCGCCCGTCACCCCTTCAAAGCGAGAGCCTGAGCGCCCATGGCCTACAAAGCCCCCGTCCGCGACCTGACCTTCATCCTGAATGAAGTGCTGGAGATCGACCGCTATTCCAACCAGGCCGGGTTCGAGGACATCTCGTCCGATCTGGTCGGCCAGATCCTGGAAGAGGGTGCCAAGTTCGCCGAGGAAGTGATCGCCCCGATCAATCACTCGGGCGACAAGGAAGGCTGCCACTGGGAAAATGGCGTCGTCACCGGCCCCAAGGGCTGGAAGGAAGCCTATCAGGCCATGGTCGCGGCCGGATGGCCCGCGCTTTCGGCCGATCCGGCCTATGGCGGGCAGGGGATGCCCGCCGTCGTCGGCATGGCGTTTGGCCAGTTCACCGCCGGGGCCTCGGCGGCGTTTTCGATGTATCCAGGCCTGACAGCGGGGGCCTATGCGGGCATCCATGCCAATGCGTCCGATGAGCTGAAGACCAAATACCTGCCCAAGATGGCTACCGGCGAATGGGGCGGGACCATGAACCTGACGGAGCCCCAGTGCGGCACCGACCTGGGGATGGTCCGGACCAAGGCGGTGCCGCAAGGCGACGGCACCTACAAGATCACCGGCCAGAAGATCTGGATCTCGGCGGGCGAGCACGACTTCACCGACAACATCATCCATACCGTTCTGGCGCGCGTCGAAGGCGCGCCGGCGGGCATCAAGGGCCTGTCGCTGTTCCTGGTGCCCAAGGTCATGGTCAACGACGACGGCTCGCTGGGCGAGCGAAATTCGGTGATGTGCGCGGGCCTCGAGCACAAGATGGGCATCCATGGCAATGCCACGGCCGTCATGCAGTATGACGACGCGACCGGCTGGCTGATCGGCGAAGAAGGCCGGGGCATGAACAATATGTTCGTGGTCATGAACGAGGCCCGTCTGGGCACAGGCCTGCAGGGCCTCTCCATCGGTGCCGCCGCCTATCAGGCCGCACTGGAGTTCGCCAAGGACCGCATCCAGGGACGTTCGCTGACGGGTCCGAAGAACCCGGAGGCCCAGGCCGATTCCATCATGGTTCACCCCGACGTTCGCCGCATGCTGCTGGAGGCCAAGGCCTTCGTGGAAGGCGGCCAGGCCTTCATCCTGTGGACCGCGCTCCAGGCCGATCTGCAGAAGTCGGCCGATCCGGCGACGGCGCAAAAGGCCCACGACTACATGGGTCTGTTGACTCCGGTGCTGAAGGCCTATCTGACCGACAAGGGCTTCCACGTCGCGTCGCTGGGCATGCAGGTCCATGGCGGCTCGGGCTATACCGAGCATTTCCAGGCCAGCCAGTATCTGCGCGATGCCCGGATCACCATGATCTACGAAGGCACCAACGGCATCCAGGCGCTGGATCTGGTGGGTCGCAAGCTGCCGTCGCAGGGCGGTCGTGCGATCATGAGCTGGTTCGCCGACATCGACGCCTTCGTCTCCGAGAACGCGGGCAACGCTGCGATCAAGACCTATGTCGACGGCCTGGCCGACGCCAAGGCCAAGCTGCAGGAGGGCACGATGTGGCTGATGCAGAACGGCATGGCCAACCCCGACAACGCCGGTGCCGCCTCGACCGACTATCTGAACCTGTTCGGCATCACGGCCCTGGCCTTCCTCTGGGCGCAGATGGCCAAGGCGGCGCAGGCCAAGGTCGACGCGGGTTCCGACGATCCCTTCTACGTCACCAAGCTCCAGACCGGCCGCTATTTCGTCGAGCGCATCCTGCCCGACGCAGGCGCGCATCTGGCCAAGATGAAGACCGGCGCGGATGTGCTGATGGCCATGCCTGCGGAGGCGTTCTGAGCCCATCGTCTCCTCCCTGTCGCGTAGCGATGGGGAGGTGGCGCGGCGCTCCTTCAGCGCCGTGACGGAGGGGTACTTGGCCGCAGACGAGGTCTCGATCGCTCATCGCTAACCATTGCGGGGCTGAAAGAGCCCCTCCACCACTTCGTGGTCCCCCTCCCCATCTCAAGGGATGGGGAGGAGACAAAGAAATGAACGTCATCACCACCCCATCCCCTGACTTTATGCTGGAAGAGGAGATCACCCTCTTCTCCGACAGCGTCGGCAAATGGATCGACGAACACGCGCCGCCGGAGGCCGTGCAGTCGTGGATCGCCAACTCCTCTGTCCCGCGTGAGCTGTGGACCCAGGCTGGCCAGGATGGGCTGATGGGCCTGTCGATGCCCGAGGAAGACGGCGGCATGGGCGGCGACTATCGCCACGAGGTCGTGCTGATGCGTCAGCTGGGCTGGAAGGGCGCGGACCATTTCGGGATCAGCCTGCACAACGCCATCGTCGCCCCCTACATCTGGCACTACGGGACCGAGGAGCAGAAGGCGCGCTGGCTGCCGCGTCTGGCCTCGGGCGAGCTGGTCGGTGCCATCGCCATGACCGAACCGGGCGCGGGATCGGACCTGCAAGGGGTCAAGACCAGTGCGATCAAGTCCGGCAACGGCTATGTCGTCAACGGCTCCAAGACCTTCATCACCAATGGCCAGTTGGCCAACTTCATCATCGTCGTGGCCAAGACCGACCCGACCGCCGGGGCCAAGGGCACGAGCCTGATCGTGGTCGAGACCGACGGTGCCGAAGGCTTCGAGCGCGGCCGCAACCTTCACAAGATCGGTATGGAGGGCAATGATACCTCCGAACTGTTCTTCAACGATGTGAAGGTCCCGGGTGACAACATCATCGGTGGCGTCGAGGGCCAGGGCTTCATTCAGCTAATGCAGCAACTGCCGCAGGAGCGGCTGAACATCGCCGTCCAGGGCGTCGCGGCGGCCGAGCGCGGCCTCGAACAGACCCTGGAATACGTCAAGCAGCGCAAGGCGTTCGGCAAGTCGGTGCTGGAGTTCCAGAACACCCAGTTCAAGCTGGCCGAGGTCAAGACCAAGCTGACCGTCGCCCGGGTCTTCGTCGACCACTGCATCGGCCTGCACCTGAAGGGTCAGCTCGATGCCGTGACCGCCTCCATGGCCAAATACTGGGTCACTGACATCCAGGGCGAGGTCATCGACGAGATGCTCCAGCTCCACGGTGGCTATGGCTACATGAACGAATACCCGATCGCCCAGCTGTACAAGGACGCCCGCGTCCAGCGCATCTATGGCGGCACCAACGAGATCATGAAGGTACTGATCGCGCGTTCTCTGTAAGCGGTGCCGGCGGCGGGTCGGCAACGAGACGCGAAGGGATCAGTCGTCGTCCATCTTCAATGCGGCGATGAAGGCTTCCTGCGGGATCTCGACCTTGCCGAACTGGCGCATGCGCTTCTTGCCGGCCTTCTGCTTCTCCAGCAGCTTCTTCTTGCGGGTGGCGTCGCCGCCGTAGCATTTGGAGGTCACGTCCTTGCGCAGGGCGCGTACGGTCTCGCGCGCGATGATCTTGCCGCCGATGGCCGCCTGGATCGGGATGACGAACATGTGGGGCGGGATCAGGTCCTTCATTTTCTCGACCATGCCCCGGCCGCGCGTTTCGGCGCGCGCTCGATGGACCAGCATGGACAGGGCGTCGACCGGCTCGGCATTGACCAGGATGCTCATCTTGACCAGGTCGCCGACCTTGTAGTCCGTCAGCTCGTAGTCGAACGAGGCATAGCCCTTGGAGATCGACTTGAGCCGGTCATAGAAGTCGAACACAACCTCGTTCAGCGGCAGCTCATAGACCACCAGGGCTCTGGACCCGACGTAGGACAGTTCGATCTGTGACCCGCGCCGGTCCTGGCACAGCTTGATCACGCCGCCGAGGTATTCGTCGGGAGTCAGGATGGTGGCCTTGATCCAGGGTTCGCTGATGGTCTCGATCTGCATGACGTCGGGCAGGTCTGCGGGGTTGTGGAGGTCCAGTTCGGAGCCGTCGCGCAGGCCGATCTTGTAGACCACCGACGGGGCCGTCGCGATCAGGTCGAGGTTGAACTCGCGGCTCAATCGCTCCTGGATGATCTCGAGGTGCAGCAAACCCAGGAAACCGCAGCGGAAGCCGAAGCCCAGGGCGGCGCTGGATTCCATCTCGAACGTGAAGGAGGCGTCGTTCAGGCGCAGGCGGCCGATGGCCGAGCGCAGGTCCTCGAAATCGGCGGCGTCGACCGGGAACAGGCCGCAGAAGACCACCGACTGGACGGCCTTGAACCCCCGGAGCGGTTCGGCCGTGGGTTTCTTTTCATCGGTGATGGTATCGCCGACGGCGGCATCGGCCACCTCCTTGATCTGGGCGGTGATGAATCCGACCTCGCCGGGACCAAGGCTCTCGACCGGGGTGTTCTTGGGCAGGAAGACGCCGACGCGGTCGACCAGATGGGTCGAGCCGTGCTGCATCATCTTGATCCGCTGGCCCGCTTTCAGCGTACCATCGAACACACGGACCAGAACCACGACACCCAGATAGGGGTCGTACCAGGCGTCGACCAGCAGGGCCTTCAGCGGCGCATCCGGGTCGCCCTTGGGAGCCGGCAGGCGGGTGACGATGGCCTCCAGCACCTCTTCGATGCCGATGCCGGACTTGGCGCTGCACAGGACGGCGTCGCTGGCGTCGATGCCGATCACGTCCTCGATCTGCTGACGCACCCGTTCGGGTTCGGCGGCGGGCAGGTCGATCTTGTTCAGGACCGGCACGATCTCATGGTTGTTGTCGATCGCCTGATAGACATTGGCCAGGGTCTGGGCCTCGACCCCCTGCGACGCATCGACCACCAGCAGCGAACCCTCGCAGGCCGCAAGCGACCGGCTGACCTCATAGGCGAAGTCGACGTGGCCGGGCGTGTCCATCAGGTTCAGGACGTAGTCGAGCCCGTCCTTCGCCCGATAGTTCAGGCGCACCGTCTGGGCCTTGATGGTGATGCCGCGTTCCTTCTCGATCTCCATCGAATCAAGGACTTGTGCCGACATCTCGCGGGCGGTCAGACCTCCGGTGAACTGGATCAGCCGATCCGACAGGGTGGATTTGCCGTGGTCGATATGGGCGACCACGGAGAAGTTGCGGATTCGGGAAATGGGAGGCGTCGTCATGCTGGGGCGCGGTTAGCATGGGGGGCGGGCGAACGCCAACGGGTGTCGGATAGGCCCCCCGCCCGGATTACTTTGCTGTAATGCCATGGTTGAGCGTTTGAGAACGTCAGGCGAACGCGGTAATGGACGGTTGACCCCCATTTCGGTGCCGGTCTCGGCACCTCGATTTCGCTCTTACCCGGGCGGGCTCTGCGACAGGACGGCTATCGTGATCTTGAAGACCTTCACCCGGGCCGGAATTCTGGCAACGGCGGTGCTTGTTGTGGCGTCGTGCGGCAGCGACGACGCCAAGAAGGCCGAAGCGGAGAAGGCCGGATCGGTAGCGTCGGCGGGTCAGACCGTGACGGTCGCCACCGCAGCCCTGACCGCCATGCCCCGCATCGTCACGGCCTCGGGCAGTGTCTCGGCCTGGGAAGAGGTTCCCGTTGGTGCCGAGGTCGGCGGGCTCGTTGCCACAGCCGTCTATGTCGATGAGGGCACCTACGTCCGTCAGGGGCAGCCGCTGGTCCAGTTGAACGATGACCTGCTTCAGGCCCAGTTGCGCCAGCAGCAGGCCCAGGTTCAGACAGCCGAAGCGAATGCAGCGCGCGATGCCGCCGCCCTGGGTCGCGCCCAGGAACTGAAGGAGAAAGGCTTCCTCAGCCAGGCCTCGCTGGACACGGCCCTGGCCAACCAGCGGGCCAGCACCGCCGGTGTCGCCTCGGCCCGTGCGGCCCTGTCCGAGACACAGACCCGTCTGGCCCAGGCGACCCTGCGCGCACCGGTCGCCGGTCTGGTCATCAGCCGCAGCGTCACGCGCGGCCAGATCGTTCAGGCGGGAACCGAAATGTTCCGCATGGTCCGCGACGGCCGTCTTGAACTGGATGCCCAGGTGCCTGAAACCGAACTGGCCCTCGTCCGCCCAGGTCAGTCCGCCACCATCACTTCCGATCAGGTCGGTCAGGCGACAGGCCGGGTCCGGATCGTGACGCCTGAGGTCGATGCCACCAGCCGCCTGGGCGTTGCCCGGGTCGCCCTGTCCGGGTCCGGTGGATTCCGCCCCGGCATGTTCGCCAAGGCCGAGATCGACGTTGGTGCCCAGCCGACCATCACCGTGCCGACAGCCTCGGTCCTTTACCGCGAGAACCGCTCGGGTGTCTTCGCGCTGGGCGGAGACAACCGGGTCCGCTTCACCCCGGTCGTGGTTTTGTCGCGCAGCGCCACCCAGACTTCGGTTACCGGCATTCCGGCCGGAACGCGGGTCGTGGTCGAAGGCGCGGGCTTCCTCGGCGATGGTGACCGCGTCACCGTATCGGGTCCGGCAGCGGCGACCGCGCCCTCTGCTGCGACCTCGCGCTAGGACACGGTCATGAAGAACATCTCCTCCTGGTCGATCAAGAATCCGATCCCGATCATCCTGATGTTCGCCCTGCTGACCATCGCGGGCGTGCTCAGCTTCATGAACATGCGGATCAACAACAATCCCGACATCGACTTTCCGCTCGTCGCGGTCACGGCCGTGCGGCCGGGCGCGGCCCCCAGCGAGATGGAGGTGCAGGTCACGCGACTGATTGAGGACTCCCTGGCCGGTCTGTCGGGTGTGCGCCACATCAACTCCCAGATCACCGACGGGGTCTCGTCGACGACCATCGAGTTCGAACTGGGGACCGATACCGAACGGGCGACCAACGACGTGCGCAACGCGATGAGCGGCCTGCGCGCCGACCTTCCACAGGACATGCAGGAGCCCGGGGTCCAGCGTATCGACATCACCGGCGACGCCCTGATCACCTGGGTCGTCAGTTCCACCACCCTGACGCCCGAACAGATCAGCTGGTTCGTCGACAATGACATCAGTCGCACCCTGCTGGCCATCAAGGGGGTGGGCGAGGTCAATCGCGGCGGCGGTGTGGACCGCGAGATCGCGGTCGAACTGGATCCCGACCGTCTGGCCTCCTATGGCCTGACCGCGGCGGCGGTCAGCCAGGCGCTGACCAGCGTCAACTCGGACCAGCCGGGGGGGCGCGTGACCATATCCGGCTCGGAGCGCTCCATCCGGACACTGGGGGCGGCCGGCTCGATCGACGCCTTGCGCGAGACCCTGGTCCCCCTTTCGGGAGGTCGCTCGGTTCGCCTGGGAGACCTGGGTCGCGTCGAGGATCACTGGTCAGAACCACGCCGCCTGGCGCGCTACAACGGCCAGGAAGCCATCACCTTCAACTTCCTGCGCTCGCGCACGGCGTCCGAGGTCAAGATCGCGGAAAAGGTCCGCGACGCTGTCAAGGAGATCGATGAGGCCCACCCCGAACTGACCATCCGTCAGGTCACCGCCAGCGTCGAACAGATCGAGGAAAGCTATATCGCATCGCTGGAAGCCCTGCTGCTGGGTGCGGTGCTGGCCGTCATCGTCGTGTTCATCTTCCTGCGGGACTGGCGGGCGACCTTCATCACGGCCATGGCCATGCCCCTGTCCCTGATCCCCGCCTTCGCCATCCTCGGACCGATGGGTCAGTCCCTGAACGTGGTCAGCCTGCTGGCCCTGTCACTGACCATCGGTATCCTGGTCGATGACGCCATCGTGGAGATCGAGAACATCGTCCGACACATGCGCGATGGCAAACCGCCCTATGACGCCTCCATGGAAGCCGCCGACGAGATCGGCCTGGCCGTCGTCGCCACGACCGCGACCATCATCGCCGTCTTCGCACCCGTCGGCTTCATGCCCGGCATCATCGGCCAGTTCTTCAAGGCCTTTGCCCTGGCCGCCTGTGTTTCGGTCGCCTTCTCGCTCGTCGTGGCGCGGACGCTGACGCCGCTGATGGCTGCCTATCTTCTCAAACACCACAAGCACGACGATGCCGACCCCTTCTGGATGTCGGGTTATCTGAAGGCCCTGAGCTGGAGCCTGAAGAATCGCTGGAAGGTCTTCGGTATCGGCACGGTCCTGTTCGTGGGCTGCGGCTTCCTCGCCACCAAGGTGCCATTCGAGTTCTCGCCAGGCGGCGATGTCGGCCGGGCCGGCTTCTCGGTCGAACTGCCGCCAGGAGCCACTCTGGCCCAGACCGATGCGGTCGTTCAGCGAATCACCAGCGATCTGCGCGCCCGGTCCGAGGTGACCTCGGTCTATGCCTCGATCGGAGGACAGGAGGTCAACCAGGCCAATGTCTATGCCGATCTCATCGACAAGGGTGCCCGCGACCTCAGTCAGCAGCAGTTTGCCCGCGAAATGGTCGATGGCTGGAAACGCATTCCAGGGGCCCGGATCGGGGCAGGCGTTGCCCAGCAGGGCGGCGGGCCCAGCGACGGTACCAAGTACCAGTTCGCCATCCTTAGCGACAACGGGGCCGCCCTGACGGCGGCGGCCCGCAAGGTCGAGGCCGAGATGCGCACCGTTCCCGGCCTGGCCAATGTCGTCAACACCGCTTCGATCGCCCGCCCCGAAATCCTCGTCACCCCACGCCCGGATCAGGCGGCACTGATGGGGGTCTCGACCACCGCAATTTCTCAGGCTGTGCGCGTCGCGACCATCGGGGACGTCGATCAGAATCTGCCCAAATACAATCTGGGCGACCGTCAGGTGCCGATCCGCCTGAGGCTGACCACCGATGCCCGCGAGGATCTGTCGGTCATCGAGAACCTGCGCGTCCCGACTGCGAGCGGAACGGCTGTGCCGCTCAGTGCCGTCGCCGACATCCGGTTCGGAGCCGGACCGTCCCAGGTCCTGCGCCAGGATCGCAGTCGCGTTGCCACTATCTCGGCCGAGCTGGACGGCATTCGAAGCGGCGAAGCGGGCGTGGCGGTGAACAAGCTGCCCTCCGTCAAGAACCTGCCGGAAGGCGTGCGCCAGGTTCCAGCGGGGGATCAGGAATTCATCCAGGAGATGATCACCGGCTTTGCCGTCGCCTTTGGCACCGGCATCCTGTTGATGTACGCCGTCCTGGTGCTGCTGTTCCGCAGTTTCGCCTATCCGATCACCATCATGGCCTCGTTGCCCCTGGCGATCGGTGGTGCCTTCGTGGCCCTGATGGTCGGTGGATCCAGCTTCTCGATCTCGTCCCTGATCGGGGTGCTGATGCTGATGGGGATCGCGGCCAAGAACTCGATCCTGCTGGTCGATTATATCGTCATCGCTGAACAGGAGGGACAGCCCCGACTGGATGCCATCATGGACGCGGCGCACAAGCGGGCGCGGCCGATCCTCATGACGACCTTCGCCATGGGGGCCGGGATGATCCCGGTGGCCGTGGGCTGGGGTGCAGACGTCGAGTTCCGGCAGCCGATGGCCATTGCGGTGGTGGGAGGGCTGATTTCCTCGACCTTCCTGTCGCTGCTGTTCATTCCGCCGATCTTCACCATTGTCGACGACATCAGCGGGTGGTTCCGACGCAGACTGGGGACTGCGTTCGCTGGCCAGAGGCAGGTCGCGCCACATAAGGGTGCGGTCCAGGCACCGGCGGAATAGGGGCAGGGACCACTGCCTCTGTCTGGGGCGCGTTCAGGGTCTGTCGTGTTGCGACTTGAACCCGGGGGCGCGCCTCTATATAGCGACCCGTCTTGCGCACGACGCTTCGGCGACATGGGCATGAAACCGAGACAGTGGCTGGGTAGCTCAGCTGGTTAGAGCGGTGGATTCATAACCCACAGGTCGGCGGTTCGAGCCCGCCTCCAGCCACCAATCGGTCCGCCTGCCAAACTTGCCTCATCGGGCAAGGCGGGGCGCAGGCAACCTGTGCCGCAGGTTTGCGTTTCCAGCCCAGGTTCATTCCACTGGAGACCCCCATGCTCATCCGTTCGCCTGCCTTCATTGCCCCCCTGATGCTGGTGGCTGCCCTGCCGTTTGGCCTGATGGCCTGCTCGCCCGCCGAACAGGACAATGCCCAGTCCGAGGCCAGCGAGACCGCAGCAGAGACCGGGCAGGCCGCCGAGAAGGCCGGTTCCGCTCTCGCAGAAGAAGCCTCTCAGGTTGGCTCGGCCGTGGCCGCTGGTGCCAAGGAGGCCGCCCAGGAGGTCGATGAAGCCACCGATGCTCTTGCTCGCAAGGCCGACGAACAGAAGGCCGAAACGGCGGCCGACAACAGGGGCAATGTCACGCCGAACTGACGGGGCTTGATGCCTGTCGGTCGATCCGTCTGGACATGGGCGGCAGACGAGGCGACCCTCCCCGTGTCGTAAGGCTGTCAGGCGAGGAATGCAGGCATGGGACGCGAAGTCATTGCCGAGGCGTCATACGCAGGGCGAAACGGTCGCGTGAAGGTGTTGCTGGAAGGCGACGTCCTGATCGTCCGGGCACCGGTCGGTGTCCGTATTCTTCGATCTGACCTTACGGGGGCGCGCGTCGAGGCCGACCGGCTGATCGTTGGGGGACCAGAAGGGCCGCTGACGGTGGTTCTGGGGGCGGTTGAGGCCGCGCGGTGGCTGAAGGCTCTGGAGACACCGCCACCGACCCTGGCGGCCAAGCTTGGCCTGGATGCAAAGGCACGGCTCTGGACCTGGGGTGAACTGAATGACCCTGCTCTGGCCGAGGCGATAAAGGGTATGATTCCGGCATCGGCCTCCGAGGCTACGCTGGGTCTCGTGCGTGCCGCGTCCGAGACGGCGCTGGTCGAGGCGCTCGAGGCGTTTGGCGATTCCCATGCGCCGGTGTGGGTCATCCACGGCAAGGGCAAGGATGTCTTTGGCGACAATTCTGTGCGCACCGCCATGCGAGAACGCGGTTGGATCGACACCAAGAGCTGCGCGGTTTCTACGACCTTGTCGGCGACCCGCTATTCGCAGCGCAAGGATTGACGGTCCCAGTCGCCGATTGCCGCCTGCCACAGGGTCATGGCCGAAATGGCGGCCGTGTCGGCGCGAAGAATCCTCGGACCCAGAGACACCGCGGTGGTGAAGGGAAGGCGTCTCAGCCGGTCCCGCTCGTCGGGGGCGAACCCACCCTCGGGGCCAATCAGGATAGCCCAGGGGCCCGCACCGGCGGCCTGGAGCGCCTCTATGGGCGAAGCTCCACCGGTCTCGTCACAGAACATCAGCCGTCGTGACAGATCCCAACCGTTCAGGATCGCGTCCAGTCTTTCCGGATCCTCGATGACCGGCACATCAAGCCGCCCGGTCTGTTCGGCGGCCTCGATGGCAATGGCGTCGAGCCGATCCAGCCGCACCTTTTCGACATTGGTCCGTCGTGTGATGGTCAGCCGGACCCGCGCCGCGCCGAGTTCGGCGGCCTTCTCGACGATGGTCTCGACGCGGGATTTCTTGACCAGGGCGACGACCAGATCGAGGTCGGGGCCGAACACTTGCGGCCGAACCTGTTCATCACATTTCAGGACCACGCCGCGCTTCAGGTATTCGGCGATCGACGCTCGCCATTCCCCGTCGCGTCCGTTGAACAGCAACAGGTCGTCGCCCTGTTTCAGGCGCATCACGCCGGTCAGGTAGCGCGACTGATCCGGCGTCGGGGCGACGGCGGCGTTGGCGGACAGGGCAGCGGTGACGTGGAGACGGATCATCGGTCGTAGTGATATCGGCATTGGGCGATCAGCAAGCCGTCGTCGGTCTTGCGATAGACCAGTCTATTGCCATGATCGATCCTGCGCGACCACCAGCTGGAAAAGTCACCCCGCAGCGGCTCGGGCTTGCCAGTCCCTGAAAACGGCGTTCGGGCGCACTCCTTGATCAATGTATTGATCTTGGCGAGCAGCTTGCGATCGTGTGTATGCCAATAGAGATAGTCTTCACGGCCCTCGTCCTGAAACGTGATCTTCATTCGATCAGATCGCGGACCTGGCCTTTGCCGGCATCCAGTTCGGCAACCGCCTTTTTGAGCCGCTCCGCGTTGACTGGGCTACGCAGCAGATACTCCGTCTCCTGCCAGGATGTGAAGTCTTCGAGCGACATCAGGACTGCGGCCGGCTTGCCGCCCTCGCGGGTTATGATCGTGTAGTCGTGATCGGACGTCACCCGGTCAATCTGAGCGGCCAGGGTCTTGCGAAGATCGGTTACGGAAATGGCGTTCATGAACTTAATGTACGTAATAGCGTACATTAAGTTCATGTTGAAACGAGCGTTTGATTTGGTCCGCTTATCGCGCCTTCCGTGCCCCGACCGTCATGGTCGCTGGTTGCGCGAGCGAGCCCTCGTTCACGCAGTTGAGTGGATGGTGGGTACCCATTTGTCCAGCCACACCTGCTGCGGATGTGGATGCGGCTGACCGGTGGGTGGAGGGCGACGATCAGTATCACCGCCAGATACTTGCACTTCGCCGGGCCGCCCTTGACCTGGCTGCCGAACAGGCCCCTGTCGCGCCCATGGCGTCAGAGACCGTTTTCATTGTGCAGGCCTATGTTCAGGGGCGCGGCAAGGCCCTTAAGGCGGAGCCTCAGGTCGGTTGCAAGACGGCCGAGGATGCGCGGAGGAAGGCCGAGAGGCTGGCACCGCTGCGGCTCGGCGTCGTGGCATTCTCGGTCTCGGCCGACACCGAGATGGGCGACTATGACGAGAGCCCGACAATTCTGTTCAAGTCGGGCACCCTGCCCGAAATGTTTGACTAGGAACCACCCGATAGCTCGGACCAACGCCATCGTGCCGTCCCCAGGGCGATCCGAGGGCTGTCTGGGGTGTCGTCCATGGTGATGAGGACAAGACCGCGCATGGCTTGCCGGAGGCAGGCAGGCGGCGCGAAGGCGATCTCGAGAGCGATGGCCTGACGCACGCCCGCCAGGCCGCGCCCGGCCTGTCCGGGGCTCTGCAGCCAGTCTCCGTTCCACAGAATCAGGGCACGGCCGCGACCCAGGGCGCGATGGGCGGTTGCGGCGGCCCGTTGAACGTCGGCGTCGGCGCGAAGGGCGTCCTGCAGGCGGCGGACCATGTCGCAGCGACCGCCCGGGCCGCTGGCGGTGCCTGCCTCCGATCCGGAAGCGGGTCCGGCCCGTGTCGCCCCAACCAGTTCGGCTTCACCCAGGTCAACGACCCCGACCGGTGCCGGTTCGGTCCCGACAATAACGGTCGCGACATCGGGTGGCACTGGCCGAGCTGCGCGTGTCGCGGGCCGGAGAGGGGTCGGCGCGACGCGCGTCACCACAGCCATAGCCGCGGGAGGGGGACCGGCGACCGGTCCGGGTGACGGCTCGGGCGGACTATCGGGTGTCTGCGGAGGCGGCAGCGCATCGAGCGTGATCGAAATGACGTCGAATTCGGGGGTCCGGGCGAAAAAAGTCGAGGCCGGGCTCATCGGCAGCAAGAGCAAGGGCAGGAGAGCGAGATGGATCGCCAGACTGATCGCGATCGCCCATGCGAACCCTGTGCCTGATCGTGGTGTCCGGCGCGTCAGGATCAAGGGCGGCGGACGCGTCACGGCGGGATTCCTGTGTTGTCGCAGCAACTTGTCGCGGCATTGATGGGAATGCCCGATCCGGGCGAGACGTCGATGCGATGCTCCAGACCACTGCCGCGCGGCAGGAAGGTGGCGATCGGTGCCCCGCCACGGCCGCTCTGAAGCCAAGCTTTCGGTCAAGCTTGGCCCACGGCCAAGGTGACGTGTTTTCGCCCCTTGCGGGTCCTCATTTGGCCGCCCGACCTCACCTAGCCTTGGGGGTTGCGGCACGATCCGACGTGACGCCCCCACTCCCAGGGAGACCCAAGTTGAAGAAATCCAACCTCAAGACCGCCGCCGTCATGGGCTCGGTGCTCGCGCTCGGCCTGGTGGCCAGCGGCTGTGCCAGCCACAAGTTCGTGCGTGAAAACCTCGCCGTCGTCGATGCCCGCGTCGATCAGACCGACCAGCGTGTAACCCAGGTCCAGGGCACGGCGGGCGAGGCGCTGCAACGTGCCACCGACGCCCACAAGCTCGCCGAAGGCAAGTTCCTGTACGAAGTCGTTCTGTCCGATGACTCGGTCAAATTCCCGACCGACGTCGATGCCCTGTCGACCGAGGCCGAGCAACGGCTGGCCGAACTGGCACAGCGGCTGAAGGCCGAGAACCGCAACGTCTACCTGGAGATCCAAGGTTATACTGACGCCTCTGGCCCCGAAGGTTACAACCAGCAACTGGGAGCCGCACGCGCCGAGGCGGTGCGTCGCTCGCTGAGCCGACAGGGTATCGCCCTGAACCGGATGGCGACCATCTCCTATGGCGAAGAATCGCCGGTCGCCCCGAACGAGACCCCAGAAGGTCGGGCACAGAACCGTCGCGTGGCGATCGTGGTGCTGAGCTGACGATCGGCGACGACCATTCCATCCGGAACGGTCGTCGCTCGCCGTCTGGGTGGTTGACGAGACTGCCATGGCGGACGATTGGCTAGGCTCATGACCGACTTTCTGACTGCGCCGCAAAACACTCCGCTGGATGCCCCTCGCAATGGGCTGGAACAGATCATCGAGGCCGCCCTGGCGGATCCCGTCCACTGGCGGGCTTTCGAGCAGGTGTTGCCGACCGTGGACCTGTTCCTGGCCCCTGACGGCCAGATGCTGCAGGGGATCGAGCCGGGCGCTACAGGGATGCGAACCCTGAGGCCCGACGAGGGGATGGACGTCAAGGGCGTCACTCTGGACGACGGACGTGTGGCGGCCGGAGTCTTCACCGATCCGGAGCGGCTGAAGTCAGCCTGGGGCGAAGACACCGTCTTCATCGCCATGAACGCGCATCAGGTGCTTTATCTTTTCCGCGAGGGACCGATCATCCTCAATCCCGGGTCGCCCCGGGTCATGCTGTTCCAGAAGGACGACATCGAGGCGCTGCTCAAGGCCGCAGGCCTGGCCGAGGGCCAGAGGCAGCTCGGGGGACGGCCCACCGGCACGGTCCAGCTGGGCAGGCCCGAGATCGAACCCACACTCCTGGTGGATCGTCTGAAGGCTGCGGTCGGTCCCGTTGGCGGTACAGGGATCACTGCAGCCTGGCTGGCCCGCGCTCACTGGGCCGAGGTCAACCGGTGGGGCTGGTATCTCGACGTGAGAACGACCCGGCCGATGGACGAAATCAAGGCCATGATCGGTCGGGCCGTGACCGGGGTGTCGTTCGGTCAGGAGACCCTGGACATCGCCGTCGAGGCCCCTGGTACACGCGACGGGGTCGGTATCCGGATCGTCTGACGCCCTATCGCTTCGTGAACCGTTTGGCGTCGGCCGCAAGGCTGGAGCCCCAGTCGGACTGTTCCTGGGCCGGTTCGGCGAGGAAGGGCAGTTCGCCGGCGACTCCGCGCAGCGCCAGAGCCAGCGGCAGGGCGAACAGGGGCAGAAGGCGCAAGGGTTTGCGGCGCTTGTCCGCAACATCCCACCCCTCGGCCTCGAAGGCCTCGATCATTTCGGCCGGCGACAGCCTTTCGATGCCGTCCCAGTCGACGGGCCGTGTCACGGCGTCGGCCTCGTCCAGAGACAGGCCGAAGACGGCGCGGGCGACCGGATCAATCTCGTCGAGGCCTTCGGGGGCGTCCGGGTCGGCGAAGCGCGGCTTCATCAGCGCCTTGAGTTCGAGGGCATCGACGCCGGGCAGGTCGGCGAGACGGCGGAGCGGTGTATTGGCCATGGAACCATCTAATCTCGTGCAGATTAGTCAACAAGACGTCGTTAGTCAGTCGCAAGGCTGTAGGGCCTGTACCAATCTAGATTGTCATTGCCGCTTGGTTAAGCTTGGGCAATGAATGACGCTGGAACGAGGAAACGGCATAGCCATGGATTGTCGCATTCTTCGAATGCTAACCCTGAAGGCGAACGGCCATCTCGTCTGCGATGACAGCAGCGGGTATGGTCTCCTGCTTGGTGAGGTCAGTGCCAATCCGGGCTGGAATATCCGTCAGGTGATTGATGGCCCAGTCTATGCCCACGTCCGTCGATCCTTTGCCGAAGGTCGCCCCCCATGGCCTGGCGTCTGCGAGGGGTGTCACACATTTTCGCCAGGCGGTGTGGCTCTGGACAGTCTGGGTAGCCGTATACGGCTGATGGTCGAGCCGACTCTGGCCTGCGACCTTGCATGTCCTGCCTGCCTTCGCAAGAAGGAGGGTCGGACGCGGGCAGGGTCGTGGGATCTCGACCCGGCGATCTTTGAAGCACTGCTGAAAAGTTGCGCCAAGAGCGGCATCGATATCGAGGAAGTCCATTATCTCGGCTGGGGCGAACCATTGCTTTATCCTGGGTTGGCGGAACTGACCCACCTGGTCCGCAAATGGCATCCCGACTGTGTTCAGGAGGCGACGACCAGCGGCAGTATCGTCTTTCAGGATTTTCTCGAAGATGTTGATCTCGACAAGCTGACTGTGTCTTGCGACGGGGTTCGGCAGGAATCTTACGTTCGATATCGACGACAGGGCCAGATCGAAAAGGTCTGGACACTGTTCGCGAGTCTGGAGCGCTTCAAGAAGCGGCCCTTTGTCGAATGGAAGTATATTCTGTTCGAACACAACGACAGCAACGAAGACGTCGCTCTCGCACAATCGTTGACTGAGACCTATGGTCTGGACTCTTTGCTTTTCATTATCACCCATTCCAAATGGGCGTCTCAGCGCTATACCGTTGATACGCTACGCTCCTTTCCGTTGACGACTGAGCTGGCGACCATCTCGCCGGCTGCCGGAATTAGCACGATCAAGCGTTCCGCTCGGATCTTGTCCGAAATCTCGGAAATGGGCCACCGGGATGAGCTGAGTTTCTTTATTGATCAGATCCATGTCACCGTCAGCGAAGTCCTTGAAATTCGGGGCTGGTCGGCCGTGGCGGGTGGGGGGCGCATCGACGACATCGTCTGCTACCGGGGTCCTCAGCAGCTCGCCCGAACACGCCCCACCGAGCCCCGCCGCGATGTCGCCAAGGCTATGCCCAACATGTCTGATCCGATGTGTGGGTTCACCTTTCGTATCCCGTGTGAAACTGCAAGCCACTACAACACCCTCCAGTTCGTGGTGTCTTTCGAGGGTCGTGAAAGCCTGTTCTCGATGGCATTCGCCTTTGAATGACCGGCAAGGCGACTGGATTATGTCCCTGTAACTATCGCATCCCATTGCGCCTGCTAGGGTAGCGTCTTCCCGATGTGTTTGCCGGAGTATGCCGATGACCCGCCTCGTTTCCATTCGTGGCCTGATGATCGGCTGTTCGGCGTTGGCACTGCTCGGAGGGGGGGCTCTAGTCGATGCGCCGGCAATGGCCCGGGAGGCCTCGTCTTCCCGTCTGGAGGCCCTGACGCCGCCGCCGCTGAACTACAGGCACCGCACCCTATCCAATGGGCTGAATGTCTATGCGATGCCGGATCCGACTGCGGGCACGGTGACGATCCAGGTGTGGTACGATGTCGGCGGCAAGGACGATCCTCAGGGGAGGTCGGGGTTTGCCCACCTGTTCGAACACATCCTGAGCCGCAAGACGGTCAACCTGCCTTACGGCCAGATCTCGACCCTGGTCGAGAACGCGGGCGGGACCCGCAATGCCTCCACCAGTCAGGATACCACCAACTACTACGAGACCGTGCCGCCCCAGTATCTGGAGCAGATGCTGTGGACCCATGCCGAGAGGATGGCGCGGCCGGTGGTCGATCAGGCCGTGTTCGAGGCCGAGCGGTCCATCGTCAAGGAGGAGCTGCGCCAGAACGTACTGGCACCGCCCTACGGCCGGTTCGGGCGGTTCGTGATCGGCGACAATTCCTTTGACGACAGCATCTATCGCCGCTCGGTGATCGGCTCGATCGAGGAACTGGACACTGCCGTCCTGCCCGACGCCCTGGCTTTCCACGAGGCCTATTACCGGCCCGCGACCGCGACCCTGATTGTGTCGGGCAATTTCGATCCGGCCCAGCTGGACCGCTGGGTCGACCAGTATTTCACCGACATCGAAAACCCGGCCCGGCCGGTCCCTCAGTTCCAGCGCCAGCCCGTGGCGCGGCGTACGGCCCCACGCTCGGTCGTCGCCTATGCGCCGAACGTGCCGTTGCCGGCCATCGCCGCCATTTTCCAGGGGGTGGCCGACTCCAGTCCCGACGCGGCGGCCCTGGAGGTCCTGTCGGCCGTGATGTCGCGGGGCGAAAGCTCCCGGCTTTACAAGGCCCTGGTCTATGACAAGCAACTGGCCAGTTCGGCCTTCCTGAATGCCCAGGGCCAGGAAGAGGCCGGATCCATCGTCGCCCAGGTCACGGTCGCCCAGGGCAAGGCGGTCGAGGACGCCGAAACCGCGCTGAATCTCGAACTCGATCGTATCCGCAACGAACCGATCACCCCGGCAGAACTGGCCGAGGCCCAGACCGAACTGCTGTCCGCCGATCTTCGTCAGCGCGAAACCGCGTCCGGCCGGGCGTTCATCCTTGGCCGGGTGCTGATTGCCGCGCACGATCCCACGGCCGCCGATGACCGGATCGCTGCCATCAAGGCGGTGACAATCGCTGACGTCCAGCGGGTCGCGCGGACCTATCTGGACGAAAGGGCTCGCGTCTCGGCCCGCTATCTGGACCAGGGCCAGGCTCCGGCCGGAACGCCAGAATTCGATTCCCAGACGACCTGGCGCAATCCGGCACCCATGCCGGTGTTCCTGAGCGTGCCGCCCGCGATCCTGGCGCCCCATGCGCTCCTGCCCGAGGGTGAGCGTCAGGCTCCCCCGACACCGGGGGCGGCGAGGCCGATGCGCCCTCCGGTGATCGCCGAGCGGGTTCTGTCGAACGGTCTGCGGGTCATCGTGGCGAAGTCGACCGACCTTCCGATCATGAATGCTCAACTGGTCATCAACGGCGGCGCGGCAGGCGATCCGGCGGATAGACCCGGCCTGGCCAGCATGACCGCGAACCTGGCAACCCAAGGGGCGGGCGGCCGTTCGGCCCCCCAGATCGCCAGTACCCTGGAGGCGCTCGGGGCCAATATTGGCGGGGGAGCCGGGGCAGATTCCACGGCCCTGTTCGTCTCGGCACCGACGGCGTCCGCCGATGCGGTCGGAGCCGTTCTGGCCGATGTGATCCAGCGCCCGACCTTCGAACCGGTCGAGGTCGAACGGTCGCGGGTGAGGGCGGTCAACGCCCTGAGAGTCAATCTGCGCCAGCCTGGACCAGTCGCAGGCCAGGTCCTGGCGCGCCTGGCCTTTGGCGATGCCGCCTATGGTGCACCATCGGGCGGCACGATCGCTTCGCTGGGAGCTCTTACGCGCGACGAGATCGTGGCATCGCATCAACGCTGGTGGCGACCCGACAATGCAGCCCTGATTGTCACGGGCGGGATGACGGCCGAGGAAGGCTTTGCCTTTGCCGAAAAGACCCTGGGCGGCTGGGCCAGACCGGCCGGTGCGGTGCCGACAACACCCGCCCGCGCAGGCACGCCCCTGCCGCCGCGCGTCGTCGTGGTGGACCTGCCCGGCTCGGGTCAGGCGGCGGTGACGGCCGCCGTGCCGGGGCCCCGTCGCGGCGACGCGGCCTTCTATCCCCTGTCGGTTGCCGGTGCCGTGATCGGTGGCGGCCAGAACGGGCATCTGTTCCAGGAGGTCCGTGCCAAGCGGGGCCTCAGCTACGGGGCCTATGCCTCGGTCAATGCCCGGCGTGATGGTGGATTGCTGACCGCCACGACACAGACCAAGAACGAGAGCGCATCCGAGGTGGTGGATCTGGTTCTGGCCGAACTGGACCGGCTGGTGACCGAACCCGTAACCGAGACCGCCGTGCGCGATCGCGAGACCTTCCTGACCGGCGGCTTCTCGCGCTCCATCGAGACGACTCAGGGGTTGGGCGGCTTCATCGCCGATGCGGTGACCTATGGTCTGCCGCTCGACGAAAGCATCACCTATGCCGGCAAGATCGAGGCGACGACTCCCGAGAGTCTTCAGGCCGTGGCGCAGTCCACCCTGGGGTCGCAGCGAGCCTATGTCGTCGTGGTGGGCGAAAGCGCGATGTTCTTGGACCAGCTGCGCGTCAAGCATCCTGACCTGGTCGTCATTCCGTCATCGAACCTGGATCTCGGGTCGGCGTCGCTAGGCGCGGACTAGGGACCTTGGAGGACCGTCTGTATGCCCGAATCTACTTGAGGACAGATCGGCCCGGAACCGAAATCCGCGGGGTGATTGCGCGCGCGTTCGGCGGGCGGATCGATGCGGGTACGGTCATCGTCGATGGGCTTGTCATCGCGACCAGTCAAAGCCGTTTCGGCAAAATCGACGCCCCGCGACCGGACTGTGTCGAGTGGCCTATCTCACTCGAAGTCGAACCGGAGGCCGGGATGGGCATGGACGGGTTCGTGACATCCGTCTCGCGGATCCTCGATCAGGCAAAGGCTGCCGCAATCGAGGCCGTCGTATCTTGTGATTTCGAGGAGCGGTTCGCGCCAGACTTCCGGCTGAACGGATAGCCGCTACTGTGCCGCCTTCTCCGGCACGGCGGCGGCAAAGGCGGGGAGGGACTGGCACCGGGTCTCGACATCCAGCAGGCGCGGCCAGCGGATGTCCAGGCCAAAGCGCCGGGCATTGGCCATCTGGGGGATCAGGAACAGGTCTGCCAGGGTCGGTGCCGCGCCACAGGCATAGGGGCCGTCGAACCCGGCAAGGAGCTGATCCAGGGCCTCGAATCCCTGTTCGATCGTATCGCGCCCCCATTTCTGGACCTGGGGTTCCTCAAACCCCAGACCCCGCAGGCGGCCCAGAACACGCAGGTTCTGGACCGGATGGGTGTCACAGGCGATGACCATGGCGCAGGCCCTGATCCGGGCCCGCATGATCGCGTCGCCGGGCAGGAGGGGCGGTTCGGGCTGGATCTCCTCCAGATACTCACAGATCGCAAGAGACTGGGTCAGGACCGCGCCGTCGTCCAGGATCAGGGCCGGTACCAGACCCTGGGGGTTGATCTTCAGATAGTCGGGCGCGCGCTGCGTGCCCTCCAGCAGCTGGTGGGGCACGGCGTCGGCGTCCAGCCCCTTGAGCGCCAGGGCGATACGGACGCGCCAGGCGGCGGTGGATCGGAAATAGCCGTGCAGGATCATGTGGGGGCTCAGGCGTTTGGTGGTCCGACCGTGACCTCGAGCGGCACCAGTCCGTCGATCGTCACGACCAGGTGCTGGCCCACCGAAACCGGGCCGACGCCCGATGGCGTGCCAGTGTAGATCAGGTCGCCAGGCTGAAGCGTATAAAGTTGCGATACAAAGGAGATCAGGTCCTCGACGGGCCAGATCTGGTCGCCCAGGTCCCCGGTCTGGCGCACGGTACCATCGACGGTCAACTGGATCGCGCCGATGGTCGGATCGAACCCCGCGGCGGGGGTCAGGGGCCCGAGCGGTGCCGACTGCTCGACGTTCTTGCCTGCGTCCCACGGGCGGCCCTTGGCCTTGGCCTGGCTCTGGAGATCGCGACGGGTCATGTCCAGGCCGCAGCCATAGCCCCAGACGTGATCGAGGGCGTTTTCAGGCGAGATGTCGCGTCCAGCCTTGCTGATGGCCACCACCAGTTCGGCCTCGAAATGATAGTCGTTCGTGCCTTGAGGATAGGCGATGGTCGATCCGGTAGGGACAACGGCCTCGGCCCACTTGGTGAAGAAGAAGGGCGGGGTCCGGTCAGCGCCTGTATGGGGGACGGCCCCCATTTCAGCGGCATGGGCGGCATAGTTCTGACCAATGCAGAACACGCGACGCACAGGGAAGTCGTCATTCGTGATCGTGTTGGCAAGGACGGGCGATAGCGGAGCGAAGACGGTGGCCATGACTCAGTCATAGCCCAATCCTGTGTCTTTGGGAGGTCTTGTGATCGTGAAGACCTCCCTGGCCGACGGCTCAAGAGATGACGACAGGTCAGGAGGCCGCTAGGTAGGATCCATGGACTCTGACACCCCCCAAGCTCCCGCACCCGCTCTGCAGGGCGAGCCATCGCCTACCGCATTCGGCAAGGGATTCGTGCGCGACGCCTGGTATTTCGTTGCCTTGGCGCGCGACGTCCGGGCGACGTCGCTGACGCGATACGAACTGATGGGCGAGCCGGTGCTGATCGGACGTACCCGGGCCGGGGACGTGTACGGCTTGCGTGACATCTGCCCGCACCGGGCGGCACCGCTCTCGGCCGGGCGACTGGTTGAGCATCCGGGCGAGGGAGAGACGGTGGAATGCTGTTATCATGGATGGCGCTTCCGACCGGATGGCGTCTGTGCCGCCATCCCTTCGCTGGTTCAGGACCAGGCCTATGAGGTGGATCGTATCCGGGTGAAGACCTATCCGGTCGTCGAAAGCCAGGGCATGGTGTTCGTCTGGATGCGTGCCGACCCGCGCTCGGATGCCGATCCCGATTACCAGCCGCCGGTATTCCCGGGCGTGGTCGGTGGCGAGGCCAGACTGGTCGAGTCGATGGATTTCGACAGCCATATCGACCATGCGGTCGTGGGTCTGATGGACCCCGCCCACGGGCCCTACGTCCATCAGCAGTGGTGGTGGCGTTCGACCGGGTCGATGCACGAGAAGGCCAAGGCGTTCGAGCCACGCCCACAGGGCTTTGCCATGGTGCGCCATGCCCCGTCGTCGAACAGCCGGGCCTATAGAATTCTGGGCGGAGCTCCGGCCACCGAAATCACCTTCCGCCTGCCCGGGTATCGGTGGGAGCATATCCAGGTGGGAGACAGACAGGTGCTGGGCCTGACCTGTCTGACGCCGGTGTCAGATACGAAGACGCGGATAACCCAGATTTTCTGGTCCGATCACTGGGTCTTCGGCCTGGCGCGTCCCTTCCTCAGACTGGGCGTGCGTGCCTTCCTTCGTCAGGACGGAGGGATGGTGAATCTTCAGAACGAGGGTCTGAAATACGATCCTGTCCTGATCTGGATCGACGATGCGGACCGCCAGGCCAAATGGTACCAGCAATTGAAACGCGAATGGACGAGAAGCCGGGCCGAAGGGCGACCGTTCGAAAATCCAGTCAAGGCGACCCTGCTGCGGTGGAAGAGTTGACTCGCCAGTCGCGAACTGAGGCCGGACCAGTCTGGCAAGACCGACCGACGCCTTAGGTAATCCGTTTGGCCGACAGGGGATCACTGGCCGGGAAGCTTTCTTCCAGACCCTCATCGACCAGGGCTTCCTGACGATCTTCCACGTAGCGGTCGGCCTGTTTCAGCTGATCGGGCTTGCCATGCTCAGGAGTGGCACTGCGGGCGTGCGGTGTCGCTGTATCGGCGTCCTGCTTATGACGGGTCGGATCACTCATCGGGTCTGCTCCTGTGGTGGGCTGTCGGGGCCGTAGCCCAGGTCGGCGATATCGTCGTCAGACAGGGTCCGGGATTCCCAGTGGCCGGCCGAGGCCTGGGCTCCGCGCTCGTTTTCCATGAGGCCGGAATAGACGAGCTCGACCTCGTCCTCTCCACGCTGCCCATCGCTCTCGCCGTCGATCTTGTTGAGGGGAAAGCCGTCGGCACCAAGCAGGGCGTCGGCCTCTGCCTCGATTCCGGCGGACCCCAGGTCGTCTTCGAGGTCCTGATCGTCCTCGTCGAAATCCTCGTCGTCGGCATCGCCGTCGGCCTGGGTGACATCCAGGACGTCGTCGGCTTCGTCCAGCAGGAACTCGCCGTCCCCTTCGTCATCCAGATGCGTTTCGTCGAAGGTTTCGGACTGGTCCTGTTCGTCGGGCTGGTCGATATCGGGCATGGTCGCCTCCCTGTTGAGCAGGACAAACGACTGTCGATCGGGGGCGTTCCCTGAAGATCTACCGGTCTATTCGGGGATGTCGCTGAAGTTGCCGTATCCGCTGCGGGCCAGGTTCCCGAACCGCGTGGTGTCGGCGTCGAAGCTCAGTTTGACGATACCGATGGGGCCGTGGCGCTGCTTGCCGATGACGACCTCGGCCTGATGCTGGAGGCGGTCCATGTCTTCCTGCCACTGCATGTGTTCGGGCGAGCCTTCGCGCGGTTCGGTCCGGCCAAGGTAGTAGCTCTCGCGATAGACGAACATCACGCAGTCGGCGTCCTGCTCGATCGAGCCGGATTCGCGAAGATCCGACAGCTGCGGGCGCTTGTCCTCGCGGTTCTCGACCTGACGCGACAGCTGCGACAGGGCGATGATCGGGACATTCAGCTCCTTGGCCAGGGCTTTCAGACCGCCGGTGATCTCGGAGACCTCCTGCACCCGGTTCTTCTGGGCATTGCCCTCGCCCACGGTAATGAGCTGGAGGTAGTCGACGATGATCAGGTCGAGACCCTGTTCCATCCGTTTCAGGCGGCGCGCGCGGGCCGCCAGCTTGGAGATGGCCAGACCGCCGGTGGCGTCGATATACAGCGGACTTTCGCCGATCTCGATGGCGGCGTCGCGGACCTTGCCGAAATCACTGGCGTCGATCTCGCCCTTGCGCAGCCGGTCGGAAGACACGCCGGACGCATCGGCCAGGATCCGCATGGCCAGCTGTTCGGCGCTCATTTCCAGCGAGAAGAAGGCGACGACGC
>Ga0075012_10000462_pt1 | contig 43621 bp, 39 predicted proteins | sample All_14_2_FD_71474 | JGI IMG/M metagenome (GOLD analysis project Ga0075012, IMG submission 71474) | Freshwater microbial communities in response to fracking from Pennsylvania, USA - Allegheny Zone_MetaG_DW_15 | ecosystem: Environmental > Aquatic > Deep subsurface > Groundwater > Drilled...
GTGCGCGTCGGCGACAAGACGCTGCACGAGATCAGCCGCCTGCCGCTGGGCGAGGCGCGCAACTACTTCAACTGCCTGCAACTGCCCGGCCATAAAGCGCAGATCGCCGACAAGATCCTCAAGGAAATCACCGCCCGGCTGAGTTTCCTGATCGACGTCGGCCTCGATTACCTGTGCCTCGAACGCTCGGCCGAAACGCTGTCCGGCGGCGAGGCGCAGCGCATCCGCCTGGCCTCGCAGATCGGCTCCGGCCTGACCGGCGTCATGTACGTGCTGGACGAACCGTCAATCGGCCTGCACCAGCGCGACAACGACCGCCTGCTGCAGACGCTCAGGAACCTGCGCGACATGGGCAACACCGTGATCGTCGTCGAACATGACGAAGACGCCATCCGCAGCGCCGACTACGTCGTCGACATCGGCCCCGGCGCCGGCGTCCATGGCGGCCACATCGTCGCCGAAGGCACGCCGGCCGCGGTCGCCGCCAACCCGGCCTCGCTGACCGGCGCCTACCTGTCCGGCCTGCGCGAGATTTCGGTGCCAAAAACGCGTCGACCGCAGAATCCCGAAAAACAACTGAAAGTCGTCGGCGCCTACGGCCACAACCTGCGCGACGTCACGCTGGAAATCCCCGGCGGGCTATTCACCTGCATCACCGGCGTCTCCGGCTCGGGCAAATCGACACTGATCAACGACACGCTGTACGCCGCCGCTGCCCGACACCTTTACGGCTCGACCACCGAACCCGCACCGCACAAGGAAATCATCGGCCTCGACCTGTTCGACAAGGTGATCAACGTCGACCAGTCACCGATCGGCCGCACGCCGCGCTCCAATCCGGCCACCTACACCGGCCTGCTGACACCGATCCGCGAACTGTTCGCGCAGGTGCCGGAATCGCGGGTGCGCGGCTACGGCCCCGGCCGCTTCAGCTTCAACGTCAAGGGGGGCCGCTGCGAAGCCTGCCAGGGCGACGGCATGATCAAGGTGGAGATGCACTTCCTGCCCGACATCTACGTCCCCTGCGACGTCTGCCATGGCAAGCGCTACAACCGCGAAACGCTGGAAATCCAGTACAAGGGCAAGAACATCCACGACGTGCTCGGCATGACCGTCGAGCAGGCGCGCGAGTTCTTCGACCCGGTCCCGGTCGTCGCCCGAAAATTGCAGACCCTGGTCGACGTCGGCCTCAGCTACATCACCCTCGGCCAGGCGGCAACGACGCTGTCCGGCGGCGAGGCGCAGCGGGTCAAGCTGGCGCTCGAACTGTCCAAGCGCGACACCGGCCGGACGCTGTACATCCTCGACGAACCGACCACCGGCCTGCACTTCGCCGACATCGAACTGTTGTTGAAAGTCCTGCACCGCCTGGCGGACCACGGCAACACCATCGTCGTCATCGAACACAACCTCGACGTGATCAAGACCGCCGACTGGCTGGTCGACCTTGGCCCCGAAGGCGGCGACGGCGGCGGCCGCATCCTCGTCGCCGGCACGCCGGAACAGGTCGCCAAATGCAAGACCAGCCATACCGGGCGTTTCCTGAAACCGCTGCTGGAGAAAAAGGCATGAGCGCCGCAGAATTCAAGGGCAAGAAAGGGCTACGCCGCCTGTGGAACGCCCTCGGCTACTCCCGCGACGGCCTCGGTGCCGCATGGACGAACGAAGCCGCCTTCCGCGAGGAAGTCATGCTCGCCGTCGTCGCCATCCCGCTGGCGCTATTTCTCGGCGAAACCGGTGTCGACCGCGCACTGATGGTCGGCAGCATCCTGCTCGTGCTGATCGTCGAAATCCTCAACTCTGCCGTCGAGGCCGTCGTCGACAAGGCCTCACCGGAAAAGCACGAACTCGCCAAGCGCGCCAAGGACATGGGCAGCGCGGCAGTGCTGCTGTCGCTGGTCAACGCGGCAGCGGTCTGGGCTTGCGTGTTGTGGCCAGCGGGGTAACACCAGTCAGGCTCGTGGTGCTAGCCGGCCTTATCTTTTACGCGGCCGCTGAGAATCGCTAGCCGACAGCTTCGGGGGGCTTTCTACCCTTAATCAAAGTTCGACCAGCCTTCCCTGCAACGGAAACCAAACCGCCAGCCGGAGCGGCAGCGGGTCGCCGGCAAACAGCCCGGCATAGCGCTCAAGCTGCAGGCGGAAGCCTTCGGCGCGGGCGGGTAGCTCTTCCACCGGCACGCGCACGGTCTTGTAGTCGATGATCCAGCGGACGCCGTCGGCGATGAAAATCCGGTCGATCACGTGGTTGACCGCAACATCGCCGTCGCGGCTGCTCCAGGCTTGCTCGGCGGCGCCGGATTCGTGGTCGGCAAGCAGCCAGCGGCCGGTGGCGGAGTCGAGCGTCGTGCGCAGCGCGCTCAGGGCTTCGCTGGCGCCTTGCGCGGCCTGGGTTTCGTCGTGGCCCTGCGCCTGCAGCCAGCGCCGCCAGCCGGGCGTCAGGCTGTCCAGCCGGTGCGCCGGCCAGGCAGGCAAGCCCTGGCGGACGATCAGTTCCAGGCAGCGATGGACCAGTGTGCCGATCGAGGCTTCCAGCGAGGCGGCGCTTGCTGCCTCGTTTTCGTCCAGATCCTCCGGCCGGTTGCCGGCCGTGCGCAGGCCGGGCGGCGGCGCGTCCAGCGGTACCGGCACGCGCAGTTCGGCGAGGCGGACCAGCGGCGGGATGAAGGTGGCGGGGTCGATGGCCGGGAGTTCGGGCGGCGCGGTGACGTCGTTGGTCAGCGCCGCGGCGAATACCGGTTGGGCGACGGCTGACCACAGCAGTTTCAGGAAGCTGCCGGATGGTGGCTGTTTCAGGCCGTCGTCGCTCTTGTCGCTGGTTTCGGCCAGGCCGACCAGGTGCAGCCGGCGGATCGCCCGGGTGGCGGCGACGTAGAGCAGGCGCTCGGTTTCGTGGCCGGCGCGGGCGTTTTCCAGGCGGCGCAGGTAGTCATAGACGCTCGGTTCGTCGGCCTGGTCGCCCTTGGCGCGCATCGGCGCGACCAGCAGGCGCTCGCGGCCGTCGTCGCCGATCACTTCGTCCCACAGCAGCAGCGCGCTGTCGTTGCCGCCGGTGTCACGTTGCAGGCCGGGCACGATGACCGTTTCGAATTCCAGACCCTTGGCCTTGTGGATGGTCATCATCTGCACCGCGACGCCGAGCGGGTCGGCCGGGGCGTAGAGTTCGGCGGCCTGGGCGGCGAGCGTCTCGGGATCGAGCCGGCGACTTGCGGTCAACGCGTCGACCAGGGCAAAAAAGGCGTCGACGTCGGCCAGCGCGCCCGGCGCTTCGAGACAGCGCGGGCCGCCGAGCATCAACCAGATGCCTTCCAGCCAGCGCCGGGGCGGCTGGCGGTCACGCTCGGCGAAGGCGAGTTCGAGTATTCCGCGCACATGCAGCAGGCGCTGCCGGCCGTCGGCGCTCAACGCGGCCAGGCGGCTTTCGTCGTGCATCAGTTGCCAGACGGTGCGTTGCTTGTCGCCAGCCGCCAGCGCGTGCAGATCGGCCAGGCGCAGGCCGCACCACGGCGCGCGCAGCAGCGCCAGCCAGTAGACGCGGTCGGCGCGGTGGTGCAGCGCCCGGAACAGTGTCAGCAGGTCCTGCACATGCTGGCGCTCGGCCAGGCCTTCGATCTCGACCGCCTGGAAACGCAGGTCCGGCGCATGCCGACGGATCTCGCCGACCAGCGCGTCGAGATGCTTGCGCGCGCGCACCAGCACGGCGATGCGGCCTGCCGGGTCGGTGCGCCGGGCGCTGCGGATCAGCTCGAGCGCGATGCGTGCTTCGTCGCCGGCGCCGTCGCTGCCGTCGCGAACGATGACCGGATGCACGCTGACGCCGCTATCGGCGACCGCCGATTTGGTCGCCGCCGATTCGGCGTAGCGCACGGCACCGGCGGCCGGTTCGTCGTGCGCCGGAAAGATCGTCGGGAAGGCCGTATTCACCCAATCGACGATGCCCGGATGCGAACGGTTGTTGCGATAGAGGCGCAGGTGTTCGAGATGCAGATCGCCGATGCCGCGTTCGCGCACATTCAGGAACAAACCGACGTCGGCCTTGCGGAAACGGTAGATCGACTGCATCGGATCGCCGACGACGAACAGCGTCCGGCCGTCATCCGGCATCCACCCACGCATCAGTTTCTGCAGCAGCGCCACCTGGCTCGGGCTGGTGTCCTGGAATTCGTCCACCAGCAGGTGACGGATGCGGTAATCGAGCGCCTGCGCCAGGTCGGTCGGTGCTTCGTCGTCGCCCAGCGCCAGCCCGGCGCGGGCGGCGATTTCGATGAAATCGACTTCGCCGGCTTCCTGGAAGGCCAGCCACAATTGGCCGGCGGCCAGCCGCAGCAGGCGCGAGAAGGTTTCCACGGTGGCCCACTCGGCATCGCTCAACGCCGGCGGCGGCAGGCCGGCCAGCTCGCCGAGCGCGCTTTCCAGCCCGGCAATGCTGGTCAGATCGGCGATCAGCTCGGTCATCGCCTTCTTCTGCTCGGCGAACTCCTTGCCTGCCGGGAAGCCGACGTTCTTGTTCAGCGCCTTGCGGAAAGTCCCTTCGGCGGTCAGCAGCAAGCCGGCCAGTTGCCGCCACGCCGCCATGTCCGCGATCTCGCCGTGCAACGGCTCGCACCAGTCGAGCAGCAAATCGAAGCTGCCGGGCACGTTGACCGCAGCAAAGCGGGCCAGCGGCATCAGCCGCGCCTGCCAGCCGGCGTCGAGCAACCCGGCGACACGCGCCAGATCGCGTTCGACCAGCGCCGCGAAACCGGCTTCGACCTCGTCGCGCAGGACGCCGCCATCGACCCGAGCGGCATGCTGCAGCCACTGGTCGCGCCGGCCGAGCATGGCGATCAGCAGGCGTTCCAGCCGGCCGGCGTCGTTGTCCATGAAGGCCAGCGCCGCGGCGACCACTTCGCCGTCCGCCGTCGCCGACTCGACCATTTCCAGCGTATGCCGGGCGGCCGTCGCGTAGTGCGCCTCGGCATCGTCGGTGACCCCGGGCTGCGCGCCGAAGCGCGACAGGAAGGGCATCTGCCGGGCCAGGCCGGCGCACAGCGCATCCAGCGTGGTGATGCGCAAGCGGCCCGGATGCGCCAGCAAGCCCCAGCCTTTGTCGGCATCGCGCGCCAGCACGGCGAGCGCCCATTTGCGGGTTTCCTGCTTGTGTTCCGGCAGCTCGCCGGCTGGGCCGGTCGCCGCTTCGAGGCTGCCGAGGATGCGATCGCGCATCTCGGTCGCCGCCTTGTTGGTGAAGGTCAGCGCCAGCACTTCTTCCGGATGATCGACTGTGGCCAGCAGGCGCAGCGTGCGCTGCGTCAGCAACTCCGTCTTGCCGGCGCCGGCCGGCGCTTCGACGATGAAGGAAGCAAGATCGAGCGCCCGTTGGCGGCTGGTTTTGTCTTCCTGCAGGCGGTCGACCGGAGAAATCATGCAAGCCTTCATCGGCAATTTTCGAACCGGCATTTTACGTCAGCCATCGATAGCGCAGGCATGAATGCCCCGCCAAACGGAGTCGGTGCCGGTGCTACAATCTGCTGCAGCGCAACATCCATGGATCCAGAACGACCATGCACCCTCGCCTGACCCTTGCCGAACTGGAAGAGCATCCGCTCCGCCAGCGCCTGAACAACGAATTCCACGCCCGCCCGTCGACTGCGTTGACCGGAGCGGTACTGGTCTCGCACCTGGTCTTCAAGCACAGCGCGAGCACCGGCGAAGTAGAGCGGGAAAATCTGTCCAAGCTTTGCCAGGGACACGTCTGCAGTGCCATCGACAGTTCCGATTCGCACCTGATGATCGAGACTGGTGCTTTCCGCATGCGCTGGGAACTGCACACCGAGTTCTCGACCTATACCTTCTACCGTTCGCTGGTCAGCGGCGAGAAGCTGAACCCGGACGCCACCGCCTTCGATGCGGTCCATCCGGAATGGTTGCGTGGCATCCCGGGCAAGCTGATGGTCGCCACCCACGTCGAGCTGCGGCCAACCAGCGAAATCAGCCCGGAATCGGTTCTCGCCGGCCTCGCGCCAAACGGGCGCACGCTCGGCGGCGCGCGTGTCGCCGACGACGCCGCCTGGGTGTTCACCGACTTCATGATCGACAACGGTTTCTCGCGCTTTCTGGTGCTCAACGACAGCATGACCCAGCGCCAGGCCGGGCGCACGGTACAGCGCCTGGTCGAGATCGAGACCTACCGGATGATGGCCCTGCTCGGCCTGCCGATTGCCAAGGAAGTCAGCCGCAAGCTGTACACCGGCGAAAAACAGCTGGCCGAACTGATGGAGCGCATCGGCCAGGCCAGGAATCCGGAAGACGAACGCAGCGTGCTTGCCTCGCTGTCGGCACTGGCTGCCGATGTCGAGAACTCGGTCGCCCGCACGACCTTCCGTTTCGGCGCTTCCCGCGCCTACCACGGGCTGGTTACGCAACGCATCGAGGAACTGCGCGAAGTCCGCATTTCCGGACTGCCGACCCTGCATGAATTCATGCAACGGCGACTGCTGCCGGCGATGAATACCTGCGAAGCGATCAGTCGGCGCCAGGAAGAACTGTCAGCCCGCGTCGCCCGCAACAGCCAGTTGCTGCGCACCCGCGTCGACATCGAACTGGAACGCCAGAACCAGGAACTGCTGACGCAGATGAACAGCCGCGCCAAGCTGCAACTGCGCCTGCAGGAAACGGTGGAAGGCCTGTCCGTCGTCGTGCTGACCTATTACGGCTCGCAACTGGTGCAGTACCTGGCCAAGGGCGCGAAGGACCTGCACCACCTGAATCCGGACATCATCACGGCGATTTCGATCCCGGTGATCGCTGGCGTCGTCGCCTGGGGCACCCGCCGCATGCGCAAGAAACTGGCCGCCGAAGAAGCCGCGCCCCACTGAGATTCAGTGCGCGGCTACCCCGGGGCGTGCGGCCGCCATCGCCGCCGGCATGTCCGCCAGGGCAACGGCGAGGACTTCGCCGTCAACCCGGCCCTGACTGCGCATCTCTTCCATGAATTCACGCACCGCAGCGGCCGGCAAACCGGCACGATAGGGCCGGTCCTGGGCCATCGCCTGGAAAATGTCGGCCACCCGCAGGATGCGTGCTTCCAGGCAAAGACGGCCGCCATCGATACGGAAGGGATAGCCGTCGCCGCCGGGCTGTTCATGGTGATAGGCCGCCCATAGCGCGATTTCCTCGAAACCCGGGATCAGCCGCAGGATCTGGTAGGTCTCGAAACTGTGCGCGTTCATCATCTTGCGCTCGCGTTCGTCGAGCTTCGCCGGCTTGTCGAGGATTTCGTCGGGCACGCGCAGCTTGCCGATATCGTGCAGCAGGCCGGCAATTTCCAGCTGATCACAACGCGCCGGCGGCAAACCCAGGCGCTCGCCGAAGAAACGCGCCAGCCGGGCGACACCGAGCGAATGTTCGGCAGTAAACGGACTCTTGGCATCGACGATACGGGAAAAGATCGTCGCCAGTTGCTTCAGCTCGGCCAGCGTCACGCGCTGCGTCCGGCCGCGCGCCCGCATGTCGTTGAGATAGGACTGGATGCTGCGTGGCTCCAGGTTCAACCAGAACGATTCGGAGCGCGAGGTTTCCAGAAACAGCGTCACCAGTTCCGGCGAGAAATACGTCCCGGCGCGGGCAGCGATTTCAGCGCGGATGCGCTCGGTCTGCATGAGCAGGCTGCCGTCGGCGTAATGCGGCGCCGCCAGCGCGTCGACGCGATCGACCAGGTAGATCAGGTTGGCCCGGCGCGCCACCTGTGCATCGACACCCTGCGCCAGCAGCGCGTCCCAATGCGTATGATGGAAGCGGACCGGCAGCGCCATGTCGGCCAGCGGTGCGAAATCGCGCAGCAAGAGGTAGCCGGTTTCGCAATGCAGTTGCGAGCTTTCCCAGTCGAACTCGGAAACCAGGTGGCCGTGGGTGACCGTGGAGGAGACGCCGATATCGTGCAGCAGACCGAAATCGAACAGGAAGAGTACTTCTTCCGGATCCAGCCCCTGCCAGCGGGCGCATTCTGCCGCCATGATGCCGACCCGCTTGCCATGGGCCAGATCGTCGATGCCGACGAGGTCCAAAGCATCCGACAGGGCGTAGATGACGTAACGAAGATCCGCGCTCAGGGCGCTGTTTGCTGGGCCTGTGGTCATGCAGCGATTATGCACCAAACGCGGCACGGTGCCTTGGCGGGCGCGCTCCCTTATAATCCCGCCTTTGATCTCTCGGGAACACGACCGTGACCGCTCCGCTTTTCGAATCTTCCATCACCAGCCTGCCGCTCCTGTCCAAGGGCAAGGTCCGCGACATCTACGCCGTCGACGCCGACAAACTGCTGATCGTCACCACCGACCGCCTCTCCGCCTTCGACGTCATCCTGCCGGACCCGATTCCGCGCAAGGGCGAAGTGCTGCAGGCCGTGGCCAACTTCTGGTTCGACAAGCTCGGCCACATCGTGCCGAACCAGTTGACCGGCATCGATCCGGAATCGGTCGTCGCCGACAACGAACGCGAGCAGGTGCGTGGTCGTGCCGTCGTCGTCAAGCGTCTGAAGCCGCTGCCGATCGAGGCCGTCGTCCGCGGCTACGTCATCGGTTCCGGCTGGAAGGATTACCAGCAGACCGGCGCCATCTGCGGCATTGCCCTGCCGGCCGGTCTGAAGATGGCGCAGAAGCTGCCGCAACCGATCTTCACGCCGGCGACCAAGGCCGAAGTCGGCGACCACGACGAGAACGTCTCCTACGAGCAGGCCGCTGCCAACTGCAACGCTACGTTGGCCGACGCGCTCAAGGGCACCGGCAAGACCGGCGCGCAACTGTGTGCCGAAGCCCGCGACGCGGCCATCCGCCTCTATGAAGAAGCCGCGGTCTATGCGGCAACGCGCGGCATCATCATCGCCGATACCAAGTTCGAGTTCGGCATCGACGCCGCCGGCACGCTGCACCTGATCGACGAGGCGCTGACGCCTGATTCCTCGCGCTTCTGGCCAGCCGACCAGTACGCCGAAGGCAGCAACCCGCCGTCCTACGACAAGCAGTACGTCCGCGATTACCTGGAAACACTCGACTGGGGCAAGGTCGCCCCCGGGCCGAAGCTGCCGGACGAAGTCATTGCCCGGACCAGTGCCAAGTACATCGAGGCCTACGAGAAGCTGACCGGCAAGACACTGTAACAAAGCGCCGGGAACCCCAGCCCGGCGAGATGGTCTGAGCGGTGTGTCTGTTATGACCAAGGAGTCGAGCCATGCACACCGTTTCCTCGCTTCGCGCCGGACAGGATGGCGCCAGCGTCGCCATCCGCCGGATTGATGCCCGCGCCCCCAGCCGCTGGCTGGAAGCGGCCTGGCAGGACATCAAGGCCAATCCCCTGCCATCGCTCGCCTACGGCCTGCTGTTTGCGCTAGGCGGCGACCTGATCCTGCTTGCCCTGGTCAGCCACCCGCATCTGCTGACCTTCGCCATTTCCGGCTTCTTCCTCGTTGCCCCCCTGCTCGCCGCCGGCCTGTACGAACTGAGCCGCGCCCGGGAAAACGGCGAGAAGCTGATGTTCATCGATTCGCTGCGCGCCTTTCGCCGCAACGGCCAGTCGCTGGCGCTGTTCGGCCTGCTGCTGGCCCTGACTGCCCTGCTCTGGGAACGCTTCACCGCGATTGCCTTTGCCATGCTCAGCGGCGGCGGCGCCTTTGCCAGCAACGCCCTGCTGACGGGAATCCTGCTCGGCGGCGAACATCTGGCCTTCGTCACCACCTGGCTGCTGCTGGGCGGCGTGCTGGCGGGCTTCGTCTTCACCCTCGCCGTCGTCTCGGTACCGATGATGCTCGACCGCGATTGCGACCCGGTTACCGCGATGGCCTGCAGCCTGCGTGCGGTTGCCGCCAACCCCGGCCCGCTGGCCTTGTGGGCGGTGCTGATCGTGGTGCTGACGCTGACCGGTTTCGCCACGCTGCTGTTCGGCCTGGTGGTATTGATGCCCATGCTCGGCCACGCATCATGGCATGCCTACCGCGAGCTAGTAGAATAGCGGCATTGACGCCAAAACCCGGGGCGGCTACGACCGCCCCTTTTTCTTGCCCCCGAAAAGACCATGACCGCCAACAACCCGCTGCTTGATTTCTCCGACCTGCCCCGCTTCGACCTGATCCAGCCGGAACACGTCAAACCCGCCATCACGCAACTGCTGGCCGACGGCCGCGCGCTGGTCGAAAAACTCACCGATGACAGCACGCCGGCCACCTGGGCCGACTTTGCCGGCGCACTCTCCGCCGGCCTCGAAGGTTTCGGCCGCGCCTGGGGCATCGTCGGTCACCTGCATTCGGTCAACGACGTGCCGGCCTGGCGCGAGGCGTACAACGAGATGCTGCCGGAAGTCTCGCGCTTCTACACCGAACTCGGCCAGAACCTGAAGCTGTTCGACAAGTACCGCGCGCTGCGCAAAAGTGCCGAATATTCGACGTTGACCGCAGAACAGCAGAAGATCGTCGACAACGAAGTCCGCGATTTCCGTCTTGGCGGTGCCGAACTGCCGGAAGACCAGAAACCGCGCTTCCAGGCGATCATGGAAGAGTTGTCGCAGCTTTCCGCCAAGTTCTCGGAAAACATCCTCGACGCGACCAACGCCTTCGCCGAGATCGTCAGCGACGAAAGCCTGCTCGCCGGCCTGCCCGACTACGCCAAGGACGCCGCCCGTGAAGCCGCTGAAAAAGCCGGTGTGGAGGGCTGGAAATTCACGCTGCACGCACCGTCTTACGGTCCACTGATGCAATACGCCGAAAACCGCGACCTGCGCGCGCGCATGTACCGCGCCTACGCAACGCGCGCCGCCGAAATCGACAACGGCTACTCGAAACCGGAATGGGACAACGGCCCGCTGATCAAGCGCATCCTCGAACTCAAGGCGGAAGACGCGCAGATGCTCGGGTTCAACAATTTCGCCGAAGTCTCGCTATACACCAAGATGGCCGACACGCCGGCACAGGTGCTCGACTTCCTGCGCGACATGGCGAAGAAGGCCAAGCCCTTCGCCGAAAAAGACATCGCCGAACTGAAAGCGTTTGCGAAAGACGAACTCGGCATCACCGACTTCCAGCCCTGGGACGCCGCTTACGCCTCCGAAAAGCTGATGCAGGCGCGCTACGCTTTCTCCGAGCAGGAAGTGAAGCAATACTTCACCGAGCCCAAGGTGATCGCCGGCCTGTTCCAGGTCATCGAGAGCCTGTTCACCGTCAAGGTGAAAGAGGACAAGGCGCCGGTGTGGCACGAGGACGTGCGCTTCTACCGCATCGAAACGCCGGCCGGCGAACTGGTCGGCCAGTTCTACATGGACCTCTACGCGCGCGAGACCAAGCGCGGCGGCGCCTGGATGGACGAGGCGCGCTCGCGCAAACGCACCGCTACCGGCATCCAGAAGCCGATCGCCTACCTGAACTGCAATTTCGCCCGCCCGGTCGCCGGCAAGCCGGCAACCTTCACCCACGATGAAGTGATCACGCTGTTCCACGAAACCGGCCACGGCCTGCATCACCTGCTGGCGCGCGGCGAGGAAATGGGCGTTTCCGGCATCCACGGCGTCGAGTGGGATGCGGTCGAACTGCCGTCGCAGTTCATGGAAAACTACTGCTGGGAATGGGACGTGCTGCAGGGCATGACCGCCCACGCCGACACTGGCGAAACGCTGCCGCGCGTGCTCTACGACAAGATGCTGGCGGCGAGGAATTTCCAGAGCGGCATGATGACCGTGCGCCAGATCGAATTCTCGATCTTCGACATGCGCCTGCACTATGAATTCGACCCCAAGGGAACGTCGACCGTGATGGACGTCATCGACGAAGTCCGCCGCGAAGTCGCCGTACTGATCCCGCCGGAATGGCACCGTTTCCCGAACAGCTTCTCGCACATCTTCGGCGGCGGCTACGCGGCCGGCTACTACAGCTACAAGTGGGCGGAAGTACTGTCGGCCGATTGCTACGCGGCTTTCGAGGAAGCGGGCGACCCGTTCGACCCGGTCGTCGGCAAGCGTTTCCTCGAGGAAATCCTGTCGCGCGGCGGCGAGCGCCCGGCGCTGGAGAACTTCAAGGCTTTCCGCGGCCGCGAGCCCAGCCCGGATGCATTGTTGCGCCACAGCGGTATGATTGCGGCCTAAGTTCGCTCAGGGAGAAAACCATGCAACGACTGCTCGTCCTTTGCCTGGCGCTGTGCTGCGCCGGGGTCCAGGCCCAGACTTACCGGTGGACCGACGCCAATGGCCGCACCGTGGTTTCCGACACGCCGCCCCCCGGTCAGGCACGCAATGTCGCCAAGGCCGGCGGCAAGGCACAGGCCGACGACGGCCTGCCGTTTGCGACGAGAAAGGCTGCCGAGGCCTTCCCAGTCATCCTCTACACCTCGGCCGATTGCGTGGATACCTGCAAGCAGGCGCGCGAACTGCTGTCCGGCCGAGGCATCCCCTTCACCGAGAAAATGGTGCAGACGGCGGAGGAGCATGAAGAGCTGAAGAAACTGATCGGCGAAGTCTTCGTGCCTAGCATCAAGGTCGGCAACCAGCGCTTCCGCGGCTTTCAGTCCGCTGCCTACAACAACCTGCTCGACCTGGCCGGCTACCCGAAATCGGCGGGAGGCAAGCCTTGAAGATTGCCGCCTGGAACGTCAACTCGCTGAAGGTCCGCCTGCCACACCTGCTCGACTGGCTGGCAGAAGCGGTGCCGGACGTCGTCTGCCTGCAGGAACTGAAGCTCGAGGACCACAACTTCCCGCGCGCCGAGATCGAGTCCGCCGGCTACCAGGTCGCCTTCTCCGGGCAGAAGACCTACAACGGCGTCGCACTGCTGGCGAAGTCGCCGATTGCCGATGTCGTCTGCGGCAACCCGCTGTTTCCCGACGAGCAGAAACGACTGATCTCCGGCACCGTCGACGGCGTCCGCGTCGTCTGCGCCTACATGCCGAACGGCCAGGAAGTCGGCTGCGACAAGTACGACTACAAGCTGCGCTGGCTTGCCGCACTGGCCGAATGGCTGGATGGCGAACTCAAGCAATACCCGCAACTGGCGCTGTGCGGCGACTACAACATCGCCCCCGACGACCGCGACGTACACGACCCCAAGCGCTGGCAGGACTGCATCCTGGTTTCCCCACCCGAGCGCGCCGCCTTCCAGCGCCTGCTCGACCTCGGCCTGAGCGACAGCTTCCGGCTGTTCGAGCAGCCGGAAAAAACCTTCTCGTGGTGGGATTACCGCATGCTCGGCTTCCAGAAGAATCTCGGCCTGCGCATCGACCATATCCTGCTGTCGCCGCCGCTCACCGAAAAATGCACCGCCGCCGGCGTCGACCGCGCGCCGCGCAAGCGCGAGCGCCCTTCCGACCACGCCCCGGTGTGGGCGACGCTGGGCTGAAAAAGTGCAAAATTCTGCGGTCGACCGCAACAAACTGCTTTTTCTCTATCCGGCCCTGGCCGGAGTGGCCGACGAACGCCTAGACCGATTGCTGCAGCCACAATCGCTGATGCTGTTGCCGGCAGGCACCTGCGTCTTCTCGGAAAACCAGCCCTGCTCGGGCTTCCCGCTACTCCTCGACGGCAGCATCAAGGTCGTCAAGCAGGCTGCCAGCGGCCGCGAACTGATGCTCTACCGGGTCACCCCGGGCGGTTCGTGCATCATCTCGTCGTCCTGCCTGCTCGGCCGCAGCGACTACAACGCGCGCGGCATCGCCGAAGCGCCGCTGACGCTACTCGCGCTGCCGGTCGCTGAATTCGGGCGACTGCTGGTCGACCACGCACCGTTCCGCGACTTCGTCTTTCACCTGTTCGCCGAGCGTATCGGCGAACTGATGCAACTGGTCGAGGAAGTCGCCTTCGCCCGCCTCGACCAGCGCCTGGCCAAGCTGATCCTGGCCCGCCAGAGCGACACTCTGGCCGTCACCCACCAGCAACTGGCCGACGAACTGGGCAGCGTCCGCGAAATCGTCAGCCGCCTGCTCAAGGGCTTCGCCGCGCAGGGTCTGGTGGCACTCGGGCGTGAACAATTAACGGTGATCGACCGCGACGGACTGCAAAAGCTGGTTTCTGTGTGACCCAAGTTACATACCCGGTCACACAAGACCGTTAAATTGGCGCTGTCTACAAACCTCTCGGAGAACACATCATGAAAAGCAATGTTGGCGGCATCGACAAAATCCTGCGCATCGTGGCCGGCATCGCCCTGATCGCTTGGGCACTCACCGGCGGCCCGGTCTGGGCGTGGATCGGCATCGTTCCCTTGGCCACCGGTCTGATGGGCTGGTGCCCGCTGTATCCGCTGATCGGCCTGAGCACCTGTCCGCTGAAGAAGGACTGAGGCAGGCGCCATCGCTCAATAATGAAACCCGCTACGGCGGGTTTTTTTTCGAGGTAAGGCTGCGGGCAGAGTGACCGGGATCCGATTGTGAGCAAACCACCGGCTTGTCACTGATTGGACATGTGAACTGCGTAGACTCCAGTCAGGTAACGCAAATCACCCCGCCCGGAATGCCCATCTTGGAAACATCGTCCCCCCTCCCGCCCGATTGCCGCCCACGCTTTCAACAACCGACGGCTGAGGATCTTTGCGTTCATGCCCCCTCGGTCACCGCCGAGGACAGCAATGAACTGGTCATGGAGATATTCGCCAAATACCGCGACCTCACCAGCCTGCCGGTGATTGACAGCGGCAAGCCGATCGGCCTGATCAACCGCGGCATTTTCCTGTCGCAGATGAACAAGCCCTTCCACAAGGAGGTTTACAGCCGCAAGAGTTCCATCGCCTTCATGGACAAGGAGCCGCTGGTGGTTGAAGCCAGCATGGACATCGAGGCGCTGACCTTCAAGGCTGTTGAATACGGTGAAAAGGCACTGGGCGATGGCTTCATCATCACCCAGGGTGGGCGTTTCGCAGGCATCGGTCACGGCCTGCAATTGATGCGCGTGGTGGCCGACATGCAGGCAGCCCGCAACCGCCAGATCATGCACAGCATCGAATACGCGAGCGTGATTCAGCGTTCCATGCTGCGCACTTCGCGTGACACCATGCTGCACACGCTGAAGGATGCCGATCTGGTGTGGGAACCGCGTGACGTGGTGGGTGGCGACTTCTACTATTTCGTCGCGCGCAGCGACGGCTGGTTCGGCACGGTCGCCGATTGCACCGGCCACGGCGTGCCCGGCGCGTTCATGACACTGATTGCTTCCAGCTGTCTGGGCCAGGCGATTGACCAGCACGGCCCCACCGACCCGTCGCTATTGCTGGGCAGTGTCAACCGGGGAATCAAGCAGATGCTTGGTCAGGTGAACGGGCAGGACGAAACGCCCGAGTCGGATGACGGCATGGATGCCGCCTGCTTCTGGTACGACGCCAGCACGCGCCGGTTGCTGTTCGCCGGCGCCAAATCGAGCCTGTTCGTGCTGCATCCCGGCGCCGATGGCGTGGAGATGGTGGACGGCGACCGCAAATGTGTGGGCTACGTCGACAGCGGCCTGGATTTCACCTGGCAGCAGCGGGTGGTGCAAATGCAAACCGGCAGCCTGGTGTTTGTCACCACCGACGGACTGGTTGACCAGGTCGGCGGTCCCAAGTCCATCGCCTTCGGCAAGCGCCGTATCCGCGACCTGATCCTGGCCAACCGCGACCGTCCGGCCCATGAGATCAACCGCGCCATGCAGGCGGCGATGAGCGACTGGCAGGGTCCGAACCACCGCCGCGACGACGTTACCTTCTTCTGCTTCCGGGTACAGGAACCCCAATGAACACACCACGCATCATGAAAGACTTCAGTACTTCCTTCGAAATCGCATGCCAGCAACGGGTGATTTTCTACTACGTTGGCTACTTCTCGCAGAACGTCGTGGCGGCCATGGCCGACGCGGTCAGACTGCAGCTGGAAATGAGCGGAGTGAACGGCCCGACCCGCCGCAAGCTGTTCTCTTCCTTCATCGAGATGGCACAGAACATCATTCACTACTCGGCAGACTCGCTGACCCCCGGCGACCAGGACAATCACGAGATGCGGCACGGTTCGGTCTGCATCAGCGAGAAGGAAGGGCAATACCTGCTGCAATGTGCGAATCCCATTGATGCCACAGTCGCGGAAGACCTGCGTGAGCGACTGCAATTACTGCGCAGCATGACACTGGAGGAAATCAAGCAGGCCTGCCGGGAATCACTGCGCGCCGAAACGCCCGAGGGCAGCAAGGGTGCCGGCCTGGGCTTCCTGACGATGGCACGCGACTCGAGCGAACCATTGGAATTCGACTTCCAGCCTTTGCAGGATCACCCGGAGACGGTGGTGTTTAACCTCAAGGCCACTATCTGAACACCGATACGACAATAGCGAGAAATATGTATGGAAACCTTGTATATCGCGGCCACACCGAGTTCACCGGAAGTGAATTTCGATTTTGGCCAGCACCAGCTGAGCATACGTGGCGAGTCCTACCCCGAGAATGCTGCGGCCTTTTACGGCGACATCATCAAGCGTCTGCGTGAGTATCTGGCCAGCTGCACCAGAACCCGCATCAACGTGGACATCTCGCTGGCCTATTTCAACAGCTCCAGCACCAAAATGCTGTTCAATATTTTCGAGGCACTCAATAGCGCGGTAGATGCCGGCAACGAGGTCATACTCAACTGGTATCACTACGAAGAGGACGACACCATCCTTGAATTCGGCCAGGAACTGCATGTCGATTTCCCGGCGATCAGCTTTTTCGACCGTCCGGTAAAAACCGCCTAGGCCCCCTCATGTCCCAGCCCAATCCGGATCTGTTCGACCAGGAGAACTGCGCACTACTGGCCGCCCAAGCTGTGTACAACATGGAAGCCGGCGAGGCCGACACGTACCGCGCGGCCCTTGGCGAGCTCATCAGCGGCTACGATCAGTTGCTGCGGCAAACCCGCCGGCTAGTCCGCCGCAGCGACCGCCAGGAGTTCGAAATGAACCAGCTCAACCATCGCCTCGCCGATCTGGCCAATGAACTGGAATACAGAGCCACCCACGATTCGCTCTCCGGTGCGCTAAACCGCGCAGCGGTGATCGAGCGCGCCCAGCATTTCCTGGCTCGGAGTGACATGGCAATGATCGTGCTGGACATCGATCACTTCAAGCAGGTCAACGACAGCTTCGGCCACCCGGCCGGGGACACCATCATCTGCGGGGTAGTCGATTGCCTGCAGCGAACGCTGCAGACACCTGGCGAGATTGGCAGGGTGGGCGGCGAAGAGTTCACGGTGATACTGCCGCAACAAAGCTACTTGCAGGCGCAGCAGATCGCGGAGCGCATGCGCGCAGCCATCGCTGACCGCGACTTTGCCCTACCCGATGCGAGTCGCATCACAGCCAGCTTCGGCGTCAGCTGGATGCCGGCCGGTGCCGACTTCGGAACAGCCTACAGCGAGGCCGACGAGGCCATGTACGAGGCCAAGCGATCCGGCCGCAACCGCGTGATCCGCGCCGACCAACTGCTTCGGGCTTAGCCGAGCCAACGTCGCCCAGCCCGGACTACTTCGTCAGATAGTTGGCAATCCGCACGTAATCGTCCAGCGGCAGGTCTTCCGGACGCAGCGTCGGGGCGATGTCGAGGGCGGCGAAGCCGGCGTCGTCGAGGATGCCCTTGAGATTGTTGCGCAGCATCTTGCGCCGCTGGGCGAAAGCTGACTGGACAACGGTCGAGAGTTTGCCCGGGTCTTTTGCGGTCAACAGTGCCGGATCCTTGGGAATCAGCCGGACGACGGCGGACTCGACCTTGGGCGGCGGGTCGAAGCTTTCCGGCGGCACGTCGATCAGCCATTCCAGCCAGAAGCGGTACTGCAGCATCACCGACAGCCGGCCGTAGTCGGCGCAACCGGGTTCGGCGACCATGCGCTCGACGACTTCCTTCTGCAGCATGAAATGCATGTCGCGCACCAGCGGGCCGTAATCGGCCAGGTGGAACAGCAGCGGCGTCGAGATGTTGTACGGCAAGTTGCCGACCAGGCGCAGGTCGCGGCCGATGCTGGCGAAGTCGAAGGCCAGTGCGTCGCCTTCGTGGATGGTCATGCGTGCCGGCGGATGCTGTTTCTTCAGCCGGGCGATCAGGTCGCGGTCAATCTCGACGACGTGCAGGTGATCAACGCGTTCGAGCAGCGGCACGGTAATCGCGCCGAGGCCGGGGCCAATTTCGACGACGGTGTCGGTGCGTGCCGGATTGATCGCCGAAACGATGGCGCCGATGATACCGCCATCGACGAGAAAATTCTGGCCGAAGCGTTTGCGGGCAACGTGTCCCTTCATGCTGTTTTCCTTGCAGCCATCCGGGCCGCTTCCGTGACTGCCGCAAACAGGCTGCCGGCGTCGGCCTTGCCGCTGCCGGCGAGCGCCAGCGCGGTGCCGTGATCGACCGAGGTGCGGATCACCGGCAGGCCGAGCGTGACATTGATGCCGTTGCCGAAGGTGGCGTACTTGAGCGCGGTCAGGCCCTGGTCGTGGTACATCGCCAGCACCGCGTCGCCACCGGCGAGCACCGGCGGGGTAAACATCGTGTCGGCCGGATGCGGGCCGGAGAGCTGCAGGCCTTCGCCGCGCAGCCTGGCCAGTACCGGTTCGATGATGTCGATTTCCTCGCGGCCGAGATAACCGCCTTCGCCGGCGTGCGGGTTGAGGCCGGCGACCAGGATGCGCGGTTCGGCGATGCCGTACTTGGCGCACAGATCAGCGTGCAGGATGCGCAAGGTGCGTTCGAGCAGGTCGGCGGTGATCGCCGCCGGTACGTCTTTCAGCGGCAGGTGCGTGGTCGCCAGCGCGACGCGCAGCGGGCCGGCCGGCGTGTCGCCGGCGAGCATCATGACCACCAGCGGCGTGCCGGTTTTTTCGGCGAGATATTCGGTGTGGCCGGTGAAGGCAACGCCGGCATCGTTGATGACGCCCTTGTGCACCGGCGCCGTCGCCATCGCGGCGAATTCGCCGGACTGGCAACCGGCCAGTGCGCGGTCGAGCAGCGCCAGCACGTAGGCGCCGTTGGCGGCGTCGAGCACGCCGGCTTGCGCGGGCACGGCCAGCGGGACGGGCAAAACATCCAGAATATTGCGGTCAACCGCAATATCTGGCGAAAATCCGGGGACGAAATCGCGCAGTTCGACGTCAAGACCAAGCTGGTCGGCGCGTTGTTGCAGCAGTTGCCGGTCGCCGAGCACGACCGGCCGCCCTTCGCCCGGCCAGCCGGCCAGCTTCAGGCAGAGTTCGGGACCGATGCCGGCCGGCTCGCCGCTGGTGACGGCGATCAGCGGACGGTTCATTCCTGCTCCAGGCGATTCTCGACGTAGGTTCGGTCGCGCAGCTGGCGCAGCCAGTCCTGGTAGGCGTCGTCGAGCTTGCGTTCGCGGATCGCCTGACGCGCGACCGAACGCTGGCGCTCGGCCGAAACATCGCGCTCGCGGCGTTCGATGACCTGGATCAGGTGCATGCCAAATGGCGACTGGATGACCGGGCTGAGCTCGCCCGGCTTCAGCGCGTCCATCGCGCGCTCGAAATCGGGCACGGTGTCGCCGGGATTCAGCCAGCCGAGATCGCCGCCCTTGGCGGCCGAGCCATCCTGCGAGAAAACCCGCGCCTGTTCGGCGAAATCCATGCCGTTGACGATGCGCTCGCGGACGGTTTGCAGACGATGCCGGGCTTCGGCTTCTGAAACCACTTCATTGACGCGGATCAGGATGTGCCGGGCATTGGTCTGCATGACCGACGCCGGCGCATTGCCGCCGCGCTTGCCGACCAGCTTGACGATGTGAAAACCGGCCGACGAGCGCAACAACTCGCTGATGCCGCCATCCGGCAGCTTGGCTGCCGCTTCGGCATAGAGCGTCGGCAGGCGGTCCAGCGGGCGCCAGCCGAGGTCACCGCCCTGCAAGGCATCCGGCGCATCGGAAAAGGTTGCCGTCAGTTCGGCAAAGTTATCGCCGGCACGCGCCTTGGCCAGTGCCTGCTCGGCGCGCTGGCGCAGCTTCTGCAGTTGTTCCGGCGTCACCGACTCGGGCGCCCGCAACAGGATGTGGGCCAGATGATATTCATCGCCACCGCCGCTGGCGGCCTGGTTGGCCAGGTAATTGTCGATTTCGCTGTCGGAAACCACCAGCCGGCTCTCGACTTCGCGCTCGCGCAGGCGGGCCATGATCATCTCGCCACGGATTTCCTCGCGGAATTCGGCGTATCCGATCCTGTCCTTTTCCAGCGCAGCACGAAACTCGGCCATCGACATCTTGTTATTGGCGGCAATCCGCCCGATGGCCTGATCGAGTTGAGGATCATCGATACGCAGCCCATTTTCCTTGGCATAGGCGAACTGGGCGTGATCCATGATCATGCGTTCGAGCATCTGACGCTCCAGAACATCCTGTGGCGGCAACGGCGTGCCCTGCTTTTCCAGTTGTTTGAGCGCCACCGCCAGACGAGCCCGCAGCTCGTTGCGGGTGATCACGCCATCACCAACCACAGCGACGATGTAATCGGCCTCAAGCGCGTCCACGGGCGCTGCGTGAACAGTCGGCAGCAGCAGGCAACACAAGGAAAACAGCAGGGTACGAATAGTCTTTTGCATGAGGGTCATTGGTTGGATATCAGGCTGCGGTCAGTCGGCAATTCGTTGGTTTTACCATATCCAGGAATACTGCGGCGCAGCAGGCCAAGCGGATTGGAACCGATACTGGTGAAATCCTGCAATTCCAGTTGCAGGAAAAAGCTGGTATTCGGCGAGCCGGAAGTGGCGGCGAGACGCTGGACGACGCCACGCACGGCCCAGCAGCCAGCGTTGTATTCAAGACCACCGATGGTTTCCAGCATTTTGCTGTCACGCATCGAGTAGTTGTAGCGGCCGACTGCGTACCACTGCGGCGCAATCGGCCACTGACCGGAAAAATCGACCTGGTCGACCACCGAATTGTTGGTCAGCGGATCGCGCGTGTAGCGGTAACTTGCCGACAGGACCTTGCCGTAATCGGGTTGGAAACGAATACCGGCAGAGAAACGCTCGTTGATGCGTTCCTTGTAGTTGTATTCCCATGTCGCTTCGGCATAGGTCTTTGGTGCCACCAAACCGTTGATCGAGGCAATCAGATTGGAAAAATCTTCCTGGCGCGAAGTTTCGCCAGGCAATGCCACGCGCTGTTCAGAGAAATAGTAGCGCTGGCCAATCATCGCCTTGAAACGCTCGGCACCGGTCGCACCGTCGAGAATCCGGGTGCTCAATGCAGCCGTCAACTGGTGTGCATCATTGATTCGGTCATAGCCGCTGTAGCGGTTCTCCGAAAACACCTGGGAAAAATTGAAGTCGGACAGGCCGGTATCGAATACCGGAATCCGGCTCTGATCCCGGTAGGGAATATTGACGTAGTACAACCGCGGCTCCAGGGTCTGCACATAGGCGTTACCCAGCAGCTCTCCCTCCCGCTCGAAAACCATCGTCGAATCGAGCGTGAAGGTTGGCATCACCCGGGAAATACGATCCGAGTCGCCACCGGCCAGCTTTGCCCGATCAATTGCGTAACTGCTCATGTGAAGACCCAGCTTCGGAATCACCTGGAAAGCCGAAGCAATGATCGGCAGGCTGACCTGGGGATAGAGGACCAGGCGATCACCACGATCCTTGTTCGCGGCATCGTCATGGGTAAACCGCGAATATTGTCCGATCAGACTGAAATCCATGCCCAGCACATTCGGCCGGTAGCCCATCAGGTTCAGCTGCGGCTCAAGGAAATATGGACGGGCCACCGGGTTGGCCGGATCCGGCTGCAGGGTCTGGTAACGCAAGACCTGCAATGAGGTCTGCAGCCATGGGCTCGGTGCATAACTGAGCGAGGCCCGACGCTCCAGTTGCACCTGCGAAGTCTGCAACAGTCGCGAAGACATATCCTCCCAGTAGGTGTCATCGGAGACACCGTTCCAGTTCAATGCACCGGAAAGTCCGGGTGCCAGCTGCTGCTGATGCTGAACCGCATAGGCATAACGACGACGATGCTCACTGCTGTCATTACTCATGTATTCGGTACGCACCTCGCCTTCGTGCGTCTCCCCCCGAAAACGCGCCTCGATGCCGAGCTGGGTACCGCGCTTGCTCATGTAGCGCGGATAGAAGGTGGCGTCGTAGTTGGGGGCAATATTCCAGTACAGGGGAACGGTCAGATCGAACCCGGTTTTCGTGGACTGCTTGAACGACGGCGTCAACATGCCGGAGCGTCGCTGGTTGTTCAGCGGAAACCAGGCCTTAGGTGTGTAGAGCAGCGGCACGCCCTGGAACCACAACGACGTATTGTCGGCGGTACCGTAGTTTTCATCGTAATCGAGATCGATATGCGCGGCCTTCAGGTACCAGTCAGGCGACACCGGCTTGCAGGTGGTGAAGGTACTGTTGTTCAGGCGCATGTGGTTCTCGCCAGCGAAATCAATCCGTTCTGCCGTGCCGCTCGCGGTTGCCAGCCGGGGATCGGGGGACTGTGTCGGCAAACCATAGACATTGGCCACATTGAGCATCATCGGCGCGCCACTATTCGCACCACTGACACTGGCCACTGTCACCACGGTCTGGCCCTGTTCGTAGAGATTGCTCTCGACTTCCTTGGTGATTCTGTATTTTGCCTTGTCAGCAAAGCCGATCTGCTCAGTCAGCTTCATCCGCAGATGCTCGGCCTCAACTTCGGTGCCATCCTGAGAAAGCCGCACATTACCGACAGCATCGACCTCATCCTCAAGCGGGCGATAAGTCAAGGTATCGGACTGCAACAACATGCCGGACTTGCGCAACTCAACGTTGCCTTCGGCAACGGCCAGCTCGTCGGTTTGTCCCTCCATGCGATCGGCAGTCAGGAATAACGGATAGACATCATCAGACTTGACCACCGGCAGAATGCTGCCGGCGGAGGCCAGTTTGCGCTTTGCCCGCTGTTTTTCGAGCAGTTTGAAACGTCTTTCCAGACGCAGCTCAGGTGCATCCTCCGCAATTGAAGAAGGGCGATCACCACCGGCAACCACCCGCTCTCCCAAAGCTGCGTACGAAACCGGCACGCTGGCAAAAAGGCAGCAGACCAGCACGGCGATCGGACGTCGGGAGAAACCTGTCATCGGAGCATTCTGGGCGAGCCGGGACCGGAAAGGCCGATGCCCGGGTGTTAAAATCGCGCCATTTTACAACGAACCTTCCCCTCCTCGATGTCGCGCGATCAACTTGTTACCGACTGGGTTGCCAGTCGCTTCCCCGAACAGTCCGTTTCCATCACGCCGGCGTCCGCCGACGCCAGCTTCCGCCGCTACTTCCGCCTGACCTGGCCGGACGGCAGCACGCGCATCCTGATGGACGCGCCGCCGGAAAAGGAAGACTGCAAACCCTTCATCAAGGTCGCCGGGCTGCTTGCCAAGGCCGACCTGGCCGCACCGCGCATCCTCGACCAGGATCTCGACAACGGTTTCCTGGTGCTCACCGACCTCGGTCGCATCGGCTACCTCGACGCGCTCAACGCCGACCTGTCGCTGGCCGACACGCTGATCCGCCCGGTGCTCGACGTACTGGTCAAATGGCAACTGTCGTCGACTGCCGCCACCTTGCCGCCCTACGACGCGACCCTGCTGCGCCGCGAACTCGACCTCTTCCCGGAATGGTTCGTCGGCCGCCACCTCGGCGTCCAGCTCGACGCCAACGAGTTGCTGATGCTCGACCGGACCTTCAAGTTCCTGATCAACTCGGCGCTCAACCAGCCCAAGGTCTTCGTCCATCGCGACTTCATGCCGCGCAACCTGATGGTCGTTGAAAGCGCCGAAACCCTGACGCCGGGCATCATCGACTTCCAGGACGCGGTCTACGGGCCGATCACCTACGACGTCGTCTCGCTGTTCCGCGATGCCTTCATCTCCTGGGAAGAAGAACAGGAAATCGACTGGGTCGTCCGCTACTGGGAAAAGGCCCGCGCCGCCGGCCTGCCGGTGCGCGCCGACTTCGGCGACTTCTGGCGCGACTACGAGCTGATGGGCCTGCAACGCCACCTCAAGGTGCTCGGCATCTTCTGCCGTCTGAAGTACCGCGACGGCAAGGACAAATACAGCGAAGACCTGCCGCGCTTCATCAACTACGCGCGCAAGACCGCCAGCCGCTACATCCCGCTCAAGCCACTGCTCAACCTGCTCGACAAGCTCGAAGGCAACACCGGGCAGATCGGCTACCGCCGTTAGGCCACGATGAAAGCGATGATCCTCGCCGCCGGCCGCGGCGAACGCATGCGGCCGCTGACCGACCACACGCCGAAGCCCTTGCTCCAGGCCGGCGGCAAGCCGCTGATCGTCTGGCATCTGGAAAAGCTGGCAGCCGCCGGCTTCCGCGAGGTGGTCATCAACCACGCCCACCTCGGCGCACAGATCGAAGCTGCGCTCGGCGATGGCGCCAAGTGGGGACTCACCATCAATTACTCGCCTGAACCGCCGGGTGCGCTGGAAACCGCCGGCGGCATCGCCCGGGCCTTGCCACTGCTCGGCGATGCGCCCTTTCTGGTCGTCAATGGCGATGTCTTCTGCGACGTGGATTTCCCGACCTTCGCCCAGCACGACTGCCCCGTCAGCGGCGCCCGCTTGCTGCTAGTCACCAACCCGGCACACCACGGCAGCGGCGACTTCTCGCTGGCCGACGACCGGATCGTCCCGGCCGACGGTAAGCAAACGCTCACCTACGCCGGCATTGGCGTCTTCTCGCCACCCATGTTCCGCAAACTAACGGTCGGCCAACCAATGAAACTACGACCACTGCTCGACGCAGCGATTGCCGCCGGCACACTGGCCGGGGAACATTACACCGGCCGCTGGGTCGACGTGGGTACGCCGGAACGGCTCGCCGAACTAGACCAGGAACTGAAAACTGAATGAGCCACGCCCACTTTCTTGCCCGCCGCAAGCGCCTGCTGCAGACCATCGGCAATGGCGTCGCCATCATCCCGACGGCGCCGGAAGTCGTGCGAAATCGCGATGCGCACTACCCCTACCGGTTCGACAGCTACTTCTGGTACCTGTCCGGTTTCCCCGAGCCGGAAGCGGTGATCGTGCTGGTCGGCGGCAACGGTCGCACGAAAGCGAAATCGATCCTGTTCTGCCGCGACAAGCACGAAGAACGCGAAATCTGGGACGGCTACCGCTACGGCCCGAAAGCGGCGAAAAGCGCCTTCGGCTTTGATGCGGCGTATTCGATCGAGCAACTCGACAAAAAACTGCCCGAATTGCTGGTCGACCGCGACACGCTGTGGCACGCCATCGGCCATGACGAGGCCTGGGACGCGCGCATCGCCAGGGCGCTCAACGAAGTCCGCGCCCAGGCCCGCGCCGGCAAGCGGGCGCCGCGCGCGGTGCACGACCTGCGTGCCGAACTCGACGCCATGCGCCTACGCAAGGACGAAGCCGAACTGGCGATCATGCAGCGCGCCGCCGACATCGCCAGCGCCGGCCACGCCCGCGCCATGCACGCCTGCCGCCCGGGCATGGCCGAGTACGAGCTGGAAGCCGAACTGTCCTACGAATTCCGCAAGCGCGGCGCCGACGGCCACGCCTACTCGCCGATCGTCGCCGGTGGCGCCAATGCCTGTGTGCTGCATTACGTCGACAACAACAAGCTCTTGAACGACCACACGCTAGTGCTGATCGACGCCGGCTGCGAGGTCGCAGGCTACGCCGCCGACATCACCCGGACCTTCCCGGTCAATGGCCGCTTCACGCCGGCGCAGAAGGACGTCTACGAAATCGTGCTCGCCGCCCAGGCTGCCGCCATCAATGCCACCGCTCCCGGCCGCCACTTCATGGAAGCGCACGACGCCGCCGTGCGCGTGCTGACGCAGGGCCTGGTCGACCTCAAGCTGCTCGCCGGCGACCTCGACAACCTGATCGAAAAGGGCGACTTCCGCCGTTTCTACATGCACCGCACCGGCCACTGGCTCGGACTGGACGTGCACGACGCCGGCGAATACAAGATCGGCAACGACTGGACAACGTTGCAACCGGGCATGACCGTCACCGTTGAACCCGGCCTGTACATCCGCCCGGGCGCCGACATACCGGCCGAACTGGCCGGCATCGGCATCCGCATCGAGGACGATGTGCGCGTCACCGCCGACGGTTGCGATGTCTACACGACGGCACCGAAGACGGTCGCCGAAATCGAGGAAGTGATGCGCCATGACTGAAACTGTTGAACAGACCGACATCCTGATCGTCGGTGCCGGCCCGGTCGGCATGACGCTGCACCTAGCGCTCGCTGCCGGCGGCCAGAAATCGCTGTTGATCGACCGTCGACCACCGGCAGCGCTGCAAGCCGACCCGCGCGCGCTGGCGCTGTCGCACGGCGCCCGTGAACTGCTCGAACAGATTGAAGGCTGGCCGACACGCGCGGCAACACCGATCGAAACCATCCACGTATCGCAAAAAACAGGCTTCGGCCGGACGCTGATCGACCGTGCCGACTACCAGTTGCCGGCGCTCGGCTACGTCGTCCGCTACCGCGATCTCGCCGCCGCACTGGCCGCCCGGCTGACTGACGGTGCGCTGCTCGCCGAAACCGAAATCCTCGACACCACGCCGGATGCCAGCGGCGTCACCGTCGCCCTGCGCCACGCCGGCACGCTGCGCCGCATCCGCTGCAAGCTGCTGGTGCATGCCGAAGGCACGCCGGCCGACGACCCTGAAGTCAAGGTCAGCGATTACGCCCAGCACGCAGTGATCTGCGAAGTCACGCCAACACCGGGACACGGCCGGCGCGCCTGGGAACGGTTCACGCCGGACGGCCCGCTTGCGCTGCTACCGCTCGGCGACGAATACTCAATCGTGTTCACGCTGCCGCCGGCCAAGGCCGACGCGGTGATGGCGCTCGACGATGACGCCTTCGTCGCCGCACTGGCCAGCCAGTTCGGCCGCAGCATGCGTTTCTCGAAACCCGGCAAACGCAGCCGTTTTCCGCTCGCCTTGCGCCTGCGCACCAGCCTGCACCGCGGCCGCGAAGTGTGGATCGGCAACACCGCGCAAACCTTGCACCCGGTCTCCGGCCAGGGCTTCAACCTCGGCCTGCGCGATGCCTGGCAACTGGCAGAAATTCTGCTGAAAGACGGCGTCGACCACAGCAATCTGGCCGCCTACGCCGCCAGCCGCCGACTCGACCGCGAGGGCGGCGCCTTCTTCACCGACAAGGTGGTCAAGGCCTTCTCCAACGACTGCGGCCCGCTCAAACTGGTCCGCGGCCTCGGGCTGCTCGCCCTCGACGTCTTCCCGCCGGCCCGCCATTTCGTCGCCAAACGGATGATCTGGGGCGCCCGCGCCTGGCCTTGATCCATACCAAGGGCGAATCCGCGATGCCCACGCTAAAGTCGCGCCATTCGCCCATGGTTTCCGCCGCATGAAGAAAAGCACCGCCTGGTTCCTCGCCTGTCGCCCGAAAACACTGACCGTCTCGCTGTCGCCGGTGCTCGTCGGCACAGCCATCGCCTGGCAGCAGAGCAGCCAGTTGCTCTGGCTGCCGCTGCTGGCGGCGGCCTTCGGTGCAGCATTCATCCAGATCGGCACCAACCTGTTCAACGACGTCGGCGATTTCCTGCGCGGCACCGACCAGCCCGGGCGCATCGGCCCGCGCCGCGCCACCGCCGAAGGCTGGCTGACGCCGGCCACGGTCAAGGCCGGTGCGTGGACCAGCTTCGCACTGGCCTTCGTCTGCGGCATCTACCTGGTCGCCCATGGCGGCTGGCCGATCATCGCCATCGGCCTGGCGTCGCTGGCCGCCGGCTGGAGCTACACCAGCGGCCCGAAGCCGATCGCCTACGGGCCGCTCGGCGAGGTTTTCGTACTCGTCTTTTTCGGCCTGGTTGCCGTCGCCGGCAGCCATTACCTGCAGACCCTCAGCCTGTCGCCAGCGGCGCTGCTCGCCGGCACGCTGCTCGGCCTGCACGCGGCGGCGGTGATCACCGTCAACAACTACCGCGATCTCGACGGCGATGCCGCCAGCGGCAAGCGCACGCTGGCCGTACGGCTCGGCCGGCCGGCGACGCGCTGGCTGTACACCGGCGAAATCCTCACCCCCTACGCGCTGCTGCCGCTGCTCGGCGGTACCGCCTGGCTACCGCTGCTGTCGCTGCCGCTGGCACTGTGGCTGATCCGGCGTTTTCACCGCGAAACGCCGGGGCCGGCGTTCAACCGGCTACTCGCCGCGACGGCCGGCCTGCAACTGCTGTTTGCCCTGCTGTTAACCCTGAGCCTGACGATTTGACTATTTTTTAGGCGCTGACTCGGGTAAAATGCGCGGCTTCCCCGCTTTATCCCGCCCCCGCTTTTACCCCTCGGCCGCCCATGGAATTCGTTGGTTTTCAGCTCCGCAACAACCTGTTCGTTGCCCCCATGGCCGGCGTCACGGATCGTCCGTTTCGCCAGTTGTGCAAGAAGATGGGCGCCGGCCTGGCCGTGTCCGAAATGGTCACGTCGAACTCGCTGCTTTACGGCAGCGCCAAGACGTTGCGCCGTGCCAACCACGTCGGCGAAGTGGCGCCGATCTCGGTGCAGATCGCCGGTGCCGACCCGAAGATGATGGCCGAAGCCGCCCGCCACAACGTGGATAATGGCGCGCAGATCATCGACATCAACATGGGTTGCCCGGCCAAGAAGGTGTGCAACGTCATGGCCGGTTCGGCGCTGATGCAGGACGAGGAACTGGTCGGCAAGATTCTCGACGCCGTCGTCGGCGCCATCCCGAACACCCCGGTGACGCTGAAGTTCCGCACCGGCTGGAACATCGCCAACAAGAACGCCCCGACCATCGCCCGCATCGCCGAATCCGCCGGCGTGCGCGCTGTCGCCATCCACGGCCGGACGCGCTGCCAGCAATACACCGGCGAGGCCGAGTACGACACCATTGCGATGGTGAAATCACTGATCAAAATCCCGGTGATCGCCAACGGCGACATCACGACGCCGGAAAAAGCGAAGCACGTGCTCGACGTCACCGGCGCCGACGGCGTCATGATCGGCCGCGCCGCCCAGGGCCGGCCCTGGCTGTTCCGCGAAATAGAGCATTATCTGAAGACCGGCGAGCACCTGCCGCCGGCCGAAGTCAGCGAGATCCACGAGATCCTCAAGGCGCATCTGGCTGACCTCTACGATTTCTACGGCCCGGAAACGGGGTTCAAGGTCGCCCGCAAGCACATCTCCTGGTACACCAAGGGATTGGTTGGCTCGGCGGCCTTCCGCAAGGAAATGAACGTCCTGCCCAGCATCGAACAACAGATGCAGGCAGTGAACGACTTCTTCCTCCGCCTGGCGGAAGAGCATCGACACCTAAAATACGCAGAGGAGGCGTTGGCAGCATGAGCCAACATGATTTGGGGCGGTGCGTGATCAACGCACTGGAGCAGTATTTCCGGGACCTGGATGGCGAAAAACCAGCCGCCATCTACGACATGGTCCTGAAGAGTGTCGAGAAACCGATGCTGGAGGTGGTTCTGGCCAAGGCCGGCACCAACCAGACGCTGGCGGCGGAGATGCTGGGCATCAACCGCAATACGCTGCGCAAGAAACTCACCGAACATCAACTACTGTAATCGCCATGACCATCAAGCAAGCACTGATTTCCGTCTCCGACAAGACGGGTGTACTCGAATTCGCCCAAGGCCTCGCTGCTCAGGGCGTCAAGCTGCTGTCCACCGGCGGCACCGCGAAAATGCTGCGTGACGCCGGGTTGACCGTCACCGAGATCGGCGATTACACCGGTTTCCCGGAAATGCTCGACGGCCGCGTCAAGACGCTGCACCCGAAGGTTCATGGCGGCATCCTGGCCCGTCGCGACCTGCCGGAACACCTGGCCACCATCGAAGCCCACGGCATTCCGACCATCGATCTGGTCTGCGTGAACCTCTACCCGTTCGCCGCGACCATCGCCAAGGCCGGCGTGACCCTGGAGGACGCCATCGAGAACATCGACATCGGCGGTCCGGCCATGGTCCGCTCGTCGGCCAAGAACTACAACGGCGTCGCCATCGTCACCGATCCGGAAGACTACGCACCGCTGCTGGCGGAAATGAAAGCCAACGCTGGCGCCTTGCAACTCGCCACCCGCTTCAACCTGGCGAAGAAGGCGTTCACGCACACCGCCCGCTACGACAGCATGATCGCCAACTGGCTGACCGGCCTCGACGAAGGTGCTGAAGCCAAGCCGGCTGAAGCTGCACCGGTTCCGGCAATCTTCCCGGCCAGGCTGCAACTGGCCTTCGACCGCAGCGAAATCCTGCGCTACGGTGAAAACTCGCACCAGCAAGCCGCTTTCTACCGCGACACCACCGCGCTGCCGGGCAGCATCGCCAATTACACCCAGTTGCAGGGCAAGGAACTGTCGTACAACAACATCGCCGACTCCGACGCCGCCTGGGAATGCGTCAAGGCCTTCGATGTCCCGGCCTGCGTCATCATCAAGCACGCCAATCCGTGCGGTGTCGCCATCGACGGCAGCCTGCTCGGCGCCTACGAAAAGGCCTTCAAGACCGATTCGACCTCGGCCTTCGGCGGCATCATCGCCTTCAACGGCGAAGTCGGCATCGACGTCGTTGAAGCCATGAACCAGCGCAAGCACTTCGTCGAAGTGCTGATCGCCCCGTCCTTCACCGCCGAAGCCAAGGCCGCGCTGGCGGCCAAAGCCAATCTGCGCGTGCTGGTCGTGCCGCTCGGTAAAGACCTGAACAAGCTGGAGCTCAAGCGCGTCGGCGGCGGCCTGCTGGTGCAGACGGCTGACGACTTCACCGCCCAAGCCAGCGGTCTGAAGGTGGTCACCAAAGTGCAGCCGACCGCCCAACAGATCGAAGACCTGCTCTTCGCCGAGCGCGTCGCCAAGTTCGTCAAATCCAACGCCATCGTCTTCTGCGGCGGCGGCATGACGCTGGGCGTCGGCGCCGGCCAGATGAGCCGCGTCGATTCGACCAAGATCGCCAGCATCAAGGCGCAGAATGCCGGCCTGCCGCTGAAGGGCTCGGTCGTCGCATCGGATGCCTTCTTCCCGTTCCGCGACGGCCTCGACGTCCTCGCCGAAGCCGGCGCCACCGCCGTCATCCAGCCGGGTGGCTCGATGCGCGACGAGGAAGTCATCGCCGCTGCCGACGAACACGGCATCGCGATGGTGTTTACGGGTGCGCGCCACTTCAGGCACTAACAAGGAAAAACCATGAAACTACTCGTCATCGGTTCCGGCGGCCGCGAGCACGCCATGGCCTGGCGCCTGGCAAAAACGCCGGGCCTGCAGAAGGTTTTTGTCGCCCCCGGCAACGCCGGCACGGCGCGCGAGCATGAACTGGAAAACGTCAATATCACCGACCCGGAAGCGCTGGCGGATTTTGCCGAGCAGAACAATGTTCATCTCACCGTCGTCGGCCCCGAGGCGCCGCTGGCGGCCGGCGTGGTAAATGTTTTCCGTAACCGTGGCCTGAAGATCTTCGGTCCGACCAGGGAAGCTGCCCAGCTTGAATCCTCCAAGGATTTCGCCAAGCGCTTCATGGCCCGCCACAACATCCCGACCGCCGGCTTCGAGACTTTCTCCGACGCTGCCGCGGCGCACGCCTACATCGACAGGCAGGGCGCGCCGATCGTCATCAAGGCTGACGGCCTCGCTGCCGGCAAGGGCGTCGTCGTTGCCATGAGCCTCGATGAAGCGCACGCCGCCATCGACGACATGCTGTCCGGCAACAAGCTGGGCGATGCCGGCGCCCGCGTCGTCATCGAGGATTTCCTCGACGGCGAGGAAGCCAGCTTCATCGTCATGGTCGACGGCAAGAACGTCCTCGCGCTGGCCTCCAGCCAGGACCACAAGCGCATCGGCGACGGCGATACCGGCCCGAACACCGGCGGTATGGGCGCCTACTCCCCGGCCCCCTGCGTCACGCCGGAAATCCACGCCAAGGCGATGCGCGAAATCATCCTGCCGACCGTGCGCGGCATGGCCGCTGACGGCATTCCCTTCACCGGCTTCCTCTACGCCGGCCTGATGATCGCCAAGGACGGCAGCGTCAAGACGCTGGAATTCAACTGCCGCATGGGCGACCCGGAAACCCAGCCGATCCTGATGCGGATGAAGTCCGACTTCGTCAAGCTGCTCGAACACGGCATCAATGGCACACTCGACCAGGTCGAAGCCGAATGGGACCGCCGCGTCGCCCTCGGCGTCGTGCTGGCCGCCGCCAACTATCCGGACACCCCGAAGAAGGGCGACGCCATCCACGGCCTGCCCGCCGGCAACAGCTTCAGCGAAGACGCCCATGTCTTCCATGCCGGCACGGCCGACAAGGACGGCCAGGTCGTCACCGCCGGCGGTCGCGTGCTCTGCGTCACGGCGCTGGGCGAAAACGTCAAGCTGGCGCAGAAGGCAGCCTACGAGGCGGCCGTGCAGATTGGCTGGGATGGCATGCAGTTCCGCAAGGACATCGGTTATCGGGCGATCAGTCGCTGAACCGGTTTTCTGCCAGCCGGCGTGACGGGATTCTGTTACGCCGGCTTTGGATTTTTGTTAAGCAGGGGTTTCGCGCTTACGGCGCGACTTACTTTCTTCTTGCTTCGCCAAGAAGAAAGTAAGCAAAGAAGAAGGCGACCCTGGGTCGGCGCCGGCTGCGCCGGTTCCCTGCGCTACTCGGCCTTGGCGGGGGCTGCGGAACTCGGCCCTGCGGGCCTCAGACAGTCCTCGCCCTTTATCCGCCAACGCCTGCGTTGCTCGGCACCTCCCAAGGGGCCCGGAAGAACGATCCGGTTTTTGAGGGTTTTCTCGGGTCGACCGCAACAGCAGGCTCCATGGCGGGTTTTGGGGTCCCCATGTGCAGTGCCGAGCAACGGAGAAGGGCCGGGGGCTTTCGGCGAGGACTGTTTGAGGGGCGCAGCCCCGAGTTCCGCAGCCGCCCGGCTCTTCGAGTAGCGCAGGGGAGTCGGCGCAGCCGACCGCGTAACCTGGGGTCGCCTTTTCTTTGGCTACTTTCTTTTGGCGAAGCAAAAGAAAGTAGCCCGCGCCTCAGCGCGGAACCCCCGCCAGAAAAACACCGCAAAAACAGCGGAACCCAACAGCAAAACCACAGCCCAACCAACTCACAAAAAAGACAGCGCCCCCATGGACACCAATCAACTCAAAACCTTCTTCACCACCCTCCAAGCCAGCATCGTCGCCGAACTAGAAACCTTCGACGGCCAGGTCTTCCGCACCGATTCCTGGACACGTCCCGAAGGCGGCGGCGGCATTTCGCGGCTGATCGAGGAAGGCGATTTCTTCGAGCGCGGCGGGGTCAATTTCTCGCACGTCACTGGCAAATCGCTGCCGGCCTCGGCCACAGCCGTGCGCCCGCAACTGGCCGGGCGGGCCTGGGAGGCGATGGGGGTGTCGCTGGTGCTGCATCCGCGCAATCCCTACTGCCCGACGGCGCACATGAACGTGCGCTGCTTCGTTGCGACCAAGGAGGGTGAAGAGGACGTCTGGTGGTTTGGCGGCGGCATGGACATGACGCCTTATTACGGTCAACGCGAGGATGTGGCGCATTTTCACCGGACCTGCAGGGATGCGCTGGCGCCCTTCGGCGACGATGTCTACCCGAAGTACAAACAGTGGTGCGACGAGTATTTCTTCCTCAAGCACCGCAACGAACCGCGCGGTGTCGGCGGCGTCTTCTTCGACGACCTCAACGAGGGTGGTTTCGAACGCTGCTTCAGCCTGACCCAGGCTGTCGGCAACGCCTTTACCAAAGCCTATCTGCCGGCACTGGCAAAACACCGCGACATGCCTTACGGCGAGCGCGAGCGCGACTTCCAGGCGTATCGCCGGGGCCGCTACGTCGAGTTCAACCTGGTCTGGGACCGCGGTACGCTGTTCGGGTTGCAGTCCGGCGGGCGCACCGAATCGATCCTGATGTCGCTGCCGCCGATCGTCAAATGGCGCTACGACTGGCAGCCGGAAGCCGGCACGCCGGAAGCCGAACTCTACGAAGTCTTCCTGCAGCCGCAGGACTGGGTGTAAGCCTTACTTCAGCTTGCCCCTGACGGCCCGGACGCGTTCCGGGTCCTTCATTTCCATCTTCCCGCCGCCCCCCTGGAGGTTGCCGCAAGCGCAGGCGGCCTTGATATGCGGGACGGAGTTGACGATGACCGAACAGTCGAGGCATTCGTAGTAGATGTCGCCCCCGGTCGGCAAGGCGCCCGCTGCGGGTGCCGGATCGATGGGGTAGAAATTGTAGATCTTGCGCATGTCGATGTTCAGCACAGCCCGCTCCTCTGCGGTTATTTTTCGTCATTGGCCGGCATGACCGCAGCGCGGTAATGCCGGTTGGCGTCGTCGACCCGTTCGAGCTGATCGCCCAGACGTGCCAGTTCAAGGTGCCCCGCCTGCGTCTCCTCAACGGATAGCGAAGCCTCCAGATAACTTTGCGCTTTCCCCCACAGGCGCTGCCGGGCGCACATGCGGCCCAGCGCCAGCAGCAAGCCGGCATGATCCGGCCGTCGGCGCAACCATTCCTCGGCGCGGGCGATGCGCGACATCTGGTCGCCACCGCTCAGGCGCCCGTAGATCGCGGCCAGATCGCTCTGCCACACCTCATCATCACCGTGATCGAGCATCCCCTCGATCAGTTTCTGCGCTTCCCCATCGGCCCCGGCAAGCGCCAGACCACGGCTGGCGGCCAGCACGACATCGGCACTGCGTTCCGCTGCAGGGACTGTCCGCAGGTAGGCGGTCAACGCGGTGCTGTCATCCGCACAACGAACGATGTTGGCCAAATGCGCCTTGACGGCCAGGGTATGCACCGTCTCCGCCGGCAAGGCATCGCGCTTGGCCAGTTGGCGCAACAGTTTGAGAACGCCATCCCAGTCACCCAGCCCCTGGCGTGCGCGCAACTCGATTCGCAGCGCAGCGATATGACGCCCCAGCTTGCCTTGCAGGCGCGCCAGCGCTGCCAGCGCCTCGGCGAAACGCCGTTCCTCGTTGAGCATCTCCGCTTCCAGCATCAGCGTTGCCGGCTCGTTGCGGGCATCCTGCTGCTTGGCCTTTTCCAGCCATTCCTGCTGGCGCGACGGCTCACCCAGGCGCTGCGCCGCCCGGGCGGCGATCAATGCGGCTAGGCCGGGCGCACGCCCGGCAGCATAGGCTTCACCGGCACGCTTCAGCGCCTGGCCGTAACGGCCTTCGAACAGGAAACGCACCGCCTCCTGGAACACCACGCCCGATTTCTCGCGCTGCCGCCGCCGGCGATATTCCTGGACACGCCGCGGCATGCCCATGGTCAGCGACCAGGCACGCAGGATGGCATGGAAGGCAATGAACAACAGCACCAGACCAAGCACCAGGAAATTCAACGAAATTTCCAGCCGCCACGGATGCAGCACGATCAGCACATAGCCATCGTTCAAACTGGCGCCGAGCGCGACAGCAACCGCCAGCGCGAACAGCGCAAGGACCCAGAACAAGCCTCTCACCGCGTTTCCCTGCCTTCACGCAGACCGACCAGCGCCTGCTGGCTGGCCCGCAGGTCGGGAAGCTCGATGATGATTTCCGCCGCCGACAACTCCTTGAGCTGTTCGATGGCAGCTTGTACGGCCCGGTCCTCGGTGGAGAAATAGCGTTCGAGCCAGGAGCGTGCGACGCTCAGCTCGTTGCGGAAAGTCCATTGATCGCGGGCGAACAGCGCCAAGCGGGCACTCAGCAGCCGCAATTTAAGGTTCTCGCGCAGGAAAAATCCCTGCCCCGGCGCCAGCAGCGCCGGCTCCTCGCGGTCGAAGCGCTGGATGCGGATCAGCGTCCGCGTTTCCTGCCAGAGATCAGACAACATCAGTCGCCACCAGGGCGCCGGCGCATCATCCGGTTCGACGGTGGCACTGGCCTCCTCGACCGGCCGGCCATGAACGATGAACGGAAACTTTTCGACGCCGCTGACGATCTGCTCCAGACGCAGGCTTATGCCCGGAATGTCGGCCAGCGGCAGTTCGTTGAGGTGGCTGATATCGGCCGCCAGCGCCTTGCGCAGGGGCAGATGCCGGGCCTTGTCCAGACGTGCCAGCTGGGCGTCGGCCGAGCGCAGCGCGAGCAGCGCGACCGGAACATTGCCGGCAAGCTGGATCTGCTGCGCAGCAAGCGTTATCGCCTGCTCGATTTCGAGCAGCTGCGCTTCTTCCCGACCCTTGGCGACATCCTGGTAGAGCGCCTGCAAGGCTTCTTCCTGATCCCGCCCCTCGGCCAGCGTGGCTTCAATGGCGTCAAGGCGTCCGGCCAAGGCCGTGCTGCGCTCCAGCAACTGCTGGCCGGCCTGGGCCTCATTGCGGGCGACGACTGCCGCGTCGGCCAGACGTCGTGCGACGTCCTGGCGCAAGTCGGTCATTTGCTGGCGTGTGTCGTACCACTGCCAGGCCAGGAGGCCGCCCAGGATCGCAACCGGCAGCAGCCACAGGGCGCCGCCCTTGTTGTTGCGCCGGGCCTTGGCAACGGGTGCCGCGACCGGTTCAGCGGGAGGGGTGGAGGATTGTTCGACGTTCATGCTGACCAATTATAAGCAAGTAATCCCTGAATCAAGCCGCTGTCGGCGGCTTCCGTCAACTCGACCCGATTCAGGCCGAGTTCCCGGGCGATGCCGGCAATGCGTTCGTGCGGCACGAACAGTGGGGTTTGCCGGAGAAAGTCGCGACCTTCGGCCGACAAGCCATCGACCAGATAACGCAGGCCTTCGCTGCTGGAAACGACGATGGCATCAAGGCGAGCGTCACGCCAGGCATCGAGCAGTTGATCGAAACCGGCAGCCGGGCCGCTGCGCCGGTAACAGGTGATGCAGTCGACGATAGCCCCGCGTTCCCGCAAGGTGTCGGCCAGCAGTTCGCGCCCGCCATCGCCGCGGAAGATCGCGACCCGCCGACCGGCAACCCGTTCGGCAACGAGCTCGGGCAGCGCCAGCAGGCCTTCGGAATCAAAGCGATCGGCAGGTGCCAGGCAGTTTGGCACCCCTTCTTCGGCAAGCGCCCTGACGGTTCCGGGACCGACCGCCAGCGGCTGCAGATGCGCCGGCCACGGACGATCGGCAAGCAGCAGCGGCAAGGCATGGGCGACCGCGTTCGGACTGACGAATACCGCCAGCGAATAATCAGCCAGCCGCCCGGCAGCGCTGGTCAGCGCTGCCGTATCGCCAGCGGGCGCAATTTCGAGCAGGGGGAACAACAGTGCATTGCCGCCGCCGGCAGCAATCATCTTGGCCAGCGGCGCCGCCTGGGCGCGCGGCCGGGTTACCACGATGGTACGGCCGGCAAGCGGGCCGGTCGTCATCACACTACCTTACTTGCAGGCCAGCCTGGCCAGGATGGCTTCCGCCCCCTGAGCCCGCAGCATGTCGGCCAGCTGACGGCCGAGTGCTTCGTCATCGGCCGGGTTGCCGCGCAATTCAGCGGACACCATCTCGCTGCCGTCGACACTGGCAACGAAACCGCGCAACCACAACTGACCGTTGTCGATGATCGCATAGCCGCCGAGCGGCACCTGACAACTGCCGCCGAGGGCGCGCGAGAAGGCGCGTTCAGCCTTGACGCAATGGGCGGTTTCCGGATCGTTGAGCGGGGCAACGACGTCAGCCATGGCGGCGGCGCCATCGATCAGTTCGATACCGAGCGCGCCCTGCCCCGGTGCCGGCAGCGACTGTTCTGCGGTCAACACCGCCTTGATGCGGTTTTCCATGCCGAGGCGGATCAGGCCGGCAGCGGCGAGGATGATTGCGTCGTAGTCGCCGGCATCGAGCTTCTTCAGCCGCGTGTCGAGGTTGCCGCGCAGGCTCTTGATCACCAGTTGCGGATATTTCGCGCGCAGGATCGCTTCACGGCGCAGGCTGGAGGTGCCGACGACGGCGCCGGCCGGCAGTTCGTCAAGGCTGGCGTAGTTGTTCGAGACGAAGGCATCGCGCGGATTTTCGCGGGCCGAGATGGCGGCCAGCACGAAGCCGTCCGGCATCACCATCGGCACATCCTTCATCGAATGCACGGCCAGATGCGCCTTGCCTTCCTGCATCGCCACTTCGAGTTCCTTGATGAACAGGCCCTTGCCGCCGATCTCCGCGAGCGGCCGGTCGAGAATCTGGTCACCCTTGGTGGTCATCCCAAGAATGACAACTTCCGTCCCGGGATTTAAACTCGATAAGCGTTCTCTGACATGCACCGCCTGCCACATGGCCAGACGGGATTCGCGGGAGGCAATGACAATTTTCGACGGAGCGGACATGAGGCAATCCTGGAAGACATGGAGTGGGCTGTTCGGGGGGCTGATTCTAGCATGCCTGCCCCTGGCGCCCCTGGCGGCGGCCGAATTGCCGCGGGCCAGCCAGCTCGACGCGGAAGCACGCCAGGCCGCGCGCGCCGGCGCGCCGTTGATCGTCATCTTCAGCCGGGCCGATTGTAGCTTTTGCCAGACGATCAAGCGCGACTACCTGCAGCCGCTGGCCGCCGATCCGCGCTACGCCGGTCGCGTCGTGATCCGCGAGATTGGCCAGGACACCGAGGCGCCGCTGACCGATTTCTCCGGTCGACCGACCACGCACGCCCGTTTTGCCGCCGCCGAAAAAATCCGCCTGGTGCCTGTCGTCGCCTTTTACGGGCCGGGCGGCCGGAAACTGCACGAATCGATCGTTGGCGCCAGGTTGCCCGATTTCTACCAGAGCTACCTCGAGGATGCCATCGAGCAATCGGCGAAGGCGCTGAAGAAACCATGACCGACACGCAGAAGCCACCGAGCCAGCGCCCGGAACACCCCGATTTCTGGTGCCAGCGATTCGGCGAGGGCGTCACCCCGTGGGATGCCGGTCGGGTGCCGGCCGACTTCGCCGCCTTTGTCGCCCGCCAGCCGGCGCCGTTAACCACGCTGATCCCGGGCTGCGGCAGCGGCTGGGAGGCGGCCTGCCTGGCGGAAAACGCCTGGCCGGTGACGGCGCTCGATTTCTCGCCGGTCGCCGTGGCCAAGGCGCGCGCTGTGCTCGGCACTGCTGCGGTCGACCTCGTCTGCGCCGACTTTTTCACCTTTGAGCCGGCCCAGCCGCTGGCGCTGATCTACGAACGCGCCTTCCTCTGCGCGCTGCCGCGCAAGCTGTGGGACGACTGGGGCCGCCGCGTCGGCGAACTGCTGCCAGCCGGCGGCCTGCTTGCCGGCTATTTCTTCGTCTGCGACCAGGTCAAGGGACCACCGTTCGGCATCCTGCCCGAACAACTCGCGGCGCTGCTGCAAGCGGCATTCGAGTGCATTGAGGATACTGCGGTCAACGACTCGATTCCGGTATTTTCCGGCCGCGAACGCTGGCAGGTCTGGCGCCGGCGCTAAGCTTCGGCGATGCCGGACAGGTGGCGCAGCAACATTGCGCTGAGGCGTTCCGGCACCACCGGCTTGGCCATGAAATCGTCCATGCCGGCTTCCAGACAACGCGCCTTGTCCTCGGTCATCGCCAGGATCGGCGTCCGCGCATGCGCCGGCAGGCGGCGGATATGCTGCGTCGCCTGCAGCCCGTCCATGCGCGGCATCTGCATGTCCATCAGGACCAGGTCGTAATTGCTCGCCGCCGCCATGGCCACCGCTTGCTCACCGTCCTCCGCCTGATCGACCTGCAGCCCGAGATCCTCCAGCAGGATCACCGCAATCTCCCGGTTGATCGGCTCGTCTTCGACCAGCAGCACCCGGCGCCCGGCAAAATCACTGCGCAGGCGCTCCCCGGGATTGTCACCGGCAGCCGGCAAGGTGACAGGGGGCTGATCATCCTTGTCCAGGCAGACCGTGAACCAGAAGGTGCTGCCAACGCCCGGCTGACTGCGCACGCCGGCATCGCCACCCATCAGGCGCGCCAGTTTGCGGGTAATTGCCAGACCAAGGCCGGTACCGCCGTAATGCCGGGTCGTCGACGCATCCGCCTGCTCGAATGCCGAGAACAGCCGTGGCAACGCCTCTTCGGGAATGCCGATACCGCTATCCTCGACTTCAAAACGCAGCGTCATCGATTGCGCATCCTCCGCCTCGACGACGAGACGGATGACAATGCCGCCGCGCTCGGTGAACTTCACCGCGTTGGTCACGTAGTTGAGCAAGGCCTGCTGCAGTCGCGTCGGATCACCCAGCAAAGCCCCCGCCAGATGCGGCACCTCGCTGAGCAGCGCCAGCCCTTTCGCCTGCACCCGTTCATGCACCATCGACAGGACATTGGCCACCAGCGCTTCGATCTGCACCGGCACCGACTCCAGCGAGAAACGGCCGGCTTCGATCTTGGACAGGTCGAGCACCGCATTGATGATTTCCAGCAAATGCGCGCTGGCCGTCTCCAGCTTGCCCATCTGCGCGATCTGCTCGTCGCTCAAGCCCCCTTTGCGGACCAGCCGGGCCATGCCGAGAATGGCATTCATCGGCGTCCGGATTTCGTGGCTCATGTTGGCCAGGAAAGCGCTTTTCGCCACGCTGGCAGTTTCGGCAAACTGCTTGGCTTGTGCCAGTTCGCCGGTGCGCAGCTCGACCAGCTCCTCAAGGTGCTCCCGGTACGCAGCCAGTTCGCGCTCGGCCTGCCGGTGCTGGGTGACGTCGCGCAGACTGCACTGGATCAATGTCCGCTCGCCCAGCCTGATCCGGCTGATGATCAGTTCGGCGATGAACAGCTGGCGGTTGTCGATCCGCCGGTGCGTCCATTCGAAACGCGGCAGTTCGCCGCGCAGTGCGGCCGCGATCAGCCGTTCGGCGGCCGGCAGCGAAGCCTCACCATCCGGCTGCACGGTCGGCGAGAAGTCCACCGGCGTGTTGCCGAGCAGTAGTTCCTGCGACTCGGCACCAAACATCTGCATTGCCGTCGGATTGCAATCGACGATGGTCAGCCCGTCGAGAATCAGGACGGCTTCGGCCGTCGATTCGAACAGCGTCCGGTAACGCACTTCGGACAGTTGCAACGCCTGAGTTCGCTCCTGGACCCGCAATTCGAGTTCATTCTTGGCTGCCAGCAGCGCCTGATCGGCGCGACGCCAGCGACGGCTGAAATGGAAAGCCAGCAACAGCCCGATCAGGCAAGGCACCAGCACCATCAGCGAAACCAGTTGCATGACCCGATGCACCTGCGGGGTGATGGCAGCATTCAACGCCGCCTCACTGCGCATCAGGCTGAGATGCCAGCCGTGGCGCAGTGGGGCAACGAAACGCAGCCAGGGTTCGCCATCGGCGTCCACACGCGTCATTGCTGCCGCCCCCGGGGACCAGGCTTCCGCCATTTCATCTCCGGCAATGACGCCCAGTCGCGAATCGGCAACCCGCTGGCCTGCCCCGTCGAACAGCGCGGCACGCTCGAAAGGCTCGATTTTCCCGGCACGCAGCAGATCGGCCAGGCGGGTCAGGTGGAGAACCCCGCCAAGGTGCAGAATGACCTTGCCCGATGCATCCAGCACCGGGATATCGATGGCCACCGCGGGAACCCCGTCGGCACCGGTAAAGCCATCGGAAACCACCGGCAACCCGGTGCTGGCGGCTTGCTGGAAATAGGCACGATCGGCCAGGTTGTACTTGCGCAACGCACGCTGAACGCTGAACGGATGGGAAATATAGTGATCGCCTTCCGGCGTCAGCACGAACAGCACTGAAAAACCGCCAGCCTGGCGCAGAGCTTCGAGAATTTCGTGCTTTTCCGGATCGAGTTCACCGGGGATGCCATTCAGCGCCAGGTCGATCGACGAACGTTCGGGCAAGGACTGAAAAGCCCGGCTTTTCGCCGCCAGCCGCAACAACTGCAACGGCTGTTCGATTTCCGCGTCGAGGCGTGCCGCCAGCGAATCGACAAAGGCCTTGTTGTCCTCGGCCCAGCGCTGGACGGCCCATTCATGCAGCGAACCGCGCAGGAAGAAGAGCAGCAGCGCCAGCGACAGCAGCGTCGGCAACAGCACCAGGGCAACAATATGTCGCCGCTCTCCCTTCATCCCCAGCCCTCCCGTTATATCCGGCTGAAGGGATTATGCACCGACCGGCCGGCGACGCAATGGCGGGAATCCCCTAGGGCCCTGCCGGATCGCTGATGAACCCGATCTTGGCCAGGCCGTTGCGGGCCGCAATCGCCATCACCTGTGCCACCTTTTCGTAAGGCACCAGACGGTCGGCACGGATGTGCAGCTCCGGCGGCATTTCCTGACGGGCAGCCGCGGCGCAGCGTAGCGATAGCTGCTCGAGCGTTACCGGCTCGCCGTTCCAGAACATCTCGCCGTTCTCGCGCAGGCCAAACTCGATGTGTTCGGGCTTGGTCAGGTTGACCGCGCTCGACGCCTTCGGCAGGTCGATCTTGACCGCGTGCGTCAGCAGCGGCGCGGTTACGATGAAGATGACCAGCAGCACCAGCATCACATCGACCAGCGGCACCACGTTCATCTCGGCTTTCGGGCCATCGCCGGCCTTGCCGCGGTAGCGGCGGAAATCGCCCCCGCCAGCCATCACGCGCCCCGCTGGCTGTTTGCGGTCGACGTGCCTGCGGACTCGTTTTTCACCGTCAGCAGCACGTAGAGATCGTGGGCAAAGCCTTCCAGGCGCGCCAGCCACAGCCGGTTGCGCCGGCTGAAGGCGTTGTAGGCGAGCACCGCCGGAATCGCCACGGCCAGGCCAAGCGCAGTCATGATCAAGGCCTCGCCGACCGGCCCGGCAACCTTGTCGAGCGTGCCCTGGCCGGACAGACCGATCTGCACCAGCGCGTGGTAGATGCCCCAGACCGTGCCGAACAGGCCGATGTACGGCGCCGCCGACCCGGCCGACGCGAGCACCGTCAGCCCGTGTTCGGAGGCCGCCGCCTCCTGGTCGATCGAATTGTTCAACGTCCTCGTCAGGTATTCGGCAAGGCCGCCGGCCGTTGCCAGGTTGTCATCGCCCTGCGCCGCTTCCTCGGCCGCATCGACGGCGCTCAACGCCAGCCGGGCGAAAGCGTTGTCGATTTTCTCGGCCCGGATACGTTGCCCCAGACCGCTGCGCGAGCCGCCCTGCCAGAAACGTTTGAGAAAACCCTCGGCCTGACGCTGCGCCAGGTAGTTCGCCAGCCACTTGGTCACGATCAGGTACCAGCTGGCCAGCGACAGCGCCAGCAACATGCCGAGCACGATGCGCCCGACGATGTCCGAATGCGCAAGAAAGTGGGCAAAACCCAGACCTTCGACAACGACCGACTGCTCCATGAATCAGTTTCCTTCCAGAACGAAATTAAAGGGTTGCACCGCGGTCGCCTCGACCGGCCGGCCATTGCGCGAAGACGGTGTGCACCGCCAGTTGCGCACTGCCGTCAGTGCCGCCTCGTCGAGCCGGGCAAAGCCGCTGCTGCGGTCGACCGTCGCTTTGGCGACTTTTCCGGATTCATCCAGCGTCACCCGCAGGACAACCTTGCCGGTTTCGCCGAGACGCCGCGACAGCGCCGGATAGGCCGGCGGCTGCCGGGCCGGGCAGACGACCGACAACTCGCCACCGAGCGCCACCGGGCCGACCGGCAGAGGCATCGCCGGTGCCGGCGGCGCAACTTCGACCGGCGGCACCGGCGGGGTTGGCGGCGCCACCGGCTCGGCCGGACTGAGCAGCGGCGCTTCGGCGACCAGTTGGCGCGGCGCCGGCTTGGGCAAGGGCTTCGGCGCGGGCGGTTGCGGCGCCGGCTTGGGCGCCGTCTGCTGCGGCGCCGGCGGGGCGATGAAATTGAC
>Ga0075012_10000470_pt1 | contig 42998 bp, 43 predicted proteins | sample All_14_2_FD_71474 | JGI IMG/M metagenome (GOLD analysis project Ga0075012, IMG submission 71474) | Freshwater microbial communities in response to fracking from Pennsylvania, USA - Allegheny Zone_MetaG_DW_15 | ecosystem: Environmental > Aquatic > Deep subsurface > Groundwater > Drilled...
ATCCCAAAAATCTCACCCCCCCGCACCTCAATATTCACCCCATCGACCGTCCTCACTCCCCGATCGTCAACTCCCACCAAATCCACCGCTCGAACCAAAACATTTCCTGTTGCCGGCGCAATCCACTCACCAGAGACCGGGATCTCCCCCACCATCCACCCGCTCAATTGAGATGCGTTCGTCCCTTCAATCGCGCAACTGGCCACAAACTCCCCTTTCCGCAATACCGTAACGCGATCCGCAATCGCCATCACCTCACTCAACTTGTGCGCAATCAGCAACACAACCTTCCCCTGATCGCGCAATTGGCGCAAAACCCAAAACAGATCGTCCACTTCCGCTGGACTCAATACGGCGGTCGGCTCATCCAAAATCAAAACGTCCGCTTCCCCCGCCAGAGCCTTCAAAATCTCAACGCGCTGTTGAGCCCCCACCGGCAAATCTCCCGCCCGCATATCCAAGTCAACCTCCCAGCCAAGTTCCCTCCCCTTCAACACCGCCGATTCCGCAAGGTCTCCCGCTTCCAATTTCCGCAAACCACCCTCAATTTGCGCTAACGCAAAGTTCTCGCGAACCGTCAGTTGCGGCACCAACATAAAATGTTGATGCACCATCTTGATCCCCATATCCCGAATCGCAAACGGCTTCCCCACCGCCAAACTCGCCCCCCGAAACTCAATCGACCCCCGATCGGGAACCACGAAACCCCCAATCATGCCCATCAAAGTCGATTTGCCCGCCCCATTCTCCCCCAAGACCGCATGAATCTCGCCCGAATAGAACTCGGCCGAAACATCGTTCAAAGCCGAAACTGACCCGTAAGATTTACTAACCCCCCTCACCAAAAGCAAGGGGGGCAGATCAGAGAAGGAGGTCATGGCAAAGCCTAGTTAGAATTCCGCTTTCGGTGTCTCGAATCGACCTTCCATCATATCCAACTGCTTCGTTGTGAGTTCCTTCTTGAATTCCGGATCAACTAGCGCAACATTCACCGGATTCATCACAAATTCAACCGCGCCTTCTTCCATGCCCACCAGCTGAACTTCACCTTTATAGCGCCCCGCCTTGACCAATTTCGCCAGATCAACAAACGGCTTTTCGACGTCTATAATCGCCGATCCAACCATCTGCGCGCTCATCATGTTTTGATCTTCGTTCGCCCCAAAGCACCAAACCTTGCGCTCTTCACAAGCTTTCACAAATCCCGAAACACCACTGTTTGTCTGATGAATCAAGTAGTCCGCACCCTCATCAATCGCCTGCAAAGTCGCTTGCTGAGCTGCCGCCACATCATCATTCTTGCCCGTGAATTTCGTCACGACTTTCACGCCCGGATTAACACTCTTCGCCCCCGCCGCAAACGCTTCAAAAGTCGAACGAATCGAAGGCACATCAGGCCCTCCAATCATGCCCACCGTTCCCGTTTTCGTCATTTTCCCGGCAATCATCCCCGCCAGATAAAAACCCTCTTCAAGATAAAACCGGAATGCTCCCGCATTCACCGCAGTCCCACTCCCAGAACTCGAAACAAACACCGCGTCCGGAAAATCCTTTGCCGTCTCAACCCCCGGCTCGTTATATTCAAATCCATGACCAATGATCAGTTGATAACCTTTTTGAGCATAACTCCGCATCGCATCCTTAATGCTCGCATCTTTCGTCACTTCCTGATTAACCGTCGCCCCAAGTTCCTTCTCAATCGCCTGCAAACCCTTATAGCCAAGCGCACTCCAGCCGCTGTCGTTCACACTTGCTGGCGTCAATAACGCAACTTTAAACTCACCTTCAACCGGTCTTCCCTGCAACTGTGGCTCAATCGTAACGGTCTTGTCACCTTCCGGCGCACCGCCAGAACAACCAACCAAAACGACGAGCGCGATCATTGCGAGCGTAAACAATCGATGCATAAACCCATTCTACGACCACAAAGCCGCATAAAAATACTGTTCAATTAACATTAACTACGTAAATAGTTCAAACAGATACTAATTCGATAACCGAAACTTCCGGTCGCGAACAAAACCGCGCATGAAACTTCCACCGACAAACCCCACGAGTGACATAAACCAAATTCTTGCGCCCCTGCACCAAACCACGGCAAAAGGTCTGCCCATATTTGCTCGGCAAGATTGGTGCATATCCAAAAAACGAAATCTGTCCCCCATGCATATGCCCACTGAGTTGCAAATCAACGCGATGACCATCCGGAAAATCATGCGCCAAATCCGGATTATGCGAAAGCAAAATCCGCGGCATCATCGGGTCAAGTTTGCCCAAAGCCTTATCCGCATCCACAATTCCATCCGTATAGTCCCCCACTCCCGCCAAAACAATCGCCTCCCCACCCCGCTCAAGCAATATCCGATCATTATCAATTAACTTCAAAGGAGTATTCTCCCGAAGCTGTCTCATAACTTCATCGGCACCAAACCAGTGGTCATGATTCCCCAGCGTACAAAATTGACCATCCGGTGCTGTCCAATTATCAAACACTCCTCGAAAATCTAACTTGGGTCGACCAGTTTCGTCTGCCAAATCCCCCGGAACACAAACCACGTCAACCTTCGCCGACTGCAACATTTCCCCGATCCTGCCCATAAATCCCGGATCAATATTCTCCGGATAATGAGTATCACTCACCAAACCAATCTTGTAACCGTGAAAAGGCTTAGGCAAGTTTTTAATCCGCACCCGAGTATGCGTCAGTTCAAGCCAGTTCGGCTCAACCATTGTGGGATAAGCAATTCCCGCTAGCCCCACCCCCGATAAAGCCAGCATCTGCCTACGAGTAAATTTTTTACGCCAAAAAGATTCGTGCACTACAGGTTCATCGGTCGCCATTGCAAAACTACAACAGTTCCGTTCCGACGAACGTTCTCAAAACCGCCAAACTAGGCCGCTTGATCCTCGTCTACGATCTGCTTCGCCCCTTCCGCCGAACTGTAATCCCAATTGTCACAGTCCAATCGGCGGCAATGAATCATCCGTTGAAATGTCCCGTTGTCCAATTCGACTTCCGCCGTTTTGGCAAACCGACACTCCAAACAGAGTTCGGGCTCTATCAGCCGCACCACTTTCAGATTTCTTTTGGCCATCCTTATGCCTTTTCCCCAACCATGGGTATGTAAATAATGTCGGGGTTTGGATGGCCATAAATCTCCCCATAATTACCGGGTTTCCCCGGTTAATTACGGCTCGCAATATCGCGGTTAATGCAATCGATACTCCGCACGACCCATAACGCGCTCCATAACCACACTCCGATCATGCTGATCAATCAGCGACGCGGCCGCAGCATTAATGAAAGTCTCACCCGGCTCAATCACATCAAGCCACTTCAACAAACGAGACTCATCCCGCACCGTCGAATCCGCCACTTCCGTCGACAAATACATCCGCGCCAACGGCCGCAACTGCCGAATCCGACTTGCAATCCGCCGGGCAAAAAGTGGATTTCTGGCCAGAAATATCTGCGGGCTACCCACCCAGTCATTAAGCGGCCCGGCTTGATCAACCAACTCTCGTAAAATTGGCACCGTCGCCAACTCCACCACCAAAGCCGTCATCGTCGGTCGTCTTGCCAAAATCTGAAACTCATCCGTACTAAACTTCCGGTAACTCAAATCACCAAGATCTTTAGATCGTGAGGGCCGAACCGGCTGAGTTTGCCAACTCCTTGCCAGATCACTTCGACCAACTTCATCCAAGTAAAGGGTCGTCAAAGACCTCGTCACCGGCAAGATTGGTTGAATCGATGCAAGCTTCTCAAGTGCCAGATCAATCGTAATCAAGTTCGATTTTGCCTGCCACAAAACGCACTCCGTCCAGCGACCCGCCCAAAGCGATTGCAAAGGCTCAAACCAAGTTCCCGTCAAATCAGCGCCCAAATGCCCGCGATAGAGTGAGCAGAATTGGTCAGCAACAAATTGCTTCGATTCAGGTTCTAACTCGCGCGAAAATTGCGACCACAAATCTGTCGCAATCACGAACTCGCTCTCGCTGCCCGCCTTCAACCAGATCGAACCCTCACCCGATCCAATCGCCCCCGCTCCACAATCACCAAACTCCGATTCCAGAGTTTTTCGCAAAGTGTAGAGCGTCGCCGCCAATCGATTATTCGCTTTGCCACCACTACTTCCGGGCCAAAGTAACTCAACCAAGTCTTTACGCGACATCGGTTGATCAACATGAACCGCAAGTATCATTAATAACTCGGCCGCCTTGCGAGTAGGAAACCCTGAAAAAACAGATCCCTCACAACTAGCCGAAACACGACCAAATAGGCCGATTCGGATTTTCATATTCTTTTGTCTCTCCCTTTTAGCCCACCCGTAGATGTGCTGACCCCTATTTTCCATAACTGATAGACAAAAATCACCCTTTTGTCACAAAAAGATCAAAAATTGCTCAATTCCGTCTACTATTCACGTGATTTCACTTCGTACCTTTCCAAACTTTCATCCCGTGTCAAAATCACTCAAGTGAACGTCCACCTCAATGTTGATTACAACCCCCCGCACAAATCGTGCACCCTAGATATTTTTGTCCCCGAAGGTGACGGACCGTTCCCCACATTACTTCTCATTCACGGCGGCGGTTGGATCAGCGGTGATAAAACTTCCTTCCACGAAGAAGCAGAATTCTTTGTCTCCGAAGGCATCGCCTGCGCTTGCATCGGTTACCGACTCGCCCCGCTCCACCCCTTTCCTGCCGCCTGCGACGACGTCCTCCAAAGCGTAAAATTCTTGCGAACCCACGCCAAAGAGTACAACCTTGACGCCCATGCTCTCATCGCATTCGGAAACAGCGCCGGCGGACACCTCAGTTGCATCGCCGGACTCCAACAATCGCTTTCCGGCGGCGAACCTGCCGAAAATGTCAACGCCTCCATCGCGATCTGTCCCATCACCGACATCCGAGAACCCGATCAAACCCAGTACCCAATCTCCATGACCTTCCTCGAACAGTTCATGGACTCCACCTTCGCTCAGTCCCCCGAGCAATATGCGCAAGCTTCGCCCATGACCCACATCCACAAAGCCGCTCCCCCATTCCTGATTTTCCACGGCGATGCCGACGATATCGTGCCCCCCGAACAGTCCAAAAACCTCTACGTCCACCTCAACCAAGCCGGAATTCCCGCCGAGCTTCATATCCTTGAAGGTGAGGGCCACTCATTCTCCCTCCATAGCTGGCTCAAAATTCGAGAACAAACCCTCGAATTCGTCCGCACACTCTAAAACCATGATCGCCGACCTCCGCTCCGATACCGTCACCAAACCGACTGAGGCAATGCTTCAAGCCATGATCGCCGCCCCCGTCGGAGATGATGTCCTCGGCGACGATCCCACTGTCCAAGCTCTTGAACAAAAGATCAGTAAGCTCACAGGTATGGAAGCCGCCGTCTTCGTGCCAAGTGGAACCATGGGGAATCAAATCGGAATCGCCGCCCACACCCAACCCGGCGACAGCATCCTCGTCGAAGACGAAGCCCACATCCTCCACTACGAAGTCGGTGCCCTCGCCGTCCTCAACGGCCTTACCATCCGAAGCCTCCGGAGCGAAAACGGAACGCCAACCCTCCAAGAGATCAAATCCAAAAACTTCACTTCCTCACTCCACACCCCAGGAACCACCCTTCTCTGTCTCGAAAACACCCACAACCGCCACGGTGGGTCAATCACAACCCCTGAAACTCACGCCGACTTCCGCACGCTGGCCAACGATCTCAGTCTAAATATTCACCTCGATGGTGCCCGTCTCTGGAACGCCGCCGCCGCCCTTGATCGCCCAGTTTCCGACTTCACAGAACACGTCGATAGTGTCAGCCTCTGCCTCAGCAAAGCCCTCGGCACCCCCGTAGGCAGCGTCCTCGCCGGAACATCGTCCCACATCGACAAAGCCCGAATCTGGCGCAAACGCCTCGGCGGAGGCATGCGGCAATCCGGCATTCTCGCTGCCGCCGGAATCTACGCCATTGACCACAACTTCGCCCTTCTCAAACAGGATCACGCACGCGCAATCAAGCTTTCAGAATTTATTAACTCTGAAACCACCTGGACTTCCCCAACCCCTCAAACGAACATCGTCATGCTCGATCTCGATAAGAATCCAGCAGAAATCATTAGCAAATTAGAAGAACAAAACGTCCGGGCATATCAATTCGGACCAAATAGAATTCGGTTTGTCTTCCACCATCAAGTGACCGACGAAATGCTAGAACAAACTTGCCTGGCTCTGCGCAAAGTCTGCCTCAGTTAAGCCCGCCATCGCTAAGGTTTCCGCTCGCAATTTTCCATAAGTAATCGCCGCCAAAGTCTGCAAATTAACAACGTCTTCCTTGTTATATTCAATCAACGTTTCAAGCGATTCATCCCGCCCACGCTGATATTCTCGCCAAAGCCGAATCGCATCAAGCCCAGAAAGACCATCCGTATCATCGCCCCGATTGATCCCAAACTGTTTTTCAATCTTCTTCAGTCCGCCGCGAACCCCAACACGCTTCAAAGCAAAACAAAGATCAAGGTGAATATGATCAAAGGGCACCTGCGGAAACGCTTTTTTCAGCATCGGAATGTCAAATCCCTGCCCAAAGAACGTGACGATCATTCCGTATCGACTAATCACATCTGGAAATGACCCCAAATCCTGTCCCTTAATCAAACACGTAAAGTTCTCTCCATCATACAATCCAACCGTCGTAATCGAATCCCCGGACTGCCCCCCATCCGTCTCAATGTCCAAGTAACAAATACTGTCGCTAAACTCAGGCCACGCTCGCCACGCTTCTCGACTACTTAACCCATCCGCAAAGTACTGATGGTGCCGTTGATCAAGTGCCTTAACCGACCCTTCGATGTGACCCCTGACAAAATCTAACCCCGCCGACCCCACCGAATATCTTTCCGGTTCAGTCAAATATGTGTCCCAATTAACGCACCCAGCCCGCCAAAGCTCCCGCTCGGTATGTGCACCAAGTCCAGGAACGTGACAAAAGCTATGCGTGAGCAAGGCTAGTTGCCGCCGCCCGCAGCGCCACCAGATCGCGGTATCGGCTTAAGTTTCTTATTCGCCCCATAATTCGCCTGAGGAATCGGCAAACTGATAACACTTGTGGACGGAAATGCTTTCTTTGGCTCATTTTCATACCAGAAATCGCCCGTATTCAAGTTACGATCGAATTCACCCGTTAAGCGAACAAATCCACGACCGTAAAAAACCGACTTCATATCGCTACCAAACCACTGCAATCCGCGCCACTTACCCGTCACAACGATGCGTCCCTTACCCGTATAAACCGTTCGACCCTTTGCGTCGTACTCCTTGCGCAACTTCCCTTCAACAATCTGGAACGAGCCACCTTCATGTTTTGTCAAAAGCAAAGTCCCCGAAAAACTCACGTCGGCCCGGCCCTCCGCATCAATAAATTTAAAGCTCCCCAGCTTCGTTTGCATGTGAAAAGTCGTCATGCCCTCAGTATTCGCATAAGACCCCATCTGCTCTGGCGTCGCTACCTGAGCGTAATTCGCCAAACTCGAACCCAACAGGCCCGCCATCAATCCAATCTTTGCAAAACTCTTCATTGCGCTTTCCTTCTGAAAAACCGTTCCCTATTCTATCCTAACCAGAATCAAAAGATTCCGTCACGATGGGAACAATCTGATGCAACAATCATTCCGGCCCATGTGTTCCCCAAAAATCTCCAACTTTCCTCGGGTCCAAGCTGTTCCTCGCGTAGAATGAGGGTGGAACCATGATTAAGGCCAGCCCACTTGTCGGAGTCGTCACCGGGATCGCCGCGTTCTCAGCCGTAGCGTTCGTAATGCTTTCCAATTCCAGTCAGTACGTTTCTGTCGCGGAAGCAACTAAATCGAAAGACGATAATCTTTATCTCAAAGGCAATCTCGTCAAAGAATCCCTGAAAGTGGACGTCAACAACGCCTTGATCGAATTCACCATATTGGACGAAAAAGGTGACTCAATGAGAATCGTCCACAGTGGACTTCCCCCCGCAAACATGGGCGAAGCGACCGAAGTCGTTGCCGTCGGCGGAATGTCCGGCGACCATTTCAAAAGCAAGAAGCTCCTCACCAAGTGTCCAAGCAAGTACGAAGAAGGCGAACAAGCACAACCCGCTAACTAATTGATGAACAACCACTTTCTTGAGAGTTTCGCTCTCGGCCTCCTCCCTGTCAACACTCTAACATGGGTCGGGATTCTCGGTCGAATCCTCATCTATGTGGCAGGCATCCTTTCCCTATTCAGCTTTGCCGCCGCATTTACAAAGCGAGAAAGCCTCGCAGTCACCGCTGTTCGGCTCGCTAGTGCCGCGCTCGGCCTCGCATTCATCGCTCTTATATCCCTTTTTGTAACTTCGCAATTTCAGTTTCAATACATTCAAAAACACAGTGCCCTCGACCACGAACTCCAATACAAAGTCGCCGGTACATGGTCTGGCCAAGAGGGATCATTCCTCCTCTGGGCCGTCGGATCAGCCCTCTTCGTAAGTCTCGCCATCGGCAAATCCGGCATTTACAAGCGATGGTTCGCCGGCGTCTCCAGCCTCTTCCTCGCCGCCCTCGCCGGAATCCTCAGCTTCGAATCTCCATTCGTTCTCAACCCTGCCAGCACCGACATCAGCAACGGATTCGGAATGCCCCCCAGTTTGCTGAACTACTGGGTCGTCATCCACCCCCCAACCATCTTTTTGGGATTCGGATGCTTAACCGCACTCTTCGCCTGGTCAATGTCCGCCATGCTCCACCGCGACCTCGATACTTGGATCGACCAAGTGCGACCGTGGGCCCTCATCGGGCTCACATTCACCGGAGTCGGACTCTGCATGGGCGGCTTCTGGGCATACGAAACCCTCGGCTGGGGTGGATTCTGGGCTTGGGATCCGGTAGAAAACACATCGTTCGTCCCCTGGCTCATCCTCGCCGTTTTTATCCACGGAATCATTGTCCAAAAGACTCGTAAAAAGTGGCACCTTAGCAATGTTGTCTACTGTGCATTGCCTTTCCTCTCATTCGTCTACGGAACCTTTCTCACCCGTTCTGGATTCCTCGGCGATACCAGCGTCCACAGTTTCGCAAACATGGATCGAAGCGCTCTCTGGATTCTTGTTGCTCTAGGAATCGCCAGCATCGGCGCATTCCTCGCGGTCTATATTCCCACTGCAAAGTGGTGGAAACCCATCGCCCCACCCACACCAAAAACAGAAGGTTTCTGGACAAAAGATACTTTTTACGGATATTCCGCTTGGCTCCTGATCAGTCTCGCCGTCATTGCCGCTTTCGGAATGAGTGTCCCTCTCATCCAATCGCTCAAAGGTGAAAAACCTCGCGTTGTCGAAGAATCCCTTTACAACACTGTTGTCGCATTTCCATTCATTCCCATCGTCGCCCTCATGGCAATCGGGCCATTCCTCACTTGGCGAAAAGCGGGCATCAAAAACTTCACCAAATACTTCATCAATCTCCTATCCGCCACCATCGCCGTTACCGGGTTCACCCTCCTTTGGCTCAAATGGGGCGGCCAAGAAGTCCTTCTCGGACCATTCATCGCCACCTTCCCCGGAATTCCTTCCGATCCCGCTAAAACCACAAACTTCCTCATCAGCAAAGCGGTCTACACCACGCCCTGGGTTCTTTCCCTCTACGCCCTCAGCGTATTCGCTGTATTCGCCAACCTCACTCGCGGCGTGCAGTTGTTCAGGCAAAACAAACTGAGCTCCGCCAGCATGCTCACCCACATCGGCGTCATCCTCACGCTCGTCGGGCTTATCTTCTCCCGAGGATTCGAACAAAAAGTAGACAAAATTGTCGCCCACGAATCCAAAACCCTCCAAGCATTCGGATACAACATCAATCTCGAAGGCCGCACATCCGGCTTCGGTGACCGCAACAACAAAATCAAACTCAAATTCACAAAGCCCGGAGATGAATTCACCGCATCCCCCGGCCTCTACTTCGTGCCCGGACAAGACGGCAAACCGCAAGAGTTCAACTGGCCCTACATCCACTCCCAGTTCCTGTTCGACACCTACGTTGTCGTCCGCGCATTCACATTCACCGAAGAAGGTGCCCCCGACTTTGGCGGCAGCGTCCCGACATCCGTCCTCCCCGGACAAACCGCCGACTTCAACGGCTATCTCTTCACTTACCAGGGAATGGAAACGGAAGGCTCACCCGGAACGTTCGGAGCTAAGTTCATCGCCACCGTCACTGTTCACAATGCCGAAACCGAAACTGTCGTCAAACCTTACGTCAAGCTCCTTGGTCCTGGCGAGCTCGAACGCCCCGTCGTCGATGCCGGCAACGGACTCGGAATCTACGTCGATAGCATCAACGCCGCCGACAAATCCGCCACTTTTGTCATCAAATACATGACACCCGCCTACCCAATCGAGATCTACTATAAGCCCCTGACTATCCTCGTTTGGTGGGGCGTCGGTATCATGACGCTCGGTGGAACGCTTGCCGCGTTTTACCGTCGAAATAAAAAGAAATCTCTCTCCGACAACCCGGAGTCAGCAGAACCCAAAACTCAAGAAGTCGATGCAACTGAAAACATTGCTGAAGTCTAAGCTCCACCACGGACGCATAACCTACTCAAATCCCGATTACATCGGCAGTATTGAGATCGATGCCGACCTCCTTAAAACGGTCGGAATTGAAGACGGTGAACTCGTCCATATCTGGGCCGTCGATCACAAATCGCGAATCCAAACCTACGCATTCGCTGGTCCAAAAGGCGTCATCGGTCTCAACGGAGGTGCCGCTCATTTCTTCGAAAAGGGCGACCGAGTCATCATCGCCGCATTTGCGCTCACCGATGAAACTATCACTCCCAAAGTCGTGCTCCTCGGCGACCAAAACGAAGTCATCCGCGATCTCACTCCCTACTCCGTCCTCGGCTAAACAATGAACAATCGAGAAATGCTCGAACAACTCCTCAAAGAATCAGGAGCGATTCTCAATGGACATTTCAAACTCACCTCCGGTCGACACTCCAACGTCTACTTCGAAAAATTTCGAGTGATCGAAAACCCCAAAGCCCTCTCGGCCCTTTGCACAGAAATCGCGGAGCACTTCAAAGACCAGGTCGACATCGTCGCCGGACCGACCACTGGCGGAATCATAATCGCTTTCGAAGTCGCCCGTCAAATGGGACTCAACGCCGTCTATGTCGAATCCGTTGAAGGCGTTAAAACCCTCCGTCGTGGCGCATCTGTTCCTGAAAACGCCCGAGTCCTTATAGTGGATGATGTCCTCACCACCGGACTATCCATTCATGAAACAGCCCAAGCCATATCCGGGGCCGGTGGCACCATCGCCGGTGTTGGCGTCCTTATCGACCGCGCTCCTAACGCTATTGACTTTGGTGCCCCGTACTTTGCAAGCTACAAAGTCGAAGCGGAATCATGGGCCGAAGATGAAATCCCCGATTGGCTCGCCCGCATCCCTATCACCAAGCCCGGCACCCGAGCATAAATCACCTCAACTCTAAAGATGCCGGTAGTAATCCATTGCCGTGTGGAGAATGCGTACCACTACGACTTCACCCATATCCACCCGGAAAAAAATTCGGTGACCATTCTTAGCATCCCCCCAAACGGCAGTATAGACTCGCACACCAGGGCGATCCGAAAGTTCAATTGGTAGCAGATCACCATCCTCCAATTTTTGCACAATATCTACGAGAAACTCTGAATAGCTCGTTGCCTGGTCTCTTCCAAAATATCTGTAGGTCCAGGCATGGATGGCTTCTCAATCTTCACTTGCCTCTTCCGTAAATTGCACTCAGGCACTATCCTTTTCCGCAACTGAATCAAGCTTTTTTGTTAGCTCGCCAATACGCCGAAGAACCTCATCTTGGGTGACAAGGCGTCCAGCTTCAATATCTGCAAGCCCTGCGTCTATCATCTGTAGTTCTTCCCGCGTCGGAACCCAAACATTTTTCTCGTTTTCCATTATTCTCAAACTATTCTACGACAAATCGAAACACTACTAAACAAAATTGCAACCAATGTGTGAGGCTCAGTGTCAGATTTGTTGCGGCAAGTCCATGGCCGAGTGAATAAATCGCAATACATATAGCTCGTCGCCGTCCCACTCAAAGGCAACGTAATGACCATGTTGGGCATTTTTCCAACGAGCCAAGTAAGTAAACACAGAATCAGGCGTTCGTAGCTGATTTCCTGTCAATTCTCCAGATTCAAGTTTTTGGCAAACATCAATCAAAATGCAAGATAAGCAGACGCTTGGTCATCACCCCAATAATATCGAGAATGATTCTTGATTTCTGTTAGGTCAGCCGTCGCTGACGGAGATATCCGCATCTACGCCGATTGTCCATCAAGGGCTTTGTCGATTGCCGCGATTCTCCGATCAACGTCCGCAAGCGCTTCCTCGACTGTATATCCCTGGCCCGATCGAAATTCTTCGCGGCCCTCATCAATCATCCGCAACTGCTCCGGCGTCGGAACCCAAACATCCTTCTCGTTTTCCATAGCTATCCCACTATTCTACGACAATTCTCCTCAAAACAGCCCCATCGCCGCCCGAACCTGAACCATCGTCTCCGCCGCAACCGCCCGAGCCTTCTCTGCCCCAACAATGAGAATCTCTTCGATATCCGCATCACTGATCTGCGCCCTACGCTCGCGCATCGGTCTCAAAAACTCGTTCAGCACTTCCGTCAACTCCTTCTTACTCTGGAAGCAACCACGCTCACCCGCAACATCTTCTGCCCATTGCTGTTCCCAGTTCGGCGAATATAGCCGCAGATACTGGCATACCGCGCAACCCTCTGGAATCCCCGGATCAGTTTTCTTCAACTTCGAAGGCGTTGTAAAGGCCGAATTGATCTTCTCCGCCGTCTCGTCTTCCGTGTCGCTCAAATAGATGCAGTTGTCATAACTCTTGCTCATCTTCCGCATATCAAGCCCCGGCAACTTCGCCCGCAACTCATCTTCCGGAATCATGTATTTATAGGGTGAAAACAGTTCAACATCATAAAGCCGATTAAACCGCTGACCGATGTCGTTACCAATCTCCAAATGCGGCGCCTGATCACGACCAACCGGAACCCCAAACGGGCGATAAAGCAAAATGTCTGCCGTCTGCAAAACCGGATAACCCAACAATCCATAAGGCTCCCGTTCCGCCCCCCCAATATCGCCTTGCTTTTCCTTATATGTCGGGTTCCGTTCCACCCAGCCAAGCGGAGTAATCATGCTGAACAACAAATGCAATTCCGCATGTTCTTTCACATGACTCTGAATAAAAACCGCCGACTTCGAAGGGTCAATCCCTCCCGCAATAAAATCCTTTGCAACACTTCGAGCATTCGTGCCCGAATCTTTGCCGGAATTGGTTGTGAGCGTATGCCAATCCGCGACCATGCAATAAAGTTCAAATCCTTCGTTCTGAAGTTCAACCCAGTTCCGCAGAGCCCCTTCATAATTGCCAATGTGCAATTTCGGATTCGTGCTCCGCATGCCACTTAAGATTCGTTTGTTGTCGCTCACAAAGACCATTTTCCCCGTTCACGGCAAAAATGATTTAGGACACCGTTATATTCCGAGCAAAAACCTGAGCATGAACTCGGCCGGCGGCCCGATCACCATTCCAATAATGCTAAAACCCGAGAACTGCCCCATCAAAATAATCCCCAGCAGCAAAAACGAACCGGTCGTGCGGTTAAAAATAAACCAACGTGTTCGTTGTGGTTCCGGCATCATCAAGCCAACCAACCAATGCCCATCAAGCGGCCCAAACGGAATCAAGTTAAACAGCATCAAGGCAACGTTGATCATCACGCCCTGAAACAACAGCGAATAGAGAAACTCACCCTGAAGAATCGCCGGTGAAGTAATCGCGATCACCCGAAAGACAATCGCAAACGCCATCGCCTGCACCAAATTAGAAAGCGGCCCCGCAATAACACTCGCAAAATGATCCCACCGATAGTTCTTCATTTTGAGTGGATTCACTTGAACCGGTTTCCCCCAACCAATCCCAAAACCCGAAAGCGAACTCACCACGATCATGATCGTCCCCATCAGCTCAAAGTGCTTGGTTAAGTTCAAAGTCACCCGGCCCTGGGCGCGCGGCGTCGGGTCACCCGCCATATCCGCAACTTTCGCGTGCGCATATTCATGCAAGCCGATCGCAAAAAAAATCACAATCGCTGTCGCGATCACATATTCAATCGTAATGTTATCTAGCAACTACTTCAAATCCTCCGGAACCCGTTCTCGCGCCAACATATCCTCAAATTTCTCTGCTTGCTGAACCACATCAAACCGACCATCCTGACGAACCAAAACCGTCGCCGGACGAGGATATCGGTTGTAGTTGCTCGCCATACTACTCGAATACGCACCTGTCGTCAACACGACTACAAAATCGCCCGATTTCAGGTCATTCGGCATCCCCACGTCATCAATAAGTAAGTCAGTCTCACAGTGACGCCCGCTCAACCGTGCCGAGCTCAAATCCCCAAGCTCTCGCCCATCTGCTGAAACCGCCATCGCATCATAAACCGCGTCGTACATCGCCGGTCGAGGATTATCCGCAAGCCCCCCATCGACCACCACATACGGTTTCGTCTTCCCCCCCTCAACCGAAATTTCCTTAATCGCACCAACCCGATAGATCGTCACCCCTGCCTCCGCAATCAAAGCCCGACCTGGCTCCTGAACCAACTTCGGATCGAGCCCCGAACCCTCCAAAGCCCCACGCACTCCCTTCACTAATCTCGAACAATAATCGCCAAGATCAACGGGCTCTTCATGAACATAGCGCACCGCCCGACCGCCACCAACATTTAAAATCTTGCACTCAAACCCATGCTTCTCAAACATCAACCGCGCAAACCCCGCCATAATCGTGCCCGCCGCAATCTGCGCCTCCGGGTCAAGCAACTGTGAGCCCACATGGCAATGGATTCCCACTAAATTGATCCCATGCTCCAAGCAATAAACGACGGCCTTCTCCGCTGCCCCATCTTGAATGCTAAAACCAAATTTCGTATCCTGCTGCCCCGTACTAATCTTCTGATTTGTGATCGGTAACACCCCCGGCGCCAATCTTAAAATCGCCTCAACTTCACCTCCAATCTCATGCAAAAGCGATAACTCGTCAAAATTATCTACAACAATCTGACCAATCCCTACCGATATCGCAAACTCAATCTCCGCACGGGATTTATTGTTTCCGTGCAAATGGCACCGATTCGCGGGAACCCCCGCCGCCATCGCCGCCCTCAGTTCACCTTCGCTCGCCGCATCAATCAAACACCCTTCCAGAAAAGCAATCTTCAAAACCGCTAATACACTATTCGCTTTGCTCGCAAAAGTAATCTCACCGTTCGCATCCGCTGCCGAGAACGCCGCTCGATACTCCCGAATACGCTGACGAAATCGTCCCTCATCAATCACATAAAGCGGTGTCCCAAACTGGCCCCCCAACTCCCGAACCAACTCAAAATCCGGAATCCAGCGTGAATCCACCCCCTGCCTCGACATGGGCAAATTATGGCACTCTAGACCTTTCTGGCCCATTCACCAACCCTTCCGGGCATCACGCTCGTCAAAAAGCTAGGAAAATTAAAGTTATGAAACGATTCGCCCTCTTCGCGCTGGCCACCATCAGCCTCGTCAACGCGGCTTTTGCCCAAGATGATAAACCTATGATTGTCGTGAATGGCGAAACAATCATGCGCAGCAACTATATGAAGCGCATGGAAGTTCTTCCCGGTGTCGGCAAGCAAGTCGGCGGAAGATTCATCGAAGCATCCCCCGGATTCCTCACTCTCTCCGCAATGATCAACGAAATGTTGACCCTGCAACTCGCAAAAGAGAAAAACGTTACGCCGACCGAAGCCCAAATCACTGCCGAGCTTGAAATCCGCACGAAAGAAAATCCTAACTACGTAACTGCTTTCACCATGCTCGGCTTCACCATGACCGACATCCGGCGAAACCTAAATATCTCCCTTGCCGAGTTCAATCTCGTCACCATGGGCGTCAACATCGCCGATGCGCAGGTCAACCGGTACTACCAAGACCGACTCGCCACTGACTTTACTTATCCAAAACGATTCCGACTGCGAGTCATTGCCGTCAATTCCGATGCCGCCAAAAAAACTGTTGATGCTGCAATCGCAGCCGGCAAAAGCTTTGCCGAAATCGCGACCGAAAACAGCATCGACCTTGGTACCAAATTCGATGGCGGCCTCATGGGCGACATCCCCGAAGAGCAATTAGGCGGGGATGTCAAAACCCTCGTCGTCGGCTTGAAAAAGGGCCAAACCACCGCGTGGATCAAAGCCCCCACATCCGAAGTCAAAATCTTCCTCGAAGAAATCTTGCCGCCGACCGTCATCAAACTCGATGACGTGCTCAAACACAAAATTCGGAACAAATTGATGGTCGATCGAGGCACCGTTCGCAACGATGTTCCGAAAATGCTCGACGACATGCGCAAAAAAGCCCGCGTCGAATACCAAGGCACCCCGTTCGATAAAGACCTCAAAGACCTTCTCGGTCAAGGTTAATTTTCCCCAATACAACAACCACGGGCCAGAGTGAACCACTCTGGCCCGTGGTACATTTCACCCATGCCGGATTCCATCGAGTCTATTCTCGAACAACAAAATCTCCCCGGCCCATACCAAGTTCATATCGCCCCCGAAATCCTCGTCATCGATCAACGCGCCCACCAAGTATTTCGTGGATTCCAAAGCGACTTTGATACTCTCATCAAGCACCTCAATCGAATCTATCTGGCACCCCTCAACTCAGCCCCAACTGACCTCCTCATCGTCCCCGCCCAGAGTCAAGAACACCCCGGTGGCCTCGCAGGCCTCGTCCACATCGTCGATCGACTCCTCGGGCCAGGTGGTTGCCCCTGGGATCAAGCCCAAACCCATGAATCGCTCAAAAAATACCTTCTCGAAGAATCTTATGAGCTCATCGAAACCATCGACAACAACGATGAACTGGGCATGCAAGAGGAACTCGGCGATGTGCTCCTCCAGCCCCTCATGCACACCCAAATTAAACGACTCGAAGGCAAATGGGGAATCGAGGAAGTCGCCAACCAAATCAACGCCAAGCTCATTCGCCGCCACCCCCACGTCTTCGGTGATACCACCGCCGACACACCCGAAGAAGTCTTAAAAAACTGGGACAAGATCAAGCGACAAGAAAAGTCCGATCAAGCTAAATCGGAATCAACGCTCAGCGGCGTACCCAAGGCGATGCCAGCCCTGATGCTCGCCATGGAAATCAGTAAGCGGGCCGCCCGCTCTGGATTCGAATGGCCCAATATCGAAGGAGTCTGGGACAAGTTCCACGAAGAAGAAGCGGAGCTCAATGAAGCCCTCCAATCCGGCGATAAAACCCGCATCAGTGATGAACTCGGCGACCTCCTCTTCACCGTGGTCAACCTCGCCCGCTGGGCAAAAATCGACCCCGAAGACGCCCTCCGAACAATGGTGGAACGTTTCCGCCATCGCTTTATCGCAATGGAATCAATGACTCCAAAGCCATTAAATGAACTAAACCCCGAGGAATGGGATCAACTCTGGAATCAAGCAAAGTCCAATACTAAGTGAGTTCTTCTAGATCAGCCAGATCCTTTGTCCGACCTGAAGCAAGTTTGTTCGCGATTAAGTGTCGCCTCGAAATCACTTTCAATTGAACTCCACCAAGTTCAAAATCTTCCGCATCTTTCCAAACTTCCTCGAATTGCACACCATCGATAGAATTAAGCAAGTCAATTCTAAAGGGAATTCTGCCAAGCATAAAGACCTGTGGAACTGACGATAAAGAATCTACACCAATGTCTCCAAATCCAAACTCCAGCAATGCGAGTCGAAGCAATCGACAATTATCTTCATCTGTAGCGAAAAAACAGTCCAAATCGACGGTAAATCTCGGATGGCCGTGAGCTGCAAGGGCGTGACCACCAACTAAAACAAATCTAACGCCCTTTGAGAGGAGCAATTGTAAGAATTCTTTCCAATCTGGGTGGATTTCCGCCATAAAAGTCCATGATCATGCGAGCCTGTAAATCCAACCGTTCCTGCCCTGTCATAGCCAGATATTCTTCCTTCGTCAGGCGATCTGCCTCCGCCGGAGTAACGACTCGACAAACGCGCTCCATTCTCACTCTTCCATTTTACCTGCCGAACCAAAAACCGCCGCATAAGCAACAATCCCCGCTGCGCTCGTCACATTCAAACTCCGACCCTTCCCAAACATTGGAATAAACACCGAGGCCGCGCACTTCTTAATCACATTCCCATAAACCCCACCCCCCTCATTCCCCAAAATCAAACAACATTTCTCCGGAAAGCTGTACTCATTCACATCGACCGCACCATCTGCAACTTCCACTGCCACCAATGTCCACCCTTCACCCATCAAGGCTTCACAAGCCTCATCATGACGGTCAAAATGCCGCCACTTCACCCGCCGATGCTGCCCCATGCTCGTGACCCCGATCATCGGATTCTCTTCCGGCTTGGGCGACTTTCCCGTCAAAATAATTTCACTCGCCCCGCACCCGTCCGCCAAGCGAAACAAACCACCCACATTGTAACCATCCTCCCAATCCTGCGCAAAAAAAGCCAAATCCGGCCGTTGCGAATATTTCTTCCGCATCTCTTTTGTCACTTCCCTCACCCCCGTCTTACTCACAATCGTCTTCCCGCCCGACTCAACACGCTTCTTCGCCACAAATAAAACTCTACCAGGCCCCAAAATTGAATACTGCGGGAATCAAAAACGTCTCATCTGCGTTAAAGGAAAACAACCATGACCACAAAATCCGCCAAAACTGACAAAAATGCCGGAAAATTATCACAAATACGGGTGCAACTCACCCCCCAAAATGGCGTATCTTGTGGTGTGAAACGCGTTGGATTGCTTTTGTTGGTGGCGAGTGCCCTGGCCCTCTCCGGATGTGGTGCCGTAGATAATGTCAAAACCCAGGTCGAAAGAGAAACATTCGCACCCGAAAGACCAACCGCCGAAAACGTTAGCCTCCAAGTCTATCTCGACCGATCAGGCTCCGCCCAAAAGCTCCGCGGCGACATCAGCTCCCAAGTTCTCCAACTAATCGATCTCTACCCTGCCGCTGTCGATACTACGCTCCATTGGTATTCCCAGGAGTGCATTAAAATCACCTCCACTGTCTCCAGCCTCTCCACCCTCACCCCAATCATGGAGAAGTACGTCAAAGACACCCACAACGACGACAAGGGCATTAAAGGAACCAGTCTCTCCACCGCTTTCCGCGATCTTCAAACCCAAGCTTCCCGCCAATCCGATAAATCAATCATCGCCGTATTCGTGACCGATGGCGGATTCGAAGATGATCAAAGTGTCCTCGGAAAAGAAACCGAAGTTCTCCGCGATATCCCCAACATCAAGATGCTGATCTTCGTCGGGCTCGATGCCGATGGAACCCAAAAACTCACCGTTCTTGACAACGTCGTTCGCGACCGATTCATCATGGGATCCGGTGGCGAGGCCCAAAAACAGTTCTTTGATATCACATTGACCGATGGTGGCCCGATGCTTGCACAAGCTAAGGATGCGATCATGGCAGAAATCGCCGCTAGCAAATAACTAATCCAATGAGCACAACTTTCGACCGACCACCCGCGATCCCCGTTCCACCCGTTCGAGAACGCATCGTTTCACGACCCAATCCGGAGCAACAACTCGCCCACGAGCAGCCCCGATTGGTCACTGATTCCGAACGTGACGAACTCGCCACAACTGTCGAAGCCGATATGCTTCAACTCGGATTCATGTCCCGGCACATCTGGGAAGCAAAACAGTTTCTCCAAGCCTACGTCCGCCTCACCCAGCAGTGGCATGCCAGCCACGAAGCTCTTCAGCGCGACGAAACCATGAACGGAGGCTTCAGTGCTCGAGCCGCCGAATTTGTCGAAGACTGCCGCGAAATCGGTGGCAAGGTCAAAGCACCTAAATACATGGATTCAAATGGGCTCGAAAAGGTTTATCTCAAAGCCCTCAGCCACAGCCACACAACAACCAAGAAACTAACCGGCGGATTCTTCGCCTTGTTCGTTGCCGTTGTTCTCAAGGCATACCTCCTGTTCCCCCTCGCCGGAACCCTCATCTCTCCCATTTCCAACACGCCGATGATTAAGACCACCCTCTCAATCATCCTCGCGATCTCCCTCAGCTACGGAATCACATTCATGACCCGATTCATCATGATGATGATCGTATCCCTCTCCCCCGGTGATGGATTCAAAGAGGTCAGAACCGCTGGGCAAATGCTCGGTCGCAAAATGTCCGTTGCCATGCTGATCATCATGTCCGTCGCTCTTGTCGGTTCGCTCCTCGCGTTCATGACCATCGACATGCAGTCACTGGCTCAGTCCGATGAACTTGCCAGCCCCATGATGGCCGCCGGTGGACTCGCCCTCCTATTCGTTGGAACCGTCATCGCTTACGAATTCTTCGTGACCTACAAAATCATGCGTCACCAGCAAGAACCGCAAGCCCAAGACAAACAACGTCTGCGCGATTCCTATCTCAAGGCTCTCAAACGATACAACGACGAAGTCGCCCTTGCCCAGGGCCGAACTCTCGCTCTCCACGGCCAAGATGCCTGGCAAACCTTCATGGCTCAACTTGATGCCGTGCAGCCAGACGGCAAAAAAGCTCAAGAACAACGTGCCCGAGCCCTCAGAACCATCCGTGGTGTCGCCACAGAATTCAAAAGCATGGGCAACAAACCCGGCGCAAACCGCGCTTACATCAAGTAAAGGAGAAATGAAACAATGATCCCCAACCCCTGGTTAGTTCGCGGCGGCGTCCTCCTAGGGGTTGCGGGTGTCATCCTTCTCACCACCCTCACCCTCAACGCTGGAGCTGCCCCCACTGCTTACGCCCAAGCAAGCCCCGAAGGCGTTCTCATGCCCGAGGTCAAGGTGCCACCCAAGGTCAATAAAACGCCCGAAAAACCGGTCGAAGAGGCCAAGCCAGAGAATTTCAATCGGCGAATCACATTCCGTGTACCTGACGCTGAAATCGACCCGCTCAGCTTTATGAGCCTCACCAAAGATGTTGGCGTCCGGATCATCAACGTCAAACCGATCACGGAAACAACTAGAGACTCCCGCGGAAAATCCATCATGCTCCTGCTCGATAACAGCTACAGCATGGTGCAACCTTCCCCTCCAAGCCCGTGGAACTCCGATTGGCTCCCCGCTGCCGATAAAGATTACCGACGCATCGACGCCGTCAAAGCCCTTCTCGAAATTCTCAATCCTGAAGACCGGGTCGCTCTCGCCACATTCCCCCGCATCAATCCCATGCCGGGCTACCGAATTCCCCGCCTCGAACCACCCGCTGTCCTCAAAGATTTCTCGAAACCAATGGACATCCTCCCCGTCCTCGGCGACCTCAAAGGCAACGAAAATTCCGGCACCCCTCTTTACCGCGTGATCGGCAACTCCGTTGACTGGCTCGCCAAAGAAAGCGAAGATCGCCCCCGAATCGCCGTCCTCCTCACCGATGGCCGCGACACCGGCAGCGACCGTGGAATCCCCGATGGCCTCGTCGAAAAAGTCAAAGCCAGCGGAATCACCCTCATCGCAATCGCCCTCGGCCCCGCCCCCGATCTTGACGCTCTCAAACTCTTCACCTCCGAAGTGATCCCCGTCAGCGAAAGCGACCAACTCGTCCCCACGTTCCGCCGACTCGCCGAGAAACTCAAAACCATCAACATCGGCTACGAAGTCGAACTCGAACTCAAACGCCCCGGTAGGGCCTTTGAAGATGATGAAAATGTCCAAGTCGGATTCCGTGCTGGCAAGTCACCAAAACGCATGACCGTCCGTGTCGGTGGTCAAGCAATTCCCCAGCCGACTGAACCCACGACTCCCGAAGCCGCCACTAAAACCAAGAAAAATTCCCCAGGAGCCCCACCGACCGAATGATCTTCCTCAAACACTCCATTCTGCTCACGCTCCTTTATATCTTCCTTCCCCTACTCGCGCGCCTTCTTATCAATCGCATCAACCGCCGGGCCGGATATGCAAATGTCCCCATTGATCTACCCTTCCTGATCCAGTGCGTCTGCCTCGGAATCATCTTCCCCCTCGCCGCCAACGGTGGATGGGAGTTCTTCACCAGTGTCGGTATGCCCGCCCAAGCTGCCCGCTATCTCAGCCTCGGCCTCGTCGGCGGATTCTATGGCTGGTTCTATGCCCTCCAAGATTACGTCTACAACTGGCCCGCCCTCATCCTCGGCGTTGCCGGTGGACTACTCACGGCTTTCCTTTACACCGTCATTCCGTTCAACATCGTCACCCTCGCCGTCTTCGCCATGACCCTGACAATCCTCCCTCTCCTCGCCCTCGAATTCCCCCAGGGCCCCATCGGCCGAATCATCCGCGCCGGACAATCTCTCCTCCCCGTCCGCGGCGTCGTTCGTTAAATTATCTAATAAAGTCCCGACCCCCCTTGACTGTGAGCGCACTCTAACCTTGTAACCTGATCAAGTCAGGAAATGAGTGAACTCTACAGCATCAGTGAAGTCGCCAAAAAGCTCGACCTCAACCCCCACACCTTGCGATACTACGAGCGAGCCGGGCTCCTCCTCGCCGTTCACCGCACCCAAGGCAACGCCCGACGCTATTCCCCCGAAGCCATCGAGCTCATCAAACTCCTCCTGAAACTCCGCGCCACCGGAATGTCTATCGCCCAGATGAAAATCTATACCGACCTCATCCCTGGCGGCGAAGCAACTATTCCACAACGCATCGAAATCTTCCAGGAACATCGAAACAATCTCAACGCACAAATCGAATCCCTCGAACACTGCCGCGACATCGTCGATGCCAAATTAGAAACCTACAACCAAGGAATTTCCATGACCCAAATCGATCACCCCACGATCCAAAAACTCATAAAACTCCTCAATAAATCAAGTGAACAACAATGAAACAAAGAACAATTGCAAATCAATCTATCGGCGAAGTCGGACTCGGATGCATGGGCATGAGCTACGCCTACGGCAAAGCCAACGATGAAGAAAGCCTGACCGTTTTGAGCCGCGCCCTCGAAATCGGCGTCACCCACTGGGACACTGCCGACCTCTACGGAGCCGGTGATAACGAACGGCTCCTCGCCAAAGCCCTCAAAGGCAACCGCGACAAAGTCTTCCTCGCCACAAAGTTCGGCAATGTCACTGACCGAACCCTCACTTCCCACCAAGACCTCGTCGCCGCCGATGCCCCCTGGATTGTCGATGGCACCCCTGCCTACGCCCGAAAATCCGTTGACCTTAGCCTCGAAAAGCTCGGCACCGATGTCATCGACCTCTATTACATCCACCGAATCGACGAGCGAGTTCCTATCGAAGAATCCATCGGAGAAATGGCCAAGTTCGTCGAAGAAGGCAAAGTCCGATTCCTCGGAGTATCCGAAGTCAACCCCGAAACACTTCGCCGTGCCCATAAAACCCATCCCATCGCCGCCGTTCAAAACGAACTCTCGCTCTGGACCCGCGATTCACTCGACGATATCTTGCCCGTCTGCGAAGAACTCGATATCGCCTTTGTCCCCTATTCCCCCCTTGGTCGTGGATTCCTCACCGGACAAATCAAATCATTCGACGATCTGCCCGAAGATGACTGGCGCAGACTTAATCCTCGATTCCAACCCGAACAATTCGAAATCAACTTCGAAATCGTCCGAGTTGTCGAAAAAATCGCCGCCGAACAAAACGCAAGCGTCGCCCAAGTGGCCCTCGCATGGGTGCTCGCCCTCAGCCCCAAAGTCTGCCCCATCCCTGGAACTAAGCGACTCAAATACCTCGAAGAAAACGCTGGCGCAACCAACGTCACTCTCACGTCCACCCAGCTCGAAACGCTCAACTCACTCAGCGAAGCCGCCGGAACTCGCTACCCCGAAGCTTTTATGAGCTTCACCAAAAAGTAAACAAAAAAGCCGGGGCAATCTGAATTGCCCCGGCTCATTATCTCAAGTTCTAATGCAACTCGGCGTGTCCGTTAGATTCCTTATGCGCCTTAATCAAGCCCGCCGCTTCGTTCGACGGAACATCCGAATACCGCGCAAACTCTGACCGGAACATCCCCCGGCCCTTCGTCAAAGACCGCAAGTCGAGCGCATACCGCATCATTGTTGCCATCGGCACCTCCGCCTTAATCCGAGTTTTCCCCGGCGCACAAGGTTCCATGCCCGACATATGACCACGACGTGTGTTCAGGTCGCCAACAACATCACCGACCGCCTCATCCGGCACATCAACTTCCACCGACATGATCGGCTCCATCAAAACCGGCTTGGCATTATCCGTTGCCGCCCTAAACGCAATCTGACCCGCCATCTTGAACGCCGCTTCGTTCGAATCAACGTCGTGATAGCTTCCATCAACGACCCGCGCCCGAACATCCACCACCGGATATCCCGCCAGCGAACCCTTGACCATCGCCTCAATCACGCCTTTTTCAACCGCCGGAATAAAGTTCTTCGGAATCGCACCTCCAACCACCTTATTCTCAAATTCAAAGCCTGATCCCGCTTCCAGCGGTTCAAGCTCCAACCAGCAATCGCCATATTGACCCTTGCCTCCCGTCTGGCGTTTAAACTTCCCTTGCGCTTTCGCCGAACCACGAATCGTCTCGCGGTAAGGCACCTTCGCTTCCTCAGTTTCAACCGTCACACCAAACCGGTTCTTTAACTTCTCAATCGCCGTCTCAATGTGGATATCGCCAAGTCCTTCTAGCAATTCCTGGTGCAATTCCGCATCCCGCGTATATCGCAAGGTGGGGTCTTCCACCAAAAGCCGCTCCATCGCCGACCCCAATTTATCCTCGTCGGCCTTTGTTTTTGGCTTGATCGCAACTCGATAAACCGGTGTCGGGAAATCTGGCAACCACATCTTCACGGGTTTGTCTTTACTGCAAAGCGTATCCCCCGTATGCGTCGCCGAGAGTTTTGCAATCACGCAAATGTCACCCGCCACAACTTCCGTCACCGGTTCCGGACTCTTTCCATGAGGTGTAAACAGGTTGTGAACCCGCTCCATCTCACCCGTAGAAGCATTCAAAACGTGGTCGTCCGCTTTCAATGTCCCACTAAAAATCCGGACGTAATTCAACTTGCCCACATAAGGGTCAGCCGTAGTCTTAAAGCAATAGGCAATCAGCGGCCCATTCGGATCTTCTTCATAATGCACACCGTTGATATCTAGCGGCTTGTAAATCGGCGAAGGCAACTCGCCAATAATCCGGTCCATCAGAGTCGCAACCCCGATTCCCGTATGTGCCGAACCCAAAAGCACCGGCACAACTGCCCCCTTCAGCGTCCCTTCCATCAAGCCGTGCTCGACTTCTTCCGGAGTCAACTGCTCACCTTCCAAGAACTTCATCGCCAGCTCGTCGTCACCTTCCGCTGCCGCTTCCATCATCTTGTCGTGGCGCTCAATCGCTTCTTCCGCCATCGAACTCGGAATATCTTCAATCTCAACCCCGCGATCGTGGCCCTTATAAACTTTCATCTGCACCAGATCGACAACCCCACTAAATTCCGACTGGCGACCAATCGGAATCTGAACGTTCACAATCCTTCGCCCGTAACGCTGGTGAAGCGTATCAATCAAACCCTCATAATCCGCATTATCGCGCTCAAGTTTGTTGATAAAAATGCACTTCGCCAAATTGTGCTTTTCTGCAACTTCCCAAGCCAAATCAAAACCAACATCGAGGTCAGCCTTGGCCTCACAAACAAAAATGAACGAGCCAACAACTTCGGCAACTGCGTTCAAATCTCCCGCAAAATCCGGGAATCCCGGCACATCAATAAGGTTAATCTTATGACCGTGATACTCCAGCGGAGTCACGCTTGCATTAATACTAATCTTCCGCCGAATCTCCAGCGGATCATGATCGCTTTGGGTATTACCGGCTTCCACCGTTCCCACTCGGTCGGTTGCTCCGGCGGTGTAGAGCATATGTTCCACCAGCATCGTTTTGCCAGTACCGCCGTGGCCAACAATAGCCACGTTTCTCATCTGTTCAGGTAAGTATTTTTTCACCGATTCTTCCTCCATTGGAAGGTCGGCGCTCTCAACGTTTCTGTTGGGGGCGTCGAGTCCTTAACTCAAGATTAACAAACTTCCCTCCTGCCACCAAACATTTCGCGACAATTTTATCAAATCTTTCGCACCCCCAAAAAGGGCGTTCAAATCAATTCAAACGCCAATGCTCAACATGATCCACAGACTCACCGTTCGACAAAGTCTTAAGTTCACCCAATGTCTCGATCTCCACAAAACTCCCCGCCGAAAAAATCTCCGTATTCGAACCCAAATCAGGATAAACCCCCGGATTCGCCGGGTACGTTTTCACAAAGGTCACATCATCCAGCCGATACTCGCATTCGCCCAAACTGTTCATCATGCCAATCTTTTGCGGAAGCTCAAACTCATCCTCAATCCGAACCGATAGCCCTTCCGACGAAAACTCAAATCTTGGGTCCGTCAAGTCTGTGTATGGCCAAGTAATCCACCGCCGATTCGGCAACAAATTCTCCGGACCGTGCGCACCATAAGGTTCGTTCGGAATCCAAACTTGACCACCGCCTCGCATAATCGTCAGTGCCCAAGGTGAAAGCTCCACACTGCCCTCTCCCAAATAAGTCACCGAATGCCCAACTTCCACATCCGTTCCCGACCCCAACTTAATCCGAATCCGTTTCTGGCACTTCGAAAGCTCATCCACCGGCTGAACAATCTCCACTTCATTCTCAGAAATCTCAACGCACTCCACCGGATCACTATCCGGAACATAAGTCTTCGGCCAATTCTCCGGCGCAATCCACAGCCTGTGCCCCCCCGCCAAATGAAACGTCCCCAATTCCGTCTCAATCTCTTTGCCGAAATAAAGCCCCAGCACATTCTCGCCATCGAGCTTCCGATAGCTCAAAATTCGTGGCCCAAACTCCAACGAACAAATCACTTCAACATCCCCGTTCGATAACCGAACACATTCCCCAAACTCCCCAAAATTCACCTTGCTAACCATCGAAGTCGCAGAATACTTGATCGTGAATATTCACCCAGAATTATTCCCCAGACATACAAAATCCTTTATATCCTCGTCAAAAAAATCACGCATCCCATTGCCGGGCACTGCGATTCTTCTCCCCAGACTTGCGCAACTCCCTCGGACTCATACCCGTCATGTTCCGAATCGTTTTATTGAAGTGCTGCAAATCATCAAAACCCACCTGCGCCGCCACTTGCTTCACCGTCAAATCCGTCGTCAGCAATAGCCTCGAAGATTCCGAAATCCGCTTCCGTGTGATAAATTCCTTCACCGTCACCCCATGCTGCTGCCGAAACAGATTAAGCAATACCCGCTGCTCAATCCCGCAATGATCAGCCACTTCCTGTACCGTGAACTTTCTCCCAAGGTTCTTTGCGATAAAGTCTTCGCCTGAATAAAGCATTCCCGCTTGACGATAACGACTCAAACTCTCCGAAACGGACCACAAGAGATTCCAAGCAAAAGCCTGGCACGTCGCAGGTGTGATGAGAATCTGGCTACTCGCTTTCCTGAAATTTTCTAAGACATGAGGCACCTGCCGAATTACTGCCGGAACCACAACCAAACAGCTTTTCGCATCGACCAATTCAAAAGACAAATAGTCGCAATGAGTTTTTGGCCCCACATCCGCATGAGCACAAGGAGTACCGGGTGGAAACAAAACCATATCACCGCTTTGGATCGTGTATTGCGAAGATCCGATTGTCACAATGTTTGTTTGGTGGTAATAAATCAACATCCATCGGTGGACAGGCTGAACCCATTCCATCATACTTTCCGGGATCTGTCCGTCACCTGTAATGATTTCAATCGGCGACCTTGCCAAACAAGCAACTGAATATCGAATCTGTTCCAAATTATTGTCATTTTATACCAATATCTGAAATTTATTACCAGTAATGCCTTTCGACCATGCATTAACCTAATAGTGCTCTACCTTGAGAGCAATTTTCGGAGAAGTTGAATGAAAACAAAGAACCTCAAAGCACTACTGCCCCTCGCCGCCATTGCCATCACCGCAACCGCTAATGCCGGGTCAGTCATAACCACAAACCTACCCGCCAACACCGTCATCATGAATATTGATGCTCGCAACGAAGGTGCCGCAAACTGGGATGCCGGTCAATCGAACTGGTGGCAACCATTTGCCGCCAACGGTCAATTCGCCGAAGTAACCCTCGGCCCCGGAACCTACACGTTCCGCCTCACAAACCCCACCGCCGCGGCCGCCGAGTTCACATCCCTAACCGCACCCCAACTCAACCAGATGTACACCGCATGGACGTACAACTCGCCCTGGACAACCGACTACTTCATGTTTAACAAAAATGCCAACAACAACGTGAATGGCTCGGCTCTATTTGCCGGTGCCATCATCGGAAGAGTCCCCAACTGGCAAACATACCCCGGTGCCAATTCTGGCGGGTTCAACAATGCCGCCAACGCCTATAACGCGGCATTCACCGGCGGCGTCTACGACAAAATCTACACTGGCCCCGGCGGAAGGCTTACCGGAACCGAACAGACCAGTTACACATTTGCATCCACAACTACAATCTATGGTGTCATCCCCGATAGCGGCGTCTTCGATAACAATGGTGGACTCAGCATCGTCATCGAAACCGTCCCCGAACCCGCTACCATGACTCTTCTCGGATTAGGTGCTCTTGCCTTGATCCGCAAGAAACGCAAAGCCTAACCCTATCGGCTGGGCTCACGAGCAACCGGCCCAGCCACCTCCTCTGCCATCAAACTCTCTAACTTATTCGTCTAACTATCCAATGCTCCCAGTTCTGATCTCATTTTTGGCCTCCACCATATACCAAGAAACCCCTCTAACCTCAACTAATCCGCCTTTCCAAGAATCATTCTCCGAACCCCAAAACCTCGAAGGCCTCCTCCTCATTGCCCCCGCCCAACTCGTCAAGCAAGCTACTAGCAGCGACTCTCACCGCGCCTACCTCGGTCAAGTCAAAACCAACACCGCCACCACCCAAATCATCTCCGTCGTCGTCACCGACCTCGACAAAATCGATCCCCGCCCTACCCCCGAAGAAATCTGCGACATCCACGACAGAGCCAGCCGCACCCGAAAACACATGGCGGGCCAGCTATTCAAAACCGAGCGCACGACCATCAACGGCAAACCCATGGTCATCCTCATGGGCAGCCTCCTCTCCCGCAATCAAACCCTTTTTCAAACATCCGCCGCATTCACCACCGATTCCAAAGCCTACGAAATCAACTGGATCACTCTCACCGCCGGCGAAACATTCAACAACGCTATCAAATCCATCAGATCCGTCGCAATCCAAACCGAAGAAGCAAACTTCTCCCCCGCAACCCAAATCGGCCCCGCTGGAAAATACAGTCTCCTCGGACTCCCCCTCAACTTTCAACTGCCATCCCCCACCGAACCCGTCCCCGACACCCAACCCAATCTCGAAGAAACCGCCCGATACATCGGCGAAGTCGCCGGTGAAAACTGGTACGGCACCATCGAAATCTCGCAACGAAAATCCCCCATTGCCGAACCCACACCAAAAAATCTCCTTAAGCTCATCGGTTATGAAGCGTGGGCCGACCTCGATCTCAAATTCACTCTTGAAAAAGGCATTCACTCCAGCGAACTATTCAACGCCTCAAACGATCGTCACGCCCGCATCGATATCGCCCTAACCGAACAAACCATCTGCGCCGTCATCGTCAGCGCCCCAAAAGGGCAACTCCTTCCCGATCGAACAATAATTGGTTTGTTTAAATAGTCTCATGCCCTTTTCAACTACGGCAAAACCTGATAAGCTGTAGTTGAATTTGCAACCATCTGTCTCAGAATCGTTGCTTTCAATTTGGAGAAGGAAAAATGAAGAATTTACTCTTGGTGGCTTTTGTCGCCTGTATCGGAACAACCGCATACAGCCAAACGATCGATCCATTCTTTGCTGGATCATACAGCTTTGTCGATCTCGGATCGGCTCCTGGTGTCCCCGCTAACTATGGCGGGATCACCGTTCAACCCGGCAACATGTCGAGCTTGGTTCTAGGCGGAGCCGCCAATGGAGCCAACGGCGCAATCTACGATGTCGGCGTCACCCGCCAAGATGTCAACGGCCTCATGCGAATCACCGGTTTCTCCGGATCATCAACGCAAATCAGTACCGCCCCGAATATCGATGGCGGACTAACGGTCGCACCAAACGGAAGTTTTCTCTACACGGGCTACTCCAACAACATTATTGGTGAAATCAAGCAGGGCAGCACAACCCCGGATCGAATCACCACCGTCACCAGTAACGGCATCGCATCCAGTGTTGGATCGCTCGTCTTTGTGCCCGGCGGCACCCCCGGAGCAGGCCGACTCAAAGTGTTATCCTACAGTGCAAGCACCTGGTACGACCTCCCCTACGCCGTCGACGGTTCCGGACTCTATACGTTCGGTGCCGCAAGCGCACCAATCCAGCTAATCGGTGGCCTCGAAGGTGCCGTCTATGTGCCCGGCGGAAGCCCCCTCATTGCAAATCCATCCGTCCTCGTTGCTGAATATGGCAATGGAGTCATTTCCATTTACGATATTGATGGCATTGGCGACCCGATTGCTGCGAGCCGACGTGTGTTCATGTCTGGTCTTGGCGGAGCTGAAGGAGCAATGATCGATCCGACAACCGGCGACTTCCTCTTCAGCACCTTTGGCGGCGGTAACCGAGTCATCGCGGTTCGTGGATTCGCCCCCGTGCCGGAGCCCGCAACGTTCGCTGTCCTCGGACTCGGACTTGCCGCCCTCGCACGAAAACGCAAAGCATCACGCAAGTAAGCACACTTGACTCAAGATAAAAGAGCCCGACCAAATTGGTCGGGCTTTTTTATCTCGGGCCCAATCAACTCAGAAACGAGTCACCTGCCAAAAGGTATATTGAGTGTCCCCTGTGCCCAGGTGGCGGAATTGGTAGACGCGCTAGTTTCAGGTACTAGTTTCCGCAAGGAAGTGAAGGTTCGAGTCCTTTCCTGGGCACCAATAAATGTATTTCTCACCCACTCTTCATTCAACTTCTTACAAACGATTTACATAGAGATTTCCCCCAAAACCTCAACTCAACCCTAATCCCGCGTAGACTGACCTGTGCAACGATTATCAAGAAAAGAAATCCGAGAGGAAATCCTCGCTCTCAAAACCAAGAACGAGAAACCCCTCATCCCTCAACCCGGCAAGCAAGCCAAGCTCTCCCCCAAACACACCAGCCAGCGAATCCGCAAGCAAGGCACAAACTAACATGGGCGACCGCAAACCCAAAAAGAACTCCTCCGGAAACAGCGATTCCCACAAAGCCAAAGTCGAACAGACCAAAGCCAATCGCCCACCCACAACCCCCGCCACCGAAAGTAAACCCAAGCGTCCAAAATAACCCGGACGCTTTATTTCCATAAAGAATCTCCGATCAAGCCTCATCCCCAGAGATCGTCACCACAATTTGCAAGTAGTTTAATATGTGAATATTTACAATCCCAACTTAAACTCTTCACGGTTGCCCGCCCGAATCGCGATGGTGGGCACCTACCCTCCCACACAATGTGGAATCGCCACCTTCACCGCCGATCTTTGCCAAGCCATCCACCAATCCCACCCTGACATCCAAGTCGATGTCTTCACTGTCAAAGAACACCCGGACACTCAATACCCCGACACCGTCAAATATGAGATAACCGAAAACCTCCAATCCGCTTACGTGGATGCCGCAAAAAAAATTAACCAAAGCGGCTACGATGCGGTCTCCATCCAACACGAATACGGAATTTTCGGCGGCATTGCTGGCTCCTTTCTTCTCGATCTCGTCTGGAACCTCAACGTCCCCATCATAACAACTCTCCATACCGTTCTCGATAAACCCTCACTGACCCAAAAGCTCGTGCTCGAAGCTCTCCTCGACCGATCCGAAAGAATCGTCGTCATGAGCAACAAAGCGGTAGAACTCCTCATCGAAATCCACGGAATCGAACGCTCAAAAATTAATGTCATCCCGCATGGAATCCCCACCATTCCCAAAGAAACAAATAGCGATTTCCGCCTCGGCATTCCTCTCAATTCGCCCATGTTGCTGACGTTCGGGCTCCTCTCTCCCGATAAAGGCATCCAATATGTCATCGAGGCAATGCCCGAAATCATCAAGGCTCACCCCGGCGCAACTTACGCCGTCGTCGGTGCAACTCACCCCCACATTCTCACCCACCATGGCGAAAAGTATCGCGACGAACTGATCGCTCTCGCCGACTCCCTCGGCGTCTCCGAAAACATCAGATTCGTCAACGAATTCGTCCCCGTCGAAGACCTCGTCGGCTACCTATCCGCCATGGATTTTTATATAACTCCTTATCTTAAACCTCATCAAATCACATCCGGAACCCTCGCCTATGCCGTCGGTGCCGGAAAAGCCGTAATCTCAACACCCTACTGGTACGCGGAAGAACTTCTTGCCGAAGGGCGAGGAATCCTTGTTCCCTTCCGAGACTCCAAAAAACTCGCCGAAGCCGTCATCAACATCGAAAACGACCCCGAAGCTAAAAAGGAAATGGGCATCCGCGCAACTAAATTTGGTGAAGCGATGCGTTGGTCAGAGGTCGGTAAAAGCTACAACGAGGCTATAGAAACTGCCCTCGAAGATAGCCTCACAAGAAACCGAAACTTCAAACGAAACTCACCAACCACCTTCCCCGAAATCAACGAACTACCCACCCTCAACACGTTCCACCTGAACGAAATGACCGATGGTACCGGCATCCTCCAGCATGCCACTCACTCGGTTCCCCTCAGATCAGAGGGATATTGTGTCGATGACAATGCACGCGCTCTCCTCTTCACAACCCTCCTCGAAAACACCGAACGGCTTTCAACCGAACTCGATCTCGCGCAAGGCACCTACCTCAGCTTCGTGCTCGATGCGTTCAATGTTCATAACGGACGCTTCCGAAACTTCATGGACTACCAAAGAAACTGGCTCGAACTCGAAGGCTCCGACGACTCGCACGGACGCACCGTGTGGGCTCTTGGAACCCTCATCAGCAAAAGCAAAAACCAAAACCGACGCGAAGTCGCCACCCGACTCTTTAAAGATGCCCTCCCCGCTTTCGACGACATCTCCAGCCCCCGAACATGGGCATACGGAATCCTTGGTGCCGAGGAGTACCTCACCATCTTCCCCCACGATCTGCCCGTCCGCGCATTCATGAAAAAGCTCGCAACTCAGCTTCTTGAGCGATACGAGTATTGCCGCGATGGAGATTGGCACTGGTACGAAGATTCCGTCACCTATGCCAATGCCCGCCTCCCCCAAGCTCTCATCACCGCCGGTCACACCCTCTTCGAAGAGCCAATGCTCAAAGCTGGGCTCCAATCCCTCGAATGGCTCCGGTTGATTCAAACCAACCGTTCCGGGCTGTTCAGCCCAGTGGGCAGCGATGGGTTCTATCACAAGGGCGGAATCAAAAGCCAATTCGACCAGCAACCAATCGAAGCGGCTGCATCTGTCTCAACCTACATCACCGCCTGGCAAATCACCGGACAATCCATCTGGCTCGCCGAAGCCCACCGTGCATTCCGCTGGTTCCTCGGTGCCAACACCTGCGACCGATCAATCTACGAAGAAAAAAATGGCGGCTGCTACGATGGGCTCCACCCCGATAGGCTCAACAAAAACCAAGGTGCCGAATCAACCCTCTCCTTCCTCATCGCTCTAACCGAGCTTCGAACCGCTCTCTTCCCACTCGCAAACAAAGTCAAAACTGAAGCAAAATATGAAATCAAGTAACTACCCCGTCTTGCTGAAACGCCACCCCAGCAACCCAATCCTCAGTGCCGCGGATTGGCCCTATCCCATGCACTCGGTGTTCAACCCCGCCGCAACGCTTCTGCAAGATGGAACGACCCTGCTCATGTGCCGGGTCGAAGATCGCAGAGGAATTTCCCACCTCTGCGCCGCCCGATCCGCCAATGGAATCGATAACTGGATCATCGACGAAAAACCAACTTTCGAAGCCGACCCCCTCAACTACCCCAACGAAATTTGGGGCATCGAAGATCCGCGAATCACTTACATGGCAGAGTCACAGGAATACCTGATGACGTACACGGCGTTCGGCAGCTCTGGCCCCGGAGTCGCCATCGCATCTACTACCGATTTCGTCAACTTCCAACGATACGGAATGGTCATGAATCCCGATGACAAGGATGCGGCAATCTTCCCCACAAGATTCAATGGCGAATTCGCCATGATCCACCGGCCGTCCACCGAGCTCTCCGCTCATATGTGGATTTCCTTTTCTCCCGACCTCCGAAACTGGGGTGGGCAAATGCTCTTTCTCCCCGCTCGACGTGGGGCATGGTGGGACGCCAACAAAATTGGCCTCTCCCCACCACCCATCCGCACGGATAAAGGCTGGCTCGTCATGTACCACGGCGTCCGACGCCACGCTTCCGGTTCAATCTATCGCCTCGGTCTCGCTCTCTTCGATCTCGACCACCCCGAAACATGCATAAAACGAAGTCAATCATGGATGTTCGGGCCCGAAGAACCCTATGAACTCGTCGGCGATGTCGGCTCCGTCGTTTTCCCATGCGGATACACCGTCCTTGCCGATAACGACACAATCAACTTCTATTACGGAGCCGCCGACAGCTCAATCTGTCTCGCCACCGGAAGCATCAAAGAGATGCTTGATTGGCTCGATGAAGACGGAAGCGAACTCACCGGCGTCGCCGGTCAGATTGCCGAGAAAAACATCAACGAACTCCCGTACTAAATCAAATCCAAAAAACCAAATCCTCCCTGGGTAACCTAACCAAATGTTTATCTCGGGAGTTTTTTGCCTTCTCCTGTCCGCCGCCACGCCCGATCTCGTCATCCGCAACGCCACGATCATCGACGGCACGGGCAATCCCGGCTACCACGCCGACATTGCCGTAACTGACAACAAGATCACCGAAATCGGCATCATCCCCCAAACCGGCAAAGAAGAAATCGACGCCAAAGGCAAAGTCGTCGCTCCCGGATTCATCGATGTCCACACCCACGCCGAAAATATCATCCAACTCCCCAACGCCGAAAACTTCCTCCGCATGGGCGTCACCACCATCGTCATTGGCAACTGTGGCGGCTCCGAACTCGACCTCGCTTCCTTCTTCAAAACCCTAGAAACCAAACCCGTCAGCCCCAACGTCGCCAGCCTATTCGGACACAACACCGTCCGACGATCCGTCATGGGCGGCAACTTCGACCGAGAACCAACCGCCGAAGAAAAACAGAAAATGGCTGATCTCACCCAACGCGCAATGGATGACGGCGCCGTCGGACTCTCCACCGGACTCATCTACCTCCCTGGCACCTATTCCAAAACCGAAGAAATCATCGACCTCGCCAAAGTCGCCGCAAAAAACCACGGCCTCTACGCCACCCACATGCGTAGCGAAAGCTCCGAAATCTTCACCGCCATCGACGAAATGATCCGTATCGGACAAGAATCAGGCGCAAGAGTTGAATACAGCCACGTCAAACTCTCCGGCAAAAACATGTGGAACCGCACCGCCGAAGTCTTCGCCCGACTCGACGCCGCCCGCACAAACGGACTCGAAATCACCGTCGACCAATATTCCTACACTGCCAGCAGCACATCCATCTCCACCCTCATCCCCGACGACGCCCTCGAAGGCGGCACCGAAAAATTCAAAGCCCGACTTGCCGACCCGGCAAATAAAGCCGAGATTGTCAAGTTCATGAAGAACCGTCTCACTCTCAGGCTACAAAATGATTACGACTACGCCGTCATCGCCAGTTGCCGCGCAGACTCCAGACTCAACGGCAAAAACATCGTCGAAGCCGCCCAAATCCGCCTCGGAAAATCCACTCTCGATGACCAAATCGAAACTATCTTCTGGATCCAATCAAACGGCGGGGCAAGCGGTGTCTTTCACGGAATGAGCGAGGACGACATAAAATCATTCATGCAACACCCCAACACAATGATCGCCAGCGATTCCGGATGCCGGGAGTTCAACGAAGGGGTTCCCCACCCCCGAGGATACGGGAACAACGCCCGAGTTCTCGGCCGCTACGTCCGCGAACTAAAAACAATCCGCCTCGAAGATGCCATCCGCAAAATGACATCCCTCCCCGCCCAAACATTCCGATTTAAAGATCGAGGCATCCTCAAGCCCGGATTCGCCGCCGACATCGTCATCTTCGATCCGCAAACCATCGCCGAGCAAGCGACCTACACCGCCCCGCACGCCTATTCAACCGGCTTTGCCGCCGTCATTGTCAACGGCAAAATCGTTGTCCGCAAAGATGTCCACACCGGTGCCCGACCCGGAATCCCCCTTCGCCGCGAGGGATATATCCCCCGCGAAACCAGCGAAAACCATATCGCCCATCACCAAACCGACGTCGGAGCCTGCTGCCAATAATCAGGTTCCGACTTCGCCAATCATCCGGCAATAAGTCGCGTACCTTTCCTGCGAAATCTCGCCCCGTTCCAGCGCAGCCAAAACTCCACAGCCCGGCTCGGCAATATGCCGGCAATCCCTGAACTTGCACTCGTACTGAGCAAACTCCCCGAACGCCGCCGTAATCTCGTCCTCGCCCGAATCCCAAAGCCCAAAACTCCGAATACCGGGTGTATCGATTAATGTCGTCCCGTTCGTCAATCGATGCATTGAGCTCGTTGTCGTCGTGTGCATCCCCCGCCCATACCCTTCGCTCACCTTCCCGGTCTTCAGACCAAGTTCAGGCGCAAAGGCATTAGCAAGTGAAGATTTCCCCACTCCCGAGTGTCCAACAAACGCCACTGTCTTCCCCGCAAGTGCATCCCGCATCGCCGGCAACCCCCGCAAATCCTTACACGAGCAATCAAACACCTCAACGCCAATCTTGCGGTACGGCTCCAAAAGTTCAAGCTCCGCCGAATCCTCCAGCAAATCCAGTTTGTTCACGCAGATCACCGGTTGAGCTCCTCCGTTCTGAATCGCCACCAAATAGCGATCAATCAGCCGTGGATGCAAAGGTGGACTCACCACCGAGACCACAATCACCACCACGTCAATGTTCGCTGCAATCAACTGTTCTTGCCGCGCATTTTTTACTTCCGGCCGAGAAAGCTTGGTCTGCCGCTCTTCCACCAAAATAACCCGCCGCTCGCCGTCCAAAATTCCCGTGGAAACATGGTCACCCACCACCACCTGAAAATTCCCCGGCTCAATCGTCAAAAAATCACCGTCGAGTTCAAGCAAAATCTCCCGCGCCCGCACACTCGCCACAACCGCCGGACGAACATCGGTCGCCTTTTCAATCGTGCGCTGATTCTTGCGCATCACCCGCATCACCCAATCATCCAGGGTGCCCTGCTTACTTCCCGATCGCTTACGCATATAAAGCGCTTGCTGAACTAAGTTGTCGATCTGGTCTTGGCTCAAATGAGCAAGTTCTTGGTTTAATTTACTGGAAAGCTTTTTGTTCAATGTGAAGTTTCATCCGCTGGTCGTGTGCGCATATTCAGCACTCTCATTCGGTAATGTCCTCCACAGAAAAGCTAACTCATAGATTCAAAGCGGAGGTTGTTGCGATATTTTTAGCCCAGATATGTTTCATTTCTTTTAACCTCCAATTTGTTTGCCTTTCCGGCGGATTCAAAGAATACCAGATCACTCCATCATCGGTCTCATTAAGCGATTCATGTAATCGCCAACTAATGGCACCCATGGTTGAACCCGTCCAAGTATCAAGTTTATGTTCGGATACATTCTTTGATGCCACCACCGATCTGAATCGACTCTAGTCGTACCTAAAAGGTGCTGTCAATATTCTAATCACAGAAAAACTACTGTCCCAACGTCATCTTGATTTGCTTTGTGAGAATGTAGAGATGGAGCGGGAGTCCCTCGGTCGAAACAAAGCCCCACTTCTCATAAAACGACTTTGCCGACGTATCCTTCGCATGGGCAAGCAAAGCCCGCGCTCCAATCGCTTCCTGCGCTTTCATAAATCGCAAAAATGCATCCTGGAGAAGACTCGCTCCAAGCCCTTGACCCTTGCAACTCACGTCGACGGCGAGCCGCGCAAGGAGTACAAGCGGAACTTCGTGGCGCGGTAGCCCCTTGCGGATTCGCTCAGGAGTCTGCTCAAAGTCCACCGAAGCTGCGCACAGGCTATAGAAACCGACAACCTCTAAGGTTCCTGTTCGCACTGAAACAAACGTACGCGCCGAATTGCTTCCCTGATTCTGAAGGGCGTAAGACTTCAAAAATGTGTTAAGCGATTCCACTCCGCAGTCAAACGAACTCACATCGTGTTCTTCCGAAAGAAGAACGGGACTTTGAAATGGCGCGCTCATTCAAAGACGCTCTTGCGGGCAAACAGCTCTCGGAGTGCCGGAATCTCTACGGGCTCATCCTCAAGGCTCTCAAGGAACTTCTTCATTTGCTCTTCTGGCAAAAAGAACCGATTCTGATCTGCCAGCGCCATTTGAGCCGCTTCCGTGGAGCTACTGATAACGAATTCGGAAAGCTTCTTCCCCTGCGAAGCAGCCGCCTGCTCCAAAAGTGCCTTCTGGGCAAGGTTGATCCTGAGGTCGATTCGGGCGTCTTTTGAATTCTGAGCTATGGCTTTCACGATCATCTCCGCTGAAAGAGTTATTCCGTACATTGTACACACAATTAGACGAAGGCGTCAAATTGATTGTTACAGCGTGTTGACCCGCTGTTCAAAGGTGAACTCACAACCGCATGAGGCAACCTCCACCACCTTCAAAACAATCCTCGGTCCCACCAATCAACCCGCCTAACGACCCCCAGGAACGAAACCCGCCCGAAAAACATTATAGTAAGTGATCCAAAATAGGATTTGCTTATGAAGAAAAACCTCATGCTCGCACTCGTCGGTGCTGCACTCATGTTCGCATTCGTCGGTTGTGCCCCAACAGAAGCACCCGCGCCAACCGAAGAAACCAAAACCACTGCATCAGCAGAAAAAGTCGCCTGCGCTGACTGCGGTAGCAAATACGACAAATCCGCTATGAAAGACACCCATGGCAACATGCTCTGCATCAACTGCTCCGAAAAGCACGAAGCATCCCACGAAGCGGTGATGTACGACTGCGTTTGCGGCAAGCAAGTTGCTGCTAGCCAAGTTGTCGAGCTCGAAGGCAAAAAGTACTGCAAAGACTGCGCCGACAAAATGAAAGAGGGTGCTTCTTCACAAGGCACAACTCCCGAAACCGGCAAGCCAACCACCAACTAATAAAACTCGCAATTCCCCTCGGTGCATTTCAAATTGTCCGAGGGGAATTTTTATGCCTGCCCCCCTCACCCACTCTATTAAGATAAGATTAAATTGTTAAGAAGACCGCAACTGCTCTCCTCCCAAATCCGCATCTTGCAGTGAGGAAAAAAAGAATGGCAAACCTAACAAACGCCGAACTTTATCAAGCAATTCTCGCCTATCAAATCGACGAACCAAACGTCGCCCTCCCATTCCAAAAACGACTCGCCCGCGAAAACGGCTGGACAATCGACTTCTCCCACCACGCAATCGAAGAATACAAAAAGTTCATCTACCTCTGCATCGCCGCCGGACACCCATGCACCCCCAGCGACGAAGTCGACCAAGTCTGGCATCTCCACATGCTCTACACCTCGAGCTACTTCGAGCGACTCTGCAACCAAATCCTGGGCAAAACCATCGCCCATGAACCAACCAAAGGAGGCTCGCACGAAAGTGAAAAGTTCCACGACTGGTACGCCAAAACCCTCGAATCCTACCGAAACGAGTTCGGCACCGAACCGCCCACTGATATCTGGCCCCCCGCCGAAATCCGATTCGGGCACGGCCCTCAATACCAGCGCATCGATGTCAACGAAAACATTGTCATCCCCAAAAAACGAGTCCGGCAAATCTCCCTCGCCACCTTCATTCTCGCCGCCAGCGCAACCATTATCGGATGCAGTATCGAAAACGAAACCGGTTCGATAACCTTCGACGAATCGCTTAAATACATCGCTATCGGCGCAATCGTCCTCATTATCCTCTATGCAATCTTCAAAGCGATCAGAGAAAATGCCGGAGGAAATGGTTGGGGCAGTGGAGGCGGCGGAGGATGCTCGACTTCATCGTGCGGATCCGACAGCTCAGGTTGCGGCTCCGGATGCGGTGGTGGATGTGGAGGCGGAGGAGACTAATCCTCCGCAACCCAAACCTGCATCGAACCCGCAGCCCGATTATTCCACTGGTAATAAGGCACGAAATCTGTCGTATGCGGCGAGGGCTCCGCTTCACTCCAAGCCGGGAAATAAAGCGCCGAATCATCCGACCGAACCCGTCCCGAAACATGCATCCGCTGACCATCCAAGTGCGCAATCGGCCCCATCGTATTCACAGAAAACTGATGAACCGGCATCCCTAAATCAACTTCCTCAACGCAATAAACCACCGGACCGCGCATCAAAGCCACCCTGCCCGAATTCTCCGCAATTGCCGGATGCGACCGAACCCACTGTGTACGGTACTCCCCTTCAATCACAACTTCAAACGATCCTTCATTCACCTCAAACTCCGTCCACCCCGCCGATCCGCCCCAACTCCGTGCCCGAATCACCCGTTTGCGTCCCGAGCGATTAACGCCCTTAACAACCAACCCACCTTCCCAGGGCCAGCCCGACTCAACCGCAAACTCAACCCCGCCCATCTCGCCCTCCATCGCCACCGGAACGCCAAACACAATCGCATCCCCATCTTCCCAAACCACATAGCGACCCAGCGACAAAATAAACCTCGCCAAGTTCGGCGGACAGCACGCACAATCAAACCACGGTTGACGACGATGTTCACCGCGTGAAGCGAGCGGATTCACATAATGATAAAGACAAGTATCGTCCGAAATCCCTGATAAAACATTGTTCAATACCACTCGTTCAAACACTTCCATATAATCATGTTTGCCCGTCGATTTGGACATCCGCGCCGCCCACATCGCGAGCCCGATCCCCGCACAACTCTCACAATAAGCATCATAATTCGGCAAATCATAATCCTGCGTAAACCCCTCATTCCGGTGGGCCGATCCAATGCCCCCGGTCACATACATCCTGCGGCTCACCATATTGTCCCAAATCTTCTCAAGCGCCGCTATCAACCCACCATCATCCGGATAGCCATCAAGCGCTCCACAAAATTGGTACATCGCTCGCACGCTATGCCCCACCGCTTTCGTCTGCTCCCGCAACGGCATATCATCCTGATAATATTCGCCCACATAAGTATCACCTTCAAAAACCAAACTTCTATAATTCTGCAGCAATTCCGCCGATTCCGGTGCATCAAACTGAACCCGTAGCGGACTCGGCTGATGCCCGCGTAAATCCGTCATTCGCCGACTCAACTCCATCGCCCGCTCATCGCCCGAACAAGCAAACCACCGCGCCAATGCAAGCTCCAACTCCTGGTGCCCACAATATCCCGGTCGCCCCTCCGGCCCAAACTCCCTCACCAAATGATTAACTAAACGCTCCCCAACGTGCACTAATCGAGGCGCAACGCCCAATTCATAAGCCGCCGAGCAAGCCTCCAACAAATGCCCCATATTGTAAAGTTCATGCGCACTGCCAAGCGCCAAATACCGCTGCCCCACATAACGCAAAGTAAAAGTCGTATTAATGTATCCGTCATCCCATTGCGCATCCGCAATCAAATCAACAACTTCCTTAACCCGATTCCCAATCTCCCCTCCCCCAAACTCCGCCAAAGCATACAAACTCGCCTCTAATAACTTATAAACATCACTATCATTGTAAAGTCGGCCCACACACTCCCCTTCTCCCTTCGCCGCATTCCGAAAGTTCTCTAATCGACCCGTCTCATCACACATGCGCCACTGATGCGCAATCCCCTTCTCCGACAAGGTCTCCATTCGCTCCCGCCAAAACTCCGAAGTAATCCGAACCATCCCCCAAGTCTAATCCAAAAGCTAAACCCCATCCGACTATCTCGCCAAATAGTCAACTAACCAAACGTCACCCCATCCGTGCTCAAGCTACTCACAATCGCATCACTCTCCACCGTCACAAGTTCAATCGAAACCAAACCACCCATCTGGTCCAATCCTCCGACCGCAAGCCCCTGCTCCGCCACCGAACTCCGCGCCGCCAAAACCGTTTCCAAAATCGCCCCGCTCCGATCCCGGATCACGCCATTCACACTCTCATCCTCAATCCAATAAACAAACCGTCGACCATCCGGGTGTATAAACAATCCCGGAAACCGCACATTCCCCACCGCCAATGTTGTCGCCATACTCCAAGTCACCCCCAAATCATCCGAAAACCGCTCCCTAATCTGCCCATCTTCTTCCGTAACCAAAACCAATCGCAATGAGCGACCCAAATCCCACCGAATACTCAAGCTCACCGCCGAAAAATCCAACGTCCGCGTCATATAACTCGCCGAAACCGCGTTCCCCTTCACCGCCAGCCGTACCCCCGAATCCGAAACCGAAGCCCGAACCGCCATCCCCGAAAGATGCCAGTCAAAGCTAACCGCCCCGCCACTCACCTGCTCCCGCAAAACCCGCCGATGCCGCATCCGCGTAACCGCCGCAAATTCTTGCGAACTCGCACTCCCAATCTTCACCAAATGATCGGGTGCCTCCAAACCACCGGGCAAACCCGTCAAATAAAATCCGCGACCATCCGTGCTATCTTCCCCCCGCAAGTCCCCATCCGCCAAAAACTGCACAAGTTCCCCACTCCGCACCCCCGTCTCCGAAAGTGCCAAACCCCAAGCCTGCGACCGCAAAACCTTCGCCGAAAACAAATCCGTCCGCACCGAAAACTC
>Ga0075012_10000471_pt1 | contig 42985 bp, 48 predicted proteins | sample All_14_2_FD_71474 | JGI IMG/M metagenome (GOLD analysis project Ga0075012, IMG submission 71474) | Freshwater microbial communities in response to fracking from Pennsylvania, USA - Allegheny Zone_MetaG_DW_15 | ecosystem: Environmental > Aquatic > Deep subsurface > Groundwater > Drilled...
CGTCTATAATACATTAAGTGGGGTGAAATAATGGGATTAAAAGATTTTGTTCGCAAAGGTTTTGATGCTATTAAGAAATCTGTGAAAAATACTGCTGAGTCTGTTGAAAACTATTTCCAGGAGCAAAAGGACAATCAGATACTCAAAAAAGCTGTTGAAGGAAAATTTGATAAACTATTTCTGCAAGGCGATGGTAAGTCAAATAAAGAGGTTTTTGGACTATTTGATGTTAGTAACGGTCTGATTTTCTTTCCATTGACACACGAGTTTACAAAGAAAATTGCCATAAAGGATTTGCTTAAAAGTGACGATGGAAAGTATATAAAACTTACAGAAAAAGATGAATCTGAACTTCATCAAATTAACATAGAATATAAATCAGATAAGTATGAGGTAACTTGTTTCATGTTTAAATATAAGGTTATTGATTTATAAAAAGTAAAATTTAACTTTTTTAACCATCAAAGGATGGTTTTTTTTATCCTAAAATATTAACTGTGATACCTGTTGAAGTATTTATGAAATAGGTTATGTTTAAGAATACCTTTCCTCCGCCATCGGACTTCAAGTGGATTTGAGATTATCTCAAGTCTTTTTTTATTTAAACCGTATATATAAGGTTTTGAATATAATAAAATTTCACTAAAGAGGTAGATACGATGAATAAGACTAATACTGAGTTTGTTGATGAAATTCCTGAAGGACAAAGAGAACTGTACCTAACAGAGGAAGAGACAGCCTATTTTAAAAAAACAATGAAGATGTATATCTATTTAGTTTATTTAGTTGCTCCAATAGCTTCAATAATTGTATTCATTCTGAAACTGATTGACATCAACAAATGGATTATTTTTGCTTTTATTATGCTCAGTGTACTGATTCAAGTAATCGTTATATACTTGTTAAAAAAATTTTTGAAGCGAATGGAGAATCAAACATAGTCAAAGTCTTACAAATTGTATCGATTTTAATAATCTATATAGATATGTAAGTTAATTTTTAGTTGAAGATAAACATATATTAAAGGTATAGGTTATGTTTAAGAATACCTTTCCTCCGCCATATCGAAAGCATGGGTTTGATACAATCATATCAGCCCTTTTTTATTCATTTTTTGTGAAACGAATACCTTTATTTAAATAAATGTTAAAATAGAATCAAATATGAAACGAAACAATTGAACTGAGGTGACACACTGACCATGTTAACTCACCATGAAAAAATGATACTCATAACAGATGAGAAGTACCCTTTGTCAGCCCACTATGATCCTGAGTGGATCTTTGAAAACTGTGATGGTGGACATTGTTTTTGGTTGATTGAGAGTTTATCACACATCCTGAAACTTAGACCTGGCATGAGAGTATTAGATTTAGGCTGTGGTCATGCAATAACATCGATATTCTTAGCAAAGGAGTTTGGTGTAACTGTTTATGCTGTAGATATCGATCAACCGGATAGTAACTATTTGCGTATTAAGGATGCAGGTGTTGAAGATCGTGTGATCCCCATACAAGCAGATGCACATCGATTACCATTTGCATCAGGATTTTTTGATGTCATCATTGCAATCAATTCTTATCAGTTCTTTGGAACTGCTGACAATTTTACAACCAATCATATATCTAGATTATTACGTCCGGGAGGACAACTTGGTCTCGTGCTATTTGGTCCAGATAAGGAATTTAATCATCAGGTTCCTGATAGTTTGAAACCAAGCTGGTGGCCTGATTTTTATTTTTTTCATTCTCTTGATTGGTGGACCTGGCATATCCTTAAAACTGAACTTTTCGATCTAAAACATGCAGATGATATGGATGGAGACGGTGTGAGAATCACTCATTTATGGTCAAAAATAATGAATCATGATCAAGAGTCTCCTACAGGAAATATCATGAGATGGAATCGTTTTGTATTTATCAGAAATGGATTGAATGCTCATGATTTAAGAACCATTAAACACATCTAGTCTATTGGTTAATTTTTCATTTCAATCAAAGATTTGATCATGATACCTTATTTGGGATTGATTATCATCATCAGCATCGATTGTTAATATTCAATCCGTTTTCCATATCCATAAGCGAGGTGATAACATGAAAAACATTCATGAGAAGATTATCTTGATGCTCGTCATTAACTTGGTTGGTTTTACGGTATTTGTTGTGTTCAGTCATATGCGACCTCTCTTAGATGATGCATTTGACCTATGGGGTAGAATAATCCTGTTTTTGCTTTTGATCACGACATCATTCTTGTTGAAACCAAAAACTCAATATCAAGCATACTCATCTCTATTCATTACGTATGCTATTGCATTATGTGCAATATCGATTGATCTTTATTTACCAACTAGTCGATGGTTCTTAGAACTTATCAACATATCATTGGATACGCCCCTTGGAATTGCTCTTGATAAGTTAGACAGTACACTCATCATTGTACTCACGATTATTCTTTTTACGCGGATAAACCAAGATCGTTTGGAATCGATATATCTCAAAAAAGGGAAACTCAAACAAGGGATTTTAATTGGACTTATCACATTCTTTTTTGTTTCAATTGGATCATATTTTATGGCACAATTATTTGGTGCCTCTCAACTAAGCATTGATCGGATTATTGTTTGGATACCGTGGATTCTCATCTTCATCTTAGGAAATGCATTCAATGAAGAATTGCTTTTTCGAGGACTATTTTTAGGAAAGATCAAGCCGTTTTTAGGTTCTACTTTAACCAATCTTTCGTTAGTTTTACCCTTTGTCTTCCATCATGTTGGTGTATCATATACAAATGATGCCCTGATGTTTCTCATGTATTTAATACCATTAGCTTTTTTATGGGGTTATTTGATACTTAAGACTGATTCTTTGATAGCATCTGTTTTATTTCATGCAGCAACAGATATTTCAGTCATTCTTGTTATTTTTTCTAATCTATAATCGCTATAAGTACAAGAACACAACATCTCATCAAGGTGTTGTTTTTCATTTTATTGCTTGAAAGTCATGAAGTATCATGTAAGATAGAAGTAAACGAATCATGTGAGGTGCCATCATGCGTGGTGATATCATTTATCTCGAATTTTCATTAAATCATAATCGAGTTTCAGAGACATTAAACTTTTATGAAACGTTATTTCATTGGAAATTCACGGAAAGTTTTTTATCATCAAAGAAGTATTTTATGTTTGAAACACCTTCCAAAACTCTATCTGGAGGGTTTGATGAAAATACTCTATCAAGCACCCAAGGTACTTTAGTCTATATGGATTGTGAAGATATCCATATGACTTTAAGTTTTATTGAGTCAAACTTTCCTTCTGCCGTGATCCTCAAAAGAAAAACGCTCATATCAAAAGACTTCGGATCTTATGCCATTATCATAGATCCATCTGGTAATCGAATAGGTCTTCAACAATCACCTAGTAAGGAGAACTAACTCATGAAAAAGCACTATAAAAGTATCGATTTTCTACGTGGTTTAGGTGTATTCTTTGTTTTAATGCTACATACAGCTTTCTATTTTTATCATGACATTTACGATGTTGATTTAAATAATCCTAGTCCAATCATTACGATCATCGGTTTTCTTCTCATGTTTGCTGGATTATTTGCGATGATCTCAGGAATGTCATATACGATTCAGTTTTTTCATGCTCACGAACAAAAAAAGACATCAAAACGATTAAAGCATATGTTCATCAGTGGTTTAGTTTTGCTCATTGTTGCCTATCTGTATTTTCTTTTCACAGGACCTGGTATTATCAATTTTGAATCACGCATGATGGATGAATCACTATTCGTTTCGCTCATTAATCAAGGGTATTTTCAACCCTTAACCCTCGAGCGCATTTTTTATGTTGATAGTTTGGTGATGCTCAGTTTGAACATCTTGCTGTTGTCATTATTTTTTAAGATCACTTGGCGATACATGAAACATCACCATTATCCGTTATTCGTTTTATTATCTGCAGTGATGTTTCTTATCCTATCTTATATCCGAATTCCTTTATATCTCGTTTACCTCAACGCTGTAGATGAAAGACAATTTGGTTTGATGATTCTCCTCAACTGGTTAGTCGCAAAAAACAATCCGATTTTCCCCTTCTTTGCATTTGCCCTTTTTGGAGTATGGATTGCATGTCTCATCCAAAAACAAAACAGCAAAAAGCTTACTACATCCATGCTATCAGTCGGCTTAACTACACTTATCATTGGTGTCGTTGGTTATATCCTTGCACCTGAAACGATGCTCGAACGAGCGATTGATCCAACGTGGTATTTCATTATGGTGATCCAAATTGGCTTATTTATCTTGATGATCTTAGGTGCCCTTCGTTTCTTTGATTTTAAAGATAGAAAACAAGGTCCCATATCAACCTTTATTTCTCGCTTTGGAATCGCTGGATTAACCCCATTTTTCTTTGAACAAATCATCAGTGCACTGATCTTTTTCATCATCAATCAATTTGTCACCCTTGAACTCAACATACCTGGAGCTATCCTATATGGATTCATTCTTGCCATCTCGTGGGGAATACTCCTTATGATATGGGAAAGAAAGCAGTATCGCTACGGTATTGAATGGATGATCGGACGAATTGTATCCTCGGTTTCACCCTCATCCAAATCATTAAAATTAGAAGGTCAGTATGATTAAAGCCATTCGTGATTATCGCTATTTGATGAAAAATCGGAAAAATCTCACACAAGAAGCGATAGTGTCACTCCAACTGAAGAACATCCAAGAGTTACTTCGCTATGCAAAGCATCATAGTCCGTATTACCGTGATCATGAGGAGTACGTTGATCTTTCATCATGGGATGATTTTTATCATCTACCTATCATGAATAAATCTGTGATGATGGAAAACTTTTCAACGATTAACACATGTGGACTGAGAAAAGAAGAAACGATGGCATATGCACTTGAAAAAGAAAAGAACAAAGATTATTCAGGTTATTATCGTGATCAATACGTCATTGGATTATCCTCTGGGACATCAGGAAACAAAGGACTCTTCATTACACCTAAGTCCATGACAAAACGCCTTCCAGCCGTCTTTTTAGCACGTGGTGGTGTGATGTTACGTGATCTTCCTGTTCGCATTCTCTTTTGTTTACGTGTATTCTCTCAAGGATTCCAAGATATCAATGCACCATTCATGAAACTGACTTACGCATCAACCATGACAAAACCGGATGAGCTCGTTAGGATTATGAATGAAAAAAAGATGAATATCCTCATGGCTCCACCTTCGATGCTTCGTGTGTTGATGCCTTATGCTCATTTGATCAAGCATCCGCTAAAGAAGATCATTACTTATGCTGAAGTACTAAGCTCAGCTGATCAAGAACAATTCATCGATCGATTTCATACACAAGTCATTGAAATCTACCAAGCATCCGAAGGTCAACTTGCATCACCTTGTCGTTTCGGAAAGCTTCACATCAATGAAGATATGGTCTATGTTGAACTTTATGACGAGCATCATCACTTGATCAAAGAACCTCACATCGTTGGACAACGGATGATTATCACCAATCTGATCAATTTCGCTCAACCCTTAATACGCTATGAAATGAATGATATGATTGTACTCGATGAACCTTGTCCGTGTGGATCCCATTTTCGTACCATCGAAAAAATCATCGGTCGTCGCGATGATAATCTATGGTTTTATGATCAAAAAGGGAAACCTCATGTGATTTATGCTGATCTTTTCGCACGATGGATCATCACTGAAAGCGATGCGATTCGTGAATTTCAAGTCATTCAAGATGACATTTCATCAATTCTCATACGTGTTGATCTCCTTCATGCATTCGATATCAATCAGCTTAAACAACGATTACTTGATGAACTTCATGCACTCCATGTCGATGGAAACATTACGATTGAAGTCGGTAAACTGGATTTACCTCAAGATGCGAATAAGTACAAACGCTTCATCTCACATCTCCACATGAATCCATGATGACTTTTCTTTCTTTTTACACAAAAATCGTGCAAAGCACTGGCTTTTTTTCATCCTGTTTGTGCTATAATGTGAAAGGTAGAAAAGGAGATGAAATCCATGCAAGTGATGGGAAGAAACTATAAAGGAAAACATCTTAAAAAGAATCAATTAAAAGCTGCGAAGATGGCAGGCAAAAAAGTGGTTCGTAATAAGATTGTCAAAGACAAAGTATAAAAATAGACGCACGGGCGTCTTTTTTATTGTGTCAGATGGATTAATGCTTCATGATCGAGTCGAAATGTGATCCAATCTGCAAGGGGTTTAGCCCCTAAGCGTTTATAAAATTGAATCGATGGTTCATTCCAATTCAAACACATCCAATCAAAACGCTCACATCCACGTTCTAACGCTAACTGAGCTAAATATGTAAATATCATACGTCCAAAACCACGATGTCGATATTCAGGGTCGATAAAAAGATCTTCAAGATAAAGATTAGCCTTTCCTAAAAAGGTTGAATAATTATGGAAAAATAAGGCAAATCCAATCGGTTTTTCCTCATATTCAGCAATGATGACCTCCGCACGATGATCTTTAAATAAAGATATCTCAAGTGATGATTCAGTAGCTTTCATCACATGTTCAAGTTTTTCATAGATCGCAAGTTTTCGAATATAACTTAAAATCAAGGATACATCCGTTTGATCGGTTGTCCGAAGTCGAAATTTTTTGGTTTGATGTTCATATACAATCATCTTTTTCACTCCAATCGTTCATCCTTATTGTAACAAATTTAGTGTCTCCCTCAGCCACAAAATATGATATAATGCTTCAAGAAGGATGTGACATCATGATTGTACTCGTTGGAGCAAGCGCTAGTGGAAAAACGGAACTCGCCAAAAAACTTTATCAAACCTATGGGTATACGAAATGTATCACAACCACAACCAGACCCAAACGTCAAGGTGAACGTGATGATGTTGATTATCATTTTTTAGATGAAGAAACCTTCCTTATCCTTGAACAAGAAGATGCTTTTTATGAAGTGACACACTATAATGGATACTTATATGGTATTCAAAAAAAAGATGTGATGTTTAATGGTGTTGTCATTGTCGATCCCAATGGTGCGAATACACTTATATCACGTGCGAATAAACATGTCTTTATTGTCTATGTAGAAACCAGTGAGGATATCAGAAAGAAACGCATGCTATCGCGTGGAGATACGATTGATCACGTCAATCAACGACTTCTTCATGATCGATCAGTTTTTCATCGCGATGTTTTTTTACGTATTGATTTATTGATCGAAAACGAATCACATACGTTAAGTGAACTTGCACGTACGGTTCATCAAGCTTATCAATCTTTTTGTGTTCAAACCTAAGCATTAAACAAGATGTTTAGGTGTAAAATAAACATGACGATACATGAGGAGGGGTTTATATGAAAAAAGTCATATTTGTTCTTTTTTTGTTGTTAGGTTTACTTGCAGGTTGTTCTCAAGAAGGGGTTATTCAAGATGATGACAATGAGTCAGAGACAGTGATCCTTGCTGATGACATACCTACACGTAAAATCATTTACGAAGTCAATCTATCCATCAATACGGTAAATCTTGATGAAGCGATTGATGACCTTTCATCGCGCTTAGAGTCCGATGAATGGTTTGATCGAGAATCGATCAGTGATACATACGCAACATTCACGATGCGCATTAAAACAGAACGCTTAGATGCCTTTATTGATGCGATTAGAGATGATTACAAAGTCTATCAATTTGATAAGACAGGAACCGATGTTTCTTTGCAATATCAGGATAAATCAAACCGGATTCTTGCGCTTGAAACACAGATTGATCGTCTTTTAGAACTCTATGAGAATGCATCCCTTTCGGATATGATTGTGATCAATGGGCAGTTATCGACTTTAGAAGTTGAATTACAACGTTTAAACGGTGAATTAGCTGTCTTTGATAGCTTAGTCGATTATAGTGAAGTTAACATCACACTTCGTGGTTCACGTCTTGAAACTGAATCACCGTTTATTGCACGCGTTGGACAAGGGTTCATCAGTGGTTGGAATGGGTTAATGACTTTCTTTGAAGAATTCATGATCATTTTAGTCACCGTTTTACCATTTGGTATCTTAGCAGGCGGTCTAGGTTTTGGTTTGCGTTTCTACATTAAACGACGCAATCGTAAAGCAGATCTCAAAAAGCACGTCAAATCATAAGTCATCATCAAGGGGCAGCGCCCCTTTCTTTTTTGCTGAAATACTTTGAATATCTAAACAAGTTATGATATCATGATAGATAGTCAATATCGACTGACTAAAACGAAAATCTTGAAGAGGTTATACTATGCTTATTGAACCATCCATCCGTTCGAATATATTCTTAAATGCGCATCCTGTAGGATGTGAACAATTTGTTTTTGATCAAATCCAAGAAGCGAAAAAACTCCCATCCTTTCAAGGACCCAAAAAAGTGTTGATTATTGGTGGTTCTTCTGGTTATGGATTATCGTCGCGTATTGCTTTAGCATATGGCGCGAAAAGTGATACATTAAACATTAGTTTTGAAACGCCACCTAAAGGAAAACGTACAGGGACAGCAGGATGGTGGAATAACATCTATTTTCAACATTATGCAAAAGACACAAAGCATATCCATAAAGATTTTGTCGGTGATGCTTTCGGTTCACAAATGAAAAAAGATGTCATCTCCTATATTCAAGAAACCTTTGGAAAGCTCGATCTTGTTATCTACTCACTTGCTGCAGGCGCACGTTTTAATGAAGAAACAGGAAATCTTGTGAAATCAAGCATTAAAGCGATTGGAGAAGAAGCACTCGGTAAAACCATCGATTTAGCTGATTGTCACGTCAAAGACTTATCGATTGGTATTGCTACAGAAGACGAGATTAAGGATACAGTCTATGTGATGGGTGGCAGTGCGTGGAAAGATTGGATTATGGCACTTGCTGATCATGATTTATTAAGCCCAGGATTTAAAACCATTTCATATACCTATATCGGAGGACCTACGACAGATAAGATTTATCGTGGGGGTACCTTAGGAAAAGCGAAAGAAGATTTAGAACAAGCCGCACAAACCATGAACGCATATTTAAAGGATAAATACCAAGGCGAAGCACTTATTTCATCATCAAAAGCTGTCGTCACCAAAGCGTCCGTCTTTATTCCACAGATGCCTGTTTATGTCTCGTGTTTATTTGATGTGATGATGAGAAAAGGATTACATGAAACGATCCTTGAACATAAGATGCGTCTCTTTCGAGATATGGTCTATGGGCAAAAACGAATTGTTGATGCTGAAGGTAGAATTCGACTCGATCATCTTGAAATGAAAGAAGATGTTCAACAAGAGACTATCGAAATGATGCTTCATTTGTCAGAACATGAACTCTTTGAGCTTCATGGAACACAAACATTTATTCGTGAGTTCAATCAAATTCATGGATTTGGCTATGAAAACATCGATTATAATCAAGACGTCAATCTCGATATGCTAGGTATGTTACAACCCGAATAGGATGCTGGTGCATCCTTTTTTATTAAAAAACCACCTAGATGAGGTGGTATGTATCAAGAGGCGTATAGGTCAGTTTTCCATCGACTTGATGACTTAAGTAAAGATGAATTCTATTAACCTCAAAACTGATGGAGGGTACATGAACACGATGATGATCGCCATGATTGATCAACACGATTTGTCTTCCCAAAGTGATATGGGGTCTAAAAGGTTGATCACTCGGTTCTAGTTTTAGATTCTTCACGATTTGTTGAATCGTTTTAGAAAGCTCGTCAAGGATTTTGGGTGGTTGTTGAATACCGATCCAAAGCACGGATTCAATACCTCGATCAAAAGTACCTAAAGAAGCGAGGTTGAGTTGAAATGGGCGAAATGTTTGAAGACCATTTTTCAAATGTGATGTTAGAATAGAAATTTGATTGGCATCCACTTCACCAATGAATAATAGGGTCAAATGAAAAAGCGTATGATCGGTCAAACGACCACGCTTGATAAATGGTTTTAGTTCATCTTGAACCGCTGATAACGTCTGATGAGTTGATTCAGGTAAGGGTATACCCACAAAAAGACGCATGATGTCACCTCACCATGATTATAGCATGGATGAATAAGAAAAAAGGAACATCGATATGTTCCTACTTTTTACGTTCAACGGCTTTATAACCCAAACGACCAACTTGTTCAACGATTTTTTTATCATCGACGACATTCTCATCGTATTCAATCGCAATTTTACTTTCAGTAAGTGTGACTTCAACATCAGAGACACCCTTTGTCTTGGATAATAACTTGGAAATAGCAGTTGAACAACTGACACAGTGCATACCTAAAACATCGTATTCCGCTTTTTTCACATCAACACATCCTTTCACTTTTTATTCTCTTTTGAATGTGTCAAAAAGGCAAATGATATGCAATATTTTCGATTGTTTTCCATGATAAAATCCCATACATTTCAGTATAATAGAATTATGTATGGAGAGTCTATGAAGAAAAATCTTATCCTGATTGTTATGTTCTTATTTCTACAAGGTGTCATTCACAATTTAGGACATCCTATCACACCATCGTTGGTGAAAGCACTCGAAATTCCTGATTATATGTTTGGTCTTTTTTTTGCTGCAATGTCGTTTGGTCTCATGTTAGGAGCACCTCTGTGGGGCATCTTAAGTGATCGGGGTCATCGTAAGCTTTGGATTGCTTTAGGACTATCCGTATATACATTAGGACAAATCGGTTTTGGTTATTCAGGACATGCGGTATGGATGATAATCTTCCGTTTATTTGGAGGATTTGGTGTGGTCAGTGCAATTACCATTTTTACAGCGATCTTGGTTGAACAAACCCAAGCAAAAGATCGTGCAAAATGGTTAGCTTATGTCGCAGCTTCATCCACGTTAGGCGCTTCATTAGGCTATTGGATTGGAGGATTTCTAGTCACCAACTCGAGTATGGTTGCTCTTTTTGGGACAACCAATCTCTCTCGTGTTTTCTTGATTCAAGCGATATCTAATGCTTTCTATACTCTCCTTATCGTCCTTCTTTTAGGCGATGTTAATGTGAGATTAACCTTCCAACAAAAGCCATCCATGATTGAGGGACTCAAGTCGATTACCAAGATTGATAAACGTTTATTACTTTTTTTCATTTCAGTTACGCTGATGAATATGGCAAGTACCAACCTATCTAAATACATTGATATCTATTTTATTGACTTAGGTTACTCTGAAAGTGATTTAGGAACCTATGTGATGATCACTGGTTTTGTATCTTTAGCTGCAAGCATCTTTTTAGTACGATTTGTATCCAAGATGAAAAAGCAACTTTGGGTGATTGCGATCATGCATATTTTGAGCGCATTCATTGTCTTTTATGTCTTTCGCGCTGAACCTTTTATCACAATAATGTATAGTGTTTATATGCTCTATATTGTGTTTCGATCCCTTTATGTCCCACTTGAACAAAGTTATATTGCCAAAGAAGCAAAAGAAGGAAACTATGGAAGCATCATGGGTCTTCGCCAATCGTTTGTCTCATTAGGCATGGTATTAGGTCCTGTTTTGGGTGGTTTTCTCTATGAGGTTTCACCATTAGCGTTATTCGATTTTAATGGTATTTTGTTTTTAAGCGGTGTTTCACTTCTCTATGTCATCATGATGATGGAAAAAAGACATCAAAGACGTATCGATGATGCCAATCATCTCTTGGATGAGCACATTCAACATGACATCTTGAAAAGTGATCAGATAAAGTGAATCCATCCTATCGATTGAATGATCAAGCAGACCTTCTGGTTTGCTTTTTTACTATGTAAAAGATGAAACTTTTTCATGCAAAAATGAAAATATGAAATCATGATGGGAATTCATGGGATGGTCTTGATATAAAAGCGCTTACATGATACAATGAAGATGAAGAAAACGATGACTAGCATATGGCTTTTTTTAACGTCATTTTGCAGTCGTGAGGTCATGGATGACGCTTTTAATACATCGTATACAACGCAATCAATCAAGACCTAAATCTCTCGAAAGGAAATGGAGACTGTTTTATGTCGCTTAAGTTCAAGCATCAACCGATTATTGCTCCCGATTTCTTGCTTCCTCGAAAAGGAACTGATCTATCTAAATGGGCCGTTGTTGCCTGTGATCAGTTCACCAGTTCACCAGAATATTGGCAAGAATTAAAGACCTACATTGAAGATGAGCCTTCAACGTATCGCATGATTTTACCAGAAGTGTATCTTGAAACCATGAATGAAAAAACGATTAAAGACATTCAACATGCGATGGATGAATACATGCATGATGGAATACTTGAATCTGCTGGATTATCATTTATGTTGATTGAACGAACCACTAACCTGAACAATCGACGTTTAGGGTTGATGGTTGCCATCGATCTTGAAGCCTATGATTATCAAGAAGGATCTAAACCACTCATTAGAACAACCGAAAAAACCATCATCGAACGGATTCCACCACGAGTTAAAATCCGCAAGGATGCTCCCATTGAACTCTCTCATGTCATGTTATTGATGAACGATGACAAAAAACATATCATTGAGCGATTGTATGAGAAAAGAAGCACATTCAAGAAACGCTATGATTTTGTACTAAACATGATGGGTGGGCATCTAAGAGGTTATCAAATCTTGGATACGGATCCGATTATTCAAGAACTCTATACGTTAATTGAAGATGAAAAAGACCCCATTCTATTTGTGGTTGGTGATGGAAATCACAGTCTTGCGACTGCAAAAGCGCATTGGGAAAATGTAAAAAAAGGATTAACGATCAAGGAACAAGACAATCATCCTGCACGTTATGCCATGGTTGAAATCGTCAATATTTACGATCAAGGTCTTCAATTTGAAGGCATACACCGTGTTTTATTCAATGTTGAACCCGATTTTCTCATTGATCTGTTCCATGCGGTTGATAAAGATGCTGAATCCTGGGTATATACCAAAGATGTTGGTATCGAACAGTTTTTCATTCCAAAGAGCACAGCTGATGCTTATGAACAGATTCAAGGGTTTATCGATCATTATCTCATGCATCACCCCAAAACGACAATTGATTATATCCATGGTGATGATGAATTGATTCGACTATGTAAAATGCACCCACATGCTGTGGGTATCCATATGCCAACACTTGAGAAAAAGGATTTATTTCCATTTATTCAAACCGGAAAAGTCTTACCAAGAAAATCTTTTTCCATGGGATGTGCAACTGCAAAGCGGTATTACCTAGAAGCACGAAAAATTCGATAACGATAAAGGAGAAAAAGGATGAAACGGATTTATAATTTCTCAGCAGGTCCAGCCATACTTCCTGTTGAGGTGCTGCAAGATGCAGCCAATGAAATGATGGATTACCAAAACAGTGGGATGTCTGTAATGGAGATGAGTCATCGTTCAAAAATTTATCAATCAATTATTGATGAAGCTGAAAAAGATCTGCGTGATTTATTGAACATTCCATCGAATTACAAAGTCCTATTCTTACAAGGTGGAGCTACCCTCCAGTTTTCAATGATTCCGATGAATCTGATGAAACATGGTAAGGCTGATTACATTATTACAGGTCATTGGGCTAAAAAAGCAGCTGAAGAAGCACAAAAATTTGGTCATGTGAACATCGTTGCATCATCTGAAGATAAAATCTTCTCCTATATTCCAGATGTGACTCATCTTCCCATCTCAGAGGATGCAGATTACGTCTTTATGTGCGATAATAACACCATTTATGGGACCAAATATCATACATTACCCAATACAAAGGGTAAGGTTTTAGTCTCTGATGCGTCATCATGTTTCTTGTCTGAACCGATTGATGTCACAAAGTATGGTGTGATCTTTGCTGGTGCGCAAAAGAACGTAGGTCCAGCAGGTACAGTCATTGTCATTATCCGTGAAGATTTAATCCGAAAGGATATCGATCCAAAAACACCGATTATGCTTCGCTATGACATCCATGCAGAAAATGGTTCGATGTATAATACACCACCGACCTATGGCATTTATCTCTGTGGTAAAGTTTTCAAATGGCTCAAACAAAAGGGTGGAATTGAAGCGATTCACAAGATCAACATTAAAAAGGCAAATATCCTTTATGATTACCTTGATTCAAGCAAGATGTTTTATGGAACCGTTGAAAAGAAGTCTCGTTCATTGATGAATGTATGCTTTAAATCAACATCTGAAGCACTCGATGAACAATTTATCAAAGAAGCGAAAGCAATGGGTTTTGATAACCTGAAGGGTCATCGTACAACAGGTGGTATGCGTGCATCCATTTATAATGCGATGCCCATCGATGGTGTTCAAGCTTTAGTCGATTTCATGAAAGACTTTGAAAAGAGAAATGGGTGAAGACATGCGTATTCATTGTTTAAATAGCATTTCCAAAGTTGGACTCAACGAACTCCCCCAAGATTTTACGCTGACGAATTCCCTTGAGGATGCAGATGCTATTCTTGTCAGAAGTGCAGTGATGCATGAGTTAGCTGTACCTCAATCGTTAATCGCGGTTGCACGTGCTGGTGCTGGAGTCAACAATATTCCACTCGACGTTTATGCTAAACAGGGCATCGTATGCTTTAATACACCAGGAGCAAACGCTAATGCCGTGAAAGAATTGATTTTAGCAGGCATGTTACTCGCATCACGCGATATTATCGGTGGAGCAAATTGGATTGTTGCAAACCAAAACGATCCAGAGATTGCTAAAACCGTTGAAAAAGCAAAAAACCAATTTGGTGGAACCGAAATTAAAGGTAAAACAATTGGCATTATCGGCTTAGGTGCAATCGGTATGCAACTCGCCAAAGCATGTTCAGCATTAGGTATGAAAGTGGTTGGTTATGAACGATTTGCTTCACGCCTTGATCGCCTAGAAATGCCTGAAGGCATGGTTCTTGCTTCAGCAGTTGAAGAACTCTATCCAATCTCTGATTTTATCAGCCTAAATGTTCCATTGAATAATGAAACAAAACATATGATTAACAGCAAAGCACTCGATCTCATGAAAGATGGTGTCGTTATTCTCAATTTTGCACGCGACCTTTTAGTCAATGATCAAGATATGAGTGTGGCACTTGAAGGTAAGAAAGTTAGACGATATGTCACAGATTTTCCGAATAACGAAACCGCGAAGATGAAAGGTGTCCTTGCCATACCACACCTTGGAGCATCCACAGAAGAAGCTGAAGATAATTGTGCCTATATGGCGGTTCATCAACTGATTGATTATATCAAACAAGGGAACATCAAAAATTCAGTGAATTTCCCCGATGCATCCTTAGGACAAAAGAAGCATGCTCGAATCACCATTTTAGGTGAAGTCAGTCTTGATCCAACGAAAGTGATTGAAATGATCGGTAAGCAGAAAGTGATGCAATCCGTCATTCAGACCAATGGAAAATATACAACCATGATCTATGATCTTGCAAAACCAACCGATGAAAAGTTGAATCAAGCATTAAAACAATTACCGGGTGTCCTTCGTATTCATCTCACATAAAAATGATCCACGGCCAACCTGTGCCGTGGATTTTTCTTCAATTTCATGATTTCACGGTATAATAAGCATACATAGCGAGGATATTTCATGAAACTTTTGCTTTTCCCAAAAGGTCATCGCGCAAGACAAGCAGCTTATCTCATTTTGATCAGTTTTTTATTGCTGATGGTTTTTTACGTGATTGATGACTTTTTATTAGGTGGAGAAGCAGTTGGCTTCATGTTTTTCATCTTAAATGTTCTTGTGATACTATCGTGGATTGCTGCACTCCTTGGAACAATCGTGGGTATCTATTCCATCTACAAGACCAAAGAGTTTTCATTCTTACTCCTTGCTCTACTTTTCATGGGCTTCACGTTTAGCCTTTTTGGTCTATTAGATCTCTTTATCAAATAAAACATGCGTTCAGGAGTGAACGCACGTATTAATGATCATATGTTAAGACTTCAGTATAAGCCATCACGAGTGGTCCTACACCTTTCGCATCGTTTTCAACGATGGGTTCAGACAAGTAGTAAGAAACACTTCCATCGCGGCGCAAGTTGTTTTCTGGACCTAATCCAGCGACTAAGCAAATCCCTCCAAGATTTAAATCTCCGTGTTTTTCCGATAAATAGGTACGGGTAATCCCATCAAAGATGGCAAGCCCTTTTTCTTTGTAGTCCTTAGGAAGTGCACCAAGTCTTACGCCTTTGAGGATAGCATAGCTGATTAATGCACTACCTGAAGCTTCGAGGTAATTACCTTGATGAGGGCCTAAATCAACGACTTGATAGAAGAGTTTTGATATAGGATCTTGATAGAAAAGAAGACCATCGATAATCTCTTGAAGGAGTGGTGCAAAGAAGGTTTTTCTGACCTCCTCATCATGAAAATCCTCATAGACATCAGCGATTGCAACCACATACCACCCCATCGCTCTTAGCCAAAAGTTCTTGGATAATCCTGTATGTGGATCTGCCCAAAAGATTGATTTTGATGCGTCATATCCATGGTAATAAAGCTTTTTGGAGGGGTTAAACATGCGTGCTCTTACGATCTCAAACTGATGTTGGATATCTGCATAGTTTTTCTTATCATTAAAACGCGTTTCGTATTTCGTGTAGAAGGGTTGTGCCATGAAAAGACCATCGAGCCAAACCTGATTAGGGTAGATTTTTTTATGCCAAAAGTTGCCTTCATAAGTTCTGGGTTGTTTTTGGATATGTGCATAGGTGTAATCAATTGCTTTTTTATATTTTTCTTTGCCGAAGAGATCATATAAATCAAAAAGAACTCTTGATTCACAGATATCATCGGTGCTTAAGTTTTCACGCTCATAACCACGAATAGAACCATCTTCGAAGATATAATAATCGATAAATGATTGAACGAAGGTGATGTATTTTGGATCCTTTGTTTCATGATATAACGATACAAGTGATGTCATCATACAGCCATCGATATAATTCCAATGTGGTGCTTTTCCTGCGTTGATGGATTCAATGTTCCAAAGTGGACGTTCAGGTGTCGATTGTGTGATTAATTTGTCAATAAAACGATCGATTAAGGGATTCATGTGAAACCTCCAGTCACCCGTGATTATACAAGAACTCAAGCATTTTATCAAACGATTATGATGCTTTTATGAATCTTTGAAGAAGGCGTCTATCATGAGTCAAGGAATGTCTATTATAAAAGAAAAAGACTCAATTGAGTCTTAGTAGGATGCGATGGTTCCATCACATCTTTTTTCTGTACCACCGATGTATACACCCGTGATGGGATCTCTTCTAATGATCTGTCCTCTTCCAAAATGCCCTACATTGGGTTCAACAGACATCTCATGACCTTTTTTCATGAGGCCATGAAGGATCGATGGATTGAATGAGGGTTCAACACTGATTTTTTTACCTTCAGTCCATTGAAAACGTGGAGCGTCAAGTGCCTGTTGTGGGTCCATGCCAAAATCAATCATATTCATCAGGACTTGAACATGGCCTTGAGGTTGCATAAAGCCACCCATAACACCAAACGGACCAATCGCGGTTCGATTCTTCATTAAAAATCCAGGAATGATTGTATGATAAGGACGTTTATAGGGTTCAACCACGTTACATGATGTAGGATTGATGGAAAAATTATGACCTCGATTATGAAGTGCTATACCTGTTTGTGGAACAACGATACCTGAACCAAATCCCATGTAATTGGATTGAATCATGGAAACCATGTTACCATCCTGATCGGCTACTGCCAAATAGACTGTTCCAGATCCGATAGGTTTACCTGCTTGTGGATCAATTGCTTTAATTTTAATATCTTGGCTTCTCTTCCATGCATAATTTTTAGAAAGAAGGGATTGAATCGGGGTTTTCATCTTTTGTGGATCAGCCACATAGGCTAATCCATCCGCAAACGCGAGTTTAATCGCTTCAATTTGTTTATGATAGGTCGTTATCAGTTCTTTTTCTTTAAAGTTGAAATGTTCTAAGATATTGAGTGCCATGAGGGCAACGATACCTTGACCATTGGGTGGAAGTTCATAAACATCATAGCCACGGTAGGTCACATGGATGGGATCTACCCATTCCACTTTATAGCGCTCAAGATCCTCTTTTCTGAGCAAGCCACCTTGTTTACGGCTGGTTTGATCGATTAAATCGGCTATTCGACCTTTATAAAACGAAAGTCCAAGCGTATCAGCGATTTCCTCAAGTGTATTGGCATGATCTTTAAGTGTCCAAAGATCACCCTCTTTTGGAGCGTTTAATGCCCTCGTAAACGTTTCAAACCATGATGAAAAGATTTCGTTTTTAAACAATTTTTGATATATTGTATTGGCGTTTTGCCAGTTTTTAGCCACCGTTTTTTGGACGACAAAACCGTTTCTTGCATACTCAATCGCGGGTCTTAAGCAATCTTTTAAAGAAAGTACACCAAAGCGTTTTGAGAGTTCTACCCATCCCATCACACCACCGGGTACAGTGATCGGTATCCATCCATGTTTTGGCATTTCTGTGAGATTTCTTCGTTGAAGTTCATCCAAGGATAAAAGAGCTGGTGCGGGACCACTTGCATTCAGTCCATAGAGCTGATTTTTATACCATACAATGGCAAAATTGTCTCCGCCTATCCCATTGGATGTTGGTTCTGTGATAGTCAGTGCACTTGCAACAGCAATCGCTGCATCAATTGCATTACCTCCACGCTTTAAAATGTCCAAACCTGCCTGTGCTGCTTGTGGCTCAGACGTTGCAACCATACCATGTTTGGCATAGATGACATGACGATCCGATGAGACTTGATGTTTATGTTCCATGAATTCACCTCTAGATTCATTTTACGCTATCTTTGATAGGGTGTCAAATGCATAAAAAAAGGCGAATTAATCGCCTGAAGGTGCACGTTTTGATTGAATAATGGCTGTAATGATACCGATGATCAGTGCAATCAGTAGTGCAAACACACCAAAGACGGTATACATCACATCTGCAAAACTTCCACCAGTAACCGTTACGATTTGTCCTAAAATAATCATCACGATGCCAAGCAAGATAAAGATTAAAGTTGGAATCCAAAACCGTTTTTTAAGTTTGATAACTTGATATAAACCAAAGAGAAAGATGAGACCTGATACAGATAAGACGGTGATGGTAAATCCATTCATCATAACACTCCTTTTATGTATGATTATAAACGAATTGTTTTGAAAGTCAAAGTTTATGGATTAAAATGTTTGTGGAAGAAATCATCAATCGTCATCACCGTGTTATAATAAATGCATTGGAGGATTTTGTATGCATACCATCACCTACCATCGGGATTCAGAAATCATTAAACATTTACTCAATAAAGATCCAATGCTTCACGCATTATTTATGCATAAAGAAAGCATTACTGTTCGTGTGAGTGATCGTTATTTTGAATCGTTAATCGATACGATTATTGCACAACAATTGTCAGGAAAAGTAGCTACCGTTATTTCTAAGCGATTTTTTGACTATTTTCATGGACACGTCACACCCCAAGATTTATTGGATACTCCAGATGAACAACTGAGAACACTTGGTTTATCCTTTCAAAAGATTAAATATCTCAAGAGTTTAGCGGACTGCATCATCACAAAAAAAGTTGATCTTGAACATTTGAACCACCTAACAGATCAAGAAGTTATCGACATGCTCATTCAGATTAAAGGCATCGGTGTATGGACAGCACAAATGTTTTTAATGTTTTCATTAGGAAGAGAAGATGTCTTCTCAGTAGGCGATTTGGGTTTGAGAAATGCAGTTAAAAAACTCTATAACGATCCAGATTTATCCCATCAAGCCATTGAAAAGATTGCCGAAAAGTGGTCTCCATACCGTTCGGTTGTCAGTCATTTTTTATGGCACGCATGGGATGGAGAATAGGAGGACATATGAAAAAGCTCATCATCACGATCTTTGGTGCAACCGGAGATCTTACCTCACGAAAACTTTTACCTGCGATCTCAAGATTATATGTTGAACATCAAATTCCTGAAGAAACCTTGATTATTGCATTAGGAAGAAGACCTTATTCAACTAAAGATTACCTACAAGAGATGCATCAGGCATCGAAACAAACCTTGGACTTAGGGACACTTGAAAAAATCACATACTATCATCAAATTGAAATTACACATGGCGATGAATATGGCAATTTAGTGTCATTAATCAAGTCACATCAATGCTCTGAAACAAAAGAACTGTATTATCTTGCGATTGGACCGGAACTGTTTCCTGATGTTGCTTATCACATCAATCAATCTGGTTTAGTCGTTCAAGGAGATATCAATCAATCGATTGTTTTTGAGAAACCTTTTGGACATGATCTCGCCAGTGCGAAAGCAATCAACGGCATGCTATGGCAGTATTTTGATGAAAAACAAATCTATCGTATTGATCATTATTTAGGCAAAGAAATGATTCAAAATATCATGATGGTTCGCTTTGCCAATCGTATTTTTGAAGAAATTTGGCATAATCGTTCCATTAAAAGTGTGAAAATCATCGCTAAAGAAACCGATGGTATTTTAGGTCGTGCGGGATACTATGATCATTCAGGTGCGCTCAAAGATATGGTTCAAAGTCATCTTCTTCAAATGTTATCTCTCATCGCGATGGAAGTTCCCATGAGTTATTTTTCTGATGATGTCAAAAATGAGAAAGTCAAAGTTCTTGAACATTTGTCCTTCGATAAGGATGCCATGATTTTTGCACAATATGAAGGTTACCATCAAGAAAAAAACATTCCTCAAGATTCTACCACTGAAACCTTTGTTTTTCTCAAAACATACGTACAAACACCACGTTTTAAAGGTGTCCCCTTTTATTTGATGACAGGTAAAAAACTTGACCAAAAAGAATCACTCATTATCATCGAGTTTGAAGAAACCTCTGAACAACGCAAATGGAATTTACCTCTTTCAACCAACAAGCTTTATATTAAAATTGCTCCGCAAGATGGTGTTGGACTGATTCTGAACTCCAAAGTTCCTGGATTGCGCGATGATGTTGAGGAAGTTGAACTTGAATATTGTGTCGCATGTAATGCTGTAGGTAATATGTCAGAAGCTTATGAAAAACTGCTTAAAGATATTACCGAACACCACAAATCTTTATTTACTCGCTGGGATGAAATTGAAGTATCGTGGAAGTTCATCGATCAAGTCAAAAAACATCAACAAAAACCCATCAGTTATCGCAATTATGACGATTTAAAACTGATGATTAAAGCACTGACAGGAGAAGATATGAAATGAAAATCTATGATGTCTCGATGCTGATTTCAGAAGATGTTCAAGTCTATAAAAACAAAGAAGAGAAAAAACCTAAATTTATCAATGCATCCAATTTTTCGAATAGTTCAGTTTATGAAACCAATGTTTGCATGAATTTGCATACAGGTACACACATGGATTTTCCTCTTCACATGAATAAAGATGGACAAACATCAGATTCACTTGATCTATCCAAACTGATTGTTCCAGTCAAAGTCTTTGATCTATCCTATCTCGAAGAAGTAATTGACCAAAAGGATCTTATCCATCTTGATATCGAGTCAGGAGATTTCATCTTATTGAAGACCAAAAATTCGTATGAAGATACGTTTAATTTTAAATTTGTTTATATCAACCAAAGTGCCGCTTCCTATCTTGCAAGAAGAAACATCATAGGTGTTGGAGTTGATGCTTTAGGTGTTGAACGTGACCAAATCGGTCATCCGACACATCATATCCTCATGGATGCTGGTGCCATCATCATTGAGGGATTAAGACTCCAAGAAGTTCCACAAGGATCGTATCAGATGTTTGCTTTACCCATCAAAATGAAGGGGGTAGAAGCGTTGTTGTTATCGGTGATTTTGGTGGAGGGTTATCATGATTCGATGCGCAACATTCGCTGATCTTGATCAGATATGGCAGCTTCGCCTAGAAACGACTGAACTCCTTAAAAAGCGTGGTATTGATCAGTGGCAACACCAAAATCCAACCTATGAAACGTTCAAACGTGATATCGAGCGTGGCGAATTTTATGTCATGGAGCATCAAGGTGAAGTGATTGCGATGATCGCGATCAAACATGGTATTGAAAAGACCTATAACATCATTTATGATGGCGCTTGGGGTTATGATCACCCATACTTAACGATTCATCGACTTGCGGTCAAAAAAGAGTATTTAGGTCAAAACATAGCTCGAGAACTCCTCCGGTTTGCTGATCAACTCGCCATTTCATCGCACACGTATTATATTCGTATTGATACATACATGACCAATAAATATGCGATTCGCCTATTCGAATCTGAAGGATATATCCTTCGCGGTTGGATCATGCTTGAACCTGGTGAAGGTGATTTAAGACGTTTAGCGTTCGATAAGTGGGTGGAGGTAGAAAAATGAATATTTATGTCGACACATCAATCCTCAAGGATTATCATATTGAGCATTTAAAACAAGCATTTCCTGATCAACATTTTATTACGGATGCTGAACAACGATCATCTGCATCCATCGCACTCCTCATGCCAGGATTTGCGAAAGCTTCATTTTTAGATGCGATGCCACAACTTGAGTTTGTTCAACTATTAACAGCAGGCTATGATACCGTCGATTTATCATACTTTAAAAAAAGACATATACGCATTGCGTATGCAAAAGATGTTTTTAGTATTCAAATTGCTGAAGATGTTTTTGCGAAGATTCTCTACTTAAATCGTCATCTAGGCGTGTATCATGATCAACAAAAACTTGCCCAATGGAAAGTCATTCCTGTCAAGCATGATATCCACGGTTCGACTGTTGGCTTTATTGGTGCTGGATCAATTGCAAAAGAGATTGCGATTCGTATGAAAGCATGTGGAGCATATACAATGGGTTATCGAAGAAGTAAACATCATGATTCTGCATTTGATGAAATGGTGTTTGATCAGATGGGATTCGATAGTTTACTCAAAAAATCAGATATCGTCATTATCTCGATTCCTTTAACACAAGAAACCTATCATCTGATGGATCTTACCAACTTAAAGAAAATGAAACGCCATGCTATCTTAATCAATGTCGCTCGCGGTGATATCATTGATCAACATGCACTCATCACTGCACTTAAAGAAGGTGTGATTCGTGGTGCTGCACTCGATGTAACATCCAAAGAACCACTGCCTGCAGATGATCCTTTATGGAAAGCACCTCATCTTTTGATCACACCTCATCAAGCATCATCTTCACCTTATCTTCATGATCGTTTGCTGATGAAAGTGATTGAAACACTCGATCTGGTTTTAAGAAACCATGTCATTCCTAATTTGATTGAATAAAGCCTATGATGAATCATAGGTTTTTTTCTTTGTAGCCGCTTACATCAAGATATCTCTTGACATCAAGTGGATTTGTGATAGAATGAACACAGGCATATAATTTGAAATTCAAAACATTTCAAGTGCCAACAAAGGAGTGATGCTCCAAACCATGGAATGGTTGTTTGCGGTTTAAACTAAGAAATATCAGAAATAATTGAAGAAACATTTAAACCAACAATGATCATTTGAGTTTTGAACATCTTAAGGATGATGAGACGTTAATCACCTGTATTCGTCATGAAACCATCAACTTTCGATGCTGAAGTATTGTATAAAGAAAATCTTGATTAATGAAATGGAAACTTATATATGACAATTAAAGAAATACAATCCATCATCAAGGACTTTGAAAGTTCTCCTTTGATGACATTGGAGCTTGAGATGGAAGGCTTTAAGCTCAAGCTTTCAAAAAACAAGACAAATGAAGTCGTGACCCCTGAAAAAGTCGTAGAAACACCCCAAGAAAATAAACTACAAACCACCCATAAACCGGTTCAACTCAATCCACAAAATTTGATAAAATCACCACTTGTTGGTACTTTTTATGCTGCTTCAACACCCACAGGAAAACCTTTCGTTGAAGTGGGACAGACAGTGAAAAAAGGACAAGTCGTGTGTATCATTGAAGCGATGAAAATCATGAATGAAATCACTTCACCCTATGATGGTGTCATCAAAGAAGTTATGGTGAAAAATGGTGATGTCATTGGATTTAATCAAGCCTTGATGCGCGTTGGTGATGCCAATGAAAAATAAAATCTTAATCGCCAACCGAGGAGAAATTGCGGTACGTGTTATTCGTGCCTGCAAAGAACTCGGTATTGAGACGGTGGCCGTCTATTCAGAAGCTGATGAGACATCTCTTCATGTCAAGCTTGCTGATGAAGCCATTTGTATTGGTGGAGCGAGAAGCAAAGAAAGCTATTTGAATATGAATAGCGTTTTATCTGCTGCAATATCGACAGGATGTAATGCCATTCATCCTGGTTATGGGTTTTTATCAGAAAATGCGCAATTTGTTGAGATGGTTGAACGTTGCAACATCACGTTTATTGGACCATCATCAAAAACCATCGCTGCCATCGGTGATAAAGCATCGGCACGTGCCATTGCAAAAGCAAATGGAGTACCCATCGTTGAAGGTAGTGATGGGATCGTTGAAAATGCACAAGAAGGATTAAAAATCGCTAAAAAAATAGGCTATCCTGTCATGATGAAAGCATCTTCAGGTGGTGGAGGACGTGGGATCAGTATCGTCCGTTCAGATGAAGAGTTTTTAAATGCCTTTGAACGCACATCGCTTGAAGCTGAAACCAGTTTTGGTGATAAGTCACTCTATATTGAAAAATTCATTGAATCTCCACGTCATATCGAGATTCAAATCATGGCTGATCATAAGGGAAATGTCGTTCATCTTTTTGAACGTGATTGCTCGATGCAACGACGCAATCAAAAAATGATTGAAGAAACACCTTCACCGATTTTAAACGAACTTCTTAGACGTAAAATTGGTGCTGCTGCAGTTAAGCTTGCAAAAGCGATCAATTATGTCAATGCAGGGACGATGGAATTTCTTGTCGATCCCAAAGGCAATTTCTACTTCATCGAAATGAATACACGTATTCAAGTTGAACATCCAATCACTGAAATGATTACGGGTGTAGACCTTGTGAAAGAACAAATCAAAGTTGGATATGGTAAAGAACTATCGTTTAAACAGCACAACTTAAAAATTAATGGACATGCGATTGAATGTCGTATTAATGCAGAGCATGCCATGAAAGGATTTATTCCCACTCCAGGTAAGATCACAAATATCTTATTCCCTGGTGGTATGGGTGTACGCCTTGATACGCACATCTATCCAGGTTATGAAATTCCACCATTTTATGATTCTATGATTGCAAAACTCATTGTTCATGCGCCAACCAGACTTGAAGCGATCAAGAAGATGCGCGTTGCCCTTGAACAATTTGTGGTCGATGGTATTCATACCAACATTGAATATCAATACTTAATCATGCACAATCCTGACTTTATCAAAGGACAGTATGATACGGGCTTTATTGCGCGTTTCAATACCCTCGTGGAGGCGGAAAATCGTGAATGATTTTATTAATGAACGTAAAGCTAAACTTGAAGACTTCAAAAAAAATGTGCGAAAGAAGTCAACCAATTATCAACCCGTTGATATTCCAGATGGTGTGTTCATCAAATGTGATCAATGTGGCGCAGCAATCTTTGAAAAAACACTAGAAACGAACCATCAAATATGCCCATATTGTGATTTTCATTTTCGTATGGGTGCCAGTAAAAGACTTGCATTAACCATTGATGAAGGCAGTTTTGTTGAACTCAATCAACATTTATCGTCCGTCAATCCTTTAAGTATGCCTGAATATGAGGACAAACTAGCCATCGGTAAAAAACTGACGAATATGGAAGAGGCGTTCTTAAGTGGAACAGCTAAGATTGTCAAAATACCGGTTGCGATTGGTATACTTGATAGCAATTTTATGATGGGTAGTATGGGAAGTGTTGTCGGTGAAAAAGTGACACGCTTGATTGAATATGCGACTGAACACAAACTTCCACTCATCATTTTTTCTGCATCAGGTGGGGCGCGCATGCAAGAAGGCATTTTGAGTTTGATGCAAATGGCAAAGACCTCTGCTGCACTTCATCGTTTTGATCAGAAAAAACTCTTATACATCAGTGTAATGACTAATCCCACCACAGGAGGAGTCGCAGCAAGCTTTGCATCACTTGGAGACATCAACATCGCTGAACACTCATCACTGATCGGGTTTGCTGGTGCTCGCGTGATTAAACAAACGATTAGACAAGAATTACCAGAAGGATTTCAAACCGATCAATTTCAACTCCAACATGGCATGGTCGATATGGTTGTTCATCGTAAAGACATGCGTAAAACCTTATTTAAATTACTTCAACTTCATCAAGGGGGTGCGCACTAATGTCGGATACCATCAACACCGCATGGGAAAAAGTCAAACTTGCACGCCATCCCAAACGCCCTACAGCTCATCAGATCATCAAGTCTTTATTTCCTGATTTTCTTGAACTTCATGGTGATCGTCTTTATTCAGATGACCAATCTATTACAGGTGGAATTGGAACTTTAGGTGGAGTTGTGATGACTGTGATCGCTGAAGAAAAAGGCGGTTCAACGGATGAAAAAATCAAGCATAACTTCGGGATGCCTCATCCAGAAGGTTACCGTAAAGCACTACGTTTAATGAAGCAAGCTGAAAAATTTAATCGTCCAATCTTATGCATCATCGATACACCAGGTGCATATCCAGGTATTGGTGCAGAAGAAAGAGGACAAGCATCAGCAATTGCAACTAATTTAAAAGAAATGATGGGTTTAAAAACACCGATCATCGTTGTTGTTTTATCAGAAGGTGGTTCAGGTGGCGCACTCGCCATTGGTGTTGGTGATTACATCATGATGTTTGAGAACAGCATCTATGCCATTTTATCACCTGAAGGGTATGCTTCGATCATTTATAAAGATAGCCAAAAGGCAGATCTTGCAGCAAGCTTAATGAAATTGACGGCTGAAGACCTTCTCTCATTTGGTGTGATTGATCAAATTATTCCTGAACATGAAGGACTACATCTTGACCCTGATTTTGGTATTGAACAACTCAAAAACGCGGTCATTGAACAAACAAAGCGCTTAACAAAGCGCTCATCAAGTGCACTTCTTCAAGCGCGCTATGAAAAGTTTAGACGCATGGGCGTCTATCTTGAACAAGGAGAACATGATGAATAAACCATCTAAAATAAAAGTGATTTCAAGTGGAAAATATGTTCCACCAACCCTCATTACTAATGAAGATTTAGAAAAGCTTGTCGAAACATCCGATGAATGGATTACAACGCGTACAGGCATCAAGACACGTCATCGTGCAGTCGATGAATTGACATCAGAAATGGCAGTTAAAGCTGCAAAATATGCAATTGATCGTGTGAACTATGATGTGAATAAAATCGATTTAATCATTATGGCAACCATCACAGGTGATCAATCAACACCTTCAACCGCAAATTTCATTCAAGCACAATTAGGTCTTCACCATGAAGTCATGAGTTTTGATATCAATGCTGCATGTACAGGATTTGTTTATGGACTTGAAGTTGCAGCAGCGTTATTACAAACCGGAAGATTTCGTGCAGCGCTCGTCATCGGTGGTGAAACGTTAACACGCATCGTTGACTATACGGATCGAAACACGTGTGTATTATTCGGTGATGGTGCTGGGGCCATGATTATTGAACCTGCATACACCGATCATCACAATGCGTATTTTTTCAATGCAGCGCGTGGTGATACCAATAACACACTGACTGTCGTGAATAAAATTAAAATGGATGGTAAAAAAGTATATCAATTTGCAGTAGATGCAATGGAACAAGCGATCCATAAAGTCTTAAACGATGCAAACCTTGATATTCGTGATATTGATAAGATTATTCCTCATCAAGCCAATGAACGCATCATTCAATCGGTTGCAAAATCGATGGACATACCGCTTGAAAAATTCATGATGAACTTAAGTGAATATGGTAATACTTCAGCTGCATCCATCCCTATGACAATCTCTGATTATTTTGACCAAAACGAAGTCAAAGGTCAAAAAATCCTATTGGTTGGTTTTGGTGGTGGATTCACATGGGGTAGTGCCATCCTCCAGTTGTAGGTGAATCCATGGGAAAATTAGCGTTTGTTTTTGCTGGACAAGGTAGTCAATACATCAATATGGGACTTGATTTTCTTGATCATCAGGAAAAACTTTTCCAATTTGAACGACAAGCAAATACCATTTTAGGTTATAATACACGTGAACGCATTGCATCAGATGACGGTTCGATCCACGAAACACAGTACACACAGCCTTTGGTATTACTTTCAACCATCTATGCTTATGAAACATTACAATCATTAGGCATCTATCCTGATGGAGTCTGTGGATTTAGTTTAGGTGAATATGCAGCACTCTATGCATCGAAAGTCTTTTCGTTTGATGAGATTATCAAACTTGTCTCATCACGTGCATCGATCATGCATGATGAAACGAAAAAACATCCGGGTGCGATGGCAGCGATCTTGGGATTATCGTCTGATGTTGTTGATAACATCTGTCAAGAAATCGGAGATGGTGTTTATGCTGCCAACTATAATTCACCGCAACAAACGGTGATTAGTGGAACAGAAGAAGCCATTTTACGTGCCATCGAAGAAGCTAAACATCGAGGTGCAAAACGGGCCATGAAATTGCAGGTTTCTGGTGCATTTCATAGTCCATTGATGATGGAAGCATCAACACGTTTTGAAGGTGTACTCCATGATGTTCAACCACGTCAACCCATGGTACCGATTTATTTAAACACAACAGCTAGAAAAGCCAATCTAGAATCGTTAAAGAAAGAAATGATCAAACAGATTTCATCTCCCGTTCGTTTCGTTGAAGCGATCAATGAGATGAAAAAAGATGGATTTACGCATTTTATTGAAGTTGGACCAGGTGCTGTATTAAGCGGATTGATCAGAAAAATAGATGGTGATCTTCACGTGATTAACTGTGATCATTATACCGATATCGAGACTGTGAAAGGATGGTTAAAGGAACATGGATTTATCAAATAAAATTGCACTCGTCACAGGAGGAGCTTCTGGGATTGGTCGAACCATTTCTTTAGAGCTTGCTAAAAAGCATGCGACAGTTATCGTCAATTATAATCGGAGTCGTGAAGCTGCTGATTCTCTAGTTGAGGAAATCAATCAGATGGGAGAAAAAGCACTCGCTATTCAAGCTGATGTCTCAAAATATGCGGATGCTGAACGATTGGTCAAAGAAATTCTTGCGCAATTTGGACAACTCCATATTGTCGTCAATAATGCAGGGATTACTGATGATGCTCTCATTCTACGTATGAGTGAAGAACAATTTGACAAAGTGATTGCAACCAATCTTAAAGGTGTCTGGAATGTATGCAAACATGCAGCAAAACCACTCCTCAAATCAGGATATGGACGTTTGATCAATATCTCGTCGGTATCTGGAGTGATGGGTAATGCTGGGCAGTCGAATTATTCATCTGCGAAAGCAGGAATCATTGGCATGACGAAAGCTTTGGCACGTGAATTTGCATCCAGAAATGTAACTGTGAATGCGATTGCACCAGGTTTCATCGAAACTGACATGACCAAAAAATTACCAGAAGAAGCGGTTAAAGCTTGGGCTGAACAAATCCCATTAAAACGCTTTGGTAAGCCAGAAGATGTTGCACATGCAGTTGTCTTTTTAGCAAGTGAAGAAGCAAGTTATATAACCGGCCACACCCTTGAGGTGGATGGCGGATTAGTGATGTAGGGGGTCTTTATGAAACGTCGAGTTGTTGTGACAGGCTTAGGGCTTGTCTCACCTGTAGGTAACACAGTTTTACAATCATTTAACAATCTTGTCGCAGGTAAAAATGGGATTGATTTTATCACCCTTTTTGATGCATCCAACGATAAAGTCAAAATTGCAGGCGAAGTAAAAAACCTCGATTTTGAAGCGTTCATTGATAAAAAAGAAATACGTCGCTCAGACCGTGTCACAAACCTTGCGATGGTTGCTGCACATGAAGCGATTACGCAAGCTAATTTTCTCAATCACAACTATAATCCCTTCCGTGTTGGAACATTCGTGGGTAGTGGAATTGGTGGATTAAATACCATTTATGAAGAAACAAAAACAGCAGTTGAACGAGGTCAAGACCGCATATCACCCTTCTTTATTCCTAACTCGATCATCAATCTCGTTGGTGCAAAAATCGGTATTAAGTATCAAGCCAAAGGACCTAATCTTCCTCAAGTATCTGCATGTTCAGCAGCAACAAACTCCATTGGAGAAGCATTCAGATATATTCGTGATGGCTATTTAGATGCTGCGATCACAGGTGGTGCAGAATCACCGATCAACGTGATTGGTGTAGGCGGATTCTCAAGCTTAAAAGCACTTAATTTTTCAAACGATCCAGAAGTTGCATCCGTTCCCTTTGATAAAAGAAGAAGTGGTTTCGTCATGGCCGAAGGTGCGGGTATTATCATCTTAGAAGAGTATGAACATGCCATCAAACGTGGAGCTCCGATTCTTGCTGAAATGGTCGGTTACGGGACAACATCTGATGCCTTCCACATGACAGCTCCAGATGATGAAGCAAGTGGTATTACCGAATGCCTTAAACAAGCCATTGAAGATGCACATATCAAGCCACATCAACTCGGTTATATTAATGCTCATGGTACATCGACTGTTTTAAATGATAAGCTCGAAACATTAGGGATTAAGAAAGCATTTGGACTTGATGCATATGGCATCAACATCAGTTCAACCAAATCCATGACAGGTCATGCACTTGGTGCTGCGGGTGCCATTGAATCGATTGCAACCATCATGGCATTGATCACAGGAGACATTCCTCCAACGATTCATTATCAAGAGTCTGATCCAGATTGTGATCTCAATTACACCCCGAATCAAAGCGTACATCGTGAGATGGACTATGCAATGAATATCAACATTGGTTTTGGTGGTCAAAATGCTGCCATCATCTTCAAGAAGGTGAAATCATGAGATTGACACAAGAAGATATCAAAAAAATCATTCCACACCGTGATCCTTTTCTTTTCATCGATGAGATGATTGAGCTTGAAAGTTTGAAGTATGGCATTGGGATTAAATATGTGAAACCCGATGAATCATTCTTTCAAGGACATTTTCCGTCTAAACCTGTCATGCCTGGTGTGATCATCTTAGAATCACTTGCACAAGTCGGAGCGGTTGTCTTATTATCACATCCTGATTATGCAGGTAAAATTGCTTATTTTACAGGTATTTCTGAAGCGAAGTTTCGTAAAAGTGTGTTCCCAGGGGATATGCTTGAACTCCGCTGTGAATTAACAAAAATTCGTCGTGGATTTGGTTTTGGTACTGCTAAAGCATTTGTGAATGGTGAATTAGCATGTGAAACCAACCTTTCGTTTGCAGTAGGTCAATAATGGCATCTTATACTCTTTTAGAATTTGATCAACTCGATTCGACAAGCGATTTTCTCAAAGAAAATCATGCTTATTTTCCGCATATGACATTTATTCGGGCGGGTTATCAACTGAAAGGAAGAGGTCAATTTGATCGGACATGGCAATCCAATAAGGATGAAAATCTACTCTTTTCAATCCTCTTAAAGCACGTTCATACCGATCAATCGCATGCGATTAAAAAATGGATTATGCTATCCATGATTTCTTTTTTTCAATCATATGGCATTCAGCCTGAATTCAAAGAACCCAATGATATCTATGTTGGAGATAAGAAAATTGCAGGTATACTGATTGAATCATTATCCTATGAACAGATTTTTGATGTGATGGTGATTGGTATTGGCCTTAATATCAATCAGCTTCATTTTGGTGATCTGCCTGCAACATCTCTTTCACAATTAACAAGACAATCTTATCAACTCTCTGAGATGTTTCGACAACTCATGCAAAACTTAGTCAGAAGTTATCGCGATCACATAGCCTCAACATAAGGGTATGTATCGCTTTTTTGATGTTAAAATGTAGAAAAAGAGGTCATTATGATGAACAAAAAAACACGCGATATGTTGATCTTTCTTATCCTTTATGTCCTTGCATGCACCGTGGGTGTTGCTGTCTTTTCCTTGGTGTCATCACTACCTGATGTTTACCGTTTTTTACTTGCAGATGTTGCATCAACCCTTGTGATCTATCTATGTTCCATGTTGTTTAAAAATGCGAGCCTTTATGATCCCTATTGGAGTGTTATCCCCCCATTCATGGTTGGATTTGCGATGATCTATTACCAAGCGTTTGGTTTAGCCAACATCTTACTCTTGATCGCTTTATCGGTATGGGGTATTCGCTTGACCTATAATTGGGCAAGTCTATGGACAGGATTTCATGATATGGACTGGCGTTATGTAGAGATGAAGAGAAAAGCTCCCAAACTCTATCCATTAACCAATCTCTTTGGGATTCAAATGTTTCCAACAGCGATTGTTTTTGCTCAATTAGCATGTGCACTGATGATGATCAAGATCAATCCCCAAGCAGACTTCTTAACATTTTTAGGTGCTGCAATCATTGGATTATCAGCCTTGATTCAATTGATTGCAGATCAACAGATGAAACGATTCAAAGCACGCACACATGGTGAAAAGAAGTGTATTGAAGAAGGATTATGGAAATATTCGCGTCACCCCAATTACTTTGGTGAAATCATGGTATGGTGGGGTGTTTACGTGATGTATCTTGATGCTGTTGAGACACTCGATTTCATGATTATCTCACCGATCTTGATGACTTCACTTTTTCTCTTGATCAGTATTCCTTGGATGGAAAGAAAAATCCTTCAAACGAGACCCGAATACAAGGATTATCAAAAGCGTGTTTCGATGATCATTCCTTTCTTCCGCAAGGAACGTGATGAGGATCGTCTACTCGATCGCGCTTGACATCCATCAAAAGTATGCTATCATAGAAGAGGGAATGAACGTCTCCCTTAGTCAAACGACTAAAACCGCGTAAGCTAATGACTTCTACAACACATGTTGTGGGGTCTTTTTTTTCGGAGGATAGCCATGTTATTATCAATCGCTTTGATCATCTTAATCAGTTTAATGCTTGCTAAAATCATGAAACTCATTCATATACCACCGATGATTGGCATGCTTCTTGCTGGCGTTCTTTTAGGACCTTATGTCCTTGATTTAATTGCAGACCCTATTCTTTTAGTCTCTTCTGAACTTCGTCAGATGGCACTCATCGTCATCTTACTTCGAGCAGGTTTAGCATTAAAACTTGAAGACTTTAAAAAAATGGGAAGACCCGCTTTATTTTTAGCATTTGTTCCGGCAACATTTGAGTTACTAGGCGTGATGCTTTTAGCGCCCCTTCTTTTTGATATTAGTTTGCTCGAAGCTGCCTTATTAGGTAGTATCTTAGCAGCCGTATCACCCGCGGTTGTTGTTCCCAGAATGATCCACTTGATGGAATCGGGGTACGGGAAGAAGAAGCATATCCCACAACTGATCTTATCAGGTGCTTCACTGGATGATGTTTATGTGATCATATTATTTACTAGCTTTCTTCAATCTATTCTTCATGAAGAGTTTTCTCTGGCGATGCTGATTCAAGTTCCATCATCAATTGTTTTAGGTATTGGATTAGGTTTATTGGTCGGATGGATATCAGTCTATTTATTTAAAAAAGTTCATATGCGCGATACGGTGAAAGTTTTAGTTTTATTTTCACTGAGTTTCTTGTTTATTGTGCTTGAAGATGCGATCAAACCTACTCTTTTTATGAGTGGTTTACTCGCAGTCATGACGTGTGGTGGGATGATTCATCACACCTATCCAGTCTTAGCGAAACGACTGGTCTCTAAGTTTGAAAAAATATGGGTGATCGCTGAAATTGTCCTCTTCGTGATGGTAGGTGCAGCAGTTAATCTATCCGTAATACCTTCCATTGGTTATCAAGCTTTGCTATTGATCATGGGTGCACTGATCTTTCGTATGATAGGGGTATATGTTGCGTTGATTAAGACACCACTTGTCCCTAAAGAAAAACTCTTTGTAAGCCTTGCTTATATCCCAAAAGCAACCGTGCAAGCAGCAATTGGAGCCATCCCGCTTACCATGGGTTTATCCAATGGATATCTGATGCTTGCCACGGCTGTCCTCGCGATTTTAGTCACCGCACCTTTAGGTGCTACTCTGATTGATTGGACCTCTCTTCATCTTCTCGAGGGTGAAAGTGGTCAAAATCAGGTAAAAAGGAGTACAATAGAATAGAAGTCATCATCAAAAGTGTACGAAATCACACAAATGATGATAAAATATCAAAGGTGTTTCATGAAACACACGAAAGGATGATACCATGAAACGTAACAAGTTCATTGTCATCGGATCAGGCCGATTAGGAGCAAATATTGCGACTAAAATGTCAGAGATGGGTGAAGACGTCATCATCATTGACTCAACTGAAGATGCATTCCGCAAGCTACAAGAATCCTTTTCAGGTTACCAAATTGTTGGTGATGCAACCGATCTCGCTGTTCTCGAAAATGCATATATCAAACATGCTAAAACAGTTGTCCTCACGACAGATAGCGACAACACCAATATCTATTTGGCACACATTTGCTACTTCGTGTATAATGTTCCCAAGATTTTTGTGCGTTTATCTGATACCGATAAAGGAAGACTCCTTGAAGGCACATACATCAAAGCGATTTATCCATTTACCTTATCACTCGGTGAGTTTATGGATCAATACGAAGAGGGGGAATAACGATGAAAGTTGTCATCACAGGTGGTAAGCATGAAGCAGACTTTATTGTCAAAATGCTTAAAGAAGAACATCACCAATTGATTGTCATCAACAATGATCGTCAGTTTGCTGAATATATTTCCACGAATAACGATATTCCTGTTTTCCCAGGTGATCCTACCAAAGCTTATACGCTCTCTGATGCTGAATGTGATCATGCAGATGTCCTTTTAGCATTATCCGATAATGATACGGATAACTACATTACATGTATTACAGCAAAGAAACTATTCCATATCAAGCGAACCGTTTCCAAGGTAAGAAACCCAAAAAACGTTGAACTCTTTAAAAAATTAGGTGTTGATTCCGTCATATCATCCACCTACTTAATGGCTCAAACCATTCTAAACGAATCATCCGTTGAAAACATCATCAAAACACTTTCCATTGAAGATGAAAAGATTGTCATGATTGAAATTGGAGTTGAAGAGGATTTCGCGATGGTTAATCAACGTATTATGGATATTCCATTCCCAAGAAATATCAACATCAGCTGTATTTTTAGAGATCCCCATGTCATCATTCCAAAAGGGGATACGCGCATTAAAGCAGGTGACAAGTTGATCATCATTTCAACACCTTCAGAAAAAGAAGAAATCATCGATTTTATCCAAAAGAAGAGATAAATTATGGAACGACGCTCACTTCGAGGTTACCCACTGATTTTAAGTTACCTCGGCCTGTTTGCCATGTTAATCGGTTTTATCTTACTCATTCCATTAGTGATGGTCCTTTTTTTCCATGATGAAGTGAATCAGATTCAATATTTTTTACCACCAGCATTTGTTTTAATATTATTTGGTCTTATTTCTAAGATTATCTTTCGTGGCTATGAAAAAGAACGTCTTGAACGTCATCAGGATGCTATTTTGGTCGTCTTATTATGGGTTTTAGCAATTTTTGCAGCTGCTGTTCCATTCATGTTAACAGGAACATATAATTTGGCTCAAGCAGTCTTTGAAACCTCATCAGGATTTTCAACCACTGGATTAACAGTCGTTGATGTCACACAGGCATCCAAAGTCTTTCTCTTTTACCGAAGTGTGTTACAGTTTGTCGGTGGTGCTGGATTAGTGCTCGTCTTAACAGCAACCATCTCTGATAAATTTGGAATGCGTATGTATAATGCTGAAGGACATGGCGATAAACTTATGCCTAATCTTATTCGATCTGGACGTTATATTTTAGCCATCTATTTAGGTATTGTTCTCATCGGTATGATCAGTTACATGATCTTTGGTATGTACTGGTTTGATGCACTCAATCATTCAATCTGTGCTGTGGCAACAGGTGGATTTTCGACAAAGCCCGAAAGCATTGGTTTTTATCAAAGTGTACCCATCGAAATCATTACTATTCTCTTGATGATTGCAGGTGGAACAAACTTTTTCGTTCATTTATTGATCATTACCGGTAAATGGAGAAGTGCACTTAAGCATATCGAAACCAAATCCTTTTATATCATTACATCGATTGCAGTGATCATCTCAACCCTTTCACTTTTATCCTACACCAATCGTGAATTTGGAAAAGCCCTACGGATCGGTGCCTTTCACTTTATTTCTGCGATTACGGGAACAGGTTATCAAATCATTCCTTCATTTTTAGTTCTCCCAAGTTTTTTCTTTGGTCTCCTCATTATTGGCATGATCTTAGGAGCAGGGGTAGGCTCAACGTGTGGTGGGATTAAGCAATATCGTGTTGGATTAGGAATTAAGTCAATCTATTGGAGCTTTTCAGATAAGATTTCCCATCACAAAGTCATCAAAAAGCATTTTATCAATAAACTAGGCGCTAAGATGATTGTTGATGATGAAGATATTTCAGAGAACTATTCATTCATCCTCGTTTATCTTATTTTCTTAATGATAGGAACCCTCATCTTCAGTGTTGTCAGTCAACAATCGATGCAAAATGCATTATTTGAATTCGCATCTGTTTTGGGAACCGTTGGATTGAGTGTGGGTATCACAGGATATGATGCACATCCCATTATTTTATGGACATCATCAGCTGGCATGTTCTTGGGACGTCTTGAATTCTATGTCTTCTTTGTTGCAATTGCCAAACTGTTTCTTGATTCCAAAAAAGGGATCAAGCATTTGATTCAAAAAGATTAATGATGCACGCGCAAGCGATGCATTTTTTTTCATCTCAACCTGATGAAATCATGCTAAAATAAAGATTGAATATGCAAGATATCCTGCAAAAATGCATGATATCGGAAAACACTTGGTTCCATGTAAAGGTCATACTATACTGAAAGTAGGAGGAACTCCTGATGATTAAAATCATTTGGAATCGTGATGATTTCGAAAAGGTTCAAGACAAAATCTTAGACCAATTCAATCTATCGATCACGACCAATCCAAATGACGTACCCGAGCATAAGATTGGTATCATTGTGGAAGATGATCAATACGATCACTTGCGTGCTTTGGTGGAAGCATTGATGAAAGAGAGTTTTCAAATGCTTTTTCCAACACCGGATGGTTATCTTCAAATTCCACTGAAACAGATTACCTATCTTGAAGCCTTTGGTGATGAGATTTTCATGCATCTCGACCATCAACCCAGTCAACTCATCAAACAACCGCTCTATCAGCTCGAAGAGATGTTAAAGCCATATCATTTCCTTCGCATTGGTAAATCGTATCTTGTCAATATGACGAAAATACGATATATCCGAACATCATTCAATGCGAAACTTGATTTGGAACTCATCTGTGGTACGCACCTTGAAGTTTCACGTTCCTTCGTGAAAGATTTTAAGTATGCACTTGGCATACAAAAAAAGGAGGAATAGTATGACAGTGACGGGATGGGTAACATTAAGCATATTGGCATTAGTTGGTCTCTATTTTGGTGCACAATTAATCCGTGATATTGTATGGAATAGAAAACTTATTCATTTTCAAAAGACCTTAGGTGAAGCAGTTGTCAAAGCTCCCACACTTTTTTGGATTAAACGATCCTATGGCGTGGTCATCACAGGTCTTTTTATCTTTGCTACCGCATTCTCTGGAGCATTCTCCATACCATTGACACTGGATGAACGCGTGTTAGTCAATGCAAAACCAGTTTCTTCAGAAGCTCGTTTGAGAGAATTAATGAGCACACAATCCAATGGTGGTTTCTTCAATGGTTGGTTTCGATTTACTGAAGCTGTTGATAATGAAATGGCACCACAAGAAGGTGCAATGGATGATTTCAACGGATCTGAAGATCCAAGTCGTGATTTCATTGGTACCAACAATCAAGTTGAAGGTGTTGAAGAATCCGATATCGTCAAGACTGATGGAAACATGATCTATTATGCATCACGTTATCAAAATCAGGTTCGTATCTTTACGATTGAACTCGATGGAGAAGCAACACTCGATGAAACACTTGATTTAGGTGATCTTTACACCGATTCGATGTTTTTAACCGATGAATACTTAATCATCATTGGTTACACGTATACCGTATCTCCTTATAAATATGATGCGACTTATGACATGGTTGAATGGGCATATGTTACGTATACAGGTTCTGTTGTGATTTATGATCGTGACACGTTGGACGTTGCTTACGATTTACAAACAGATGCTAACTTTTATCAATATCGTTTGATTGATAATGCATTATTCCTTGTCGGTAACAAATATATCCAAAATGATGAATTCCGTCCATTATTTACCGAAAAAGTTGATGGTGATGAAACGACCTCATTTCTTGATTACGATCAAATCTATTATTTTGATGATGTACCCGTTTATGGTATGACCGTATTTACCGGAATTGATCTTGATGATTTTGACATTAACTCCAAAGCATTTTTAGGTAATGTCAATCAGATTTATGCCGATGTTGATACACTGTATACGACCTTCTCATTTACGAAGACAAGCGGTTTTATTGATGGATGGCTAGGTTATACAACACAAACTCAAATCATGAAGTTTAATCTGAACACTACCGATGCAACCTTTGAATATGTTGGTCAAGGTATTGTTGATGGTTATGTAGAAAATCAATATTGGATGGATGAATACGATAACTACTTTAGAGTTGTGACATCTTCATGGAATCCTATCACCAATCGTCTTTATGTTTTATCGGAATCATCGGTTGATGATGAACTCAATATCGTGGGTTCGATCACTTCAGGCTTAGGAAAGATCAACGAAACCGTCAAATCTGTTCGATTTAATGGTGAACAAGCCTTTGTCGTTACCTTTGAACAAACAGATCCACTTTATACCATTGATCTCTCTAATCCAACAGAACCAAAGATTATCTCTGCGATTGAAGAACCAGGATATAGCGCCTATCTCCATGTGTGGAATGATGAAGGTACCCAACTCATTGGATTTGGTTTCACTGCAGATTCAAATGGACGTGTCACAGGATTAAAAATTTCTGCATACGATAACCGTCAGACTGAACCGCTCGAAACCTATCAACTAAATGCCACAAATGAAGAAGGTACATGGTCATACAGTTATTCAGAAGCATCCTATAATCCAAAAGCGTTGATGATTTCACCCGATCATGGCATCATCGCATTCCCCGTCATGTCATGGACCATGACACAAGTTGATCTCTATGAATATGAATACACGTATGTCAGTCAGTTCTTGATTTTCTACATCGATTTTTCAAACGGAGATCAAATCATCTCAGATCCGATTGTCATCGAACATCCTGAATCACCATATTACTTTGGTATTGAACGTGGCATCTATATCAGTCAAGATGAACCTCAAGCGTTTGAACAGGTCTATACGTTCTCCAATATGGGTATGGTCTCATACGATTTATTAACAGGTCAAGTTGTTCAAACGATTCCCTTCGAATTACCTGAGTGGTACCGCTAACTGAAAAAGCCGGCAACGGCTTTTTTTTATGATAAAATGGTAGTTGAGGTGTTATCATGAACTATACGATTGAAATGATGATTGGTGAACAAAGAGATGTTGTTTCTAAGCTATACCTTGATATGAAGCGGATGCCTGAATGGGAAAAAGGACTTGTGAGCATTGAAACATTAGAAGGCCATCTTTTTGAGTCAGGATCAAAAGGAATCATGCATTTTCAATTTGGTGAAACGCACATGCCAATGACGATCAGTATTGAAAAAGCAAGTTTACCTGAATTCATCGTTCAAATTTTTGAAGTTCCTGGTGCGTGGAATCGATGTGCCAATCATTTCATCGCCATGGATGATCAAACCAAATGGGTGATGGAAGTCACCTTTGAGTTTACACAACCTGTTGATCTTCCTAAAGAACGTTTCATCGAAAAAACGACAGAGAGCATGCAAATCTTCAAAAATTTTGTCGAAGTAAAACGTCCATGAAAAAAGTAATGCTATTGATCACAATACTGAGTATGGCAATTGGACTTGCATCATGTGATACATCACTGAATCCTGATGATATCAACGCAAATGGTTTTAATATTGAACCATTTGAACGTTTTTTTGATGATTCATCGATGAAAACACTGACCATAAAAATCTCTGAAGAAAGATGGCTTGAACTCGATACGGCGATGGTTGATTATTTTGTTCGTTATGGTCAATATCGTACCGATTACATGGTTGAAGCTGACGCTTCATTTGAAGATGACGAAGGAACGATCGATATCGCTCGTGTTGGTTTTCGTACCCGAGGTAATCTTTCAAGAGATCGGATAAGAAATGATGATGGATCACTCAATCTTCAACATTTTAAATTATCATTTCATGAGAATTACGATGAAAAAAATGCTAAACGCACCGTTTTTGAACTTGAAGAGATCGATTTAAAGTTCAATCGCAATTGGGATTCCACCTATCTTACTGAAAAATATTCACTTCATCTGTTTCAATCATTTGGTGTCTTTGCAGCACAGACAACCTTGGTACGTCTTCTCATCCAAATCGATGATGAAACGCATGATTATGGAATCTATACCGCATTTGAACCCATTGATGATAACTTTATTAAACGCCGTTTAACCAAAGAAGCTTCACAAGGCAATCTCTACAAAACACTTTGGCAGATGTATGGACCCGCTAATCTCTCTCATCCGATACCGAGTGGTGCAGTTGGAATCAAAGATGAGTCCAGAAATTACCGTCCATCATATGATTTAAAGACCAATAAAGATGTTGCTGATCACACGCCATTAAGACAATTTATTTCAGAGATCAATGCAAAAACAGGCGAGGATTTCATCACTTATATCGAAAATAACTTTGAAGTCGATATGTTCTTAAAATATTTGGCGGTTGGCGTTCTTTTGGGTAATCCTGATGATTATCGAGCCATGGGAAATAATTACTATCTTTATCAAAACAGTGACTCTGGCAAATGGATGATGATTCCTTATGATTATGACCATGGTATGGGTCAAGGATGGGATGGAGCACCCGTATTTAGTAACTGGACGATTGATGCTGATATCTATACGTGGGGAAACCTGAATGCATCGATTCTTAATCATCCTCATTATCCCCATGTCTTAGTCGATAAGCTCTTGAATATTCCAACATATCAGCTGCAATATGAAGACTATTTACGTGAACTGATCAATCCTAGTAACACATATTTTTCATATAATGCCTTCTTAGCGATTTATCAAACCCAACAAGCCTTATATGATTCATATACATTACCATCTATGATGCCCCTTTCTTTTGGTTTAAGAAACATTGAAAGTTATATGGATAGTAAAGTAGCATCGATTCAAGTACAATTAGATTATTACCACAATCATCCAGAAGATCGTGGATTGTAAGGAGGATCAGATATGGATGCGAGCGTATATCAAAAAATGCGGGTTAAACCACAGACGGTTGGACGTTACTTTTATGCACCAAAAGACTATATCGAGATGACAAAATCACAGACACATATCGATTTTCTTGGTGATCATCCGACCTTTTTCCATCTTTTTGTGACATCACAAGACGAATATGATATGCGCATACTTGACGTGCTTCCTCTATTGAAAGATCACAATTCAAGACTATGGATCTCCTATAAAAAAGCAAGTAAAAACAAGACATATGACATCAACAGAGACACCTTTTTTGCATTAAGCAAAAGAGATGGACTCACACCATTTAGTAATGTTGCACTTGATCGAGAGTGGTCCTGTTTAGGGTTTAAAAAAGCCAAACAATAACACTTGTTTTCTATGCTTCACATGTTATAATTGATAAGGGTGATGATTCATATGTTTGATCAAATGTGGGCGTTATTAACATCAGTTCCTCTATGGGAACTCATCATGATCTTTTCAGCTAAGATCATTGAAGTCACGATCGGTACGATGCGTGTTATTTTAATCACAAAAGGTTACCGTAAACCGGGAACTGTTTTAGCCATCTTTGAAATCTTACTATGGGTCTTTATCGCATCACGTGTCATCATGGGGATTGTTGATTATCCCATGAAAGGTATCGTTTACTCTCTAGGTTTCGCGTTTGGTGTTTATGTTGGGTCACTCCTTGAAACACGTCTAGCTGTTGGTAAAATCTTAATTTATGTCATTGTTGACCATGACTCAGGAAAGATCATTTGTGATGCACTACGCATGGGTGGTCATGGTGTGACAACACTGGATGCTCACGGAAAAGATTCTGACCGTATGGTTCTTATGATCTTTGCGAATCGAAAGAATAAACAAACTATTATCGATATCGTCGAAGGACTCAATGGCAAAGCACTTATTGTCTCCAATGAGGTTTCCATCTTACAGGGTGGTTATGTGAGTCCATGGCGAAAGATAGGTAAGTAATTTTTCACTTGAAATTCACGTTGTTTCGTGTATAATAGTAATGGTTGGAGTTATAGCTCAGCGGGAGAGCACCTGCTTGACGTGCAGGGGGTCTAGGGTTCAAATCCCTATAACTCCACCATGCTTTTAATGATCAAGGTCCTAGGACCTTTTTTCTTTATGCAATTATTGAAAAGAACATATCGACAACATAAATGTAATATGTTAAAATTTACTATAATGAGATTATTCAATCAACGCTTCTAAATCGAGTTTCTTGTTTTAACCACTAACTATTATTTGAAAATGCATGATTTTTAAAAGAAAGTTCTTTTAGTGTAGTTTGGTTCCACGTGATGAATTATTATACATTCTAATGAGGT